>SMTZ1_10000402_pt1 | contig 84373 bp, 96 predicted proteins | sample DeeMarSWOR136_30_FD_25667 | JGI IMG/M metagenome (IMG submission 25667) | reverse complement strand
GGCGAACTCCGCACCGGTCGCGGTAAGCCGGTTCGCGGCCGGCCCGGCGAAGATATAGGTCAGAATGAGAATCGCATTGGCGGTGATGCCAATGGTGATGGCGTGCCGCTTATCTCTTTCTGCCAGGCTGAGGGCCAGACAGAGGAGCCATAATACAATGATAGCCGCTGCCACGCCCCAGCTAAAGGCGTCCCAGAGCCGCAGGCTCGTTCCGGCGGTAAGCCGGCTGGCCTTGAGGGTCAGCCAGCCAAATGGCAGCGAAAGGAGTCCGAGGCAAGACCCGGTAACGGCCACGCTGTTGCCGGTGACCCATTGCCGAACCATCATTTCAGATAAATATCCTCAGGGGCGCTACTTCAGGAAACCATTGGCGACGAGGTACTCGCGGGCCACGTCAGCGGCCTTCTGCCCCTCGAAAGCTATCTTGGCATTCAGGGCCTGCAGCGTCTCCAGGTCAAGGGACTGGAATACCGGATTTAAGATGGACTCAATCTCAGGGCTTTTCTCCAGGACTTCACCGCGGATAATCGGCGCCGGCTCATAGACGGGCTGGACATTTTTGGGGTCGCTCAGGACGACTAGGCCCAGCGCCGCCAGGGAGCCGTCCGTACCGTAAGCCATGGCGGCGTTAACGCCGTCCGTGCCCTCGGCCGCCGCCTTCTCCGTCTGCGCTGTGTTGCCGCCGGAAAGCGTCAGGAGCTGGTCTTCCTTCAGGGTGAAGCCATAGGCCTCCTGAAAGGCGGGGAGGGCCACGGAGCTGGTGACGAACTCCTCGGAGCCGGCCAGCTTGACATAGCCGCCACGGTTTACATAATCAGCGAAGTCTTCCAGACTGCGGATGCCTTCCTTTTCGGCGAGCTCCCCCGGTATGGCAATGGCCCAGGTGTTATTGGCCGGTGCTGACCTGAGCCAGACGATGTTGTTCTCCGCAAGGTCAAGCTCCTTCACCCTTTGCCATCCCTTCTGGGCGTCATTCCAGACATCGGACTCTATCTCATCGAAGAAGAAGGCGCCGTTGCCGGTATATTCGGGGTAGATGTCAATCTCGCTGCTCTGAATCGCCTTGCGCACCACCTGCGTCGGCCCCGTCCCCGATTTATCCACGACGTCGAACCCGTTGTCCTGTAGTATGAGGATAATCATCTGGGACAGCAGTGCGCCCTCGGTATCAATCTTGGAGCCGACGACAATGCCTTTGCCGCCACAGCCAGTCACAATCAGCGCCAACATCATTATCACGGTACATGCTAGGAGTAAAACCCTTTTCATCATAAACCTCCTTCGTAATGGAATTAACAATGCAACATTTAATCAGGATAAGCAGCTTTTGTCAATGGAAAGCGATTTTAGTCGACGATTATTTCCCCTTTTGGTTCCGCCACGACTTCACCCACCAGAGCCGCTTCCGGGATACCTTCCCGGTGCATCCTTTCCAGTAGGCTCTGAGCTTTTTCGGGGGCGACGGATATAAACAGCCCGCCTGACGTCTGCGGGTCAAAAAGGATATCGGCCATATAGTCCGGGACGGACTGTCCGATGGAGACCATCTTGGCGCGGAAGTCCCGGTTTCGGTGCAGCCCGCCGGGAATCATGCCCATTGCCGCGTACTCTCTGGCTTCGGGGAAAAAGGGCACCACCGCCGAATGGATGACCATACCGACGTCGCTGCCCTCTATCATCTCGCTGGCGTGGCCGAGCAGGCCGAAACCGGTGACGTCAGTGCCGGCGTGCACGCCTGTCTCCTGCATCAGCTCGGCGGCCTTGCGGTTGAGCGTAGTCATGCTCTTCACTATCCTAGCTTCGGCAGCGGCATTCGCCACCCCTCCTTTCACCGCAGTGCTGATAATGCCTGTGCCCAGCGGCTTGGTGAGAATCAGATTGTCGCCAGCCCGGGCGCCGGTATTGAACACCACTTTTTCCGGGTGGATGACGCCGGTCACGGAAAGCCCGTACTTCAATTCGTCGTCCTCCACGGTGTGCCCGCCCACGATAATAGCCCCCGCCTCGTGCGCTTTCTCCAGGCCGCCGGCCAGTATCTCTTTCAGGACAGATATGTCCATGGTCTTTATCGGGAAACAGACGATGTTCATTGCGGTGAGTGGCTGGCCGCCCATAGCATACACGTCGCTCAGCGCATTGGCTGCCGCCACCTGCCCGAATGAGTACGGGTCATCCACGATGGGCGTGAAAAAGTCCAGCGTCTGGATAATCGCCAGGTCGTCGGTCAGCCTGTACACGCCAGCGTCCTCCGCTCTCTCTATGCCGGCAATCAGGTTGGGATGAGAGATTAAAGGCAGATTTGATAACGCTTTGGCTAAGTCTCCCGGACCTATCTTGCAGGCTCAGCCCGCGCCGTGAACGGTCTCGGTGAGGCGCGGCCTCTTCTGGTCAACCATCAGCCAACCTCCGTCATACTCGGTGGTGCTACCGACCAAATCGTATTATTATAACCTGTTTTCGGGGAATATTGGTAGTGCCGGCACTGCCTAGTCTATCAGCTCGCCAACTATCGGGTATCGCTCCAGCAAGTCCGGGCCGTGGGGGGCTTCTTTCAGGGCCCCTGTCAGGTCATTGCCGGCAAAATGCATCGCCTGATGCTTGCCTTTCTGCCAGAGAAAGCTTCCGGAAACATCATATACCCTGCCGTCGCAGGCAATATAAGCGGGGCCATTGCGCCCGTCGTACTTTTTCAGTTCCTCCCGGGTAAAGGTTCTCATTTCAGCGGACAAAACCTCAGCCTGGTCTCATGGCGCTAGAGCAGCAGAAATAAGCTGGCAGCCATAACCAGCATGCCCGCACCCACGCCGGTTATCACCAGGTGTTCCTGCCCGTATTTATGGGCCAGGGGTAAGAGCTCATCCAAGCTGATGTAGACCATGATGCCGGCGACGAAAGCGAGCAGGCTGGAAAGCAGCGTTGGCGTGAGGAAGGGGAGCAAAATGGCGTAGCCGATGACAGCGCCCACGGGCTCGGCCACTCCGGATAGAAAAGACCAGAGAAAGGCGCGCCGGCGGCTGCCGGTAGCATAAAAAATTGGGGCGGAGACGGCAATTCCCTCGGGGATATTGTGGATGGCAATGGCCGTGGCCACCGCCATGCCCAAGGCAACATCCCCGGTGGCGGCACTGCTGAAGGTGACCAGCCCTTCGGGGAAATTGTGAATGGCGATGCCCAGGGCGGTGAAAACGCCGGCCCGCATCAGGACTGACGGCTGGCCTGTGCTGGTGCCCTGTTTGGAGACGATTGATGAGTGCGTATCCTCTGCTTGCTCTTCCTCGTAGCTGTGTGGGACCAGCATATCGACGACGGCAATGAAAGCGATGCCAACAAAAAAGCTCAGATTGGCCAGGCCAAAGCCGACTTCGTCAATGGCAGTCTTGAGCAGTTCGGCGAAGGAAATGTAGACCATGACACCCGCTGAGAAGCCCAGCATCACCGCCAGATAAGAGTACCTGGGCTGCCGTATGAAGTAGGCGATGGCGCTGCCTATGCCGGTGGACAGTCCGGCCAAAGCGGTCAGCAAAAAGGCAAAGGATAAATCAAGCTGCATTTTCTGATACCACCGCCTCTGGACGACAGCAATTCGTGTCCATAGCCTATCACGAAAGGCGGTGATGCTTCAACAACTTAATATATGGAATGGCAGCAAAAACTAAGGGGGGAACCAGCGGTAAATTCCGGCTCCCCCCAAATCTTTGTAATGCGGAATTATTTCAGGAACTTGGAGACAAAGGGAGAGGTTTCCCCGCGCCGCAGGAAGTGGCCGGAAGGTCCCTCCCCCAGAAATTCGGAGAACCAGGACTCATGCTCTATTTCCTCATTGAGGATTGACTGGGACAGGTCGTAGGTACGGTGGTCTTTGCCTGCGGTCAGGTTGCAGATGTGGGTATAGCCGCGCACCGCGCATCTCTCCGCCTCCACCAGCACCTGAAGCATGGCTTTGACATCGGTGGGGTCTTTGGGCAAACTGGCCGGTGGACATGCGGAACAGTTATGGAAATCCAGCATACTCTCCGGCAGCTTTCCACCGAGCTCATAGATTCGGGGCACTATGGCCTCAAAATGGTTGCGGTCCTCGATGCGGGCCGTCTCGGCGATCTCTTTGATCGTCTCGCCGTCAAGTCCAATCAGGTTTGCTCTCAGAATGGTGTAATAGTAGTAGGTGGTAAGTTCGGCGGCGGCATTGTTGACCAGCAGCTCCAGTAATTGGTCAACGTTGACTCCTGCCTTCTCCACCATTTCTCGGGCTACTTTTGCCATTTTATATCTCCTTTTTTATATTTTTCCCTTTTCTGATTGCTAATTTCACCCTTTCTGTTCGATAGACTGACCCTCCTCCTTTCCTTCAAGCACGGACTCGTTTATTTTTTGCTGGCACTCTTGGCACAGACCGCGGAATTCAAGCTGATGATGCGTAATCCTGAAGCCTGTCTTCTTTGCCACTTTTCGGTCTAGTTCTTCATCCACCGGCTCGTCCAAATCAAAAATTCGGCCGCATTTTTCACACCGGAAATGATAATGATTATCGGTCCTTCCTTCGAACCGGCTCAAAGTACCGCTCAGGTTCAGCTCCAGGATATCACCATTATCATTGAGTTGTTTCAGGTTGCGGTAAACCGTCCCCAGACTGATGTTAGGTATCTCCTTCCTCACTTCGTGGTATACCCAGTCCGCCGTCGGGTGTGAATTGGTATTTTTCAGGACGCTGATGATCGCCTTTCTCTGCTTTGTGTTTCTGACCATAAGTCTTCATTTATTAGTAACAGTAACCATTATCAATTAGAATTCAAAAAAATAATTAGCTATTCATTAAACATTTCTGACCATTTTAGAAATACGGAATGTATGATTTATATCCTTAACCTGGTTATTTCTCTTCCTCTACGATCTTGCAGCAACCACACTCGCACTGTCCACCGGTGGCACAGGGCTCACAGCAATAAAGGACGCCTTCCTTTTCGTGTCCCTCATCCACAATAGTACAGCCGCAATTCGGGCAAATCTGTTCAGCCATCCCGGCACCTCCTCTTCTTATTTGTCTTATTATATACACCCTATCAGAAGCTGGTCAGCGACTTTTGTCTCACAGAATGGCTCTGGCCTGGATAATTTTAGCCGGGCCAGCCAAAGAAAATTAGGGCGAGGACGGCGTGCACTATCACGGAAGGCCAGAACACCTTCCAGATGTAGCAGTGCCATTTGTAGAAGCTTTTATACGGCGGCTTCTGCATCAGTATGGTGCCTATCTTTGAGCCCGGCAGGCACCGGCAGGAGAAGAAAATGAGTAGGCCGCTCAGCAGGTTCAGGATGCCGAGAACGAAGATTATCCTGGGGGCAATGACATAGAATGATTCCATAGCTGCCTCCGTTACAAGGGTTAGCCGGGTGGAAGGACAATTTCGCCGTAGCCGCGCTGGGAGTGTTTCAGGTTGAGGTTATCGCGGGCACCGAAGGCCCAGATTATCTGATTCTTTCCGCTGGATACATCATGGTCATACTGGTCGCCGGTAGCCAGCGCCCGCTTGAACTCGATGGTGGTATAACCGTCGGCTTCGGTGCCGCCGTATTCAATGATGTCGTCAGTGCCGCCCTGTTCAATGTCCGGAGGGTGAGGGCCGAAATCTCCGGTGCTGTACAGGTCAAGAACGGTGACCTCTCCGTCCTCAACGTAGCCGAAGACCATATCGGCGTCCTTCATCCTGTTCCCCGGCTGGACGGCCACAGCTACCCAGCCGCTCGTCTTGGCCCTCATGCCGATGTATATATACTGCTGGTCGCTGCCCCAGAAAAGCTCATAGTCCCCGTTGGCGTAGGCCATCTCGCTCAGGTACTCGCCGCCGCCGATTAAGCCATCTGGCGTCCATCCTGCCGAGAGTGGCGGCGGAGGAGTACCGGAAGAAGGCTCCTCTGGTATGGCTGGAGTCGGTACTGACGGTGCCGGTGACGGCTCGGGTGCCGATTCCCCACAGGATAAGCCAGATATAACCAATGCTGATAAGAACAGCAGAGCGGAGGCAATGTAAAGATACTTGATTAAAGCACACTTATCCATAACGCTGCTTCCATCGCGGTACTGATGTGTATGAACCGCGACGGCTCAAAAGCATCAGCCGAGCCTTTTTTCCACGATTTCCCAGTTGATGTTCTTGAAGAAGGCGGCGATATAGTCCGCCCGCTTCAACCCGTAGTCGGTCATGAAGGCGTGTTCGAAAACGTCCATGACCAGGATGGGCTTGCAGCCGGCCAGGTGGCCCATCTCGTGCTCATTTATCCACTGGTTGAAGAGCTGGCCGGTGACTTTGTCTTGGTAAAGAATCGCCCAGCCGATGCCGCGCATGGAGCCGGTGGCTTTGAAATCCTGCTCCCAGGCCTCATAGCTGCCGAAAGCGTCGGCAAGCTTCTTGGTCACTGTTTCCGGCCTGGTCATCGGGCAGATGAGGTTCTCGAAATAGTACTCATGCAGCCTCATACCGTCAAATTCGAAACCAAAACGCCGCTTCAACTCCGCGTATTCCGGGTTGGCGGCGTCCTTTGCCTTGCTGCTCAGTAGCTCCATCAGCTTGTTGGTGTTGTTGACGTAGCCCTGATACAGGGTGAAATGGTTTTTCAGCAGCGTTTCACTGAAACCTTCAATGCCAATAAGATAGCTGTAGTCCTTTGCCTGATAGGCCATAAATTTCCTCCTTACAATATTGCTAAATCAAGCGCGTGGTTCACAGCCGGGAGCACGCACCATCAGCACCGGCACTGATACCGAGCGTAGCAGTCGGTCCGCTACGCTTCCCAAGACCCAACGGCTCACTCCCGAGCGCCCATGGGTGGCCACAACGATGAGGTCGACATCATTCTTGCGGGCATATTCGGCCAGCTGCTCGGCTGCTCTACCAACCAGAACCTCCTTTTGGATAGTGACCTTTCCGTAGTCAAGCCCGCTCACCAGTTTTTCAATATAGCTCTCCGCAACTGCCTGGCTTTTGGTATCTAACTGTTTTATTTCCTCTTCGGTGAGCCACCCGGTTTCCCCCCTAACCGGCGTTAAGCTGAATGGCTCGACGACGCGTACGAAGACGACCGTCTGCACACCTTTGGCTTCGGTCATGGCTTGGAGATATGGCAGCACACACTCTGCCAATTCGGAACCGTCCAGCGGTACCATTATTTTCTTAAACATTTTTTCGCCCTCCTTTTTCGAATAGCCGTTAAGTATTTATTGCTTCCTCTGCCAATTCTCCCCATTATAGGCTGCTGGTATATAGTCTTCTGTGATTTATGTCACAATGTATATTATTATTTAGTTATTGCGGCAATATGATATGCCTATACCCGATGGCTGTCAAGAGGTCATGCAACTTGACTGGCAACGAGGTGGGCACTATAATATCACTCACCGTTGAGGTCGTTATAAGCTCAAAGCAGAGACATGGGACTTGAGGAGTACCGTCAGAAGCGAAAATTTAGCAAAACGCCGGAGCCGGCCGGTGAAGCCAGCAGCGGTGAGGGGAATCGCTTTGTGGTGCAGAAGCATCAGGCAAGCCATCTGCACTATGACTTTCGCCTGGAAATGAAGGGGGTGCTGAAAAGCTGGGCGGTGCCCAAGGGTGTACCGGAAGCACCGGGTGTGCGGCGGCTGGCCGTGCAGACCGAAGACCATCCCGTGGAGTATATCGATTTTGAAGGGACCATACCGGAAGGCGAGTACGGGGCGGGAACGGTGGAAATATGGGACCGGGGCACTTTCCGGCTGGGTAGAGAATCCACCAAAGAGCTCGAATTCTACCTGCAAGGACAAAAGCTGTCCGGGGCCTATGTGCTCGTTCACACCGACGGCAAAAACTGGCTCCTCATCAGGCGGAAGGGGAAGCCCTGATAATATATATTAAGGAAGGTAAGGAACCTTGAAAGTTCTGGGCATCATGGGCAGCCCGCGGCTGAAGGGCAATACGGACCTGCTGCTGGAAGAGGCGCTGAAAGGGGCCCAGAGCCGGCAGGCCGAGGTGGAAAAGCTCATCGTGGACAAGATGAAGATAGCGCCCTGCAAGGAGTACTACGGCTGCCTGCGGGACGGCAACTGCGTTATCCGCGACGATATGGACACGGTATACCCCAGGCTCCTGGAGGCTGACGGCATCATCGTAGCGTCGCCCATGTTTTTCTACGGAATTTCAGCGCAATTGAAAGCGCTCATTGACCGCTGTCAGGCGCTGTGGGCCAGAAGATACGTGCTGAAGAACCTCCCTGAATCTAATAAGAAGGGCGCTTTTATCGGTGTGGGGGCGACGAAGGGGAAGCAGCTTTTCGACGGCTCGATACTGGTTATAAAATATTTTTTCCAGGCCTTCGGCGCGGAGTACGCCGACGAGCTGCTGGTGCGGGGAGTGGATAAAAGGGGAGAGATAAAAGACCACCCGGACCTGCTGAAAGAGGCATTTGCCCTGGGTGAGAGGCTGGCGCAGAGACTCGGTTAGGGTGTCTGCCTTTTCTTTTTCTCCCTCTCCTCACTCGCTGGCCCGTAGAACTTCTTTAGCTTGTCGGCCATTACCTTTAAGGTATCGGCCACCTTGCGGTTGATGGTGCCCGGCGGGTATTTGCCGTCCTTGCCCCGCCTGCCCGCCGCCACGCCAGTGAGCACCTCGATGCCCTCATCAACCGTGCTGACGGCGTAGATATGGAACTTGCCTTCCTTTACCGCCTCTACCACCTCGGGGCGCAGCATCAGGTTTCTCAGGTTGGACTTGGGTATCAGGACCCCCTGGCCGCCGTTCATTCCCTTGGCGCGGCAGACTTGGAAAAACCCCTCTATCTTCTGGTTAACACCGCCGATGGGTTGGACTTCACCCTTCTGGTTCACCGAGCCGGTGATGGCGATGTTCTGCTTTATAGGCACATCCGAAAGGCTGGAGAGCAGCGCATATAGCTCGGTGGAGGAGGCACTGTCTCCCTCCACACCCTCGTAGGACTGCTCAAAGCACAGGCTGGCGGAAAGAGAGAGAGGGTGCTCCTGGGCATACTTCCAGCCCAGATAGCCGCTCAAAATGAGGACGCCCTTGTCATGGATGCGGCCGCTGAGCTGCGATTCTCGTTCGATGTTGATGACACCGCTGCGGCCGAGGAAGGTCTTGCAGGTGATGCGTGAGGGCTTGCCGAACATGACATCGCCCAGGCTATAGATGGCCAGGCCATTCACCTGACCGACTACCTCGCCCTCGGTATCTATGAAGATGGTGCCGCGCTCGATGAGTTCCCTGATGCGCTCGTCGGGCAGGTTGTGGCGGAAGCGCCGCTCTTCCGTGGCCTTTTCCACATGGCGGGCGCTGACCAGTGAGGCGCCGTCCCGTCTTGCCCAGAATTCCGCCTCCTCCACCAGCTCTTTAATCCAGGCGAAACGGGAAGAGAGCTTCTCCTGGTCGCCGACCACGCGCGCCGCATACTCCACCACTTTGGCCACTCCGCTGCGGTCGAAATGGTGCAGCTCGCAGTCCTCACAATAGCCGGCGATGAAGGCAGCAAAGGCTTTCAGGTTCGCTTTTGTCTTGTCGAGCTGAAAATCAAAGTCGGCCTTTACCTTGAATATCTCCCAGAAATCCTCGTCGTACATGGAGAGGAGCTGGTAGAGCATACCGTCGCCAATGAGGATTACCTTGACATTTATGGGGACTGGCTGCGGCTTCAGTCCCTGCGGCGCGATGAGGCCAAGCTGCTCAAAGGGGTCTTCAATGCGAATCTCTTTGGTCCTGATGGCCCGCTTCAATGCCGGCCACACGGCCGGGTTGGTCAGGACATCATTGGCGCTGAGCAGCAGGTAGCCGCCGTTGGCCAGCTGCAGGGCTCCCGGCTTTAACATGGTATGGTCGCTGAGGTAGCCACCGAAGAGGAAGCGCCGCTCGATTTTGCCGAACAGGTTGGCATAGTTGGGGTTTGGCTCCGTGACCACGGGCGGACCCTCAGCGGCGCTGTTATCAACAAAGACATTTACCTGGAAGGGCAATAAGGCTTCTCGGCCCCCCATCATCTGGCTGGGCATGATGCCGAGCACCGGCTGCGGTGGCTCTTCCCTTTCCTTGAACATGTCCAGATTACTCAGGGTAAAGGACTTGAGGTCATTGAGATACCGGATGATTTTTTCCGAATCCTTGTAGGTATTGAGCAGGTCCTGGAAAAGGCGGGATATAATGTAATCGGCGACCGTTTTATCCGCATTCTGCAGCTTTTCCACGGTCTGGCCTTCGATTTCACGTATCTTCTCGAAGTTGGCGCGCACCTTTTTCAGCAGGTCATTGCGTTTCTTCTCGATTTCCTCGCGCACTGCCCTGTCCAGTGTCAAATAATCGGCCTGGGAAACTGGCTTGCCATCGACCACCGGGAACAGGGCCGGTCCCACCGATGTCATCTGTAACTGAAAGCCCTGTTGCTGCGCTTCCTCGGCGGTTTCTTCAAGAAACTTCTGCTGTCTGGCCTGGCTTTCCTCCACTGCCTTTTTTCTCTCCGCGGTATACTCCTCGCTGGAGAAGGCCTTGGCCAGTTCCTCCTTGAGTTTCTGCAGCAGGTTGCTGACCTGGTTCCGGAAAGGTTTGCCTTTGCCCTGCGGCAGGCTGACAATCTGTGGGCGGTCGGGGTCAGCGAAGTTGTAGAGATAGCACCAGTCTTCAAGCTGGCGCTTCCCCTCCACCTTTTTCCTCTCCACCAGTCTCTGGATATAGGTTTTCACCACTGTGGTCTTGCCGGTTCCGGTCAAGCCGGCCACATAAATATTGTAGCCTTCCCGGTCCATGGCCAGGCCAAACTCAATGGCGCGTATCGCCCGGTCCTGGCCAACGAACTCGCGCAGCGGAGCCAAGCTTTTGGTGTGATTGAACTCAAAGATGTTCGGGTCGCATTCCCAGCGCAGTTTATTAATCGGGACCTCGTATTTCTTGATATCCATGCCTTCCTCTCAGCCTTACTGGCCTTTTCAAGGAAAAATTGACAATATTGTTATACCACTAGTTAGAGGCTTTATTCAAGGAGGAACATCGTGAAGTTTCCTCTACAGTTGGCTCGCCTTTCGCCATTCTGCTCCTTTTGATTGCGCAAAATACCTGAGATATTATAATTTTTTCCGATTTGATTCAAAATAAGTTATGGGGTAACCTTGACAAGAATATAACCCATCTGCTATTCTATTCGATAATTGTGTACCCGAAGCATAATCAGCTTGTGAAAAAATTGCCGTAACTTCACCGGTTAATTTTTTTAAGTATAGCTCGGTATGAGATTTTTAGTAACAGCGATTGTTGCCTATTTACTGTACCTTCTTTTAACTATCGGTTCCGGCACTTTACTTCTCTGGAATGCAGCAGAGCTAATCATCGGGGCGATTTTTGCTCTGGTGGTTGCTGCTCTGGTCAAGAATAGATACCTCAAAAGAAGCCTGCGCATGCTCAATCCCGTCAGGTGGTTTATCTGGTTTATCTACCTTTTTCCATTTCTCTTTGCTATGGCGCAGGCCAATGTTGACGTTGCCTACCGGGTTCTCACCGGCAGGATAAACCCGGGCATCGTGAAAATTTCCCCCAAATTGAAAACCGATATGGCGCTCACCATCCTGGCCAATTCCATTACCCTGACCCCGGGGACTTTGAGTATTAACGTGGACGAAGAGACCAACGACCTGTATGTGCACTGGATCAATGTGAAGCCAGAAGTGCTCAAGGAGATGCCCAGGGACTACCACCCGATCTGCAACAGCTTTCCGGACTGGGCGAGGAGGATAGCGGGATGATGTGGTGGCTCCCCGCGGCCATTGTAATGGCAGTCTGCATGCTGGCATGCATTGCTAGGATTTTTATCGGGCCGGGAGCACCAACCCGCCTCGTTGCCTTTGACACCACCAATACCTTGGTCGTCGCTCTTCTGGTGATCTTGGCTCTCATGTTCAACCAGGTCGTTTTTGTTGATGTTGCCATTGTCTATGCGGTGCTCTCTTTTATCATGACGCTTTACGTGGCCAGATTTATTGAGGGAAAGAAGTTTTAAATGGGTGCTTTGAATATAGTAACCTACATATTCATCGTGATTGGGCTGTTCTTCAATGTGGTCGGATGCATCGGGCTGAACCGATTTCCCGATGTGTATACCAGGCTCCATGCTGCCACCAAATGCACCACGTTCGGCTCAATATTCCTTATCATGGCCGTGATTGTACAGTCGGTTGGCATCTGGGCGATGGAGGGAGCTCTTTCCTCCCAGTCGATTCTCTCCATACACGCCGTAATTGCCCTTGTAGCTTTGCTCATTACCAACGCCACCGGCGCGCACGCGATTGCCCGGGCGGCACATCGCAGCGGCGAAAAGCCCGCCAGAGCCGTCGTTGATGATCTTGAAGGGAAGGATATCGATGATTGAAGTCGCCGTCCTGCATATCATAACGCCGCTGGCCATTGTCGTCTGCGCCATATTTGTAGCCTTATTCAGAGACCTGCTGTATGCTGCGGTGTCGCTGGGGGTGCTGAGCCTCCTGCTCGCCGTCGAGTTTTACCTGCTGAAGGCTCCTGATGTGGCCATTGCTGAAGCTGGCATAGGTGCGGCGGTAACGACGGCTATCTTTATCATCGCCATCAGGGCGACGAAACGTATGGAGTAAACATGAGACAGGTTGTAGCTTGGTTTGTTTTGATAACGCTGGTCGCGTTCCTGCTCGCTGGGGCGTTGCTCATACACCCGTTCGGTTATCCGCCTTCCGATATGGATGATTATATGATTGCCAACTCCCAGGCGGAAACGGCGAACAATAATGTGGTGGCGGCAGTGCTGTTTGACTACCGCGGTCTGGATACTCTGGGGGAGGCCACGGTGCTCTTCACCGCGGTGACTGGAGTGCTGCTCCTTTTCCGGGCCTTGAAAAAGAGGGAGAAGAAGACGTAAATGCTGTCCAAGATTGTGCGCACCATATCAAACCAGCTGATACTGTTCATACTGGTTTTCGGCCTGTATATCATCATGCATGGACACGTCACGCCGGGCGGAGGCTTTCAGGGAGGTGCTGTCATTGCCTCCGGCGTGGTCATGATGATTGTAGCGTTTGGTTCCAGCGAGATTAAGAAATCGCTGCGTGAGCGCCACCTATCCGTGGTGGAAAGCAGCGGCGCCCTGATATTTATCGGCATGGCTTTCGCCGGCATGGGCACCATCTTCTTCTACAATTTCCTGGTGGGAACCCCCGTATTCGGCGGAATTCCTCCCACTGGCCCCAATCCGGGCAACGTTTGGACGGGAGGAGTCATTCCACTGATGAATTTAGGTGTCGGCCTGAAAGTTATCGCTGGGCTATCCGCGGTGGTGCTCGCCATGGCGCTATTTTCCAGCGGGGAGGAGATAGAAGAATGATGCAGTATATACCGTACAATATACCGTTTATCGCCGTGGCGCTGCTGATGGGTGTGGCGCTGTTTATTATTCTATTTAAACGGAATTTAATAAAAATCATTATGGGCATCGCCATACTGGGAGCCGGGGTCAACCTGTTTCTGGTGACACTGGGCTACCGGGCGGGGGGCGTCGCTCCCATCTATACGGTGGCACCGGAGGGCGTTATGGTGCTGCCGGTGCCGCAGGCACTGACCCTGACCAACATCGTCATCACTGTTTCCGTGATCGCGCTGATGCTGACCATGGTGATGTTCACCTATCGTCATATGGGCGATATAGACGCCAAGAAATCAAGGTTGCTGAGAGGGTAGAGTTTGGAGTACTTAACGGTACACTCACCGATATTGATTGTGGCCGTGCCGCTGCTTGCAGCATTTATCACACCGCTTATCAGCCGGATAGGCAATAAGTTCCGGGATACCGTCAATGTTTCCCTTCTCAGCTTCGTCACGTTTCTGATTGTCATTCTGACCATAGATATCTATGCGAACGGCACGCGCGTCTATACCCTTGGCGCTTCGGTGCCGGAGCTGGCCCTACCGGAAAACTATATGGTGCCGGTGCGCATTATGTTCCAGGTGGACGGCATCTCCATATTCATGGGCCTGACCACGACGGTGGTCGCGCTGGCGGCGCTGGTCTACTCCCTCCAGTTTGTCAAGAACGAGACCGGGCAGGACCGGTTCTACTCCCTTTTTATGCTCCTTTATGTGGGCATGATAGGCCTGGAATTCACCGGCGATATGTTCAACCTGTTCGTCTTCCTCGAGATACTGTCCATCGCTGGCGCCGGCCTTGCCTCATACCGCGTCAACATGGCGGATGCCGTCGAGGGCGGTTTCAAGTACATCATCATCTCTGCGGTCAGTGCTCTCTTCGTGCTCTTTGCCATCGGCATACTGTACAGCGAGTACAATCTTTTGAGCATCGCCGCGCTGGCCCACAGTATGCAGTTCACTACCCTGGACTTGATTGCCCTCGCCCTGCTGGCCATCGCCTTTGTCATGAAGCTGGCGGGCGTGCCTCTGCACATGTGGGCGCCGGATACGTATGCCGTGGCGCCGGCCGGTATCACGCCCATGATTTACACCTCCAGCGCTGCCTCCATGTATGCCCTCTACCGGGTAACCTTCACCCTGTACGGCGGGCACTTCGATACCACGGCCATCGGCTGGGTGGTAATCATTCTGGGCGTGCTCAGCATGTTCATCGGCGTCATGATGGCCATTCACCAGACCGATATCAAGCGCCTCATGGCCTACCACGCCATCTCCCAGAGCGGCTATATGCTGCTCGGAGTGGGCGTGGGGCTGGCGGTGCTCACCGACCCTGTGGCGCTGGCTAATTATGGCAGGGACGCTATGAACGGCGGCATATTCCATATCATAAACAATGCCCTTTATAAGGGTATGCTCTTCCTCACTGCAGAAGCCATCTTCTTCCGCATTGGGACCAGAGATTTGAACAAGATGGGCGGCCTGGGCCATAACATGAAATGGACGACCATCTTCTTCATCATCGGGGCGCTGGCCATTTCCGGAATACCGCCGTTCAACGGCTTTGCCTCAAAGCTGCTTATTTACGAATCGGTGTTCCGCTTCAACCCGTTGCTCTCGATAATTGCCATGTTCGTGTCGCTGGTGACGCTGGCATCCTTTACCAAGGTATTTTATTCCGCCTTCACCGGGCCGGAAATGCCGGCATTTAAAGAAGTGCGTGAAGTCCCCAGGTCAATGCTCATCGGCATGGGCATAATGGTAGCCTGCATCATCTTCTTCAGCATCTTTCCCGGCCTGGTGGTGGATACCATTGTGGCTCCAGCGACCGATGCTTTGATCGACCAGGCGTCATACATCAACGGCGTTATGGGGGCTGTGCCGTAAGTATTGGAGAAAAATAGCGAGATGACGGATAATATAATTAGGAGCAAAAATTGTCGGTTCTAACCTACGGATATGCGGTCTGGAGCCCAATCGTCTGGCTGGTGGTGCTACTGGTTCTGGCGGCCATTGTGCTCTACGTGAGAAGTCGCGGGCAGAAACGGTACAAGAAGGGGACGGCGCAGACCGATATCTTTATCTCCGGCATCCAAGTGCCGCCAGCGGAACAGCGCCACGTTCCGGCGCATAACATATACTGGGGCTTTTTCGAAGCGCTGAAGGGGTTTTACAATACCATGATGAGACCGCATACCGGTATTATCAATGACTATATCCTCTGGCTGGTAGCTGTAATGGTGGTCACGGTGCTGGTGCTGGTCATGGTAATTTAAAGCGGAGAACATTTATCAGGAAAGGCGATGAGTTTAAAAGCATTTAACCGAGCACTATGGGTATATCACATGAACACCGGCTCCTGTAATGGCTGTGATATCGAGATTCTGGCCGTGCTGACCCCGCGCTACGATGCTGAGCGTTTCGGCATCATGCTGGTGGGCTCGCCGCGACATGCCGATGTTCTGCTTGTTACCGGGCCAGTGGGACGCAGCATGGAAGACAGTGTGCGCCGCATTTATGAGCAGACCCCTGACCCCAAGGTAGTCATGGCGGTGGGCAACTGCGGTATTGAAGGCGATGTCTTCCATGAAGCCTATAGCCTGGTGGGGCCAATCGACCAGATCATTCCGGTGGACGTTTACGTTCCCGGCTGTCCCCCTCGACCGGAGGCGATTATCGAAGGTGTGGTGAAGGCCTGGGCGAAGCTGGAGACGCTGGCCAAGCAGGAGGTTTCATAGTGGAGAAGCTCACCCCACAGGAGATCGTGGACAGCTTTAAAAAAACGCTGGGCGACGGTTTCGTTGATGGCAAAATCTACGAGCGTGAGGTTGCCGTCAAGAAGAACCGCTATCGCCGTATCTGGTTATATGTCAAGAGGGAGGCATTCCGGGATGCGGTTCAGCACCTGTCCAAGATTCAGGAATATCCTCACCTCGTTATCATCTCGTCGAGCGACCTTGGGGATGAAGTGGAGCTTATCTACCACTTCACCATCTACTACGGCTATCACCTGGAGGAGATAAGCGTGGGGCTTCGGGTTACACTGTCCAAGAAAGACCTGAAAATTCCCACCATAACCGACCTCATACAGGGGGCGATTTTCCCCGAACGCGAGACGCAGGAGATGATGGGCGTTGAGGTTACCGATATACCGGACGGGAGGAGATTGTTTCTCGCTGGAGATATTGCTGAAGGCGTATATCCCTGGAGGAAGGATGAGACCGGGCCGGAGAAATATTTACGGGTTCTGCCTGGAAGGAAGCCGAAGGGGAAAGAGTAAGGAAGGGCAGCAGGAAAAATGGCAGTTAACGAGACGGAGAAAACGACCTATACCATACCGATAGGACCGATTCATCCCGCACTCAAGGAGCCAGTGCAGCTGGTTCTCGAGATTGATGGTGAACAGGTAGTTAATACGGACGTGCGGGTAGGCCAGGTTCACCGCAGCATCGAGTGGCTGGGGATGAACCGCAACAACCCTGTCCAGTCCATATACCTGTCGGAGAGGATATGCGGCATCTGCAACATCTGCCACCCCTTCTGTCTGGTTCTGGCCGTGGAACAGGCGGCGGACATCAAGGTGCCGGACCGCGCCGAATACATCAGGGTCATTGCCGCCGAGATGGAGAGAATCCACTCCCACATCCTGTGGGCGGGAGTAGCCGCCCATGAGATCGGCTTTGACACCGTCTTCTACCTCACCTGGCGGGTCCGTGAGGAAATCATGGACATGATTGAGTATGTCTTCGGCAACCGGGTGACCAAGGCGATACTCCAGATTGGCGGGGTGAGGAGGGACATTACCGAGGAGCAACTGCCCCGGTTGCGTCAGGGGCTGGACTATTACAAGAGCATTTTCGAGCAGTTAAGGCGGGTTTTCCTTGAGGACGAGACGGTGAAGATGAGGTGCCGGAACGTCGGCATTCTGAGCACGGAGGACGCGCTGAAGCTGCTTACGGTAGGCCCGACGGTGCGGGCCAGCGGCGTTCCCAAAGATGTGCGGCAGGACCAGCCGTACTCGGCCTATGCCGACCTCGATGTCAAGGCGATTACGCCGGATATTGTGACCGGCACCGTGGTCGGCGATGTTTATGACCGCATCATCGTCCGTCTGCTTGAGGTGAAACAGTCCGTTGAAATTATCGAGGAATGCATCGCCAAGATGCCTGAAGGTCCTCTACTCACCGAGACCAAGATGCCGCGGCTGCTGAAATTGCTTACTGACGCCGAGGGCGAGGGCGTGGGGCGTGTTGAAGCGCCGCGCGGCGAGGACATCCACTACGTCCGCATGGAGTCGGGCGTGAGCACGCTCTCGACCTGGAAGGTGAGGGCGCCAACGTACATCAACTTGGTGGCCATACCAACCATACTCAAGGGCATGCAGATTGCGGACGTGCCCATCGCCTTTGCCTCAATTGACCCGTGCATGTCCTGCACCAATCGGGCAATCATCACGGATAAGGCTACCGGAAGCAAATCAGCCATCGGCTACGAGGAGATGCACCGGCTCTCCGTACAAAAGACGAAAGAGTTACTGCGATGAACTTATTGGGAGACAGTATCTGGATTAATGGCGTAGTCATCATCATTGGCTCGGGCATCGTCGTGGCCATTAGTGCTATCTTCGGCATGCTATACCGTGGCGTTGACCGCAAGCTGGTGGCCCACATGCAGGGGAGGGTCGGCCCTCCTATAGTGCAGCCCTTCCGCGATGTGCAGAAGCTGCTAATGAAGGAAAGCATCATACCCAGAGGCGCCATTCCGTGGCTGTTCACGGCAGCGCCTTTCCTGGCCATTATCTCCACCGGTGTGCTGCTCCTGTATGTACCGCTTTTCGGTCAGCCGGCGCTGCTCGGCCGGTACGGCGATGTGATACTGGTACTGTATCTGCTCATCGTGCCCTCGCTGGCTTTTGTGGCTGGTGGCTTTGCGTCCAGTTCACCGTACGCTACCGTGGGTTCCCAGCGCGAGATGATAATCATGATGAGCTACGAGCTGCCTCTGGCAGTGGTAGTATTGGCCATTGCCTGGAAAATCAGTCAGGTAACCACGGCGAACCCGTTCCTTATCGGTACAATAGGGGCTTATCCGATATGGAGCCTGCTGGGACCGGTGGGCGTTGGCGGGGCGGCATTGATGCTGCTTTCCCTGGCGGTGGTTACCGTAGGCGAAGCGGCCAAGGTCCCGTTTGACATTGCCGAGGCGGAGACAGAGATAGCCGGCGGCCTGCTGGTTGAATATTCGGGAAGAAACCTGCTATTGTTTTATCTGGCAGACATCATCAAGGCGTTTGCCATGGTGGCGGTGGTGGTAGCGCTGTTCATCCCTTATAATTTATCGCCGTATATCGGTGTACGAGCGGTGCTGCCCGCAGGCATCATTGACGGGTTGTTCTTCCTGGTCAAGGTCTTTGTCATCATGTTCTTCAGTATCACGCTGATACGTGCCGGCATGGCACGCTTTAAAATATCGCAGGCCAGTGCTGTGTACGTTCTGGCCATGACTGCCATTGCTCTGGTCGGCATGTTGCTTATGTGGGTTGACTCCATGATTTTTTGAGGTATGATATGTGGGAAGCTGCGCTTACTATAGTTAAACAGCTGTTTTTAAAACCGGCGACCAACCTCTTTCCGGCCAAATACGCACCGGAGTCAACGCTTGACCTGCTGGACAAGGTAGCCAAGCAGGAAGTGGCGTTGAATCCACCGGTTGCAGTGCCGCCGAAATTCCGTGGCAAAATCGCTTACGATCGGGAGAACTGCACTGGCTGTCAGCAGTGCGTGAAGATATGCCCCACACGGGCCATCGAATTTCTGCCCGAAGAGAAAAAGGTCAAGATATTTGTCTCACGGTGCTGCTTCTGCGCCCAGTGCGTTGATGTCTGCCCGGTGCATACGCTGGCTATGACGGAGGAATTCCTGCTTTCCAGCTACGATAAATATGCCGACGAACTTGTCATCACGGATAGCGGGGAACTGCCCACCTCGGTAAAGAGGAAGGCAAAGGGCGCCGCCGCCGAAGAGCCGGCAGAGGAGCAGTAGCTGGCGTAAAGGCTTACTTATTCTAGGGCTTCTATTTCATCGAGGCGGTCATCAAGTATCAAATCGACTAGGCGTTGGCCGCTTTTTCGCACGGAAGCAGAAAGTCTGCCCCCACCTTCCGTCTGTTCCGGCTGGATACCGATAATGTATATTCTTCCGCAGAACTCCTGTACATAGGAGACCAGTGCCGATAGCGGCATTTGGTGCGTGGAGAAGGTCATGGTCTTTATTTTATGCGGTGGCAGTAACCTTATGGACCCTGTGGGCAACTGCATGTCTGCTGCATCGATCAGTATTAGCTGTTTCGGTCTGTTCCTGCGGATGACTGAGGTGTAACTTTCCGGTGCAACGCCGGCGTCAATGGCCATGATATCCTGTCGGGCGGAAGCCTTTGAACGTGCGGTGCCGGATTTTCCCTCCAGCTTTTTGTGTATCCTTCGGGCGATAAACGAGCCGATGGCGTCGTCACCGCCCAGCGGGTTGCCGATGCCCAGGATAATTTTACGGCTCACGTGAATATTCTAGTTATTCGGCTTTCACTTATCAAGCCGAAGCTGATGGGACAAGCTCGTGGTGCGATAGTATGGTTCCCCGTGTGCCAACGGTTACTTCATATAAGGGAATAGCCGAGCCGCTATCCTCGATGGCTCTTCGTGCCATGTGCACCAGCCCGGAGCAGCAGGGTACCTCCATGTGCACCACGGCGATGCTCCTTGGCTCCGCCTGCTGCAGGATGGCGGCCAGTTTATTCAGGTGGGCACTGAAGTCGTCAAGCTTGGGGCAGGCCACCAGCAGGGCGCGGTCCGACAGAAACTCGCGGTGAAAATCAGCGTAAGCAAAAGGCACGCAGTCGGCAGCCAGCAGGATATCCGCTCCTTTCAGAAACGGTGCCGAAGGCGGCACCAGAGTCAGTTGCACCGGCCAATGAGTCAGCCTTGACGCCGTTGATACGGTGGGCAGCTCCTGCTTCTGCTGTTCCTGTAAATGTTGCTCCACCGCCTCCTCATCGAATTCCTCGGCCTCGCGCTCCTCGATGGTGAGCGCTCCCTGCGGACATTCTCCCAGGCAGGCGCCGAGGCCGTCGCAGTACTGCTCCTTCACCAGCTTTGCTTTTCCGTTCAATATCTGCTGCGCTCCCTCGACGCAGGAAGGCACGCAGAGGCCGCAGCCGTTGCACTTCTCTTCGTCAATCCGGATTATTTTCCTGAGCTGTCTGGTGGTCATGCTTATTTCTCCTTCGCTGCTGCTTCCTCGCCTTTGAGTTGCTGCCATCTCTCCTCACCGAGGCACTGGCGGGCGGCGGCACACCAGTCAATGCAGGAAGGGGTTTTCTCCTTGTACACGTACTGTCCGCATTTCTGGCATTTCACCCGCATTTCATCGGAGAAAATCTCCACCTCGGCACCGCAACTCGGGCACTTGTGCAGAGAAACCCTCAGGTTGCGCAAATCTTGGCCTGGACACCTTATCATTAAATTACCCTCCCCGTTTGCTGTAAAAAATTAATCCTATCACCATAATACCGCCAAAAAATATCGCCGTGTATGATTTACATCACATAAATGTGCGGAAAGTATAATTTATCCAAAATTGCTTAAATGGTGGATGGCTGTATCTTCATACGGTCGGCGGGCCTTCGGCGAGTGCCCTGAGTTTGACCTCATCAAGGATGACGAGCCGACCCCGGGAGGTACGGATGATACCCCGCTCGCTCAGCCCGCCGGTCAGGCGGATAGCCGTTTCCGTGGTCATGCCGGCCATATCGGCCAGCTCCTGGCGCGTGAAGGGCAAAGTGTTGCCCATTCTGGAAGCCAGCATCAGCATAAGGCGGGCCAGCCTTTGCTCCACTCTCTCTCCGGCTAGGTCTTTCAGTCGGCCCTGCGCATCGCGGAGGCGACCGCCGAGAATGTTGATAATATGCAGTGCCACCTGCGGGCGCATGGCGATAAAATCAAGGAAATTCCCTCTTCTGATGCCCAGCACCGTGCTGGCCGAGAGCGCCTGGGCCGAAGCCGGGTAAGGTTTGCCTTCAAAAACGGCCACCTCGCCGAACATCTCGCCCGCCCCGAAGAAGGCAATGATGAATTCCTTACCCGAGGATGAGTGCTTGACCACCTTGATTTTCCCCTCGGCGATTACGTAGAAGTAATCGGGCTCGTCGCCTTCCCAGAAGATGAATTCATCCGGCTGGAAGCTGCGCTCGATGGCCAGCCCGGCCAATCCGGCAAGCTCCGCTTCACTCAGGCTGGAGAAAATAAAGGAGCGTTTTAATATTTCAGACTTGTCTGCCGGTAACAAAGCTTATCCCTCTCAACAGTGCGGTGACTTTATCTCTAGCGCGTCACCGCACTTTTGCCGGTGATTGTCTGGTTCAGGCACCACTTGCGTACCACTTCGACGATTTCTTCGGCGTCACCACAGACACGGAGCAGGCGCAGGTCCTCTTCGGAGATAAAACCCCCGGCCAGTGTGCAGTTCCTCAGCCATTCCAGAAAACCGTTCCAGTAGTCGCTGCTGTATAAGAGCACCGGGAATGGCCTTATCTTGTGGGTCTGCATTAAGGTCAGCACTTCGGTAAGCTCATCAAGTGTCCCGAGGCCGCCGGGCATGATGATGAAGGCGGTGGCGTATTTCACCAGCAGCACCTTACGGACAAAGAAATGACGCAGTGAGAGGGAGACATTGGAGTAGGTATTGGGCATCTGTTCCTCCGGCAGTTCGATGTTAACGCCCACAGATTTAACGCCAGCCTCGGAAGCACCCTTGTTGGCTGCCTCCATCAGGCCAGGTCCGCCTCCGGTGATTATGGAAAAACCTGCCTCGCCCAGCAGCCGGGCGATTTCCTCCGTTTTCCGGTACAATTCATCGTCAGGTTTCACCCGGGCGGAACCGTAAATGGAAACGGCCGGTTCTATCCCCGAAAGCCGATCAAATCCCTCGACCAGCTCGCCGATAATACGGAACATGCGCCAGGATTCCTCTTTGGCCAGTTCATTGATTTCATATTCATGTGGCATGGCTATCTCCTGTCCCGATGATTATCAATTATATATTTTCAGCATTGAAGCAGGACGTCAAGAAACGGGAAATTTTACGCCGGATAAGCGGATACCAGAACCAGAAGGTGGTATGTGTACCCGGGAACCAGCTTATGGACGGTTTGCCGGAGGCTTCCCAGAGGTCAAGCGTGGCTTCTCTGGGAATGTATTCATCCCAGAGGGCATTGAGCATCAGTACGGGGCGTCCCTGCAGGTTGTGACCAAAGGTCATCGGGTCAATCAGAAAGCTCTGGTTGGGGGCGGTTACGTTATCAAAACCTTGCTTGGCGACATCGTTAAGGTATTGCCGGTAGACCTGCTGGTTGTGCTGGTATTCCTGCTCGGTTACGTTGTAGCCCTTCCTCATGGCACGCTTGCGGGTGAAACGCCCTATCTTCTGCGAATTCCCACCGGCAATGAGGAAAACCCCCGCTTTAATACGCTCATCTATGCCCATAGTGATTGCCGAGATGAAGCCGCCGAAGCTTATGCCGATCACCCCTACCTTTCCCGTGTCTATTTCGGTACGGCTCTTTGCCCAGTCGATTGCCTGGCGAACATCAGTCACGGAAATAACATAGTGTTCAAACCACTCGTCGGCGCTGAGGGAAGGATAGCGCTGTTTTACTTCATCCGGCATGCGCCGGGAATGGAAGACCGAATAGAGGACGAAGCAGGCCATACCCTTCTTGACCAGGGAACGGGCCAGCGTTTTGCAGGGTATGAGGAGCTGGTCGCCGATGCCGTGGAATAAGATTACAAGGGGGGCATCGATGGCATTCAGCGGCCGGAAATACTCCGCCAGGACGGTGTTGTTCTTTTCATAGCGAGTCGGGCGTGCCGTGGGGTAGCGGACGAAATAGCGTGCCCACTCACGTTGCGTCTGCCCCAGCTTCATTCGGGCGGGCAGCCCGTCGCTTGAGTAATGGAATGGATTCATAGCGCAACTTATAAACAGCCATAGTTTAACGGCAGGTTTACTGGAAAGTCAAAGAGGTGAGCAATGTTAAATCAGCCTGTATGTTCTTTTGAACGATTACACCTCATCCAGGATGCTCAGGTTTGGGTTCTCCAGCATGGCGGCCGCCCTTCTCGCCGCCTTGGCCACAATCTTAGAGCAGTGCTCATGGATACCCAGTTCCTTCATCCACGCTGCCTGCCAAGGGATTTCGCGGCTCAGCTCCGTTCCCATAAATGCCTTGCGAATATCACGGCAGATAATGCTGCCGAATTCCCGTTCAAACCACTTGGCCAGTTTGGCCACCGGTTCCAGGGCCGCGTACTCTATCTCAATGGCCTCCTCCGCCGGTCCTTCCAGAGCGCTGACGTCACGACCGTACTTCATGCCGAGGGCAAGCGCTGAGCCGGTCAGTGCACCGCATGCCGAGCGCGTGCCGCCTATGCCGCCGGCAAGCCCAATCGAGGCTTTCGCCATTAAATCGTCTCTCATTCCACAAACTTCCTGGATTGCCAGCAGCGAGCATTGCGAACAGCCGTGATACTTGTCAATGAGCTCGTATGCTCTTTTTTCCACTTTATCCAGAACTGCGGTGTCGATGCCCTTTTTGCTTTCAGCCATGTAAACCTCCTATTTTAATACCCGTAAAAGTATTGCTTAACACCAGGGGCAGTCTAGGTATAATCGATGATTTTTGCCGTTTAATCAGTGGTGTAACGCTTATCCGAATTCTGGAGCTGGGAGATTCGAACCCCCTACCTTTTGACTGCCAGTCACGCTCGAATTCATATTTTACCTCCTTCAACTTGAATGAGTCAAACGGGAGTCGAAGGAAGTAACAAGGTCAATTACAACATCGGGATGTAAGTTAATTCATAAAAAAATATATTAAGACACTATGCGCATGTTTTATTTCTATTCGTGCCTGGTATGGCATATACTATCATTATGATGTGTCATATGGGCAGACAACCTTTTTTCTTACCGTGGTTGACAAAGGTTATATATTGACATAAATTTGAAAGTACCGTTTTGCACAAGGATGGCTTCATAAAATACTAAATACTAGAAATAGCAAGGTATAAGCAGATGCAGGAAACGGCTTCAATAATAGCTTTTGTTGGTATTCTGGTTTTCCTTGCACATCTTTTCACCGGTATCTTCAGCCGAACTAGAATCCCCGACGTTCTTTTTCTAATTTTCATAGGCGTTTGTGTAGGCCCGGTATTAGGCATGACTTCTCCTGCTCTCTTTGGTGCTGTAGGTCCTGTTTTCACTATTATCACTCTCATAATTATTTTATTTGAAAGTGGACTTACTCTGAAGCTCAGAACTCTTCTTTCTGCTCTTAGTGGTGCTGTGACCCTGGCTCCCCTCACCTTTTTTTCTACCATGGGGGTTGTTGCCGGATTTGCTCTATGGCTCACGGACCTGGAACTGCTACCGGCGTTTATTCTCGGAGCCATCGTCGGCTCTACTTCAGAGGCCGTAATAATCCCCTTGGTCAAGCAGCTTAGGGTAAAAGAGGATACGCAGACCCTTTTATCCGTGGAGTCATCGGTCAATGACGTCTTAAGTATCGTCGTCACCGTTACCCTCGTCGAAGCCTACGTTATCGGTAAATTCGAATTTGCTACCGTATCTGGTGACCTGCTTGCTTCTTTTTTTGTGGCCATAATCTTTGGTGTAATTGGCGCTTTCATCTGGTCAATATTACTTAACAGAATTCATGTTATTAAAAACGCGATGTTTACTACACCAGCTTTTGTTTTTGTGCTATACGGTATTGTAGAGACATTAGGTTTTAGTGGACCTATTGCGGCGCTGTCTTTTGGTGTAACTCTTGGTAATATTGAGTCAATTAATCTCACTATTTTTAGGCCACCATCAGCAAAAGAGCCCGTCGGACTCACAGAAACGGAGAAGGTGTTTTTTAGTGAAGTAGCTTTTCTACTAAAGACATTCTTTTTCGTTTATCTTGGACTCTCACTTGAACTGATTAGTGAGCAGCTTATTATTCTCAGTCTCATTTTGACAGTGATAGCTTTTACACTGCGCATACCAGCGACTAAGTTATCCCTTAGACGTTCACTACCGCCCAAAGATATGTCAATCGTGGCCGTTATGGTGCCTAAAGGCTTGGCGGCGGTGGTATTAGCTAGCCTTCCCTTGCAACAAGGCGTTCTGGGCGGAGAACTGATTAAAAATATTACTTATGGCGTAGTACTGCTGAGCATTGTCATCACTTCATTTTTGGTGATGTTGATTGATAAGGCGAAATTCTATAAATTATATGGCTGGCTTTTTTCTCCAAGCTTGCCGAGTTTCTTTAGCGGTCCTAAATATCAATCTAGAGAATCACTGAGCAGGTCGGACGAGATATTACCTGCTGGACCCAAGCTGTTTGGTAAGCAAGATCAGGATGATAATGATAATTGATGATAAGTGAGTTATCGGCCTTTTGGGTTACTACATTAACTTCAAACTGTATTTCTGGCTTTATTCAGGATAGTCCTAACAGCGCCTGAAAGAGGTTGCTTCCCACCGGTTTCCTCAAAATACTGAGTTACGTTTTCCAATGCTAGCTTTTGTAACTCGCTTATCTCCATAATATCAACGGAAATACCCTTAGGTTTCTTTAAACAAATAAGGTAGCCTTCTTTACCTCTTCTGTGTAAGCCGATACGCTTTCTTTCTGCCTTATCAATTAGTTCGGAAGGGAAAGTTGTTACAATAAGGTCACCGTCACTATCCAGAACCAATAATCTCTGTTGACCTGATGGTGTGTCCTTCACTGGAGGTAGTCGTTTTAGGATTATGAGTGGAAAGGCATATTCTACCTTATAAATGGGAAAGGATACTTCGAGATCATGTTTCCTATAATAAGGCAATCTATTAAGCACCTTAGATAAAGTTGCTGCTGTAGTTTTATGTGTTTCTCTGGCTTTTTCTATCAGTAGTTCTTTACGTTTTACCTCTCCCAACCTTATGATTTCTTCGGGATACCGTCTAAGTACATCTGGGATTATGGCATCTCTAAGGGCGTGTTCCAGTATATGATTGAGAGCCCAGGTTTCACTTTCTCCTATTTTAACTACCAGCGGCGTAGGTCTACTTGTGCCAGTATCCCAATAAATTGTTGCATAGTCATTTTGAGATGCTTCCATCTGTTGAGCTTCTTTTATAATACGATGGTAAGTTGACCTTCCTAAAAATTGAGTAAACAGATTTCCTTCAGCATCGCAGGATAATAGCCGTACCTTATTCTTTGGCCATCTCTCATCTCCTAGGCGCACAGGCATAAGCAAAAGTGAATGGTTAGGTCTGTTTTGATGAAATAATGGCATGATTCTGCCGCCTCAGCTTTATTCAGATGCAAATTATATATTATTTCGGTCGCCTTGTCTAGTATAAGCAACGGGGAATTAACATACAACGTATATACATCAGTATGTGGTACTTTCGTTTAACAGTCATTGCTATTTTGACGTGTAATCGACTTCTACATCAGCGTTTGAACACTGGTTCACTGTCAGGGGAAGGTCAATACTTCACTTTTAATCTCAATCACCAATAGGGAATTTGTAAATGATTCACTTCAAACCATGTGGAGTATAATAAACTTGGAGAAGTTCAGCTGTTAATCAAACCCAATCCTGTGCTCCATCCCGCCTCTATCCAGGTATTGACTTTTAATTGATTTGAGACTAATTTTGTATTGCCGTACCAGAGAGTCTCACACAGGAGAAAATAGCTATGAAAAGGATAGCAATAATTGCCTTAACTTGTTTGCTAGTTGGAGGTGGGCTTGCATATTTAGCTAGTTACCTGATCTATACACCTCAACTTGAAGACCATTTAACACAGATAAATGACCAATACGATGAGATATCAAAATTAGTACAAATGAATTGTGATCTCGAACACTCGGTTACCAGTCAGGAATCTTTACTATCTTCGCAGCAAGCTGAAATTGAAGCCTTGGAAGCTGAGATAGCTACTCAAAAACAAATAATCACTGATAAAGACAGCATAATAACTTCACTGAAATTAGAAAAGAATTCATTACAAGAGCAACTGAGTGATGCCGAGCTAGAATTAAAGCAACTCAAGGGCGAATAGCTTGTGGTATGCCTGGCATTTGTCTAATCCATACCGCCATATTGCTTTCCGGTGTCGAAAACACATTCCACCCGCCGCCCAAGGGCTCATGAGGGCCGGGTTCGCTTGTAATATGAGCATTAACCCTGCTTTTGCAACATAACCTCGATATTACTAGTGGGATTACCCCTCGTGATAACTGCGTAACGACTGGTGTTTATAAACCAGAGTTTCCCGTCAACCTCTATTCTGGCACGTAATGCATAAACATAGCGTTCATCTATGTCCGCAGGGTTATATTCGATTTCAAAAGGTATGGGAACTTGGTTGGGATTTTCAATGACTTGCTGGCCAATGGTAACTGCAGGAGCGTCCGCTCGAGATACATCCTCAATCTTGACAGTAACTACTACGCCCTCTGCTGGCAGTGCTATTTCTTCTACATATGTTATGGTTCCCGTTACGGTAGCAGTCTTAGAACAACCAAGAAGTATAAACACTATAAATATAATGACTAATGATAAGCCCATTTTTTTCATGTTGTGCCTCCTTGCCAAATTATATAATTCATTCTGTCAATCAAACGCTTTAAAGGGGGTGGCTAATTCCGTGTAGAAATTTGGACGATAGGTAGAACTTTTGAGTTTGCCCTTGCTATTACATTCTAAGGATGCATGCTACATAATTCAAGCGATTATTGCTGAGACTGCACAATCCCTAGGTTGTGCAACAACCCATCTATACGCTAACGACAATCCAGCCTCTTTTAAAAGATATCAGGTCTAACAGGAATATATTACTCGTTTAAACGCAGATAGCGGAACGGTTAGTTTGATTTCAAAGTATTGACAATTATTCATATAGGAGTATAATGCATTTGCTTGTTATGAAACATACCTGAAATTAAATACCGAGTTAAGTGTATGGTGATGGATAGAGGGCGCTAGTTATCGTCGATACATGAGATACGGTTGGCTGGCGCCTATTTCATCTAGAAACTATTTAATTTTGGTATAGGAGGTGATTTATTTCAGAAAGAAGCATTTTATCGTCAAATGAATTCAAGGATGGAGGTAAACGGATGAAAAAGAAAGGGATTATGCTAGCATTCGTCTTGGTGGCAGTGGTGGTAAGCTTGATGGCTGCTGGCTGCGCTGCTCCAACTCCTGCACCAGCCCCAGCGCCAGCACCCACACCCGCTCCAGCCCCAGCCCCCGCTCCAGCACCGGCGCCAGCCCCAGCCCCCGCTCCAGCACCGGCCCAACCAGAACAAGTATATAGATTTGTGGGGCAAGTCGGCAGTATGCTTGTAGACCCTAAGAACCAAAAGTGGATGGAGATACTGGATAAAATGGAAGTCGCCAGTGGTGGGCGCTTGGAGATTGACTGGTATGGCGCTGGTGACATTGTGGAACAGCAAATGGAGTTTGAGACGGTGAACCAGGGTGCTCTAGACATGGCCCTGACACCTGGGGCACACTGGAAGAAATTCATACCTGGCCCCGCTGCTCTCTTTTCTTATGTCTCCGGCGGATTGACTGGCGTCGAGTTTCACGCTTGGCTGATGTACGGAGGTGGCGCCGAGCTAATGGATGAGATGCTTAAGGACTTTAACCTGCACGCGATACCCTATGGCGGGTATATCACCACTCCGGAGACGTGGCTGCACTCTGATAAGCCATTAAACACGCCAGAAGACTTCAAGGGATTGAAAATCCGAGGTTCAGGTGACGGTGCCGAGATTTTGAGCAAAATGGGGGTTTCAGCGAGTTTCTTCCCTTCTTCGGAAGTCTATGAATCAATGCAACGAGGAGTAATTGAAGCCTATGAGGTGTCCACTCCGGCCTCTGACTGGGCACGCGGCTTGCAGGAAGTAGGGCAGTATGTTTACCTATCACCATCGCGCCAGCCCATGGAATATATGCAGTTCCTTATCTATGAAGAACGCTGGGCGGAGCTGCCAGATGACCTCAAGCAACTAATAACGTCGTTCGCGCAGGGCGGGATGATGGAGGTCTACTATCTCTACGCAGTCGAAGATGTTAAGGCAGTGCAGAATTTCATCGAATACGGCAGCACGGTGGAATTAGTCTCCGACGAGATAGAAGAAGCCTATGCCAAGGAAGCGCGTGCGTTCTACGCTGAGAAAAGTGCAACAGACCCCTTCATTGCCAAGGTATACAGCTCAATGATGGAGTTCCAAGACATGATAAGAGCAGGCTTCGCGCGCCTGTAGCGCGGTAAAAAGCCTGATAAAGTAAACTCTTAACCCCACCCCCCGCCCGGCAGCATCAGTCCGGGCGGGGGGTAAAGAAAAATTTAATGGAAGACGCTGAAGGCCATTGAGAAAAGTACTCAAAGTTGTTGATGCCATTAGTGACTACAGCGGAAGGGCATTCAGCTGGCTGGCGTTAGCCCTCGTCCTGGTACTCGTCTTTGAAGTGGTAGCCAGGTGGGGCTTTAACCGGCCGACCATATGGGCCCATCTGACCAGCCAGATGATGGGCGGAACCCTCGTCGTCATGGGTCTGGCCTATGCCCATGTCCACAAGAAGCACCTCAGAATTGATATTATTTACCGGGCGCTTTCACCCAGAGTAAAGATGATTCTTGACGTCTGCTTTTTCCTGCTTTTCATGGTCCCGGTGCTTTATGTGTTTGTGTTGAATTCTGCGGAATGGGCGGTGCAATCCTGGGTTATGGGTGAGGTGAGAGATGAGAGCTGGTGGTATCCCCCGGCAGCTCCCTTCAGAACTGTTTACCTGTTAGGCTGGTGCACTTTCACCCTTCAATGTTTGGCTCGATTCTTTCGTGATTTTTACTTTGCGGTGAGGAATAAGCCTTATGATTGACCTGAGTCCAGAGGTTATTACCATAATAATGCTCGGCGGCATCCTAGTCGGCGTGCTCACCGGGTACTACATAGCGGCCGTCATTGGTGCCGTGGCGGTATTGGTCGGGTTTGCCACAGCAGGCCCGGCTATAACTGGCGACGTACTCTATCTGCGTATGTATGATTTCTCGCAGAAGTACAGCTTTCTGGCGCTGCCCCTTTTCATTTTTATGGGGCTGTGGTTGGAACGCGCCGGCACTGTGGAAGACATGTATAAAGCCATGTATATATGGCTGGGTGGCTACAGGGGTGGCCTGGCGGTAACCACGGTGCTTGTCGGTACTATCCTGGCTGCCTGTGTCGGGGTAATCGCTGCTTCCACCACCATGTTAGCCCTGGTGGCTCTTCCGTCAATGATAAGGCGGGGTTATAACAAAAGTTTGGCTGCGGGCACCACTGCGGTTAGCGGCACTCTGGGCATTCTCATCCCACCGAGTATTATGCTGGTGGTTTTTGGTCCCCTGGCGGAACTCTCTGTAGGCAAGCTCTTTTTTGGTGCCTTTATCCCCGGCTTCATACTTGCTGGCCTGTATATTACTTACATAACTATTCGGTCTTTCTTGCAACCAAATTTGGCGCCGGTGGTTCCTGTCGAAGAGAGGGCAATCCCCTTCCGACAGAAAACGAAAATGCTCTTTGTCTCGCTGGTACCGCCCGCATTTATTATCCTTTCCGTGCTGGGGGTTATCTTTTTCGGCATCGCCCCTCCCACCGAGGCAGCTGCTACCGGAGCTTTCGCCTCAATGCTTCTGGTCATGGCCCGCCGCAACTTTAGCTTTCGATTGCTGAAAGAGACCTGTTACGAGACGATAAAGCTTTTCACTTACGTCTTTTTCATCGCTGGCATATCTTTCGCTTACGTAGGCATATTTCTCCACCTGGGCTGCGGCAAAGTGATTGCGGGGCTGCTTCTGGCGGCCCCGGGTGGGTCATGGGGTGCCTTTGCCGTTGTCATGCTCATTGTCTTTATCCTGGGATTTTTCGTTGAGTGGCTGGGCATCCTCGCCATCATGGTGCCGATAGTGTTCCCCATTGTGCCGGCTCTTGGGTTCGACCCCATCTGGTTTGCCATAATGATAGCCATCAACCTTCAGATGGGATTCAATACTCCCCCTTTCGCTCCCGCCATATACTTTACCGTCGGTGCGGCAGCACCAGAACTGAAAATAACCATGGCGGACGTCATCAAGGGGGTAATTCCGTTTATTCCCCTGATAATGGTGGGGCTCGCCCTCTGCTCGTTTTTCCCACAGCTGGTCCTCTGGCTACCTAGTATGATGATAAAGTAGCGAGGGCACAAATCGCCCTAAAGTGAAATCCGAATGGTCAGTTTGATAGCGGCTCATCGCGCTAGTTAGGACTCCCTCGATGTTGGACTGTTATTCTAGGAGGTCTTGATGAGAGCTGAAGATATCAGCACCGTGGCGGTCATCGGAGCAGGTTTGATGGGACACGGGATCGCCCAGATTTTTGCTTCCAAGAACTATGAAGTTAGACTATTAGATATCACTGATGAAATCCTGGTAAAAGCAATTAGGAACATCCGGTCAAATCTCATTATGATGGTTCAAAGCGGGCTTATTTCGGACGATGAAGTTGACACGATAATAGGCAAGATAAGAACCACTACCCGCATGAACGATATGAAAGAGGCCCAGTTGATTATTGAGGCCGTTACGGAAAACCTGCGGTTAAAGCAGAATATATTTCAGGAATTAGACAATCTTTGCCTTCCAGACACAATTCTGGCCACAAATACTTCCGTAATCAGGGTGACCGAAATTGCCGCCAAAGCTCGTTATCAGGAGAGAATCTTGGGGGCCCACTTCTGGAATCCACCCTATTTAATTCCACTGGTGGAAGTAGTTAAAGGAGACAGCTCCTCTACTGAAGTCGTAGAAACAATTTACCATGTTCTGAAGAATGTGGGGAAACATCCTGTTGCCGTAATGAAAGATGTGCCGGGTTTCATTGGAAACCGTCTGCAGCATGCCCTGTGGCGCGAGGCTATCTCCATCGTTGCCAATGGAATCGCTGATGCCGCCGCTGTTGATGACGTTATAAAGAAGGGTCTCGGTATGCGTCTTCCTGTACTGGGACCTCTTGAGAACGCTGATATGGTTGGACTTGACCTGACCTTAGCTATCCACGAGTACGTCCTCAAGCATATTGACTCTTTCCCCGGCCCTTCACCTTTACTCAGAGAAAAGGTTGAAAAAGGCGAGCTTGGATTCAAGACAGGGAACGGTTTTTATAAATGGTCTCCTGAAGAAATGGAAAACTCCAGGAAGCGTCTTCTAGAGCACCTCCTGGACTGGACACTGAAGCGGAAGGGCGAGGAATGATAGTTGGCAGTTTGTAGATCGAGAAACCTCAGGAAGGAGTGTTTGTCATGGCAAAGGTAATAGTTACCGCAGCAATTACCGGCAGTATCCACACACCCAGTATGAGTCCTTATCTGCCGATAACGCCGGACCAGATCGCTGACAATGCAATCGAAGCCTATGAGGCCGGGGCATCGATGGTTCATATTCACGTGAGGGACCCTGAAACAGGGCAGCCCAGCCCGGATGTAGAGCTATATCGAAAGGTCTTGTCGAAAATAAAGCGTAAGTGCGATGTCATAGTGAGCACCACGACTGGCGGTGGTCTCGGGACAACGACTGTTGCGGAGAGAGTGAAGGTGATAACCGCTTTGAAGCCCGAGGTAGCCTCGTTCAACGCGGGCTCGGTGAACATTGGCCTTCACGAAATCCCTGACCAAGGCAGGATAACGGAATGGAAGTTTACCTGGGAGGAGCCGTATCTGCGCGGAACGGAAGACGTTGTTTTCGCCTACACATTCAAGGCGATGAAAGAATTTGCCCAAACCTTTGAGGAAAACGGTACCAAACCCGAGGCAGAGATTTGGGACTCTGGCTTCATTGGCAACGTGGACTACCTGGTGAGGAAGGGATACATGAAGACAAAACCCATCTGGATGACCTTTGTCCTGGGTGCTCTGGGCGGTCTGCCGCCAACACCGCAGACGCTTATGTACCTGTATGAAACGGCAAAGCGTTACTTTGGCGATAACTTTACATGGCAGGTATTGGGTACCGGCCGTTTTCAGCTTCCGCTTTGTGCCATGGCTCTAGCTATGGGAGGGAATGTCAGAGTTGGCATGGAGGACAGTCTTTATGCAGGAAAAGGTGTCCTTGCCAAAAGTAATGCCGACCAGGTGGAGAAAATCGTTCGTATTGCCAAGGAGCTAAGTATCGATATTGCCACCCCAGATGAAGCAAGGCAGATTCTTGGCCTGAAAGGGCTGGATAAAGTGAATTACTGAAGTAACAGTGGAAACAGGCTCATTATTTCGTGGAAATGCCAAGCTTGAAAGTGAGCTGGCAAGAACGTGTTGAGTTGATCCGGCTAATGTCAAACAGTCGCTTGTTTCGTTATACCAACTTGATATAGGTTGGAGATAAATTACGTAGTTTTAATTCGTTAATATAAGTATCGAACAAAGTATCATTATCTAATTGGCGAAGACGGAGTTGCCGCGCTAAGTCTGGATTTGAGGAGAGAATTAAAGAGATGATTTCGTTTGTATCAAACTGATGATGTTTTCCAAATGGTGGGCGGTAGAGGATTTGAACCACTGACCTCTGCGATGTCAACGCAGCGCTCTAACCAACTGAGCTAACCGCCCATTGCTCCATAATTCTACAAAATGCCCCGTCATTCGTCAACTGTATCTGCCATGCTGTGTTGCGGGTGCTTGCTCGCTATTGCAAGGGAAAGACCGGTGTAATTCGACCTTCGTTATGTTACAATGCTAGCCAAATTCGACCGAGATGGAGGCCTGTTATGAATTTCCTCAAAGGTCTGCTGGCGACACTGCTAACGTTTCTCCTCTTTCTTTCACTGGCAGCTTTCAGCACGCTTTTTGTGCTGCGCAGCACACTGCTTGACCCTGAATTCGTCGTGGCGCAGGTGAAAAAGCTGGATGTGGCGGCACTGGCAGAGGAAGTGACCGATTTTCAGCTAAGTGGGCAGGTTCCGCCGGAAGCGGCCTTCCTTGAAGAAGCACTGTACAGCGCCATTGCCCAAAATGAACCACAGCTGAAAGAGCAGGCGAGCACCGCCATTTACTCAGGCTATGATTATCTGCTCGGTAAGAGTGAAAAACTGAACGTGGTAATTTCCCTGAAACCGATAAAGGCGGACCTGAAGGACAGGCTGTGGCAGTCTTTCCAGCAGAATAAAGAAAACCTGCCGCTGGAGGTCGCTGCCCTGCCCCCGGAAATGCTGGAGCAGTATTTCGAGGAATTTTACCGGCAGTTTGAGGCAGAGATACCATCGGAATTCGTCATCGATGAAAGTTCCATCCCGCCGGAGATGATGAAGCTGGTCGATATATTGCGGGAGAACGCCCGTTATATCCAGACAGCCTACTACGGGCTGATAGCGCTGATGGCCGTGCTGATACTGGGCATCATCTTGCTGCACCGCAGCGTGAAGGGTGCCACCCGTGAACTGGGCATAACTTTCCTGATTTACGGGGCGATTGAGTACGCCAGTGTCTGGGCGACGCAGCGGTATTTTCCCAGCCTGCCGCTGCCGGATATGCCGACCTCTGTGCAGACCTGGCTCAACGGGTTAATTAACGACCTGGTTGCCCCAATGCAGGTACTAGGGATAGGGCTGATGGCGGCCGGTGCTGCGCTGATTATCGTATCTATAGTTTACCCGCGCCTGCGCCCGGCGGAAGAGTAGAGATATCCACCCAGCCCACCTATTACTGCCGCCCCCACCGCGGTGGCGATGGCGATGAAGAGGGTGGCGTCATACCAGAAGCCGCGCGGGAAAAGCAGTATTAAATAGTCCTGGCTCGGGTCAAGCTGCCAGAACTCGTTGGTGAAGCTCAGCAGGTGAAACTGGAGGAAGAACTGGTCGAAGTTGAGCATGACCACCAGACCCAGCACCAGCATCAGGCTGAAGGTTAGCCCGCTGCCCCAGACAAGCCCCCGCGCCACCAGCCGTCTTCCGCCCAGCCACAGAAAAAATCCGATGTAGGCGAAAGAATACAAAAGTGTGCCCAGAAATACCCAGTAGTCCAGACGGAACAGTCCCTTCACATCTTTCAGGTGGATGGCCTCCCGCTCGTTGAACAGGGAATACGTATGGCCATCTTTGACCACGGTCACGTTGATGTATTCGTCGCCGGAATTGAAGTAACCTATGAGTCCTCTGGCGGCGCTTTCCAGTTCAGCATCGGACAGGCCAGTGGTATGGCTGACATGATATTTGTCGAAGCCATATTTATACAGCGAGATACAGTTGGCCGCCCCGCCAATGAATGCCGTAAGCAGAAGCAGAGGCAGGCAGAGAAGGAAAAGCCACCTGCTGACCAATGTTAAAATTTTCATTCTGGTATTCAGATTTTACAATTTTTAAGCGGTACAATGATACAGTGACATCGAAGCCCTGTGCTATAATGAGGTAGATTTTTCACTGAAGGAGCAATGTTTACTCATCTGCATGTCCATACCGAATACAGTCTGCTCGACGGCATGTGCCGCATTCCGCAGCTGATTTCGCGGGCCAGAGAGCTGGGTATGGACAGCCTAGCGATTACTGACCACGGCGCCATGTATGGCGTCATTGAGTTCTACCGGACCGCCAGGGAAGCGGGGATAAAGCCTATCATCGGCTGCGAGGTATACCTGGCGCCGGGAAGTCGCTTCGGCCGCGATGCTGCCGACAGAAACCACTATCATCTGATTCTCCTTGCCAGGAATCGTACCGGGTACCAAAACCTGATGCAGCTGGTCACCAAGGCGCATCTTGAGGGCTTCTACTACCGGCCGCGAGTGGACAAGGAGCTTCTGGAACAATATCACGAAGGTTTAATTGCCCTGTCCAGTTGTCTGGTAGGGGAGATACCACGGTTGATTCTGGACGGACGACTTGAGGACGCCAGACAGGCGGCAGGGTGGTATCAGCGGGTATTTGACGATTTCTACCTTGAGATACAGCGGCAGCCCATCGCTGAGCTCGAGCAGGTAAACCAGGCCCTGATTGCTATGAGCGAGGAGCTAGGCATCCCGCTGGTGGCTACCAATGACGTGCATTACATCCGGCGGGAGGACGCTCAGGTCCATGACCTGCTTCTGTGCATCGGCACCAACTCCTCCATTCACGATGAGAAGCGGATGAGAATGGCCTCGGATACTCTGCACCTGAGGAGCTTGGAGGAGATGGCCGAGCTCTTTCGGGACATCCCGCAGGCTCTGGAGAATGCGGAACGGATTGCCGCGATGTGCGACCTTACCTTGGAGTTCGGGCGGCTGCATCTGCCCGAGATTGAACTGCCGCCGGGGAAAACAGCCGATGACTTTCTCGCTGCTCTGTGCCATGAGAACCTGCCTCGCTACTACCCCCAGCCCACCGAAGAGATAAAAACGCGGCTTGACTATGAACTCGAGGTCATTAGGAAGACCCAGTTTGCCAACTATTTCCTGGTGGTCTGGGATATCATTTCTTTTGTCAAAGAGAGGAACATCCTCTTCGGAGTGAGGGGCAGCGCCGCCGCCAGCATAGTTCTGCACTGCCTCGGTATCACGGCGGTTGACCCCATCGAGCACCGCCTGGTCTTTGAGCGCTTCCTTAACCTGGAGCGCAAGGAGATGCCGGACATCGACCTTGATTTTCAGGATGACCGCCGCGACGAGGTCATCGCCTACGTTTCCCGGAAGTACGGTCAGGACCACGTGGCGCAGATCATCACCTTCGGCACGCTGGGCGCCAAAGCCGCCATCCGGGATACGGGCCGGGCGCTGGGCATGACCTACAGCGATGTTGACCGTGTGGCGCGCCTGGTGCCATACTCGCCGACCATGACGCTGGCCCGGGCCCTGAACGAAAACAACGAGCTCAGGAGTATCTACCAGGATGACCAGATAATCCGCAACTTGGTCGACTCCGCGCGGAAGGTGGAGGGGATTGCCCGCCATGCCAGCACCCACGCCGCCGGCGTGGTCATTTCCAGAGAGCCGCTCACCAGATATGTCCCGTTGCAGTGGGGCAGCAAGGTCAACGGGCAGGAGTCGGTGATGACCCAGTTCTCCATGGGGGATATTGCCGAAATCGGTTTGCTCAAGATGGACTTTCTCGGCCTGGCCAACCTCACCATCCTGGGCAAGGCGAGGGAAATCATTGCCGAGAATCACGGCGTTGAAATTGATTTACATAATATACCCATGGATGATGCCAAGACATTTAATCTGCTCTCTTCCGGAGAGACGACCGGGGTCTTCCAGCTGGAAGGGGCCGGCATGCGCCGCTATATCAAGGAACTGAAACCGACTGCCTTCAGCGACATCGCCGCCATGGTGGCGCTCTACCGTCCCGGCCCGATGGAGCACATCCCCACCTTCATCAAGGCGAAGCACGGTCTGGAACCCATCCGCTATCCCCACCCCGCTCTGGAGAAAATACTAGAAGAGACATACGGGGTTATCGTCTATCAGGACCAGGTACTGTTCATCGTGCGGGAGTTTGCCGGCTACAGCCTGGGGCAGGCGGACATCTTCCGCAAGGCGATGGGCAAGAAAATCGCCGAGGTGATGAAGAAGGAGAGGCGTCGCTTTGTTGAAGGCGCCAAGAAAAATGGATTCTCCGCCGACCTCGCCACCCAGGTCTTCAACCTGATTGAGCCATTTGCCGGCTACGCCTTCAACAAGGCGCACAGCGTAAGCTATGCGCTTATTGCCTATCAAACGGCTTACCTCAAAGCGAACTACCCGGCGGAATACATGACTGCGTTCTTGACCATTCACGCCGACGAGCCAGAGAAGGTGGCCAGTGCCGTTGCTGAGTGCCGTCGCCTGAATATCAGTGTGCTGCCGCCGGATATCAATCGCAGCCAGGTTAATTTCTCCATCGAGAAGGACGCTATGACGGCTATTCGGTTTGGTTTATCAGCCATAAAGAACGTGGGATCGGGCGCGGTGGAGCCGATAGCGTCGGAAAGAGATAAAAATGGGGAGTTCAAGTCCATTGAGGACCTTTGCCGCCGCTGTGACCTGCGCGGCATAAATCGGCGGGTCATCGAGAGCCTGATAAAAGCCGGTGCCTTCGATTCTCTGGGCAGCCGGGCGGCGTTGCTGAGCAATGTGAACCGCATTATTTCTCTGGCGCAGCGGGAGCAGCGAATGCGTGAGTCAGGACAGTCGACCATGTTTGACCTCTGGGGAGAAAAAATGCCGGTGCCAATGGCAAACCTTGACCTTGGCACAGTGGAAGACGTCCCCATGAAAGAAAAGCTTGCCTGGGAGAAGGAATTGACCGGGGTATACCTTTCCGAGCACCCCTTCAGTGCCGTGGCCGGTGAATTAAGCGCCGAAACCACCATGGTGGGAGAGATAGATGTTGAGCTGGTCGGGCAGGTGGTGGACATCATCGGCATGGTGGGGTCGGTACGCCAGCTATTCACCAGGGAAGGGAAGCCATTTGCCAGTGTGATCCTCGAGGACCTCAGTGGACAGGTTGAAATCATGGTCTGGCCCAAGGTCTTTGCCGAAACGACCGACCTGTGGCAGGAAGGGAATATACTTAAAGTGCACGGCAAGGTGAGGGTGAGGGAAGACCGGGTGCAGTTGAGCGGTGAGGAAGTGTGCCTTTACGAGCCCGCGGCCGAGAAAATGGAGGTGGAAGCAGAAATAAAGGAAGAGGGAGTTGCCCAACCACCCGCCGAAGCGGAACCAGCTGTTGTGGAGACGCAGCGGGAGGAAATACCGGTGAAAAACAGGAGACTGGTTATCAGCCTCAGCCAGACCAGTGATGCTGAGGGGGATAAAGCCAATCTGTATAAAATTATTGAAATTTTACGACGTTATCCCGGACACGATGAGGTTAAATTGCGGATAACCAACGGTAATAAAATAATTCACCTCCGCTTTTTTGATATTTACGCTGAATACTGTCCCGAACTTCACGCGCGTCTGGCGTCGGTGGTAGGAGAGGAAGGCCTGAAACTGGAAAAAAGGGAGGGTTGACATGGCCAAGCAGAAGGGTTCCCTTGATTTCAAGCTCATGTCCTGGTACTTCATGTTGCGGGACATCTTTCATCCGCCGAAGGAGATACTGGCCGAGTCGAACGTAAAAAATGGTATGCAGGTACTTGATTTCGGCTGTGGCCCGGGCAGTTATTCCCTGGCGGCGGCAGAGATGGTTGGCGATAAGGGAAAGGTCTATGCTCTGGATATCAACCCTATGGCGGTGCAGCGTGTTCAGAAAGTAGCTGAGAAAAGAAAGCTGAAGAATATGGAGGCCATTCTCTCCGACTGCGCCACAGGTCTTCCCGATGGAAGCCTGGACCTGGTGCTATTGCTAGATACCTTTCACGAGCTGGAAAAACCTCAGGCCGTGCTCGCCGAGCTACACCGAGTGTTGAAGTCGGATGGCGTTCTGTCCTTCAATGACCATCACCTGGAGAAAGAGGGTGAAATAGTCTCGGGCGTGACCGGTGGCGGCCTGTTCCGGCTGTCGAATAAGGGTCAGAGGGTATATAATTTTACCAAGGTTGGTTGAGGGTGGTGGAAATGCCTGCCGATGAGATGCATAAAGGTCACCGCCGGCGGCTCAGGGAGAAGTTTCTGAAGTCCGGGCTGTCCGGTTTCCACGACTATGAAATCGTGGAGCTGCTGCTGACGCTGGGTTCTCCGCGCAAGGACTGCAAGCCGCAGGCGAAGGAAGCCTTGAAACGCTTCAAGACGCTGAGAGGGGTGCTCTCGGCTTCCGCGGAGGAATTGCAGCAGATTGAGGGTGTTGGTCCACACAGTGCCTTCGGCGTCAGGCTGGTTCAAGAGGTGGCAAAGGAGTACCTCAAAGGGAAAATTGTGGACCAGCCTTTACTCAAGTCCTCACGTGAGATATTTGACTATCTCTACCACACCATGCGCGACCGGAAAAAAGAGCTGTTCAAGGTGATTTACCTCAGCAGCCAGAACCAGATTATCGAGGTGGCCGACCTCTTCGAGGGTACGGTGGACAGCAGCGCCATTTCGCCGCGGGAAATCGTGGAAGGGGCACTGAAAGGCAATGCCGCCGCCCTGATATTCGTCCACAACCACCCCTCGGGAAACCCCGCACCAAGCACCAGCGATAAACAGCTGACCAGGGAGTTGGTCTACGTCGGCAAGATTATGCAGATGAAGGTCGTCGACCACATTATCATCGGCAACGACCGTTATTACAGCTTTGCCGACGAGGGGCTGATAGAGGAATATGAGATGGACTTCCTGAACCTGCGACTGCGGGGAACCTCGGAGGCGAAGCGGCGACTGTACCGGGCGAAATTGATGTGAGACAAAGGTTCCTAACTTCTGTCCGCAGAACGGCGGCGCTGGATGGTGGCACCGATGACAATCAGGGCTGCCCCGAGCACTATGCTGACCACCACTTTAATCAGCAGTGGGAAGTCCATGCTGAGGAAGAAGGCGAAGGTGTACAGGCCGGTAAGGTAGGCAATAGCTCTGACAATGGTGTGTGCTCGGATGGGCTGCTGCCTTACCCCCCGGTAAATAAGCCAGCCAATTAATGCCAGAGAAGCCAGTACAGCCACTGCGGTCAGCATTCAGTTCACCACCCTATGCCTTCAAAGTACCTGCTCAGAAAGGCGAACATGGCCACCGTAAGCAGCAGCGAGACCAGTTTCCCCGCTTCCGAGAGGTTCTGCACATACTCAGCGGCCAGGTAGCCAACGCCGGCCAAGCAGAACAGGATGCCGAAGCCAAATAGAACGTATTCCAGCCTTATATTCACTTTCCTTACCTCTGCTTACCTTGGTGGTGCCGGCACCGTCTTTATCGCCGGAGAGGGAGACGGATTGATATAGAGAATTATATTCCGCTCTATTTCCCCCCGTTTGATGGTCAGCGTATAATCAAAGCTCTGCTCGGCTGGTGCATCCGGCGGCAGAAGCTCGGCGGTGTCAATCTCCCACTCCACCTCCGCCTTGTCAAAGGCCTCGATCACGAGGTGCTGTGAGAGCACATCGCTGACCTTGTTCTGCATCCGCCAGACCGATACCTCAATGTCAGCCTCGTATGCGGAAAACCGCCGGTTGTCTACCTCATAGCGGATAAAGGCTTTCTCGCCGCGGGCTATCCCGGTGGACCAGATAGGGTCAACGCGCGGCCGGGCTTCTGGCTCTATCCTCTGCTCTATCTCACCAGCGGTAATATACATAGTATCGTAAATGCCCATATACCCATCGACGATAAAGATGGCGATGATACCGAAAAAGCAGACCAACGTCAGGTACAGGTAGAGATTTCTTCGTCTAGCTGTCATATGTCATCTCATTATGGCATAAATGCCGCCATTTAGGAAACTTTACCCCATCTCCGGTTCAATCAGGCCGTAGTTGCCGTCCCGGCGCTGGTAAAGCACGTTAAATTCGTCGGTGTCAGTATTGAGGAAGAAGAAAAAGCTGTGCCCCAGTATGACCATCTGTTCGGCGGCCTCAATTACGGACATCGGTTTCATGGCAAACCGCTTTACTTTGACCACTTCCGACCGGGGCAGCCCTGCTGTCTCGGCTTTAAATTCACCTCGCGCCAGCGAGCTACCCTTGCCTTTCTCGTAGAGTTTTCCCTTCTGCCGCTCCAGCTGACGGTCCAGCACTGATGTGACTTTATCGAAAGCCTGAAACAGGTCAGCACCGCGTTCCTCGCTGCGCAGTCTGATACCGTTGCCGAGCACGCTGGTTCGCACCATGAATTGCTGCTGGGGAGACCTGGTCTTCTCCTGGTTGATTTCCACAATGGACTCAATGATGTTGGGGAAATGGCGGGTTAACTTCGCGATCTTGCGCTCAACGTATTGGCGCACTTCCGAAGATACTTCCATATTCTGTCCCGTAATCTGCAGCTCCATCTTCTTGCTCCCGAAGTTAAATCTCCCTTGCCATGACCAGCCCCCACACCGCAGCCGCCCCGTTCGCTTTCAATACTGCAGCGCAGGCATTGAGCGTGACTCCGGAAGTGGCAACGTCATCAATCAGCAGCACGCGGCTGTCCCGGAGGCTGTGGTCGCGGCAGGCAAAAGCGCCGGCGATATTACGTGTCCTTTCTTCTAATGTTGTCGTCCGGGCCTGCGGTGGTGTATGTCTCCGGCGAACCAGAATATCATCCACCACCGGTTTATTTATCAGTTTTGTCAGTTCCTGCGCCAGCAGCTTGGCTTGATTGTAGCCGCGCTCTCTCAAACGTTTCCGGTGCAGGGGAACCGGAACCAGAACATCCACATCCAGCGGGCTGGCGATAAGGTACTCCCGCAGCATTTTCGCCAGAGGAACTGCCAGGGCCCTTAAGTTCTGGTACTTGAGCTGATGAATAGCCTCACGCATAGTTCCTTCGAAACGAAACGGGGAACGGATGCCGTCTATCGCCGCCTGCCAGCGTACGCAGTCGGGACATAATATCCCGCTGGCCTGAGGCCGACCACATCTGGGGCAGATGGGGGGCACTATGCGCGGCAGCGAATGGCAGCAGGGTGGACAGATAAAAGCGCCTTCTTTGCCACAGCCAACGCAATAAGGCGGAAACAAGAAATCAAGCGCTGCCCCCTTTAGTTTGGCTAACTGAGGTAGCACGTTATCACCTGATATATGATGTTTTTACGGAGAGCTGAAGCTCTATCGGACGCGGCTATTATGCAGCGTTCCGCTCATAACGGGTTCGTTAAGATAGACATCACCATTCCTGATCTTCAGGTTGAAGCCGCATTCAGGATTGGTGCAAACCCAGGCTTTATAGTGAATTGCGGCCCCCTGGCTGCCAAAATCGGAAAGGGGCACTAGGTCACCGGTCTGACACTTCTGACATTTGGGGAAATTGATCTGTTCCATGAGGTCCTCCTCCCATCCTAAGTTGTTTTTAAGTATACAATTAATCATAACCTTTTGACAAGGATTTTTTTAGACTGACGGTTCCAATCTGGTGATAAATTGCGCCTTCTGTGGTCAGCTGGCTGCGCATCAAGCTGATGCTGCGCACGGTGAACTTATGGGCGGTCTCAAATCTGGTATCAGCGATGAGCTGCCCAAAGCGCTGCTGTTCCGTCGGGGACGCCTTTTCTTTAACACGGGCCATGGTCAGGTGGGGCGTAAACTGCCGCGATTCCCGGGCAAAGCCGAGCGGCACTAGGTTGGATTCAATACGTTGCTGAAGCAGCTTCAACTGGGATATATCACCCCCCACCCCAATCCACACCACCCGGACTCGCTTGAAGTTGGGAAAAACGCCCAGCCCCTTGACTTCGAGCGAAAAAGGGGATAAGTTCCGGCCCGCTTCCTCTACCACACTGGCAATATCGCTGATTTGAGATACGAGAATATTGCCCAGAAACTTCAGCGTCAGATGTATTCCGTACGGGTCCGTCCACTTCACTGCCGGCTGCCTTTCCACCTGCAACCCGGCCTGCAATTCGGCCAGCGCCGTCTTTACCTGGTCGGGCAGCTCTATGGCGATGAAGGAACGTATCTGCTCCATGCGCATTTATATTTTCAGCAGCTTTCGGGCGTTTTCACCCTTGATCAGGCGCTTTTCTTCTTCGGTTATGGATGCCGAGCTGATTTCCTGGAGCAGGCGGGTTTGCGGCAGCAACGGGTAATCGCTGCCGAAGAGTATCCTATCCGCACCGAACAGCTCGCTGACAAGGGTATATATCCGGGGCTCGTACAGAAACGGGGAGGCTGCGGTATCGAAGTAGACGTTAGGCAGCGCCTTCTTTACCTCAGGCATCAGCGCGTCAGACAATGGTTACCTCGGGATGGCGGGTGAGGAAGGGATAAAGCACGTCCGGGGTAATGATGCCCTTGCCGGGATAATCGTGGCCCACAGGCTCAGAGGCGTGGGTGAGGAGGATGAGCCGGTGTTTCTTAATTGTCTCCATGAATGGAGAGATAATGGATTCATCTTCCAGGTCAAGCAGCTGCATGTCTGGTCGCATCTCACCGATGCCCCTGGCACCACCTTGAGCACAGCGCTCTATTTCGGTGATGGCGGCATCGAGCGACTGCGGCTGGACCGTGCCGAAACCGATAAGCCGTTTGGGATAGCGGGCGATTGATTCCAGTATGTAATCGTTGGTCTCCACGCACAGTTCATGGGTTATCCAGCCGAAGTTGACAATGACCGAGACTTCAATGCCAGCCCGGTCCATGCTCTCGATGAGTTCCTCGGCGGTGGCGATTCTGGCCTCTTTCTTGGCATAGAGAAGAGCAAAACAGGGGTCGCGGTCGATATACTGGCTGCGTTTCTGCTTGACCCGCGGTGGGAAAACATGCGTATGGAAGTCAATAATCATCGCCCGATAATCGCTCGGTACTTCGATATTCTGCTATTGCGGTCTGCCACCGGCTAGCTCTCTTCCTCCGGCTTCTCCTCCTCGGCAGGGGCCTCCGCTTCCTCCTCGGCTACCGCTTCCTCCTCTTCAACCTCGGGTACTTCCTCGACCTCTTCCTTCACCGCCACTTCGCTTATCTTGACCACCAGCTGCTCGGGGTCGGCGTGAACCGTGATTTCCGGATCAAGGAGGATATCTTTGACCAGTATTGGCTGCTCCACTTCTTCCAGTTGCGTGATGTCAATCTCAATCTGGGGCGGCACGATAGTGGGCAGGCATTCCACGCTCAGACTGTTGATGCCATGAACCAGCATGCGTCCCTTAAATTTCAACGCCGGGGCTTCTCCCACGAGCACGATGGGCACATCCACCGCGATCTTTTCGGTTCGTCTCACCTGATAGAAATCAACGTGTAACAGTTTCCTGGTAATGGGATCGCGTTGAATCTCGCGGACGAAAACGCTCTTCGGCTTCTCGCCATCAACCTCAAGGCTGACCAGCCTGGTCCTTCCGGCGTGAGCAAGCAAATTTTGCAGAGCATTAGTATCACATTGCAGCGCCACTGATTTGACATTGTGCCCGTACAGATGGGTGGGTGTTATCCCCTGACGGCGTAAAAACCGGGCCTTCTTTTTAAGCACCTTCCGGTGCATTGCCTTCAGTTTCAGATCTTCCACTCTCCACTCCTTTCCAAAGCCCATTTAAGCACATATGGCGGCAAAAATCAACGCTGGTGCTGCCAAGTCATCTCCCTTTGTGATATCATAGAGGGCAAAGTAAAGGGCAAAGAAAGGTGGCGCAAATGAAGATTATTGACCTGCGCAGCGATACCATAACTCTGCCAACGGACGAGATGCGGCGGGCGATGTATGAAGCAGAGGTTGGTGATGATGTCCACCGGGAGGACCCTACCGTCAACCGCCTTGAGGAGCTGGCTGCCGAAGTTATGGGCAAGGAGGCAGCGCTTTTCACCGCCAGCGGCACGATGAGCAACCTCCTCGGTGTCCTGGCCAGCACCCGCCCCGGCGATGAAATAATCGTCGGCAGCGAGGCGCACATGCTCTGGTATGAGGTCGGCGGGGCGTCGACGCTTGGTGGAGTGGTGATTCGCACCGTGCCCAACGATGAGGATGGAGGGCTCGACCCGGCTGATGTAGAGAAGGCGATACGTGCGGAGAACATCCACTTCCCCAAGAGCACCCTGCTCTGTCTGGAAAACACCCATAATCGCTGCGGCGGTGCGGTGTTAACCCGGGAATATACGGAGGAAATCTCCGCGCTTGCCCACCGGCACGGATTGCTGGTTCACCTTGATGGCGCGCGCATCTTTAACGCTGCCATTGCCCTCAACGTCGCCCCTCGGGAACTGGCGGCGGCGGTGGACACGGTGGGCTTCTGTCTTTCCAAAGGGCTGAGTGCGCCTGTGGGCTCGCTCTTCTGCGGAACAAAGGAGGCCGTCGAAAGGGCGAGGAAGTGGCGCAAGATGCTGGGAGGAGGCATGAGGCAGGCGGGAATTATCGCTGCGGCTGGCATCGTGGCTATAGAAAAGATGGTCGACCGCCTGGCCGAAGACCACGCCAATGCCAAACGGCTGGCGGAAGGACTGGCCCGGATACCTGGCTTTTCCGTAAATCCGGGGAAAGTGTCGACAAACATCGTTAACTTTGAATTCCCCGCTAACGTCAGCGATTTTGTGGTGAAAATCGGAGAGCGGGGAGTAAAATTTCTCGCCCGGGGCGGACGGAGCGTGCGGGCGGTACCCAACCGCATGGTCAGCGCTGAGGATATCGGAGAGGCGCTGGAGCGCATCAACCAGCTGGTGAAGGAGGCAAGCTAGACCGCCAGCTGCTAACAAATAATTTTCTTCAGGAGGAGTTGAATGAAGGACAAACCCAGAATCAAGAGAATAGAAATCCAACGTTTTGATTATCAGCTCAAGGACATTGCTCCACTTCCCGGCCACACCCTCTTTGCCTACGAGCCGGGCGCGACCATGACGCTGAAGGCCCACGCCATGAAGATAATTACCGATGAAGGGGTTACCGGGGAGTATGTGGGTTCCTGGGCATCGACCGACTGGATGGCTATCCCGGAGTATGCCCATATATTGATAGGGCGGAATGCCCTGGACCGGGAGGGGATATATAACGACCTCAAGCTGGAACTGCGCCAGCGTGCCCGGCTGGGGCTGAGCCAGCTGGACATCGCGCTGTGGGACCTGGCCGGCAAGTACTACGGGGCGCCCATCTACGAGCTTCTGGGCGGCAACCGCATCGACCTTCCCTGCTACGCCAGCACCCATACCGCCGATGAACATCCTGGAGGACTAAACAGCCCCGAGGCCTTTGCTGATTTTGCCGAACAGTGTCTGGAAATGGGGTATCCCGGATTCAAGATACATCCCTGGGCGGATGGTCCGGTCAGCAGGATTGTGGATACCATCCACGCGGTCGGTAAGCGCGTCGGCGGTAAAATGGATCTGATGCTCGATCCCTACTGTGCCCCCAAGACCTTTGGTGATGCTCTCAAGATGGGATGGGCCTGTGATGAGGAGAAGTTCTTCTGGTGGGAGGACCCCTTCCGGGACGGCGGCATATCGGCCTTCGCCCATCGCAAGCTGAGGCAGCTGGTCAAGACGCCTATTCTGCAGCTGGAGCACGTGCGCGGCCTGGAGCAGCACGTCGATTTCATAGTAGCTGATGGCACCGATTTCGTGCGCGGCGACCCTGACATCGACGGTGGTATCACTGCGGTAATGAAGATAGCCCACGCCGCCGAAGGTTTTGGCCTCGATGTGGAACTGCACGCACCGGCCGGTCCGGAACGGCGTCACCTGATGGCGGCGATACAGAACATGAACTACTACGAGATGGCGCTGGTTCACCCCAAGGCGCCTTTTGCCCCTCAGGCGCCCGTTTTCAAGGGCGACTACAAGGATCGTCTGGACGCCATTGACAAGAATGGCTGCGTCCAGGTGCCTCAGGGGCCCGGCCTGGGTGTGGAGTATGACTGGGACTACATCACCAAGCACAGCCAGGGCGTGAAGGTAATTGAATGACCGGCTATAAGCTGGGGTAAAAGAAACAGGTTTATTATGCCGGTTTAAAAAAGGCAGCTAATCGCTGGTGTATTTCCTCATGGTCGGGCGGGCACCCGGCGATACAGTTTGCTGCTTCATCTCCTCTGGTAAGGGCACAGTCACCAACCAGCAGATAGGTTCTGTCTTCGGGAATGTCGGGTTCGGTACCGAGGCAGATGCGCAGCGGCGCTTTCAATCTCGCGTTGCGCTCGCTCAGCATGAGGAGATTGGAAAGCAGCGGGATGAGGCAGACGCTGCACGCCTTATCAGTGCCGGTTATTTCCAGCTGTGGAAAACTCTGCCGCAGCTGTTCCTGGGGCAGTTTGACTTTGAAATTCAGCCGTTTCAGTTCCTCGCCGATGATATCTACCTTGGTCAAGTCGCTTTCCCCCAGCCCCGCTTCTGCGCCCAGGGTTACCGTTTGCACGGTGTCAGGGTCGATGCCCATCAGGGCACAGCCGACGGCGTCCACTGCCACCGCGTCGGTACTGGCCAGGAGCAGGCGCTCGCCGATGGGCTGGCCGCGGTAGGATGAGCCGATGCTGCCGGTGGTTCTGGCAGTGGCATCTATAACGTTGATTGCCGGTCTGACAATCCGGTTCAGCTCGACGATGGCGCGGTCCAGGTCTTTATGGTGAAAGCGGGGCTTATCCTCGCGTTTAAGGCAGCCTTTCAGGTTCTTCATCGCCAGCGTGACCGTTGTCTGGTAGTGCGTTTTCAGCACCGGCACGTTGATTATTTTATCGCAGGAGAAGGCATATTCGGTGACCCGGAATTCATCGGGTGTGGCCTTTGAGATATTCTGGAAAGTGCGGTATTGGTGCTCGTCAAAGAGCACCCACTCGATATCCAGGCGTTCGGCAACCTCGCTGATTCCGGTCTGGGTGAAACAGGGCCTTAGGTTTGCTTCCGACTGATAGTAGCTCGGCCCCTCCCCGATAATCACCCGGCTCGCGCCGGCGTCCAAGCAGTACCGGGCCGCGGCCTCAACCAGCCGGGGATTGGTGATGTCGCCGCTATCGGGGGCTTTGGGCTCGTAGAGGTTGGGCTTGATGAGCACGCGGTCGCCCCTCGCCACCGGCTTTTCCCCGAGGTCGTCCAGCGCCCGAAGAAAAGCGTCATAATAATTGTCCTCAACTTTAACGATTGAAACCTTGCTCATTGATTTTGTCTGCTTGATATTTTAAAACTAGTCCAGAAAGCTGATTTCAGGCGAGGGCCTTTCTTTGCTCTCAACTTCGATGCCTGCCTCCCGGAAGAGTTCGACGAAGGTGCTGTCGTTGTAGCTGCCGAAGCTGACGAAACGCTTTATCTTGGCGTTGACCAGCATCTTGGCGCAGAGAACACAGGGGGTGTGGGTGCAGTAGATGGTGCTTCCTTCCAGGCTGACGCCGTGCAGGCTGGCCTGGATGATGACGTTCTGCTCGGCGTGAATACCGCGGCAGACCTCATGCCTCTCCCCTGATGGTATCCCGAGTTCATCGCGTAGGCAGCCCAGTTCCAGGCAGTCTTTGGAGCCGGAAGCGGCGCCGTTGTAGCCCGTGGCCAGTATATGTTTGTCCTTCACCGCCACGGCCCCCACGTGATGGCGGCGGCAGGTAGAGCGCTCCGCCACCACCGAGGCGATTTTCAAAAAATACTCGTCAGCGCTTGGTCTGGTGACTGACTTTTTCATTTCAGCTTCGCCAGTACCTCATCCGTCTGTTTTTTCAGGTCAGAGATTGAGGACTCATTGCTGATGGTGTAGTCCGCCATAGCAATCGGCCCGCCCTTGTTGGTGTTCTCGATTTCGGTGCGGTCGCGGCTGGCGGCTTCGGCATGGGTCAGCGGCCGTTCCGCCCGGCGGCCGAGGCGCTTATACCTAGTCTCCGGCGAGGCCCAGACGGCCACCAGAATAAAATCATCGCCGTAGCGGTCTTTGAGCAGGGTGTACTCCTCCCACGAGTACAGTCCATCGAGCACGACATCTGCATTTTTCCGGGCGGCCTCGATTCTGGGCAGGTTCAGTTCCGCATACGCCGCCATGCCGTGCTCTTTCCTTAACAGCTCTCTGACGCGCCGCTCGTTCTCCTCATTGAGGACCAGGCCCCTCTTTTTCACCTCTTCATCGGTGATGTCGCCGAACCTGACCTTGGTGAAGCCGTGCTGCGCAAAGACCTGGGCGACCTCCGTCTTGCCCGACCCGGCCATGCCCACGATGGCGACCACTTTCCTCTTTTCCGACACTATGGGACTAATTATAACGAAGATGGGGGAGAAATTAAAATGGGGAAGGAGGTCATCCACCTGTGCTATAATTTTTATTATAGTGACTGAAGTTGTCAGTTTGACCGATAAAATCAAAGAGCAGTTGCCTGCGGAGCTTATTGAGTTCCTGCGGCGGGCCGGGGAGTGGGCGCAGAAACGGGGTCAGAAGCTGTACTTGGTAGGTGGGATGGTGCGCGATTTGCTCCTGGGGAGGAAAAATTTTGACCTTGACCTGGTGGTGGAGGGGGACGCCATCGCCCTGGCGCGGGAACTGGCGGAGGCCGGGCAATGTCAGCTGGTCACCCATAATCGCTTCGGCACGGCGAAGCTGACCTGGGACGGCGGGAGCGCCGACCTGGCCACCGCCCGCTCCGAGACCTACGCTAAGGCCTGCGCCCTGCCCACGGTCAATCCCAGCACCATCAGGGATGACCTTTTCCGCCGCGACTTCACCATCAACGCCATGGCCGTTGAGCTGAACCCAGGTCTTTACGGAAAGCTGCTCGACCTGTACGGAGGCTTGGCGGACCTGGAAGGGAAACTGATTCGGGTGCTCCACGAGAAGAGCTTCGTTGATGATGCAACCCGTATCTGGCGCGCCATCCGCTACGAGCAGCGACTCGATTTCCAGTTGGAGCCGGAAACGCTCGGGCTGGTGAAACGCGATGCCGGCTATCTGGGGAAGGTGAGCGGCGACCGCATCCGCCACGAGCTGGAGCTCGTTTTCCAGGAAGAATATCCGGAAAAAGTGCTGCGCCGTGCCCATGAGCTCGGGGTGCTGAAAAAACTGCACCCTAAACTAAAGGCGGACAAATGGCTCTCGGAGAAATATGAACTGGCACGCCGGCAGAGTTCGTCAGGCGTTCCTTCTTTCGGGCTCTATCTTGCCCTGCTGGTTTATCGGGGAGACCCTGATGACGCCGAAAGGCTTGTTTCCTGCCTGAGACTGCGCAGGTCAACCGCCAGGACGGTGCTTGGCGCCGTTGACCTGAAAGCCAATTTAGAGCATCTGGCCTCTCCGGGGATAACATCGAGCCAGGTTTACACCCTGCTCGCCGGTTATCCGGTGGAAGCGGTGACCGCCAATATCATTGCCGGGGGAATACCGGGGTCGGCACGGCGCCTTACTGAATTCGTGGAGAAATTGCGGTACCTGAAGCCTGCCCTCAATGGCGAGGATTTGAAAAGACTGGGGGTGGCACAGGGGCCGGAAATCAAGGAGGTGCTGCACCGACTGCTGGAAAGCAGGCTGGACGGGAAGGCGGCGACAAAGCATGACGAGGAAGCCCTGGTTCTGAACTGGCTGGAGGGGAAAGGCACCTAGGCAATGGAAAGAAAGAAATCGTATTTCGTTATCTTCGGACTGCTGGTCCTGCTGCTGGCCCTTTTCGGCTGGGGGTTATCGGCGCAGATACAGGTCTGGAAATTCGAGAGGGCAACCGAGACCGTGTACCGGCAGTTCGCGTACAAAGGGAAGGAATTCGACCTCACCATGGACATACCCCTGCAGAAATATCTCTATTACAAGGAGAAGCGCAGGCCATCGTGGCTGAACCATCATTACCGCCATCCCTACTATTATTTCGCGGAATACGTCGCCATGGCGTCGGACCCGGACGATGATGCCACCATTGACGCTATCACCGGCTATCTTGATGAGGTGGCGGCAGCGGAGAATTTAAATGACTACGAGAAAATCGAGTTCGCGCTGACCTTTGTCCAGAGCTTTACCTATATCGGGGATAATGTCACGGGGACTCTTGATGAGTATCCCCGCTATCCGGTGGAGACGCTCTTTGAGCGTGAAGGCGATTGCGAGGATACCTCAATTCTGCTCGCGGCCATCCTGGACAACATGGGCTATGATGTGGCGCTTCTGCTCTTCGAGGAGTTCGACCACATCGGCCTGGGCATCAACATGTCGCCGGGATACAAGATGTACGGCAATTCCTGGATATATCAAGAGAGGCGGTACTGGTACCTGGACACGGCCGGGAAAAAGCCAATCGGCTGGTGCCCGGAGCCGTATGACGAGACCTCAGCCTACGTCTATCCGGTGGGGGAGTAATCCCTGTTCATCGTCTCCACCAGATACGTTTCCATGTTCTGATGCTTACACCGTGTGTATAGTTCTTCAGCCTCGGCTTTATCTTTAAAAAGCGTGAAGAGCGCCGGTCCGGAGCCGGCTAAATGCACGTGGGGCGCGCCGAGCTTGCGGATATGGTCGCGGTACACCTTTAACTCTGCCCCGCCGGCGAAGGCGACGTTTTCAAAGGTGTTGAACAGCACAGACGGCTCTTTTCCCTCCCTGAGTTCATTGACCATGCGCTGGGTAATCTGTCCATCGGTGAAGTGACTGGTGTTGAGACTGGCGTAGAGCTTCGCCGTCTTGCCGGGGGGGCGGGGCACATCGGGCATGACCAGAACCACCCAGTGGCGGGGTAAAGGGGAGAGGGGCGTTACCACCTCGCCTCTTCCCGCCATCATGGCTGTGCCCCCGTAGAGGAAAAAAGACACATCCGAGCCCAGTTTAGCGGCCAGCTCAAGTAGCCTTGTCTGCGGCAGATTCAGCTCCCAGACCTGATTCAGACCGCGAAGGGTGGCGGCAGCCGCACTGCTGGCACCGCCCAGTCCCGAAAGTAGAGGAACGCGGTTCTCAATTTCAATAGCAATTCCTCTGGTAAGGCCTGTCGACTCCCGCACCAGATTGACCGTATGTGAGACGAGGCTTTTCTCCGCTGACCATTGCGGCGAGTCTGGTCTGATGTCCACCGACGGGCTGACCTGGAAAGTGAGTTGGTCGCAGAGGCTGATGGTCTGGATGACGCTCCTGATTTCGTGGTAGCCATCGAGGCGCCTGGAGAGCACCTCCAGAGTCAAATTCAGCTTAGCCGGCGCCGGTATGGTCAGCATGCCACCTTCTTCTTTTACACCGTGCGTATGATTTCCACAATTGTGCCCACTCCTCAAGGGCGAGGGTCTCAGCACGACGCAGCGACGCTATGCTGGCTTCTTCCAGTATGTTAAGTACATCGGCCTTGGGCCATCCCAATCCCTGTGCCAGAGAGTTGGCGAGCTGCTTGCGGGGGCTGGCGAAGCCAGCCCTGACCATCTCAAAGAAGCCGTCCACATCATCCACCGCCACCGCAGGCCGGGGATACAGGTCTATGCGCAGTATAGCGGAATCGACCTCTGGCGCCGGGTAAAATGAGCTCGCTGGTACCTTGCTGATAATCCTGGGCTGGCCGTAAAACTGCACACTGATGCTGAGCAGGCTCCTTCTTCCCGGTCCGGCGGCAATGGCCTGGGCTACCTCTCTCTGCACCATCACCACCATCAGCCCCGGTTTTACGGAGGCTTCCAGGAAGTGGCGCAGGACGGGGGAGGTGATGTAGTAGGGGAGGTTGGCCACCACTTTATAACGTTCTGTTTCAGATACCAGATCAGACGGGTCAATCTTGAGAATGTCCTCATTGACGATGGTGACATTGGGGAAGGGAGACAACTCTCTTCTCAGGAGCTCCGCTAGCGTATCGTCAAGCTCAACGGCGATGACCCGTTTCACCCTCCGGGCAAGCTCACGGGTCAGGATTCCAAGGCCGGGCCCGACTTCAATAACAATATCGTCGGCGGTAAGTTCGGCGGCGGATAATATTTGCTGCAATACGTTGTTATCGATAAGGAAGTGCTGCCCCAACCTCTTCCTTGCTCTTAAATCAAAGCGCCGCAGCCGCCGTTTGGTCTCGGCCAGAAGCGATTCCTCTTTCAAATGGCACCTGCTCATAACCGGCTTGAAAGCGATGAGGCCGTGCACCTGCCCTCGACCCCGCCCAATAGCTTGCTCCAGCCAGCCAGCTCCAGCCAGGCAACCCTGCGGCACCCGGAAAATACCATTTACCGCTGCTTCCTCTCGGACCTGACGGGGTTCATAGCCTTCCGCCGCGCAAGACCCGGCTTTCAACACCGCTTAACCGAAGTAGTCCTACCAGACAAGGGCCTCAAGCCGGAGTTCAACCCTGCTGTAGCGGATTGCAGGTTCAGGGCACCGCTGGCTCCCCGTCTAGCACGACCTCAACAAAATGCTAAACCGCCCGTGCTTCTTTGTCAAGGGAAGTTGATTATCTCCGCCAGCTCATATAAGTCTTTCGCTTTTTCCAGATTGAGCACCAGCTCTATGGAACGGTCGGCCTGTGCTGGAGAGAGGACATCGCTGGTGGCATCTTTAAATTTGGCCATCAGCTCATCTGTGGTCATGGGCGTCTTATGATAGCCGCGCCAGGCCTCCCATTTGACGCTGTGTTCCTGCCCGTTCTTCAGCTTGATAGTGACAACGTCAAAGCCCTCCGGCCACGGCGTGGTCCAATCCGGTCTGGGGGTTAGTTTGACCTTCCCTCGGGCCTCTTTGTATCTGGGGTCAACCCGTTTCTCCTCGGTGAAGATGCGCCGGTCGGCGCGCTTTTCCAGCAGGACGCCGGCAATGCCGTGCTGCAGGCTGACCCGGGTGTGCTCGCTATCCGGAGGCTCGAGCAGGTCAAGCTCGTGTACCGCGCCCGGGCTCATCTCAACCTCGACGCTGGCCACGGCATCATAGGCGATACTGTTCTCTTTGACGAGGTAGAGCGCCGCCTCGAGGGGACGCTGCTGCAGAGAATGGCAGGGGAAATTCTTGGTGTCGAGGAGGTCGAAACGGAACTCCCTGCCCAGTCCTTCGGTAACTTTCTCAATATGATAATCTGCTTCTCCGGCAACGGCGCTGCCGAAACCGGGGCCAAGGTCACCATCCTCCAGTATATTGGTATCGGCGGTGATTCCCTGGCCGGCCAGCAGGGCCGCGGTGACGCCATTGCGGCAGGCAAAACCGGTCTCAACGAAGTGGGTCATAGTCGAGTGGTGCCTTAACGTGCCCGCCGCCTGCGAGGCAACCAGGCCGAAGGCACGCAGTATCTGCACTGCGCTCAATTTCAACAGCTTAGCGGTGGCCACGGTTGCGCCGAAGTTACCGAACACGGGCACAGCGAAGAACCCCCGGCCGGTGGCGGGCAGGCAGGCGAGGCCGATGTGCGACTGCACCTCGTGGGCGATGATGGCCGCTGCCAGCACATCCTTGCCGGAGGCACCCGCTTTCTCGGCAACCGGAAAAACGACCGGGAAAACCGTCATCACGCCGACCATCTCCGGTCGGCTGTCACCTTCCCACTCTGATGAATGCGCGAAGTTGCCGTTGGCCAGGGCGGCGTTGGGCAGCGACGTTTTGAAGCCGCCACCGATAACTCCGGCCTCAGGCGTCCCGCCCATATCGCGGACAAACTTGGTGACGATTTTGCCCGCGGGCAGCGTTGAGCCCCATATCATTGAGCCCAGATTGCTCAGCGCCAGCTCCTTGGCATACTGCACGGTCTTCTGAGGGATATCATCGATACCGGCATCGACCACAAATTTTGCTACCTGCTCGGTTACGGTCATTTCAGCCTCCTTATCTTTACTTTCCTGTAAAATTTCTTACATACCTTGCTGCAGTCGTGTCACCAGCCGTACGGGCAAGCCTTTTTCCATCATCCGGTCCTGTACGGCGGCAACGTCATAGGGTATGCGGTGTAATCTTACCATTCTGGTGTCACTGTCGTAGATAGCATAGCTGGCACGGGGGTCTCCATCGCGCGGTTGTCCCACCCCGCCGGGATTGAGGATGAGACGGCTTTCACCCAGGGCAAGCCCGATATTGTCCACCAGCCGGCTGAACGTACAGGAGCCATTATCTTCCTTGAAGACGAGAGGGACATGGGAGTGCCCGACCAGACAATAAGGCGACCGGAAGAAGCTGAAATTTTGCCAGGCAATGCTGGTGGATATGACGTATTCCCATATCGGCTCTCTGGGACTGCCGTGCACTAGTGTGAATATATCTTTATCGATGGTGAGAGGCAGGTTTTTCAGGTACTGAATATCTCCCTGGCTTAACTGCCCGGAGGTCCACTGGCAGGCAAGCGCGGCATCGGGGTTGAAATCGGCGGTGCTTATTTTGCCGATGGCGGCCCAGTCATGGTTTCCGGCCACGCAGACATGGTTGTACCGCCGCAGCAGTTCAATGCAGTGGTGTGGGTCAGGCCCGTAACCGACGATATCGCCCAGGCACCATATCTCCGCCACTCCTCCCCGCCGCTCCATGTCTTCCAACACCGCATTGAAGGCGGTCAGATTGGCGTGTATATCCGCCATGATGGCGTAACGCATGGTACTACTATATCAATTTTCGTGTCAGATGAGAAGGCGGGAGGTGGGAAGATCGTTAATTTTGACTAATTCATTGATAAATTATATAATGCATTTTACATCCTTTGGGGGGAATAGGGTGAAGCGCAGCTTCTCAAGTGTGGTGATGAATATATGTATCATGCGTTGCCCGCAAGGGCTAGCGACTGGTGAAACTATGTCTTGGAGGGCAATGCATGATGAAGACAATAGCGGAAATCAACGAGAAGATACAGCAGGGCAAGGCTGTAGTCGTCAATGCTGAAAAAGTCATTGACCTGGTTAAAACCAAAGGTTTAAAGCAAGCCGCGCAACATGTCGACGTGGTGACCACGGGCACCTTCGGCCCGATGTGCTCATCCGGAATTTACTTCAATATCGGTCACAGCAAGCCGAGGATAAAGCTGGGTGGGGGGCGTGTTTACCTCAATGACGTCCTGGCCTATCCCGGTCTGGCAGCGGTGGACGTTTTCTTCGGGGCGAATGCCCTGCCCGACGATGACCCCAGGAATCGGATTCATCCCGGCGATTTCAATTATGGCGGCGGCCACGTCATCGAGGAGCTGGTGGCGGGCAAAGACATCCGTTTTACGGCATCTGCCTACGGCACCGACTGTTACCCGCGGAGGCGGCTGGAGACGTGGCTGAACCTCAAGGACCTAAATGAAGCGGTGCTGTTCAATGTCCGCAATGCCTACCAGAACTATAACGTCGCCGTAAATCTATCTGACAAGACCATCTATACCTACATGGGGGTGCTCAAGCCACGCTTGGGCAACGTCAACTACTGCAGCGCCGGACAGCTATCGCCGCTGCTCAATGACCCGCTTTACCGAACCATAGGCATTGGCACCAGGATATTCCTGGGCGGCGGCGTCGGCTATGTGGCCTGGCAGGGCACTCAGCATAACCCGAATGTGCCCCGCACCGAATCCGGTGTGCCGAAGCGGAGCGCCGGGACGCTGGCGGTAATCGGTGACCTGAAAGGGATGGACCCCAGATGGCTGGTCGGGACGAGCATGTACGGCTATGGCGTCACCCTGACGGTGGGGGTCGGCGTGCCCATACCCATCCTTGATGAGGAGGTCCTCCGCCACGCGGCGGTGGCCGATGCCGAAATATATGGCGTGGTGGTGGACTATTCAGATGCCTATCCCAACCAGAAGCCGGACATCGTCGAGGAGGTGAGTTACGCTGAGCTGAAGAGCGGTACGGTGAAGCTGCAGGGCAAAAAGGTGCCCACCGGTTCCCTGTCCAGCTATTCCCGGGCGCTGGAAATCGCGGAGACGCTGAAGGACTGGATAAAACGCAGCCAGTTCCAGCTCACCGAGGCGGTGGCGCCACTGCCGGGCGTGGAGTCCGGCGTCACCTTCAAGCCGTTGCGGGAGCGCCCGCTGGAGATTTAAGTTTACGGTTAATGCAGTTTACATAACTGCTGATATTAACTGGAGGTAATCGTCATGGCAGTTTCAAAAAGGGTAGTTCTGCACTTTCCCAGGCGGCTGGTGGAGCAACCGGTTATCTGTCGTCTGGTCAGGGATTACAACCTGGAGTTCAACATATTAAAGGCGTCCATCACTGCCGAGCCGGAGGAGGAAGGGTTGCTGGTGCTGCAGCTTAAGGGCGAGCAGGAAGAATATGACCGGGGCATCAAGTTCCTGCTCAAGTCCGGCCTGAAAATCCAGTCGCTCAGCCAGGACGTCACCCGGAACGAGGCGCGTTGCACCAACTGCGGCGCCTGTGTCACCGTCTGTCCTCCCGGCGCCTTCGAGGTTGACCCGAAGACAAGGCAGGTCAGTTTCGACCATGAAAAGTGCGTGGCCTGCGGGCTTTGTATCAAGGCCTGTCCGCCAAGGGCCATGGAAGTCCATTTTTGACGAGATGTATCAGCCGCGTACCTATCGCCACTGGGTGAAGGGCGATGATTTGGTCGGCTTCGGTGTCGTGGTCAAGGAGACCGACCTTTACCTGCGCGCCGCGAGCAACCTGCGGCGCAAGGCGCACCGGATGGTGCTGAAGTACCGCGGCCGCCTGGAGAGGTACATCGCCCACCACCCCGATTTCCTGACCTCACTGGAGCCGGTAGAAGTTGAGGCGGAGGCACCGAAAATCGTTAGTGATATGGCCGGTGCCGCCCGCCTGGCCGGCGTTGGGCCGATGGCAGCGGTGGCGGGCGCCATCGCCGGATTTGTTGGCGGGGAGCTGCTCGAGTTCTCTCCGGAAGTCATCGTGGAAAACGGCGGCGATATTTTCCTGAAAAGCCTGCGCCCGAGGATTATCGGTGTCTTTGCTGGTGATTCCCCGCTGACCGGGAAGCTGGGGCTGCAGATTGAGCCGGAGGACACGCCGCTGGGCATCTGCACCTCGTCGGGGACGGTGGGGCACTCGCTGAGCTTCGGCAGGGCGGACGCGGCCATTGTGCTCGCCGAATCGGCCACGCTGGCCGATGCCGCGGCCACTGCAATCGGCAACCGGGTCAGCGACGTCGCAGACATAGAGGGGGCAATTGAGTTTGCACAGAGTATCGGGCAGCTTAAAGGCGTGGTCATCATCAAGGACGACAAACTGGGGGTGTGGGGGGAGGTAAAGCTGGTGAAGACGGGGAATGGGTGAGCGAGGATTTTTTGTTAGGGAATGTGTTTATGCCTAATCCTATTCATTACCCCTAACACGTTCCCATTCTCCCCTTACCCTGTCAAATACATGATGATGGGGAACGCCAACCACTACAACTCCCGTTAATAGGTAAAACCATCCAGTAATTCCCCCGATTCCCATAAGTTTAGTTTCAATCTCAAGAGACATATCGTTAAACTCAAGATATTGGATTTCTGTATCCGAAGCCCTGAAGGCGAATTCGGCCATTGGCCCACCATAGTAGTTGGGCGGCACATACCAGAGTATCCGTATTACAGTGTCAGCATTAGGTGAAATAATATCCTGATATTGTTTATCTACTTCCCATGTGCTTCTCCATATACCCCTGCCTATGCGTTCCGCAGGGTTTCGCAAATCTCCTGCGCTACGACCAGTTATCCGAAATGAGTACGGGAACCGATTGTGTATGTTAAGGTAAAAGAGGATTGATGGACTTGTCGCCCCAATAGATGCAAAATCAGTTCTGATATAATTTGCCATCAGCTTTTGGGGGTACGAATTACGCATTATCTTAGCGGATAAATATGCTATCAGCCACCATAGTAAAACAGAACCACCGACTGCTGATATTATCGTGCCGATGATATTGGGGCTTGGGAATAACAAGAGACCTACCCCCACTCCAAGGATACTGAGACCGATGGTTGCGACCGTTGCCACTGTAAGTGCCATACCCCTATTCTACTACTTGCAAGTAGTTTCGCAACAAGCTCTATTTTGAGCCTCAAGCTATCGCCGTGCTATAATCTTTAAGCTATGAAAGTCTCGGAGCTGGGGGAGTTCGGGCTTATCGGCCTCCTGGCGGAAATGATTTCCAGCGCGCAGGACAAAAGCGCGGCGGCATACCGGAAGCTTTTAATCGGCATCGGGGATGATGCCGCTGCCTGGAAGGGCGATACTGCCACCCAGCTGGTAACGACCGACTCGCTTTTTCAAGATATCCATTTCCGGCTGGAGACAACTCCCTGGTACGAGCTGGGCTGGAAGTCGCTGGCGGTCAACTTGAGCGATATCGCCGCCATGGGAGGAGTGCCGGAATACGCGGTTATTTCGCTGGCGTTGCCGCTGGATACCGAGGTGGGCGATGTCAAAGCGCTGTATCAGGGGATGCTCGACCTAGCGGGGCGTTTCGGGGTTGCCCTCATAGGCGGGGACACCTGCCGCGCGCCTTTAGTATCGATTACCATCACCGTCCTGGGCAGCGCCGGGGATAAGGACGGGAAAGTGCTCACCCGCTCCGCCGCCCGTGCCGGTGAGAAAATCGCCGTGACCGGCGCCCTCGGTGCGGCGGCGGCAGGCATGGAGATACTGGATAAAAGATTAAAGCTCGATGCTGCGTCGGCTGGTCAGCTGCGTACTGCTTTCCTTAAGCCAGAGCCACGGGTGGCCGAGGGGCAAAGGCTGGTAGAACTGGGCGTGAAGGCGGCCATCGATATCAGCGACGGGCTCATCTCCGACCTGAAACATGTCTGTGAATCGAGCCGGGTCGGCGCCCGGGTGGAGGCAGACCGGATTCCGGTGGCGTCCGCGGTCAGGGCTCACTTCGGCGGGCGGGCGCTGGAACTGGCTGCCGCCGGCGGTGAGGACTACGAGCTGCTGTTCACCGCGAGCGAGGACGTAATCGGCAGGGTGAAGTCTGAGCTTTCCTGCCCGATAACGATTATCGGCGATATTGTGGCTGAGGAGCCGGGCAGCATTGTCATGGTTGACGAACACGGCGAGCCGGTCCACCTGGGAAAGTCCGGCTGGGAACATTTTAACGCTGGAAACGGAGTGTAAATGAAGAAAAACAAGGAGGAAAAAAGTCGGTCGCCTGCCGGGGCTAGCTCCGGTCAGGGTATGTGCTTCGGCTGCGGGCGGCGGAACCCACTCGGTCTGCGCCTGAGATTCAAGCGGGACGGCAACGGCGTCAAAACGGAGTACACCCCCGGCGAGCACTTCCAGAGCTGGCCGGATATCATCCACGGCGGCATCATCGCCACCATGCTTGATGAGGCCATGGGGCACGCCACCCTGATGAACGGCAACTTCGGTTTTCTCACCGCATCAATACAGGTCAATCTCAAACGCCCCGCCCGCGTGAACGATGCGCTGGTTATCCGTGCTGAGGTGACCAGAAACGGGAGGAGGACGCTTGATGTGGAAGGCACCGTGTCCCTGCCCGATGGTACGCTGGTGGCGGACGGTAAAGCGTTACAGGTCATCCCCCGGGGCAACCACCTTGAAGCGGTTATCTGGGATATGGACGGCGTGATTGCTGATACGGCACCCTTCCATTTTCAGGCCTGGCAGGAGGTCTTCCGCAAGCGAGATATACCGTACTCCAGAGAGGTCTTCCAGCGTAATTTCGGGAAGCGGAACGATATCATTGTCCGCAGCATTGTCGGGGAAGGTTATCCCGAAAGCAAGATAGAGGCTATTCTGGTCGAAAAAGAGGGACTTTTCCGCCAGAAAGCGGCCGGGAAGATAAAGCCGTTCCCCGGAGCGATTGAGTTGATTGAGGAGTTGCGAGAATACGGGGTCAAAGTGGCGCTGGCCACATCCTCCCCCATCAAGAACGGGCAGTTTGTGACCCGGCAGCTGGGCATAGAGGACAGCTTTGACGTTGTGGTCTGGGGCCGGGAGGTCACCGAGGGGAAGCCGAGCCCGCAGATTTTCCTGCTCGCCGCCGAGCGACTGAAGATTGACCCGGGGAACTGCGTCGTCATCGAGGATGCTGTGGCCGGCGTGGCCGCGGCAAAACGGGCCGGTATGAGATGCCTCGCCGTGGCCAACAGCCACCCTGAGGCAAAGCTCGGAGAAGCTGACCTCGTGGTTAATGACTTGGAACAGGTCAGCGTGGCCGACCTGGCCGCGATTTACTATTCGCCGAAGAAAGGGTTGTAACGCAAATCATGGTGGCAATGGAGAGGTCTCTGGTGCTGGTTAAACCCGACGCCGTGCGGAAGGGGCAGGCTGCTGAGATAATCAGTCGCCTGGAGAAGCTGGGACTCAAAATAATAGCGCTCAAGATGCTGCGCATGGATAGAGCCCTGGCCGAGCGGCAATACTCCATTCACCGGGATAAGCCATTTTTTGACGCACTGGTAGCATATATGACCTCAGCGCCGATAGTGGCGGCGGTCTTTGAAGGGGAGGGGGCGGTGACCAGAATCAGGCAGACCGTGGGCGCCACCGACCCGGCGAAAGCCGACGCCGGAACGATACGGGCTGATTTCGGCTTGGATGTAACGCACAATGCGGTACACGGCTCTGACTCAGTGGCGACGGCGGAGGAGGAAATCTGGCTGTTTTTCACGGAAGGGGAAATCTTTTAGGGCGAGAGCCGCAGGGCTTTGCTACTGAATCCGGAGCACAAGGTTGGCCTGGTCCCAGAGTCGGTCAAGCTGGTAGAACTCCCGTTCCGACGTGGAGAATACGTGTATTATTACATCTCCATAGTCAAGTAAAAGCCAGCCCGAGTCTACGGTGCCTTCATGGTGGACGGGGAGAATTCCCTCTTTCTTCAGGCGGTGTTCCACTTCTTCATAAATAGCCCTTATCTGCCGCTCGCTTTCTCCGGTGCAGATGACAAAATAATCGGCAAAGCTGCATATCTTGCTAGTATCAAGCAGCACAATGTCGCTGGCCTGCAAGTCGCCGGCGGCGTCCACTGCCCTGCGGGCTACTTCGATTCCTTCCAGAATTCGGGCCTCCCCACCTTTGATACTTAAAATTATAACATAGCCGAGGTAATTGTACAGGGCTGTGTATTGACAAATGATTTTCAGTTGTGCTATGTTTAACATAAATAAAAAGCAACTGGTCGAGATGATAAAACAGAAATTTAACGCCTATTATTATTTTAATTACTTTTACTTTTTCTGGCGCACCAGCGCTGGGGAGGGTTTCGTATGAGTTAAGCACGGTTAAAAGTTAAAGAAGGTTAGAGTAAACAGAAGAGCCCTCCCCGGAAGGGCTTTTTATTTTCCCGTTATTTATAAAACCAGACGGAAATACTGAGGAGAAAGAAGATGATAATCATGAAGTCAGAAGCGACCAAAGAGGAAATCGCCAACGTGGTGAAGGAGATAAAAAAGCTTGGCCTCAAGGCCGATGTCTCGCAGGGGGAGTTCCGGACGGTAATCGGCCTGGTCGGTGATGAAAGGAAGGTGGACTTCTCCCACTTTGCTACCCTTCCCGGGGTGAAAGAAGCCATCCCTGTGGAATCGCCCTACAAGCTGATCAGTCGGGAATACGGCCGGCGCTTTAATGAGGAGATGGGCCGTCGTCAGATACGGGCCGGCAACGTATCTATCGGCGGTGATGAGCTGGTGATTATTGCCGGGCCCTGCACCATTGAAAGCAACTCTCAGCTCTTTCGCATCGCCGAGGAGGTGAAGAAGGCCGGGGCGCATATCCTGCGAGGTGGCATCTTCAAGCCTAGGAGCTCCGTCCATTCTTTTCAGGGGCTGGGAGCTAACGGGCGGGAGGAAGCAGAGCAGGCGCTGAGATGGCTGTATGAAGCCGGCCAGCGATTTGAAATGCCGGTGGTCACGGAGGTGAGGGCTGAAGCCCAGATTGACTTGGTGGCCAGCTACGCTGATATAATGCAGATTGGTGCCCGCAATATGTACAACCAAGACCTGCTCGCCAGTGTGGCCAGGACTGGGAAACCCGTCCTGTTCAAGCGGCACTTCGGTGCCGGCGTTGACGAGTTCCTGTCTTTCGCCGAATACATGGCGGCGGAGGGAAATAAGGATATCATATTGTGTGAGCGCGGGATATTGCCCGTGGGAAAGGGGAAAAACTACACTCGCTATACCTTTGATCTCTCGGCGATTCCAGCCATTCAGAAGGAGACCTATCTGCCTGTGATTGCTGATCCCAGCCACGCCACCGGCCGTCAGGACCTCATTTTCAATATGAGCTGTGCCGCTGTGGCCGCCGGGGCCTGTGGCCTGATGATCGAGACACACTATGACCCGTCAGAGGCACTGGTTGACGGCATGCAGATGATAACACCGGAGGAGCTTAAAGAAGTCATAACTGCCTGTCGAAAAATCCATGAACTGGTAGCTTACAAACATAAAGTCAAGGTGATAAGCGGATGAGACAGGTCGATGTGTCCCTCGGCAGTAAAAGCTACGCGGTGTATATTGGGGCCGGATTGCTGGCTCAGGCGGGCCGTTATTTAAAGGAAAAAGGGTTTGTCGGCAGGCTGGTGGTTATCACTGACTCCACCGTGAACAGACTGTGCGGCAGCGCACTGAGGCAGGCCCTGGAAGCTGACGGATTTGGAGTCAGCACCATTGAGGTGCCGCCGGGTGAAGCGCAGAAGTCGCTGGAGAGGGCCGGGCAGCTCTATCAGGAGTTGACCGCCGGGCGCGCTGAGAGGACGACGCCGATTTTGGCCCTGGGAGGAGGCGTCATCGGCGACCTGGCAGGGTTTGTGGCCGCCACCTATCAGCGGGGAGTGCCGCTGGTGCAGTTGCCGACTACACTTCTGGCTCAGGTAGATAGCAGCGTTGGCGGGAAGGTGGCAGTGGACCACGGACAGCTGAAGAATATGATAGGTGCTTTTTACCAGCCAGAGATGGTCATTGCCGATATAAGTGCACTGAAATTCCTGCCTACTGATGAGCTGGCGAACGGCCTGGCCGAGGTCATTAAAAGCGCTGCCATACGGGATGGTCAGTTCTTCTCCTTTCTTGAGGAAAATATGGAGAGGATAAAGTCGCTTGATGAAGGTCTCCTTGAGGAGATTGTATATCAGTCGGTGAGGATAAAGGCGGCGGTGGTGGCCGAGGACGAACTGGATATGGGTTTAAGAAATATTCTGAATTATGGTCATACCATCGGACACGCAGTTGAGTCGGCCTCCGATTTCAAAATAAAGCACGGAAGCGCGGTGGCCATTGGCATGGTGGCGGCCGCCAGAGTATCCCTTCACCTTGGACTACTTGACGAGGGCGAACTGAAAAGGCTGCAGGAATTAATAATACGGGCTGGCCTGCCCGTGGGGATGCCTGACTTCAGGGTTGAGGAAATAATGCTGGCCATGCAGCATGACAAAAAGGTGCGGGAGGGGAAAACCAGATTTGTCCTGCTCAAATCTCTCGGTAATGCGGAAGTCATCGATGATGTGGCACCATCGCTCATCGAAGAGGTTTTAACTGAAAATGAGCAGGCCTAAAATCTGTGCTTCCATAGTCAATGATGATCTCGAAGCGATAAAGGGCGTTGCGCCGCTGGTTGATTTATATGAGGTGCGAATCGACTTGATTGGCTTCGAATGGAGGGAACTAACCGGGCAGCTTCCAAAACCCTGGATTGCCTGCAACCGGAAGCCGGAAGAGGGAGGAATGTGGCCGGGTGGTGAAAGGGAGAGGATTGCGGAACTGCTCGCCGCCCTGGAACTGGGTGTGGAGATAATCGATGTTGAACTAAGCACGCAAGGGCTTGCAGATATCCTAGCACGGGTTAAGAAAAGGGCGAAATGCCTGATTTCCTATCACGATATGAAAGAAACGCCCTCGATTGACGTGATGAAAGAGATAATGCAGAGGCAGCTAGCCGCCGGGGCTGACATCTGCAAGGTGGTGACCACGGCACAGAAATTCGAGGACAATGTGAGCACCCTGCAGCTAATCAGGGAGTTCCCGGAAAATAGGGTTGTCTCTTTTGCCATGGGACCGCTTGGCCTAATAAGCCGAGTTCTCTGCCCGCTGGTTGGCGGCGAATTCATCTATGCTGCCATTGCCGCGGGCCAGGAGGCGGCCTCAGGGCAGATTACGGCGAATGAATTACGAAAAATTTACTCGATGGTGAGGGAATGAGCTCGATAAGCGGGAAAACAAAAATTTGCGGGATAATCGGTGACCCGATTGAGCACACCATGTCGCCGGCCATGCATAACGCTGCCTTCGGAGCGCTGGACCTCGACTATATCTACCTGCCATTTCGCGTGCGGCGGGAGGAGTTAAAAGGGGCGATGAACGGGATGCGGGCACTCAATATCGCTGGCCTGAACGTGACCATACCGCATAAGTCGGACGTAATCCCGCTTTTGAATAAACTGGACCCGCTGGCGGGGAGGATGGGGGCGGTGAATACCATCGTCAATGAGGACGGAAAGCTCACCGGCGACAATACCGATGCCCCCGGCTTTCTGCGTGCGCTGCGGTCGAAAGGAGTTGAACCAGATGGTAAGAAAATCGTCATACTCGGGGCCGGCGGGGCGGCGAAAGGCATCTCCTTTATCTTGGCCGGGGCTGGCGCCAGCCTGGTCATCCTGAACCGTACTCTCTCCAGGGCGGAAGAGCTGGCCTCCCAGATTGCCTCATACTATGGCCGGAAGCTGACGGCGATGACATTAAGCGAGAAGAACCTGAAACATACGCTTGATGGGGCTGATGTTCTGGTCAATACCACCAGCGTGGGCATGGTCCCCGATGTCGGGCAGACCCCCGTGCCCTCCGGGCTGCTTAAACCGGATATGACCGTTTTCGATATCGTGTACAACCCCCGGGAGACGAGGCTGCTCCGGGAGGCGAAGGCGGCCGGTGCCCGGACTATCGACGGGCTGGATATGCTCGTCTGGCAGGGTGCGCTGGCCTTTGAGAAGTGGACCGGCCGGGAAGCGCCGTTTGAAATCATGAAAGGGGCGGCGGTAAAGGCTTTGGGACATGAAAGGTAATATCGCTCTCATCGGTTTTATGGGTACGGGCAAGACGGCCGTGGGAAAATTACTGGCCGGAAGGCTGGGCAAAGAATTCATCGAGCTGGATGCATTGATTGAGAAGAAGGCGAGAAAGACCATCCCCGAAATTTTTGCCCGGGACGGCGAGGTAGCCTTCCGCGAGCTTGAGATTGAGGCGACCAAGGACGTGGCAGAAAGGGAGAACGCAGTGATGGCCTGCGGCGGCGGCGTGGTCCTGAACCAGATAAACATCGACCGGCTGAGGAAGCACAGCGTTATCGTCTATCTCACGGCGTCGCTGGAGGCGATTCTGGAGAGGACAGCGTCGGACAGAGACGAAAGGCCGCTGCTGGTAGCAGAGGATAAGTCTTCGAAGGTTGAAAAGCTTTTGCAGTTTAGAAAACCATTTTATGAACGGGCGGCGGACATAACAGTGGACACCTCGGGGCTGGAAGTAACCGAGGTGGTCGAGCAGATAATAATCAGGCTAGGCGAGAATGAAAGTTACCGTTGAGAGAAGTGAAATCAGGGGCAGGATGATTGCTCCACCGTCCAAGAGCTATACCATCAGGGGCCTGATGTGCGCGGCGCTGGCTTGCGGGGAGAGCCAGATAACACGCCCTTTATGGGCGGATGACACGGAAGCGGCGGCCAGAGTGCTGGGCAATATCGGTGTGGGTGTTGAGCGGACGAAAGAACACTGGCGGGTCAACGGCGGCGACTTCAAGTCACCTGTTGCCGACCTCTACTGCGGAGACTCGGCGGCGACGCTGCGGTTCATGACCGCAATCGGCTCGATAGTTCCGGGGAGGTGCCGCCTGACGGCGGGCGCTTCGCTAGCCCGAAGGCCGGTGGGGCCGCTGGTAACGGCGCTGCAGCAACTTGGGGTGGACTGCTCTTCCAAGGACGGCTTGGCGCCGGTATTGGTCAATGGGGGAAGGCTAAGGGGAGGGGAGGCCGAACTCCCCGGCGACGTCAGTTCCCAGTTCGTCTCGGCACTGCTGCTGGTCTCGCCGCTGGCCGAGGAGGGAATGCGAATCAGGCTGACCTCGCCTCTGGAATCGAAGCCGTATGTTTCTATGACCCTCGATTGCATGGCAAAGTTTGGCGTAAAGGCGGAATCTTCGGTAAAGATGGATAACTTTTACATCTCTAAGCAGGCTTACCACCCGGCCAGCTATGAGGTGGGGGGGGACTGGTCTTCCGCCGCCTGCTTTCTGGCGCTGGGCGCGGTTTCGGGCGGAATGGAGGTGGAGAACCTGAGCCCACAGAGCCTGCAGAGCGATAGAGTTATGCTGGAATTCCTGCGCCGGATGGGCGCGGAGGTGGACGTATTCCCAAATACGATAAAAGTGAAGGGTTCGAAATTGAAGGCGCTGCGCGCCGATTTGTCCGACAGCATCGACCTTCTGCCCACGGTGGCTGTTCTGGCGGCGGTGGCTGAGGGAACGAGTGAATTTGAGGGCATCGGCCGGGCGAGGCTAAAAGAATCGGACCGCGTGGCTGCCGTGCGTGAGGGGCTGGAACGGATGGGTGTGAAGGTGGCTGAGGAAAAGAACCGGCTCAGCATCACCGGCTCGAAACTGAAAAGCGCGGCTATTGACAGCCACGATGACCACCGCATCGCCATGGCCTTCAGCGTCCTAGGCACGCTGGCGGGGAACACCGTCATAAACGGCGCGGAGTGCGTCAACAAGACATTTCCCGAGTTCTGGGCTATACTAAGAAACATCGGAGGCAGACTGAAGATAAATGGGTAATACTCTGGGCAGGATTTTCACCCTCACCAGCTTCGGGGAGAGCCACGGTAGCAGCATGGGCATCGTGGTTGACGGCTGTCCAGCAGGCCTGCCACTCAATGAAGCGGATGTCCAGCAGGAGGTGGAGAGGCGGCGGCCCGGCGCTGCCGGCACCACGGAACGCTGGGAGCCGGACAAGGTGGAAATAATCTCCGGCGTCTATGACGGACATACCACCGGCGCGCCTATCTGCCTGCTCTCCTGGAATAAAGATATTGACTCCGGCGTCTATAAGAAAAATCGCTTTGCCCTGCGTCCCGGACATGCCGACTACACCGCTTTCGTCAAGTACGGCGGGTTCAACGATTTCCGCGGTGGGGGGAGGTTTTCGGGAAGGATAACCCTGGCCTATGTCATGGCCGGGGCCATCGCCAGAAAATTAATCAGCCGCCTGGACATTGACGTCTTCGCCCATACGGTTCAGATTGGCGAGGTCAAAGCTCAGGCGCAGGAACTAGCTGACACTAAGGAAAAAGCCGCGAAGAACCCGCTGTGGTGTGCTGACCTGGAAGCTGCTGAGAAGATGACCCGGTTGATAGAGAAGGCGAAGCAGGATAAAGACAGCCTAGGCGGAATTATCGAAGGCGTTGCCCTAAATGTTCCGGTGGGACTGGGGGAGCCTGTCTTCGCTAACTTCGATGGGGAACTATCCAGAGCCCTGTTTGCCATTCCGGCGGTGAAGGGGGTGGAGGTCGGCGCCGGCTTTGCCGTTGCCGGTATGAAAGGCTCTGAGAACAACGACCTTTACGATATCGAAAATGGGAGAATCGTGACCAGAACCAACAATGCTGGCGGAGTGCTGGGTGGCATCAGCACCGGCATGCCGGTAATCGTCAGGGTCGCCGTCAAGCCGACCGCATCAATAGCCAGAAGTCAAGAGACGGTGGACATTAAAAAGATGGCCAAAACAAATCTCGAGGTGACGGGTCGGCATGATACCTGTATCGTTCCCCGGGCGGTGCCGGCCGTGGAAGCGATGATGGCGGTTACCATATGCGATTTTGTCCTGCAGGCAGGACTTATGCCAAAGGTACTATCATGAATCTGGAAGAATTACGAAAGCAGATAGATGACGTTGATGCCAGGATAATAGGGCTTATCGGCGAGCGGATACGCATCGCCGAGGAGATAGGCCGGGGCAAGCGGAAGAAGGGAAGGTCGGTTGAGGACCGGGAAAGGGAGAAGAAAGTACTGGAAAACGTCAGGCGCATTGCCCGGGAGAAAGGTATCGAAATCAGCGGAGAAGAACTGGAAAACATCTATGAGCGCATCATCTCCGCCTGCAAAAATAAAGAGGGCGTTTCCGTGGCCTTCCAGGGCGAGGAAGGCGCCTACAGCGAGGAAGCCGCCTTTCAAATCTTTGGCATGTCAATAGCCAGCAGGCCCCGTGAGACGCTGGAAGAGGTCTTCAAAATGGTGGAGGAAGAAGGAGTGCAGTTCGGCGTGATACCGGTGGAAAACTCGCTGGAAGGGAGCATCAGCCGGGCCTATGACCTTATGCTGGAGTCCAACCTGCGCGTATGCGGCGAGACGGAAGTGAGGGTAATCCACTGCCTCATCGCCGGACCTAATGCTGGACTGGATACGGTAAAGAAGGTCTATTCTCATCCTCAGGCGCTGGCACAGTGCCGCAATTTCCTGAAGCACCTGAACGCGACGCTGATTCCCAGCTATGATACCGCGGGCAGCGTCAAGATGATTAAGGAACAGGGATTGATGGACAGCGCTGCCATCGCCAGTGCGAGGGCGGCGGAAATCTATGGCATGAAGATAATCGCACGCGAAATAGAGGACAACCCGAACAACTTTACCCGGTTCTTCGTCCTGGCCAAAAAGGACTCACCGCCGAGCGGCAATGATAAAACCTCGGTTGTTTTCTCCACCAAGGACCGCCCCGGTGCCCTGTATGAAGTCCTCGGTGAGCTATCCCGTCGCAACATAAACCTGAGCAAGCTGGAGTCCAGACCGACGCGGCAGAAACCATGGCAGTACAATTTCTACCTCGATTTCGATGGCCACCGCCAGGACGATGCCGCCCGCGAGGCGCTGGCCAATGTGGAGAAGCTGTCCATTTTCCTCAAGGTGCTGGGTTCATATCCGAAGGCAAAAAGAGGATTGTGAGGTGCATGGGTGAAGGTTGCCATAATCGGCGGGTCGGGGAAAATGGGGCGGTGGTTCGCCCACCATCTGCGGGATGAGGGCCACCAGGTGGTAATCAGCGGCCGAACCGGGGACAAGCTCAAGGAGGCCGGACGGAAGCTCGGTGTTGCTGTTGCCTCCAACGTGGAGGCGGTCAAAGACGCCGAAGTTATCTTGCTCTCGGTGCCCATAGATTCTTTTGAGGACATCGTTATCGAGCTGGCACCGTATATCCAGCCGGAGCAGGCCGTTCTTGACGTTACCTCGGTGAAGGTCATGCCCGTGGCCGCCATGCACCGGCACCTGAAGACCAGCCGGGTGCTGGGGACGCACCCCCTCTTCGGCCCGGGAGCGAAAGGGATTGCCGGCCAGAACTTCGTGCTGACTCCGACCAGACCGGAGGAGAGGGCGCTGGCGGATAAGGTCAGGGGTTATCTGGAAACCAGGGGCGGCCTGGTAAGCCTGATGACGCCTGAAGAACACGACGATAAGATGACGGTCGTCCTCGGGCTTTCTCATTTCATCGCTGTTGTGTCCGCCGATACGCTCGTTAGTTCCAACCGGGCCGCCCGGCCCGCGATGTTCGGCAGCGTTACCTACAAGGTGCTGCTTACCTTGGTGGAGAGCGTTATCTCGGAGAACCCGGAGCTTTATGCCGCCATTCAGATGAACCTGCCCGGCATTGCGGACATGGAGGCGTTGTTTCAGGGAAAGGTGGCGGAATGGGCGAAAATGGTGAAGAAGAAGGACCGGGACGCGTTTATCAGTCAGATGAAAGCGCTGAAAAGCCGACTGGAACAGGATAACCCCGATTTCGGCAAAGCCTACGAGAACATGTACCGGCTCGCCTCGGGGCTATGACCCTTATTTTACCTCGTATGACCCGAAAATAAAGTCGAGGTCCTCCTGCAGTGCCGACAACTTATCCGGCGGGAAGAGCTTATCATCGCTATCCAGCATCAGCTTGGTTTCCGTTTTGGCTGAGCCAACGACGTGGGCTCGCAGGCATTCCCTTTCTTTGCCCGCTTCACCCTGAGCTCGGAAAGAAAGGGTACCGCGGGTGATAAATGATGAAGTGTCGTTGGGCAGTGCGTACGTTTCCATCTTCTCTTCGCCCAGACTGGCCCCCTGCTTCAGGACGAAATCTCTTATTTCGGCATACAGCAGTTCGGGGTTAACCTCTTGGTAAGTCTTCCTTATCTGCATGTAATGTAAACTGAGCCTCCATAGCTAATAATTGGATTTTTGATAGTATTTGTCAAGTGAGGATAAGCATATTAAATGAGGTATTTATTTCGCGTATTCGAATATTTTTACGGCAGGCACATTGCCCACAGCGGGCTGATATACGGACTCCGGAGAGCTGTAAATCAGTTGGTAGTTCTTTATTTCTTCGAGTGGCACCGGGCTGCTGAATGGCGATATTCCTACAATCTGGAACTGTCCCGATTCCTGCTCCGATATATAGCTCTTTGCTTCTTCATAGCTGGGGAAAGATTTTGATTTTTTGTCATCGATTACTTTAACAGTGCCCCCTTCCTTTAAAGGCATTTCCTGGTAGAAAATAACCACTGTCTCCGCAGGGGTCACTGCCTTGCCATCGAAGTTGTACAGCCTGACCGCCAGTGACTGGTAGTACTCAGGGTGAAACAGAGTTGCCGCAGCAAATGTGCCTTCCTTCTGGGGTATCAAATACGTATCGAAGTATTTCTGTCCTTGCTCCTGTGCCCAGTTAGCCAGTGCCCAGAATTTGCTGGTCGTGGTCTGGTCGTCAAGCATGATATATCTGGCCCCCAGTTTATCGATTATAGCGCTCTCCGGGATGGTTTCCTGTTCCCATCTCGTTCTCCACTCCATTTCCCGAGATGAGTCTTCGCCCTGGGAAAGGAAGAATTTTGCCACGTAAAAACCTCCCGGTCCTGGGGTGAGGTTAACCGGCCGCTGAGCAATACGGGTTATCCAGTATCCATAGTCAACCCAGGCCATAACGGCATAAGAAGAATCAGGATAATCATATTGTGCCCTAGGCGGAGGTGGCTCATAGAGTTCGTAGTAAAAATCAGGGTCGCCGAAAGGTTCCGGCGTATTCTCCTTCATCCAGTCAAGAGAGCGTACCCAGGCATTGGGTGGGGCAAATTGTGCCCCGGAGGCAATGGCCTTGGTCGGGTTGATGGTAGGGACGAAGACGAGGAAAAACAGGATGATTATCACCACCGCGATATTTATATAGTAGAAGGCTGAGGCATGTCCGGTTGGTGGCCTGTCTTTACGTCGGCTCCTTTTCGGCGGCTCCAGGTCGGATTTGGTAAGTCTCATAACGCCCATAATTTGAAAGAAATGCCAGAACATATAGGCAATGAATAACGCGACGAAGATAGCCACTACTGCCGAGTTGATGCCGGCAGACAAAATGAGGAAGAGAATTGCGGCTATGGCAGCGAAAATATTTATATATTTAATTGCAGGATGGATATCTCGGTTTATCTCGAAAAATCGCCAGCATAGAAAACCAGCCAGCAAGGCTACATTGGCCGCCAGATAGTAGGCGAAACGGCGCTGTCCGAGAGTTGCCAGTAATATTACTAGGCTCCATATCAGAAGGATGTTTTTTTCAGCGGTGAACGACTCAGGGAATATATTGATGCTGCCTATTTTAAATTCAGAAACGCGCTCACCGATCAAAATGCGTAAAATGTAGTAAATCACGAAATAGATTATGAAAATAAAGGTAAGGAAAAACCCAGTGCCGAAGTTCCCCCAGGCGAGCTCAGCAGTCCATTCTCCTCGAGGACGAAGGAATGGCTGCATCTCCAGTATGGTACGGGATGCACTTAAATTGAAAACATCCAAAACGTTTCGCATAAAGTCAGGATAAATGGCACGTGCAATGAAAAGAACCGCTATACCTGATGCCACCAATGTGGCGGGATAATAGAATGATTTAATTTTCCAGATGGCGAACCTTCTGGAGATGGAGTGCAGAATGATGGGAATTACCGCCGCCATGAGCAGAGAGAGCCACGGTATAACGCTGGAAGATTTGAGGGTGAAAGTGCCGCCGATGAATATCACGTAGACTATTAATGCGATGAAGAACGTGATTGTGCCGGCGGGTACGAGATAAGCGGTATCATCTCGCCTCCGATGGTCGATGATGAACTGGATGAATAGATAGAGAAGGATGATGAAAACAAAGAGCAGCCCACCTATCCAGGTCACCAGGTAGATACCCAGGGAGAGGCCGGTAAGCAAACTGTAGATAATAGGCTTGCGGATAACTCCCCAGTCACGGTTCCTGAGGTGCTGAACAGTCAGTCTGCTTTCCTTGGCCCGTTTGACCGCCGTAATGAAAAACATCATGGTGATGGCGGTGAACAGCGTCTCGGCAACATGGTGGTCCGTGAAGCCCAGAATTGAGCGTCCCAGATATTCCCCGGGCAGTATGGCAATCAGACCGGCGGAAATCACCCCGGCCCCATGCCCGAATAACTCCTTGCCGATGAAGTAAACCGGGATAACAGTGAGCGCGGCAAGCACCGCAGGGAAATATGCCCCGATGGCGTCAATGGTGTGCGGGGTTGGTGAGCCCAGGCCGAATATCCAGATTATGCCGGCCAGTAGCCAGTCGAAGAAGTGGATATTGTCAAGGTTCATGCCTGAGGGGTAGAGCAGGTACGGGTCGAAGTTGATCAGGCTGGGAAAGTTGTGCACCAGGCTATCCACGAGGCGCATGTGGAAGTAAGCATCAACGCTGGAAAACTTGACCCATTCTCCACTGAAGATCTGGTCGTGCGGGAGATAGGTTCGGATGAACAGAGAAATGCCGAAAAAAAGCACCACGAATAGGCCGGCGATGATTCCGGCGTTGAGTCTTTTCCCCAGATGACCACTCTCATCATTCATTGTCAGCTCTCTCAGGCCGACCGCTATGGTGACTCAAGAAGATTTTAATGTTGCGACCGTTATCACCGTATTGACAGGGCAATTTACATCTCCCTGTTCAGGCTGTCCAGAAACTCGGCATTGGTCTTCGTTTTGCGCAGGCGGTCGAGGATGCGTTCGGTGGCTTCGACAAAGTTGGTTGAGTCGGAGGCAATCATGGCCACCATGCGCCGCAGCAGCCATATCTTGCTCAGGCTATTTTCGTCAATGAGCAGTTCTTCCCGGCGTGTGCCACTGCGCTGGATGTCCATGGCCGGGAAGACGCGGCGCTCTGAAAGCCGCCGGTCGAGATGGAGCTCCATATTGCCGGTGCCTTTGAATTCTTCATAGATGAGGTCGTCCATGCGGCTGCCGGTGTCAACAAGGCAGGTGGCAATGATGGTCAGGCTGCCGCCCTCGGCGGTGTTGCGGGCGGCGCCAAAGAAGCGTTTGGCGGGGTGAAGCGCCACGGGGTCGATGCCGCCGGACAGGGTGCGACCGCTCGAGGGCATCGCCAAGTTGTAGGCACGGGTGAGGCGTGTGATACCATCGAGGAGAATAAGCACGTCCTTTCCGCTTTCCACAATGCGCTTGGCCCTCTCCAGAGCCAGCTCGGCGACGCGGGTCTGGTTCTCTACCAGCTCGTCAAAGGTGGCACCGATTACCTCGCCTTTGACGGAGCGTTTTATGTCGGTGACTTCCTCGGGGCGCTCCCCGATAAGGCAGAAAAGCAGATGAACATCATTGTAGTTGGTCGTCGTGGCATTGGCAATGGCCTTGAGCAGCATTGTCTTGCCTGCTTTAGGCGGGGAGACAATCAGGCCTCTCTGCCCACGACCGATGGGTGCAATCATATTGAGCAAACGGGTGGAAAGCTCGCCAGGCGCATGTTCCAGGTTTATTATCTGGTCGGGGAAGGTGGGAGTGAGCGCACCGAAGTGAGGTCGATCCCTGGACCTTTCCGGGTCGATGTTGTTGATGGCCAGGATCTGCAGCAGGCTGTAATACTTTTCATTGCTTTTCGGTGGCCTGCCCTGTCCGGCAATCATATCGCCATTGCGCAAGCCAAAACGGCGGATCTGCGATGGGGAAACATAGACATCGGCATGGTTGGGCAGCAGCGTGTCCTGTCTGAGGAAACCGTAGCCGTCACTCATGACATCAAGGACACCCCGGCAGAACACATGACCGTCCTGTTCCACATCTGATTGAAGCAATTGCAGCACTAGGTCCGGCTTGTTCAAGGTCTCCGCCTTGGCGAGGCCCTTTTCTTTGGCTAGGGTTAACAGCTCGGTTTTCGTTTTGCTTTCCAGTTCTTCAATATTCATGTTATCACCTCACTCCCGTACCCCTTTTCTTCTCGGAAAGGGAACTGTTATCGTTTTGATATTTACAAATCATCGTTCTGGGTATCCTCAAAAAGCGGTGTATGGCAAATCTCTGGTTCACGGTTTTCGTGTCGCAAAGAAGTACATGACATCCTCACTTTTCAGCAGCCAGAGGTAAGGGCGGCTGTGCCCCTTCGCGTAGAACGTCCTTGGCCATATCGATGAAGTCGCGAAAAAGTGGATGCGGGCGGCCGGGTCGGGAACCAAATTCAGGGTGGAACTGGCAGCTTACCATCCAGGGATGATTGGAAAGTTCACAGATTTCCACCAGCCGGTTATCCGGAGAGAGGCCGCTGTAAACCATGCCGTTCTTTTCTAACGTTTCGCGGAATTCATTATTAAACTCATAGCGATGACGGTGGCGTTCATGTATCAGGCTCTGACCGTAAGCCCGTGCGGCACGGGTGCCGGGAACCAGATTGCAGGGGTAATTGCCCAGGCGCATGGTGCCACCTTTTTGGTGCACCTTCTTCTGTTCCGGTAGGAAATCAATCACCGGATATGACGTGCTTGGATCGAACTCGGTGGAATTAGGGCTTTCCGATTTCAGGACGTGCCGGGCAAATTCAATGACCATTACATGCAGCCCCAGACACAGGCCGAGGTAAGGGATTTCATTGGTCCGGGCATAGTGGACGGCTCTGACCATGCCTTCAATGCCACGGATACCGAAGCCGCCGGGAACGACAATGCCCTGTACCGACCTTAACAGCGAATCGCAGCCGTCACGTTCCAGGTCTTCTGAGTGCACCCAGAAGAGGTTCAATTCTCGATTGTGGTACAGTGCGGCATGACACAGCGCCTCACGCACCGAGAAATAGGCATCGGTTAGTTCCACGTATTTGCCGACCAGAGCGATATTCACCGGTTCATGAGATGTTTTGAGTCTTTCCACCAGGTCCCGCCATCCCGCCAAGTTTACCCTTTTGGCTGGAAGATGAAGTTTCTTGACGAGCAATCGGCCTAGGCCGGACTCCTCAAGCAGTAGCGGTATCTCGTAGATGGTCGATACGGTGGGGAGGGGGATGACGGCCTCTCTTTCCACGTCACAGAACAGGGAGATTTTATCACGGATGTTCTCCGGGATGGGAAGGTCGCTGCGGCAGATGATGATATCAGGCTGGATACCAATGCGGCGCAGCTCATTGACACTGTGCTGGGTCGGTTTGGTCTTCAGTTCCTTGGTGGAGTTCAGATAGGGAAGCAAAGTGACGTGAACATAAAGCACATTATCTCGCCCGACGTCTTTGCGCATCTGTCTGATAGCTTCAAGGAAGGGCTGTCCTTCAATATCGCCCACCGTGCCGCCGACCTCGATGAGGATGACATCGGCACCGGTCTTTTCCGCCAGCTGCCGGAAGCGCAGCTTTATCTCCGAGGTAACGTGAGGCACCACCTGAATAGTTCCGCCAAGGAAATCTCCTCTTCTCTCTCTGGAAATAACCGCGCTGTAAATCTGACCTGAAGTGACGTTTGACTCTTGGGTCACATCAACGTCAATGAAGCGCTCGTAGTTGCCCAGGTCCAGATCGGTCTCAGCGCCATCCTGGGTAACAAATACCTCACCATGCTGGTAAGGGGACATTGTGCCGGGATCAACGTTGAGATAGGGGTCAAGTTTCTGGGCCGTGACGCTGAGCTGACGACTCTTCAGAATGTTGCCCATGGAAGCGACGGTTACACCCTTGCCAACGGAACTAACTACACCGCCAGTTACAAAGATATACTTTGACATACAGGAAACCAAATTTTAAAACAACTAAGAAAAACCCTCGCTTTTCTTGGTAGCATGTTTACTGAGGTTGGACTTTGACCACAGGTGATATCGGTTATACAGAGAGTGTTCCAGTCCTTTATATACAGAACCAACGTCAGATGTCAAGTTTTTACTGGGGGAGTTTCTTTTATTATAAAGAGACAGGGGCACGTTGTCAAGTTCAGGCGATTGCCACTTATGGGTAGTGAGGTCAGAGATTAATCGTGCTATAATCTATATGTACTTAAACGCTGTGGCTAAAGGAGGCAGGCGCCGATGGATGAGCTAAAGGTATTCACGGGCAACGCCCACCCGGTACTGGCCAAGGAGGTGGTCAATTATCTTAGCATACCTCTGGGAAAGAGCGAGGTATTTCAGTTCAGCAATGAAAACATCTTTGTCCGCATTCTGGAAAATGTTCGTGAGCGTGATACCTTTGTCATCCAGCCGCTGAGCTCGCCGGTCAACACCAACCTAGTGGAGCTGCTGATTATGATAGATGCTCTTAAGCGAGCGTCAGCCAAGCGAATTACCGCCGTTGTGCCGTATTATGGATACGGCCGAACCGATAAGAAAGACCAGCCTCGCGTCCCGATCACCGCGAGGCTTATTGCTGACCTGCTGACCGTGGCCGGGGCGGACCGGCTGCTGACGGTTGACCTGCATGCCGCGCAGATACAAGGTTTCTTCAACATTCCGGTGGACGAGCTAACCGCCCTGAATCTGCTGGCCAATTATTTCAAGGACAGGGCTTTCGACGACCTGGTGGTGGTGGCCACCGATATCGGTATAAGCAAACGGGCACGAGACCTTGCCGAGAAGCTTAATGCTCCGCTGGCCATTATGGAGAAGCGGCGCATCGGTAACGTTGACCAGGCGGAGACATTGAACGTCATCGGTGAGGTGGAGGGTATGACCGCCCTTACCGTGGACGACGAAATAGACACGGCGGGGTCTCTAGTTAACGTTGTTGAGGCGCTGATCAAAAACGGTGCCACAGGAGTATACGCCTGCTGTACTCACCCCATTTTTTCCGGGCCGGCGATTCAGAGGATTGACTCCTGCCCGGTGAAGGAAGTGGTGGTGACTAACACCGTGCCGGTGAAAGATGAGAAAAAAGTAAGTAAAATTACGATTCTCTCCATGGCGCCGCTGCTCGGCGAGGCCATTCACCGCATTCATACCGGACTGTCTATAGGTGCCATGTTTGAGTGAGCAGCAGTGGGAAAACGGAAAATGATGGTGGAAATCTACCGGGCAGCCAGCGAGGCCGAAGCCCTGATTATCAAGAGCTTTCTGGAGAGCAACGGCATACCGTGCTTGATGAAAGCGAATGCCGCCCCTTCCGTGCATGCTTTTGCCGTTGATGGCATGGGCGAGGTGACCATCCTGGTCTGGGAAAACGAGGCGGCGAAAGCTAGAGAACTCATCAGGGAGGAAGAGGATGCTTAAGTGGCTGGGCAACCTGGTCGATTCCAACGAAAAGCAGCTGAAAAAGCTCCAGCCGATTGTTGAGCAGATAAACCAGCTTGAGCCTGAGTTTGAGAAGCTGAGCGATGCCGAGCTGCGGGCCAGGACAGATGAGTTCAGGGTTCGTCTGAAGGATGGTGAAACGCTGGACCAGCTTTTGCCCGAGGCCTATGCCGCCGTGCGCGAAGCAGCCAAGCGGACCATCGGCCAGCGCCACTTTGATGTCCAGCTGATGGGGGGGATCGTTTTGCATCAGGGGAAAATCGCCGAGATGAAGACCGGCGAGGGCAAGACGCTGGTGGCTACGCTTCCCCTTTACCTTAATGCCCTGACCGGCGAAGGCTGCCATCTGGTAACGGTGAACGATTACCTGTCCCGGCGCGACCCGTACTGGATGGGACCGATTTATCACCGACTGGGATTGACGGTGGCCAGCATCTACCCTCAGCAGACACCGGACGAGCACCAGCCATCGCGACTTTACGACCCGGAATACGACTCTGGGGACAGCCGGTGGCGACATTTTCGTCCCGTTCCCCGCAAAGAAGCGTATGAGGCTGACATTACCTACGGGACGAGCAGCGAGTTCGGCTTTGATTACCTGCGCGATAATATGGTGGTGGAGATGTCACAGCGCGTGCAGCGCCCGCTGCACTATGCCATCGTGGACGAGGTGGACAACCTGCTCATCGATGAGGCCCGCACCCCGCTTATCATCAGCGGCCCGGCGGAGGAATCGGGACAGTTGTATGTGGCTGTCAACAATGTAGTGAGCCGTATGAAGGTGAAATTACTGTCGCACGAGCCAGCCACAAATGAGGAGAAGGAAGAGGAGAATAAAATCGAGGAGCAGTACGACTATATCGCCTATGAGAAGAACCGTAATGTCAAAGAAACGGCGCGTGGTCAAGAAAAATTGGCGAGGGCTTTGGGTATAAAGGTCGATGATCTCTTCGGCGGCGAGGGCGGCGAAGAGCATAGGCAGTATACCTTCGAAGAGGCGAAGAAGTTAAATGATATCCTCTCGATTTTCCGTAAATCTATGGCTGCACATGCGTTGTACCAGCGCGACCGGGATTACGTGGTCAAGGATGGGGAAGTTATCATCGTTGATGAGTTCACCGGGCGGCTGATGTTCGGTCGACGTTATGCCGAGGGCCTGCATCAGGCAATCGAGGCGAAAGAGAAAGTTAAAGTGCAGCGGGAAACGATGACCTATGCCACCATCACCATCCAGAATTATTTCCGCATGTACCAGAAGCTGGCCGGGATGACTGGCACCGCCGCCACCGAGGCGGAGGAGTTTCACAAAATATACGGCCTGGAGGTGGTGGTCGTCCCCACCCATATGCCGATGATTCGGGATGACTTCCCCGACCAGATTTACAAGAACGAGCGGGGAAAATTCAACGCCGTGGTGCGTGAAATCGAGCAGATGCACCGGGAAGGACGTCCGGTGCTGCTTGGCACCGTTTCCATCGAGAAGTCGGAATACCTGAGCGACCTCTTGAATCGTAAGGGCATCCCCCACGAGGTGCTCAACGCCAAGCAGCATGAAAGGGAGGCCTACATCATTGCCCGGGCGGGTGAGCCGGCAGCGGTTACCGTGGCCACCAATATGGCGGGGAGGGGCGTTGATATTGTGCTCGGCGGGAGTTTGGACGGCCAGGGTGAAGCGGAGTGGCAACAGAAACATAACCAGGTGGTATCAGCCGGGGGGCTGCACGTCATCGGCACGGAGCGCCACGAAGCAAGGCGGATTGATAACCAGCCGCGGGGCCGGTCGGGGCGGCAGGGCGACCCGGGCAGCTCACGTTTTTACGTTTCCCTCGAGGATGATGTGGTGCGGCGCTTCGGCGGCGAGCGCATCAAAGGCATTATGGACTGGGTGGGGATGGACGAAAGCGTGCCCATTGAGAACAAGCTGGTGAACCGTTCCATTGAGAGTGCCCAGGTCAGGGTAGAGGGTTTCCACTTTGACATACGCAAGCACCTCGTCGAGTATGATGACGTGGTCAACAAGCACCGCGAACTTATCTATGCGGAACGTCGCAAAATCCTTGACGGCACTGACCTCAGGGCAAACATTCTGACCATGGTGCAGGATGAGATACGAAACATGGTTGCCAGCCACATTGCCGATGAGCATGGCGTTGATTGGGATGTGGAAGGTCTGCTCGCCGATGTGGCTATGGTATTTCCTCTACCACCATCGTTAACGGCAGACTCGATTCTAGAAATGAAGCCACGGCAGATTGAAGAGAAGCTCGTCGGGCTGGCGGAAACGATTTACCAGGAGCGGGAAAAGGAGCTGGGGGCGGAAAACATGCGGGTGCTCGAGCGTCTGGTCATGCTGCGTATCATTGACAGACTGTGGGTGGAGCATTTAACGGCAATGGAGGATATGCGCCAGCAGGCGCAATGGCAGACGCTGCGCCAGACGCGGGCGGTGGATGCCTACAAGCGCGAGGGTTACCAACAGTTTCAGACGCTGCTCGATACCATTCAGCATGATGTGGTTCATACCATCTATCACGTGAGCATCGTCAAGAAGGAACCATCGGCGCAGGCACCATCTCCGATGGCTCAGGTGGTCGGGCGGGGCAGCACGGGTAAAAAGCAGAAAGCAAAGGTGGGCGGCAGGAAGATAGGTCGTAATGAGCCCTGCCCCTGCGGGAGCGGCAAGAAATACAAACACTGCTGTGGAAGGTGATACGTCATTATGATGACTGAAGAACAGTTAAAGGAGCTGCGTCAGGAAATAGGCAGCGAGCTGGACAATCTGGCCAGTCTGGAAAGGCCCCTCACCAGGGAGGAGGAGAAGCATCGGGGCAAGCTGCGGATCCGTAAGTACGTGCTCGATAAGATAAAAGAGGCCAAGGACAAAAACCAGAGGAGCGATGAGCTTTACAATACCACCTATTACCATATGCTGGTGCCGTGGGGCGAGAAACACCCCGTACTGTTCTTCTTCTGGATGCGCATCATCAAGGCCAGGTGGTGGGGTGTCACGGCATATCATTACGGGAATGCGTGGGAGAAGAAGAAATAAAGATTGGTAGCTGAGTGATGAGACCATACGAGGGTAAAAGCGAAGTTGATATGGGACACCTCATTAGAGTAGTGATCCCGAAGCAATATAGCTTTGATATTCGTACGGCTTGTCTTATTGAGCTGGTGGCGAATTCTTTAGACGCAAAACCAACTTTTATCGATATAAGATTTGATGATGATAAAGGTGTACTTGAGGTAACTGATGATGGCGTAGGTATGAATGAACAATCGTTTAGGGATTATCATAATGTTAGTTCGCCAAAGATAACGGGCACTGGAATTGGTTTCGCTGGTCAAGGTGCAAAACTTGCTTTGAATTTTTGTTCAAAGGTGGTTAGTGAGACTTTTTCCTCGTCTTATAAAGGATACTCAGAATGGCATCTTGAAAGTGAAGCTGCGCCATATAGGATTTTTGATGGGCACACTTTGGATTTAAAGCAGACTGGTACTAAAGTTACGCTCTATCTAGATGATGAGAGTAGGAAGTATTATACCATCGAATTAATAATAAAGACGATTGAAGAGCACTATTTCCCACTTCTGGATGAGAAACTACTGCTTATTTATACCGGTCAGTCACCTATTCTTGTTGATGGGGAGCGTTCATTAACAACTTATAAGCCGATTTATAAAATAGGCTTAAAGATTATAGTTAATGGTAAGGAGATAGTTCGTGAACCACTGCAAAATGTGTTAGAAAAGCAAAAAAGGGTTTCAATAAAAGTATTTACGAGACCGAAGGCACAGGGCTTCTTTGGATTAACTAAATATGAAATCGATGAAAATACACAAGGTATAGCAGTTTGTTCATTTGGTAAGGTAATCGAAAGAACTTGGTTTAGGAAAGAGCCCCACGATAAAAGGAGAATAACAGGCTGGATAGAAGCACCGTACTTGATAGAAGCTGTTACTACAGACAAGTGCGGATTTCAGAGAGGAAACAAAACGTGGGAAGGTTTCTTTAGGAGGGCACAGGCTGATTTTGCTAAATGGTTGGAAGAAATAGGTTTGTCCGAGAGACCCACTGAGAGGAAGCCTGATTTGTCAAATTTGGAGAAAGAGATAAACTCAATTTTGCGCAATCTCCCCGAGCTCACCTTTTTTGGCACCAGAACAGAGAGACACGTAGCTATTCCAGATGAAATGGGCGAACAAAGAGAATTAGGTGAAGGAACTCAAAAAGTTAGCGGAACTGTTGGAGGCGAAACCTCGGGACAGGGAGTCTCCGTTTATCCTGGTGATGAACCGGGGCAAGGCGCTACCCTCAATTTAGGGGAGGGTGTTAAAGCTACACCGCATCAAAGGACTATCCGTGGAGGTGTACAAATGTCGCCAGTTTGGAGAGATGATATTCAAAAAGAAGCATGGTTTGATGGAGAAACGATTTTCATAAATGAGGCACATCCAGCCTATGAAAGAGCGAAAAGAGAAAGGCTTGATAACTACCATTTATTAAAAACCGCTGTCTTTAGCCTTATCGAGTTTAAATTACAGAGAGACCCCGAGCCATCTTATCAGGAAGCCTTTGAGCTGTCCCAGAGGTTCTTTAGATTATGGGGTGAGCAATGAGGAATATCAGAATAGCCGTTCAAGTTAAGAAGATTAGCAATTCTCAGAATGAAGAAATCCTGAAAGCAAGCGTTCCTATGCGCTTGATGTTTGAGAGTGATTTTGACCTAGAATGGTTAAATAGTGAGCTTAAAAAGTTTGAAGAAAGATACGTAGGGCTAGTGGATAATCTAAAAAACCTGGCAAAGGAGATTAAATCTATACAGGCAAAAGGTAGAGTGCTTATGTATTGGAAATTTGGTGATGAAACATCCAAGTTCATAGAACAAAACGGAAAAGGTATTTTGTTTTTAGAAAATGCAACAAGGCATTTGGTACGGGACGTGGGGGTATCAGACAAAATGCTCACGCGCTGTAGAAAATTTAGATTACTTTATCCAGATATTTCAAGAATTGACTCGAACAGGTCTTTCGATAGTTATGTATCAACTTTTGAAGGTGGTTACATTTCATCAAGCAGAAAAAAGAAGATTAAGGCCAAATGACTAACGCAGAAATCGCGCAGGTATTTTTTGACATCGCTGAACTCTTGAAG
>SMTZ1_10002144_pt1 | contig 84437 bp, 82 predicted proteins | sample DeeMarSWOR136_30_FD_25667 | JGI IMG/M metagenome (IMG submission 25667) | reverse complement strand
GACGGCGGCCTCCCACCAGTCACTTCAGAAAACCCCCACGACCCTCGTATTTCTGATAGTCCATGCAAACTATTTCATGCTCCCCTCAATAAATTGACAGAATGGCATATTTTTACTAATTTCCTACCTTAATAGAGCAGGTTCCACCCTCCTCCACCGATAGTCTTTTCCTTCAATTTCCAGGGGGGGCGTTAGATGCAGTGCCCTGAATGTCAGACAGAAAATCCTGACACCCAGAAGTTCTGTGGTGAATGCGGTGGAAAACTCGAAAAAGCCTGCCCAAGCTGCGGGATTAAAAATCCTCCTCAGTACAAATTCTGTGGTGAATGCGGCCACAGTTTGGCCCTCCCCTCCGAACCGGTGTCCAGAGAATCCTCCCTTGATGAAAAAATTGCAAAGATCCAAAAATACCTTCCAAAAGGGTTGACTGAGAAAGTTCTCGCCCAAAGAAATAAAATTGAGGGTGAGCACAAGCAGGTCACAGTCATGTTCTGCGACATGGAGGGATTTACTGCTCTCACAGAGAAACTTGGACCTGAAGAAGCCTACGGCATCATGGACCAGGTTTACGAGATCTTGATTCATAAGGTCCACGATTACGAAGGCACGGTCAACGAGATGACTGGTGATGGGATTATGGCCCTATTTGGGGCTCCCATTGCGCTGGAAGACGCTCCTCAGCGGGCCATTCGCTCTGCAATGGCAATTCACCGTGAGATGGCCAGGTTCAGCGATAGGATGAAGGAAGACAGAAAGGGTATACCACCACTCAAAATGCGGGTGGGTATTCATACTGGGCCGGTGGTGGTAGGCACCTTGGGAAACGACCTTAGGGTGGAGTTCAAGGCTGTAGGTGAGACGGTGAACCTATCCTCAAGGATGGAAGGGTTAGCAGAGCCAGGGGCTACTTATGTGACAGAAGATACCTTCAAGCTGACTGAAGGATTCTTCCGCTTTGAAGCCCTTGGGGAGAAGAAGGTCAAGGGCAAGAAAGAACCCGTCAGTGTGTACAGGGCGATTGCTACTAGCACCAGAAGGACGAGGTTTGACATCAGCGCTGAGCGTGGTCTGACTCCTCTTGTAGGAAGGGAGAGAGAACTTGACCTTATATTAGATGCTTTCGAGAGGGCCAAGGCGGGACGAGGCCAAGCCGTTTCCATAATGTCCGAAGCGGGCCTAGGGAAGTCAAGGTTGCTGTATGAGTTCAGAAAGGCTGTGGCTAACATAGATGCAACCTTTTTAGAAGGCAAATGCCTCTCATACAGCAGGGGTATAGCTTACCATCCGGTAATAGACATCATGAAGTCCAACTTCGATGTCGTGGAGGGGGACAAGGACTCTGAGATAATGGGAAAGTTAAAAAATGGGCTGAAAATTGTGGGTGCAGATGAAGCCACCACTCTACCCTATCTTCTGGAACTACTGTCCGTTAAGGACAGCCGTATCGACAAAATACCCATGACTCCAGAAGCCAGGAAGGATCGGATTATTGAAGCATTAAAGCAAATCGTCCTTAAAGGTTCTGAAATCCGTCCCGTGATCCTGGCCTATGAGGATCTCCACTGGCTGGATAAGAGTTCAGAGGATGTGTTGAAATATATTTTAGAGAGCATACCGGGGGCAAGGGTCTTGATGATATTCACCTATCGGCCAGATTTTGTGCACACTTGGGGCGCCAAGTCCTTTCATAATCAAATCACTTTGAATAGGCTCTCCAATCGTGAAAGCATCATTATGGTATCTCATCTCTTGGGAACAGAGGACATCGACAGGGATCTTGAGGAGTTGGTTCTGGAAAAGACGGAAGGAGTCCCCTTTTTTATCGAGGAATTTATAAAGTCTATTAAAGACTTAAGGATTATTGAGAGGAAGGACAACAAATATCATCTCGCAAAAGATATCCAAGATTTAGCCATTCCCTCTACGATCCAAGACGTGATCATGGCCAGGGTTGACTCACTGCCTGAGGGTGCGAAAGATGTGCTTCAGACAGGGTCGGTCATAGAGAGGGAGTTTAGCTACGAGTTGATAAAGCGCGTGACAGGTCTTCCAGATCAGGAATTATTATCCCATCTGTCAGTTCTGAGGGACTCAGAGCTCCTTTATGAGAGAGGCATATTCCCTCAATCAACTTGTATCTTCAAGCATACCCTGACCCGTGAGGTGGTCTACGATTCCATACTAACCATGAAGAAGAAAAAGCTCCATGAAGTGATAGGCAATGCCGCTGAGGATTTATACAAAGAAAATATTGAAGAGCACTATGAGGTGCTTGCAGGGCATTTCATCTATAGCGAGAATTACGAAAAGGGGGCTGAGTATTCTAGGTTGGCAGGGAAGAAGGCTGAAAAATCGGCTTCGCTAAATGATGCAATCTCCTATGTCCAAAAAAGAATAGCCTGTCTTGAGAAATTACCGGTAACTGATGACGTGCAGAAAAAGATAGTCGATGCAAGGACGGCTCTCGGGCTCTATATCTCACAGTTGAATCACCCTGCAGAAGCAAAAGAGGCTATTGACCCGATAATTGGTTTAGCCATAAGGAACGATTATAAAAGAAGGCTATCTCAGATATATACCATAATCGGCGTATATAATCTCTATGTTCAAGAGGAGTTCCCTAAAGCACTTAAACACTTAGAAGAAGCCATAAGAATCTCTGATGAAACAAATGATATTCTTTCTTCAGTTTTAGCAAGACTATGGTTGGGAGTTGCTCTATCTTTAACGTGTGAATTTGAAAAAGCGTCTTACTACCTCGAAAAAGCGCTTGATATTACTACGGTTGCGAAGAACGTTTGGGGTATATCAACAATGAAAGCTACTCTAAGTTATTGGGTCTATAATCTTCAGGGAATGGTTAATCTGGGCTACCAAACGAGCGATGAGGCTATGCGTATAGCCGAAGAAAGTGGTGGTACATACTTAAAGGCGACAGCTTATCTCACCCATGGTATTTCTTGTTTGTATAAGGGATTCTTTGAAGAGGCGAAAGAACATCTACTGAAAGCCGTCGATTTTTGTGAAAAGATCAATCTTCTTATTTGGAATGCTTCAGACCATAACCAATTAGGTGAAACGTATTTTGACCTTGGAGAATATCAAAAGTCTAAGGATCATTATAGCAAAGCAATTTGGATCTTAGAACATGGTAGATTTTCTCGTTCTTTTATTAGTCTAAATAAAATATGCCTAGCAAGAGCAAAGGTGATGAACAGTGAGAGGGACATTGATTTAGAATCGTTGTATGGCTATGTGAATGAAAATAAATTAAGGGTAAATGATGGTCAGCTGCGAAGATATATCGGTGAGATTCTATTAAATATCGATGATCAGCACATGAATGAGGCGGAGGATTGGATTAGGAAGGCTATTGAAGCAGATAAAAGTAACGGGATGATGTTTTATTTAGGTACGGATCATGCCCTTTATGCTGAACTGCTTAATCGAAGGGGCGATAAATCAAAAGCCAAAGAAAACCTGACAAAGGCAATAGACATCCTCAAAGAATGCGGCGCTGATGGATGGGTAAACAAATATGAAGAACAACTCGCCTCGCTGCCATGAAATCTCTCCCCAAGAAACGCCATATCTTGTGTATGTCAAATCTCGCCTTACGATAAGCTAGTGTTTGCTCGAAGTCACTTCCTTGGAGCCAATTAACCCAGCTGTTTACCCCACCCCTCGTTTGACCCTGGCAATCAATTTGACGATTTGGGCAAACGCGGCCGGATCCCTACCCTTCCGGCCTGCTCCCAGCCCGTCCACCTCCGATGATGCAAGGAGTCTTTCAGCGTTTTCCGGCGCCACACTCCCCCCGTAGATAATCCGAACGCCTTCAGCGGCCTCTTTCCCGCATGCCCTAGCGGTCCAGTGTCGGATCAAGCCACAACCTTCAGTAATGTAATCGGGTGGCGGAGGCTCCATCCCACCGATAGTCCACTCCGGCTCGTAAATCATGGCCGCCTCGACCATATCCTGGACCTCGCACTGTGCGAGCAAACCTGGCATTCGAGCTGCCAGGGCCTCTTCTAACCCGCATTTTTCTGAAACCGCCTCTCCTAAAAGCAGGATCGGGCTCAGTCCAGCCTGGAGCGCGGCGTGCACTTTTCGATTGAGAGTTCTGTCATCCTCACCTGTTCTGCGCCGCACCTCCCAATGGCCGACCATGACCCACTTACAACCTGCCTCCGCCAGCAGGGGTGCTGAGATTTGTCCGGTGTGGGACTTTCCCGACTCGGCACAAAAGTCTTGGGCCCCTATGGCAATAGGCGTTTTGCCCAGCACTTGACACAGGGAATAAAGGGCCGTGTAGGGAGGGCACAGAACAATATCCACTGCGTGGACCAGATCACCCACGGCCGTGCGAAACGCTTCGGCAAAGGAAATGCTTTCCGTAACGGTCATGGCCATCTTCCAGTTGGCCAGAGCCATGGGCTTGCGAAGATTTACCATATGTCGCGTGAGACCTTCGGGTTTACTCTGCGTGCCTTAAGTAACTCTGCAAAGCTACGCTCTCCCCACTATATCAAAGAATTCCTCTCGTATACAAAAAGTTGCGATTAGAACAGGTCGGATGGAGACCTTTACATTATGTAAAAAAGATTGACATGCCTTGCTTTTCCCTTTTTTGCAGCCTTTCAGATTGTCGAAGATAATACGTTTAATTTCAGCATATTAGAGGGTCTGGTGTGCTTTTGCACTTTGGCACAGAGATTGCGGTGATTAGAGGAGGCGGCACAGGGTACGAAAAGGGATCGAGTCTGTTCTATCCCCCTCACCCTAACCCTCTCCCTCAGGGAGAGGGAATTTGGGGAAACCCTGTAGTGAGCTACAGGGAATAATTAAATTCAAAGGTTCACTTCCTGTTGGAGGCGACAGCCATGGAGAAAAAGAGCCTTTTGGAGGGCAAGAAAATCCTCATCGTCGATGATGAACCGGATATCTTGGACACTCTGGAGGATTTGCTCGATATGTGTGACGTGGTCAAAGCATCCACATTCGATGAAGCCAAGCACGCACTCGAGACACAATCCTTTGACATTGCGATTCTCGACATTATGGGCGTTGACGGGTACAGCCTGCTGGAAACGGCCAAGGAGCGAAAGGTCATCCCGGTCATGCTGACCGCCCACGCCCTGAGCCCTGATCACACCATCAGGTCCTACAAGAGGGGCGCAGCGCTTTATGTGCCCAAGGACAAAATCGCCAGCATTACAGACTACCTCGAGGATGTGCTGGAAGCCATAAGTAGGGACAAAAGCACGTGGTGGCGCTGGCTTGAGAGGTTTGCTTCTTATTATGACGACAAATTTGAGAAAGACTGGCAGTGGAAAGACAAGGAATTCTGGCGGTCTTTCCCCTATGCCTAGGTTTTGTTATGTGAGAAGAGAATCGTAATCGTGCTCAGCGACTGAAGGGAGCGGTGCTCGTATTCGTAATCGAGAGGGATTCGCAATCGATTACGAGCAAGCGCACGAAGGAATGCACAACAGGCGGATGTAGCAGGGCTGAAAACACGCTGGTGCGCTCCATGTTTTCAGCCTCTCATTCTTGTGGTCAGACTAATTTTCTAGTCAGGGGATCGGGTCTCAGAGCAGGAAGTCTGCGGTCCGGATACCAAGCGATGTCGGGTTGAGGCTCTTCACCACTTTGCGCCGGGATTCGCCTGTGCCAGAGTCTTTTTCAGAAAGCTCGACGACATCTCCACGCTTGAGATTTCCCTCGCCGTCCTCCTCCAAGAGTACAATGCGCGGCTTCTTAGCAGCGGTCCCTTTAAGATAGTCTATCACCAGGCCCAACTCGCCTGTATCGAATTGCAGCAGGGTCCCCACAGGATACGTGCCCATCATGGTGGCAAACACCTTCATCAATATGGGATCGAAATCGGTTCCCGAGCTCTCTAACATGGTGACCAAGGCCTGGTCAGGGCTCAAGGCGGTGGGCCGATAAGCTCTGGGCGAGGTAATGGCATCATAGACGTCTGCGATTTGCAATATCCTGCCGAAGAGACTCACGTTCTTCTTGAACAGCAACTCAGGATAACCGGTGAGATCATACTTAATGTGATGTTCAAATGGAGCGAGAAGGATTTTCGATTTGATATCGTGGGTCGCATGGAGCTTCAAAATCTGTTTGACGCTTGCCAGAGGGTGTTTCTGAACCTCTTCCCGTTCGTTCTCCGTGAGCCTGCCCGGCTTGTTAATGATTTCCTGAGGAATTTCCACTTTACCGAGATCGTGGAAAAGACCGCATATGCCCAAATGTTCCAGGGAATTACGTGAAAGACCGAGGCGGTTGCCAAGGCACAGAGCGAGTACGGCCACATTCACCGAATGGCTATAGGTGTAGTCGTCATACTCCTTGATGCTACTGAGGGCCAAGAGGATCGACTCCTCCTCTCCCACACAATCGACCATGTTTTGCACCATGCGCTTGGCCTTGCGCACACCAGCATAGCCTTGCAACGAGAATTTCTGAGCCACTTCTTTCACCGAGGACAGGGCATGGAAATAGTTGGTTTTGGCTCTCTTTCGCAAGTCAGAATCAATGCGTCTCCTTTTGGTTTCTGCCCCTTTGATGATGCTCACCCACGGGATTTGGTGCCCCTCCAATTGTTGCGTCAGCCAAACTGCGGGTTCCTCACCCTCTGTCGAGCGAATCATGAGCCTAACGAAAGTGAGCAACTCCGTCATGGGCGCGTCTAACAGACCGGTGTGAAACCGTAACCCCTGCAGCCCCCGCTGCCTGAAAAAATCCAGCATAGCGTGAATGAGGCGGATAATCTGCTTCCGGAACTGCAGCCTCTCTCCCTGGATATAGAACCGTCCTTCAGACACCTGGATGACCAAATCATCCTCCAGGTCGAGCTTTGAAAACGTATTGTGGAATTCATCTAGGCAGATTCGTACCAACTCGTTGTTGTCTTGGTGGATCCTGATCGTCTGAATCATGCGATAGAAGGCCTGAAAAAGGCTTTCTTCCCATGTGGGCCCTTTGGCACGCTGTTCTGGACGGCTCATGGCATATCCTCTGAAACGCTCCCATCTGAAACAGCAAACTGGGCAGCCCGGCGAATGCCCGGGTAGCGGCTGTCGCAGGCCGCCTCCAAGACCTCCTCGCTTTCCTCCGTGCCCAATTCGGCCAGTGCAGCAGCGGCGCCCTCACGCCTCGGAGAAGAGAAGAATTTGGAGAACCATCTCCCGCTAAGGAGTGTATCTTGAAGAAAGGGCAGCGACTTACCCACGCCGCATCGTCCCAAAGCCCTGAAGCAGGCCACAAGGTGTTTCTGGTCACCCCTCCGAGCTTTTCGGTCCCTCAGGTAGATCAGGAGTTGCGTCTCGGCGGCCTCACTTCTGTGTGCCCCCAGATATTTGAGGAAAAGCTGGCGAATTCCATCGCTTTCGTCGTCAATCAAGGACATCAGCCTTTCCGGAGCCCACAGCCCGCGAGAAATAACTGTTTTCAAGCCGAGTCGCCGAACCCGCGCAGACGGGTGCCTGGCCATGTTAAGAAGAGCTTGTGCGGATTTGTTGTCTTTCATATGGCCAAGAAGGGGAACCAGCCGGCAGAGCAAGTCCTCATTGCCGTTTTCCAAGATCTTTTCGAGAGGCCTGAAATCTCTTGCGGCAAGGCCCTCCACCACCTTTGAAAGCACGGCACGCACCACGGAGGAGGGCGCTTTAGGCAGCATGGGTGCCAGGATGCCGATAGCCGAAGATGGAAACATGTACAAAGTCTTGCCTGCCATTTTGAGCTGAGACTCATTGATGATTGCCAAACTTTCGCCGAGCGGCTCAAGAAAATCCGCTGTGGATATCCGTCCCATAAATTCATCCACCAGGGAAAGCGCCCAAGGTCTATAATCTTCACAGAGTTGCCGTATCTGGTGGACCCTTTTCATAATCCGAAAAGAGATTTCAAACTCTCCGCTATACAGAGCGGCACTGAGCTCTTCCTCCAAAAAATCGAGCACAACACCGAAAAAGCTTTCATCTTCTTGGCTCCGAAGGATATCGGCCATCATATCCAGGATCTCACGGGTCCCGTCCCTTTCCTCCTCCTCGCTCACCATCTCTTCGAGCTTCCGTGCTTCCTCAGCCGTCAATTGCACGGCAGCGAGATCAATGCTGGGCAACTCTTTGACCCCTTGCGCTCTTTCCATGATGTTCTCTGCGATCATGTGCATTTCGAGGGGCACAGATCCGCCCCAAGCGCCTTTGGCTTCCCCGCTGCTTTTCTCCAGGCTTTTAGCCTCTGCTTCTGCTTCCGTTTCCAGTATATTGTCTGCAGCCTGATATCGAATGTGAGGCAATTCAGCTTCCCAAAGGGCGGTCACGATGTCTCCTTCTGCTTCCGCAGGCAGGGTCTTGTACCGGTCCAGGATTCTCAAGAAGGTCCTCGTCTCCTCGGGCTCGATGCCCTTTTGAAACCTAAGATCCAAAATGCCGTCCCTGAAAAGGGCAAAGGCAATATCCCCCTCTTTCTCGCTGCCTTGATAAACCCCCTTGTGGTCAAAAACAAGTCGGCTCTTCTCCACTTGAAAAACCAGTTCCCCGTAGTCCCGGAGAAAGCTCTCGATGTGTTCATGTATACGGGTCAAGGCACTGCGGCAATGGGCATGATCGTCCGCATAAAGGGAGAACATTTTTACGGCAAGAAGCAAGGATGTTACGACACCCTTGGCAGCCGATGAGGCCTCTGGCGGGTAATTGGGGGTATCTGCGGGCATTTCCATGGGCGCACTGCCATCTCCTGATCTGGTTCCCGTGATCACAATTTCAAACACTCTATTTTATCGGAGACGGGCGCTTTTGTCAAGGACGGTTGGCGTGCATCCATCCGAGATCACAATGTTTTTCGGGTACGCCCGTGTAAAATAGGGCCTTGTCCCTGCGTTCAAAGGGGGGCCGCACCCCCTTGGGAAAAACAAGGAGAAAAGGATTGGCTGTGGCTGGTTGCTGAAACTCCTGCACTTTTTCTGAATCCATACCCGGGGTGAGACACGATTCCCTCGACTATTCCCGCTGCTCTAATAACCCAGAACGAAAATGAATAATCCCCAATGGAGCTTTGAGTCGATTAGGATTCTTATTCCCAGCGGTCTCGATCTTTCCTTTTGAGGTCGATATATTCCACGCGACCCCGGTCGCTGATGAAAGAGCTCATAAACCAGCTCACAATGCTGATGATGAGGGAGCCGAACAAGGCTGACCAAAAGGTTTGCACCTCGAAGCCCGAAATTACACTTGATGCCATTTTCAGCAGCATGGCATTGATGATAAAAGTGAAAAGGCCAAGCGTGAGGATGTTGATCGGCAGGGTTAGGATAATCAAAATGGGACGGAAAAAGGCGTTAAGAATGCCGAGCATGGCCGCTGCAAAGAAGGCGCTCACAAAGCCCCGGACCTCTATTCCATCAATCAAATAGGAAGCGATCAAAATTGCCAAGGTCAATATCAACCATCGGATAAAAATGCCTCTCATGGATCTTTCTCCCCTCTCCTCCTCTCCTTGCTTAAAACAACCTCTCCGGAATGGCTTTCATAAAGCAAGTGGAGGGAGATTCTGTCCGTAGCTTTTCCAGCCTCTGAAATCATCTTTGCTGTGGCCTCAGTCTTTCGGGACAGATGGCCCGGCCCTTACGGCTTGTGTCTTGCCTTGATCCCCGTCATACCTTTAAACCGGCAAGCCCGGTCTTCTCAGACATGAAACGGTCAAAGCCTTCATCATCCAGCGCGAATCGCTTGCCAAGGAGCTCTTCGCTCATAAACCCGCCGGAATAGACGAACTTGGGCGAATCTGACAGCACGGCTTCCAAAACCATCTGAGCGATCACATCGGGTCCCGGCACTGTGGCATTAACGAACATCTCTCCGATGGCTGCCCCTGAGGTTTGATACAACGGCTTATAGTCCGGATCCGTTCTTGCGAGAAGATCGCCGGTCAATCGATTGGCTACCTCGTTAAATTCCGTATTCACAAAACCCGGCCGAATCGTCAAGACCCTTATCCCAAAAGGTCTCACCTCAATGCGCAAGGCATCCGTGATCGCCTCAACAGCATGCTTGGTCGCTGCGTAGGCGCCGCTCATGGGAAAAGGGAATTTCCCTGCCATGGAACTGATGTTCACGACAGTCCCCTTTCTCTGGTGACGCATGCCGGGCAAACAGGCCTGCGTCACACGCATCAGGGCAAACACGTTGACTTCAAACATCTTCTTGGCTGCTTCGAGTGGTACATCCTCAATCGCGCCCCTGATGCTGTATCCCGCATTGTTCACAAGAAGGGAGACAGGCTCCGAGAGGCCTGTCAAATAAGTACAAAATGCCTCCAGCGATGCCGGGGCGGAGAGATCGACCTCTTGGGCTGTGACGCCCGCAAACTCTTCAGACAGCGCTTTCAGTCGACCCATGCGTCTTGCTGCAGCAACAACCCGAAAACCATTTTGCGCCAAGCTTTTGGCAATTTCCCGCCCCATGCCGCTGCTTGCTCCTGTAACGACCGCTGTACCTCTTTTTTCCGCCATATGAACCTCCTGAACATGGATAGTCATGATCCCTTTCGTGACCGTGTCCTAAACCTCTCAGAAACCGTAACTTTTGACAAGATCGTTGTTTGGTCTAGGCAGGATTTTTTCCTATCGTTGGGCACCTTATTCAAAGGGCGAACGGAATATACCTGTGGAGAGGCCCTGCGGAAAGAAAGTGGAAAAGGCGGGCAAGATGTTTCTGAGGAAGCTTTGACATTCTGGGAGGAGAAGAGAAGAGTATTAATCTCGTGTTCCCACCATGACGCCGAGATCCTCTGTTTGATTCTTGTTCAAGCGCGCCGTGGAACGGTAATTCAGCGCCCTAAACAATGAAAAGAGATAGTTGGCTTTAGCTTTCTCTGTTGTACTGTTTAGGACAATGACGATGTTTTTAATGGGCGTATTGTATGGGACTTGGTTGACGCCGTTGACCTTCCACCCTGCCTCCTCGAACACCTTTTTGAGTTCCTTTGAGAAAGCAAGCGCTTCTTGGTCGCGCTGGATACAATTCAAGCGCACACTCGTGCCTTCATATTTCGATAGCTCATTGCGTACTTGAGAAAGCAAATGATTGGGTATGGTTCTACCCTTTTCCCGCTCTAAAACCACTTCCACCTGTTCGATTTGTTGATCCACCCGATCCTTTAAATCGGCGATGGTCTCCTCGTACTGCACAAATTTTCTTCTCACCGCCTCTTGTCGGATATTCTGAATTCTCTTGTCCACAAAAAATTTGTACACTTGCAGAGAACCGGCCAAGAGAATAAGAATCACCACTGACCATTGTAAAATAGAACCCAATCTGACCAGGTTCTGGAATTCCGCTGGATTCATGGGACTCCTCCTTATTACCGCGAGGATATCTTTTATGGCGCCTAAGCCTCTGTGGGCGATTTCCACGGCCGATGGGCCTCCAAACCGAAATCTTGTGATTTAAACCTGAAACGGCACGACAAAATCCTAACCCTTCAGGGCAACCATCTCAATCTCCACCATGGCACCCAAGGGAAGGGCTGCTACTTGAAAAGCGCTGCGCGCGGGTGGATCCCCCGGGAAATATTCAGAATACACTTCATTAAAACTTGAAAAGTCATTGATATCGCTAAGATAAACGGTTACTTTTACGACCTTCGAGAAATCGCTTTTCGCGGCCTCCAAAATGGACCGGAGATTCTCCATGACCTGACGGGCTTGAGCGGTCGTGCCGCCTTCCACAATTGTTCCCGTGGCGGGATCAATGCCCACCTGCCCTGAAGTGAAGACGTAGTCTCCGGCGCAGATCGCCTGGCTATAGGGTCCCACCGCCTTGGGCGCTTTATCCGTACGAACGACTGTTCTCACAAAGATCCCCCTTCCCCGCCCGAATGATTGTGGGCGGATTCTCCACTCCCGTTATGAAACAGTGAATTTGGATTGATCATTGTACCTCATTAGCGCCCTATGATCAAATGGGATTCATCGCTGTCTTACTTGGGCATGCGCAGGGAGCGCACCCAGCGGAGACCGGTAGGCTGACGGCAAGGATAGTCGGATTCATGACCCAGGGGAACAGGTCGGCTGAACATCAGGGTCTCAAGTCGTCCACATATTTCTTCACTTCAGCGATTTGCCGAATTCGTTCTTCAGCCATCCGATCCGCGGCCAAATAGGTGGAAATTTGATCGCGGTCTGCGATCTGGAAGACCCGCTCCATGTTCTCATAAATTCGGGACACCTTCTCTTTGCCCCGCTCGTGGCTCACACCGCCTACCCCCAACCTGTCGGTGTCGTAGATCGTGCCGCCGGCGTTGGCAATGTAATCGGGGGCATAAATCATCCCCTGTTTCTCGAGAAGGTCCCCGTGTCCTTCTTCCTTGAGCTGGTTGTTCGCACAACCGCAGATAATCTTGCATTTCAATCGTTTCAAGGTCTCATCATTGATAATGGCCCCCAGAGCGCAGGGACAGAAGATGTCGCAGTCCACATCGTAAATCGCGTTGGCTTCCACTTTCTCCACCCCGTATTGAGACACCATGGCCCCAACTTTTCCAGAATCGATATCGGTCACGATCATCTTCGCTCCGAGCTCCTGGAGTTGTCCCACCACATTATGCCCGACCGCCCCCAGACCCTGAACACCGACCGTCTTGCCTTCCAAGCTCGTTGACCCATAGACGCGATTACAGCAGGCCTGCATGGCGCGAATCGTCCCAAAAGCCGTCATGGGAGCGATGTCGCCCGCTCCGCCGAGATAGGTGGGAAGGGTCACCACGTGTTCAGTCTCCATACGAATGAATTCCATATCCTTTAGAGTTGTCCCCACGTCCTCGCCTGTGATGTACTTGCCCCCGAGGCGATTGATGAATTTTCCCAGGGCGCGAAAAACAGCCTCTCGGTCCCTGCGCTTTGGATCACCCACAATCACGGCCTTTCCTCCACCGAGGTTGACGCCGGCTGCTGCGTACTTGTAGGTCATGCCGCGCGCCAATCGCAAGGCGTCCTCAATGGCGTCCATTTCGCTGTCATATTGCCACATGCGGCAGCCACCCGTGGCAGGACCAAGGGTCGTGTCGTGAAGGGCAATAATCGCTTTGAAATTGATCGCTTTGTCCTGACAAAGGAACAGATTCTCGAAATCATACTTTTCCATGTACTCAAGAATGGCATCCATCGCACGCCCCTCCTTAAAACTTACTCTGTTTTCTCAAGGCTTTCCTCAGAATACATCCGCTTCACCTCAGCCCTGCCGCCGATGATGGCCTGCACGACAAGCGCATTGTTCGGCGGACAGCCCTTCACATGCCGTTCGGTCCGGTATTCTTTGGGCATACACTTGCCCACAGTCACAATGTCTTTTCGTGGAACGCCTTCCGGAAGTGGCCCACCTCCCGTCACCACCGTTACCCCAGGTAGATACATCAACTGGTCTGCATTACGCATATCGATAAGCGCACTCATCACCGTATTGCGACAACCGGTGCAGGTTTCCTCACCATAGACCAGCTGAAAGTCCTCCACTTCTACCGGGTTATCCTCAACGGCGCGCAGGAACCGACGTTTGACCTTGTCCAAGGGTTCTCCCACGATGTCGATCTGGCCCATATCCATGGTTCCCAATCCCCGCGCCGCTGCGTTAAGCGTCAACAGGGTCTCCTTTGGTTCATACCCTATGAGCTGGGCACACACGGCGTCAACCGCCACAAGGTCTTTCCCGGCCAGGATGAGATCCATCTCAACCGGCTTGCCGAAGATCGGGCCAACGCCTTCTTGGCACACAATAGCATCGACCACAGCCAGCTTGGGCTTAACTGCGGACATGAGATCGATGACGCCCTCGAAGAGACCTTCCTGGTGCATGGCTTTCTTGCCTTTGTCCGTCAGAAGGCCCTTTAATTTTTTAATAGCGCAAGTCATCTCAGTCTGATCGTGTGTCTTCAGCTTGGGCACGCTGATGACCACGTCTGCCTGTTGCGCGAGCTCCCAACATTGCACTGTCTCAAATATCTTGCCGTTTTGGGTTGGAAGGGCCACATGGGGCGTCTCCTTCAAGTTGATCACCTCATAGCCCATTTCATGGAGCTCTCGATATCCAGACTCTGAAATCACTTTCTCCGTATCCACCCCCACGGCTGAGGATTCGGCAATCACGGGTCGAGCGTCCATTTCCCTTACAATATCAGCAAGAGCCCTTGGGACCTCGGGCAGGGTAATACAGCCCGCTTCTCGCTCCACAGGCGGGGCCACCCAACTCGGGTTGATCAAAACCAAGTCGCCGGGTCTTATCACGTCTGCGATACCTCCGATGGAATCAAGGGCTTTGGATACGGCCTCCCAGATCTCCGGGTATGCGGGTTTAGTTGCCGTCTTGACTATGGATACTTTTGCTTTTCCCATCACGGCTCCTCCTCATAAGGAAAGCTTAAAGCGAAACCTCTCTTTTACCTCATTTGTACATGCACACATAAGCGGCAGGCTTGCCGACCTTCAAATCGAATGTCGAATTGGCTGGTATGATGACCGTGTCCCCTGTCTTGACGGCCCTCCACTCCGCCCCCGGCGGACGTATTTCGAAGTCCCCCACTGTCACGGTGATGTGTTCTTCTTTTTCGGTGTCAAAAGAGTAGTCTCCTGCTGACAGAACCCCGGCGGTAAACAGAGTGCCATCCCTCTCGAACCCCAAACTCTTGACCTTGCCTCCCAAATACTCATTAACGGTAATCACGGTTCTCACCCCTCTCCCTCCTGATTAGAGTCCATACTTTTCGATATTTCGATCCGCTATGTCCTGAATCTGTTGAACCTCTTCGTGCCACAGATCGACGGGCAGCAAATGGGAGAACCGTTTCTGGGCTTTCAGGTACGCCTCCACAGGGATCTTCTTCTTGATTTTTCGGACTGTCGTGATCGTGCCGTCCTCCATTTCGAAAAGGGGAATGAGGCCGCTTTGAACGCCCATACGTCCAACCTCCAGCGTGCGATCCGAAGGAAAACCCCATACGGTGGGACACGGCGTGTCAATCTGGATATATCGCGGCCCATGGTATTCCATTGCCCTTCCGACCTTTTTACGCAGATCCTTGAGATAGGCCACTGACGCTGTGGCCACATAGGGCACTCCGTGGGCGGCTACAATAGCAGGAAGGTCTTTCTTCCTCTGGAGCTTTCCAGGGGATACGCTGCCCGCAGGATCTGTGGTGGTTGCTGCGTACATGGGCGTCGCTCCGCTACGCTGCCCTCCCGTATTCATGTAGGCACCATTATCCACACATATGTAAAGGACGTCATCCCCCCGCTCCAGCATCCCGGACAGCGCCCCGAACCCGATGTCAAAGGTGCCTCCGTCCCCCCCAATCACCAATACGCGCACTGAGTCGCGCTTTTGGGCCTTTAAGGCGGCAGCCACGCCCGAGGCAATGGAAGGGGCGTTTTCAAAAAGATGATGAATCCAGGGCACACGCCAAGGGGAGTACCCGTAAGGAGATGTGAACGTTTCAAGACAACCTGTGGGCGTGACGACAATGACGTTTTTGCCTGTTGCTTTCAGAACGTGTCGGACAGCCAGTGCCATACCGCATCCATGGCAGGCCCTGTGCCCTGAAACGAACAGCTCTTCGTGGTTTGGCATCTGCTCGGCGGGCATGTTCAACCCCCCTGGGTTAACATGGTTGGATCGAGACCGGCCCAATAAGGCTCCTCCAAGGGAATGCCGCGTTTGTGCGCTTCCATCCCTCTTTGAACGATCTCCCTAATTGTTCCCTCATTGACCTCTCGACCTCCCAGACCCGCTATGAAATCGAGCACCAGTGGTGCATTGCGTCTTCCGCAAAGCTTGGCTTTCAGGTCCATACCCAAGGCCCCTTCGCTTCCCATGGAAAAATTGGCCTCAATGACCCCAACCACTTTGGCCCCGTGAATAGCATTCCAAATGTCTTCATAGGGAAACGGTCGATAGCAACGAATCTTGACCAGCCCGATCTTTTTCCCCTCTGAACGCAACGCATCCACCGCTTCCTTCACCGTCCCCACCACAGAACCCATGGCCATTAAGATCACTTCTGCTCCTTCTGTCCGATAGGCTTCAATCAAGCCGCCGTGATTGCGACCGGTGAGTTCGGCCAGTTCTGAAAAGATCTCCTTGATTCTTTTTTTTCCATAATTCATGGCTGCATGGATTGCATACTTGAACTCCATGAGCACGTTTTCCTCGGCATAGGACCCCCAGCTTTTGGGATCATCCACATCCAAGAAGTTGATCGGACGGAATGGGGGAAGGAAACGGTCTGCCTCCACCTGCTCCATAACGGAAACCGGCTCGTAAGAATGGGTCAGTATCCACCCGTCCATGCAGACCATGACAGGAAGGAGAATTCCAGGGTCTTCAGCGATCTTAAAGGCGGCCACATGGGTATCGTACGCCTCTTGGCTGCTTTCCACATAGAATTGAATAACCCCCGAGTCTCGCAAGCTGATCGTATCTTGATGATCTACCTGGATACTGATGGGCACCGAAATAGCCCGATTAACGCCTGTCATTACAAAGGGAAGCCGCATCCCCGCGCTGGCGTACAGCACCTCAGTCATAAGTAGCAACCCCTGCGATGAAGAAGCCGTGTAGGCGCGGCTACCAGCGGCGGATGCACCGCTGATGACACTGGCCGCAGAAAACTCCGACTCTACCCGCACATATTGGGAATCCAACTCGCCATCAGCCACCATCTTCGCAAGCCGTTCCACAATGTGGGTCTGGGGACTGATCGGATAGGCTGAAATCACATGGGGCCGACAAGCTTTCACTGCAAAGGCCACCGCCTCAGAACCCTCCAGCACCTGAAGATCAACCATGTTATTTCTCCTCGTGCACCATCTCAATCGCATCCGTCGGGCATTCGTAGGCACACAGACCGCAACCTTTGCAATAATCATAATCTATGCCGTATTCCTCGTTCTCCACATAGACGGCACTGTCGGGGCAGACCTCAATGCATTGACCACAGGCCTTGCACAAGGCCATATGAATCACCGGTCGTTCATCTCTCCAGGCGCCGGTTTTGTACTCCAGAGAGGTTCCCCCCTTAACCACTGCCCCAAGGGTGATCTTCATTTTTCTCCTTCAGTCAGCCTCTGGTAACTCTCTCGAACAATTCGGGCGTTCTTTTCGCCTAAATCCCCTGCAAACTTGCTCCGAACGGCCTTGAGCACAGCATCCAAGCTCAACTCTTTGGTTATGGCTGCAAAGGCCCCCAAAAGGGCTGTATTCATGATCGGTCTGCCCAAGATTTTTCGTGCCAATTCTTCTGCAGAAAAGGTGAAAAAACGAAACGGTCCGCTTAGCCCCACTTCCTCGGCGGTTTTGTCTGTATTTACCAAGATCGCCCCGCCAGGCTTGAGCCCTGCCATGAGGTCGACCTCCTTAATAATGGTGGCATCCTGCACGATCAGGTAGTCCGGCTCATTGACCCGGCTTCGAAGGCGGATCGGTCGATCGCTCAGCCGACAAAAAGCCACAATAGGTTTCCCCCTCCTTTCGCCGCCCCCACCCAAAAAAGGAAATGCCTGGCTGTACTTCCCGTCCTCCAGGGCTGCTGTGGCCATAAATTGGGCCAGCACCAGAGACCCTTGTCCCCCTCTTCCATGGACGCAGATTTCTTTCACGTACTCCTCGGCGTGTTTTGTTGAATCGTCACAGCCCAATAAACCGTTGTTCCCCAAACTTTGAGCCATACCAAGTGCTTGGAAGTATATATCCGTGGCGCAGTGTGTCAACGGAAATTCCCCTCCGTATTGATCCGCCTTGGTCCCAATGCCCGGCCTCCGGGAGGGGCGTCATCGCTCACCAACGATTTTTTGAAACATAGATCCAGATTTAATTAGATTCAGTCATTTTGGACAAGAGTGGTCAATGTTGATCGAAAAGGTTGAATAGTTTTCTTGACAAAATAGAGTGAACAATAATAATGCAATAGGTCTGCAAGAATTCCTTCACCAACCATTTGAGACAGCCTTTATGACTTTCACTCAGGTCGTGATCAATAGCATTGTGAGGGCCTCTGAGTTGGCACTTTTGAGCTTAGGGCTGACAATCGTCTATGACATATTGAGGTTTGCCAATTTTGCGCACACGGAATTCGCGGTTGTTGGGGTTTACGTCGCCCTTTTTCTTAATCTAACTCTCGGGCTCCCCATTGTCCCTGCGGCCGTCATCGCTTCAATCGCCACGGGTCTATTCTCCATTGCCGTTGATCGAGCCATATTTAAGAAAATGAGAAGCACCAGTGGCATTATTGTCATGGTCACTTCACTCGGCCTGGCCATCGCTTTGAGAAATACCATAAGAGCGATATATGGTGCTACCGCCCAAAACTACTCCGTCCCCTTGCAGAAGCCGATCATGACCGAATTCTTTCGAATTACCCCGCTCCAGATCTGGATTATCGCGACCGGAGCGGCTGCCATGGTGCTCTTCCACCTGTTGTTACACCACACCAAGCTGGGCAAGGCCATGCGGGCCGCTTCCGATGACCCGGACTTGGCGCAGGCAAGCGGCATTGCTACGGAGAAAATCATAACCTATGTCTGGTTCATAGCCATTACATTCGCTTCCCTGGGGGGCATCTTGATCGGTATGGAAACTTATATCCTCCCCTATATGGGTTTCGCCATTATTGTGCCGGTCTTTTGCGCCACGATCATGGGAGGCATAGGCAACCCTTATGGCGCCATGCTGGGCGCCTTGGTGCTTGGATTTGCGGAAAACTTCGGCCTCTATATCAACTTTGGCAAGATATTGAGTCTCGGAGGACTCCTCGGGCAGAACAAGGGCCTTTTTATTCCTACAGGATACAAGCCGGCCATCAGCTTTGTCATCCTCATTGTCGTCTTACTCATAAGGCCCCGCGGGATCTTGGGAAAGAAGAAGGAGGGTTGATGGGCCTCATCAACTTCTTGGTCTATCTGGCCATCATGATGGGTATCTATGGGATCCTGAGCCTTAGCCTGAATTTACAATACGGCTTCACAGGGTTGGCGAATTTCGGGCAAGTGGCATTCTTCTGTTTAGGGGCTTATGCATCGACCATCCTTGTGTTGGTGTTTCATATGCCCTTCATTGTCGGCCTCTTTGGGGGCATGGCTGTAGCGGCCCTGTTCGGATTTGTCATCGCCATCCCAACGGCTGACCTCAAGGAGGATTACTGGGCCATTGTCACTCTCGCCGCTGCAGAAATCGTTCGCATTTTCTTCTTGAACGAGGACTGGGTGGCCGGCCCAGACCCTTATATTGGCGGGGCTTTTGGCATCGGCGGGATCCCACAGCCTCTGCGATCTCTGTTTTCGCCTCACACCTATCCCTTCTTCTACCTCGCCCTTGTTCTCGTTTGTCTTTTCGCCACCTATATCATCATCAATACATTGACGGCCTCTCCTTTCGGAAGGGTCATAAAGAGTATCAGGGAGGGAGACAATCTCCCCCAGGCTTTGGGTAAAGATGTCAAAAGGTTTCGCTTGAAGGTCATGGCTCTGGGAGGCGGGTTTGGCGGCGTGGCCGGCTGCCTTTGGGCTCATTTTCATGGTTTTGTGAGTCCTGAGCAATTCATGCCTCTGGAAACCTTTATCGTCTGGGCCATGGTGATTGTGGGCGGCAAAGCCAATAACAAAGGAGCTATTTTCGGCGCCGTGGTCATCGTCATATTTTACAACTGCACCCGGTTCCTCAAGGACTACATTCCCATTGAAGAGGTGACCTTGGCCAGCCTGCGGATGGTGGCCATCGGCATCCTCATCGTGGTGGCCATGCTTTTCATGAAGGAAGGATTGGTCAAAGAGAAGAGAATCAAAGAGTCCATAGTTCTCAAGAAAGCATGCTCAGAGTAGAAAAGGTCTATAAGAGCTTTGGGGGGATTTTGGCCCTTTTTGGCGTGAGCTTTGAGGTGGAAGCCAACACCATTACCGGGCTCATCGGCCCGAACGGGTCCGGCAAAAGCACGCTCTTCAATATCATATCGGGCTTCTACAGCAAAGACAGGGGAGAGATCTATTTCCAGGGGAAGAAGCTTCGGAACATCGAACCCTACAAAATCGCTCTCATGGGGGTTGGTCGAACCTTCCAGATCAGCGAAGCCCCTGAGAAAATGACGGTGTTGGAGAATCTCCTTCTGGCTCCCAAAAATCAGACGGGAGAGAGTGTTCTGAATGTTTTTCTGCATCCTTTGAGAATAAAGAATGAAAGCAAACAACATCTGGAAAAGGCTTATGAGATCCTTCACCTCGTTCAACTATATGACTTGATGAATGAATACGCAGGAAATCTCTCCGGCGGACAGAAAAAACTCCTCTCCCTGGCCAGAATATTGATGTCAGATCCTTTGCTTCTTTTGTTGGATGAGCCGACAGCAGGCGTAAACCCGACGCTCATCAAAGACCTTATTGTGGCGATCAAGAACCTCAGAGATGAAAAGGGTGTAACCATCCTGGTGGTAGAGCACAACATGAAGGTTATTAGCGAAATCTGCGACAGGGTCATCGTACTGGACTTCGGCAAGAAGCTCGCAGAAGGAACGCCTGAAGAGATCAAGAGGAACGAAAAGGTTCTGGAGGCCTATTTGTCCGGCAGTACGAAGCGGGAGTTCTTTCATGAAAATACTTGAGGCGAACGATCTCTTTGCTGGATACGGGAAAACAGAGATTCTGCACGGCGTATCGCTCCAGCTCGCTGAAAGAGAGATCATCACCATCATCGGCCCTAACGGCGCGGGAAAATCAACCCTCCTCAAAGCCATTATGGGCTACATCTCCATTTTCAAAGGAGAGGTGTTGTGGAAGGGGGAAAATATCACTTCGACCGGATCAAAAGGTAAAACGGGGCTTCGGATACGTTCCTCAACTTGGAAATGTGTTCCCCTCCCTGACCATCAGAGAGAATCTCGAGATGGGGGGATTTATCCAGGCAAAGGAGTCGATTGAGAAAGGGATTGAGAAAGCGTATCAGCTCTTTCCGGTCCTCGCTGATCGAGCCAAGAAAAAGGCCGGCACGCTTAGCGGCGGGCAAAGACAGATGCTCGGAATGGCCAGGGCCTTAATGACACAACCCGAATTGCTGATGTTGGACGAGCCCTCTGCAGGGCTCTCCCCGAAAGTCTCTGAGGAAGTGTTTTCGAGCATTGTGGATATCCATGACAGAACAGGCACCGCGATCATCATCATTGAACAAGACGCCTATCAATCGCTCAGCATCTCCCATCGAGGTTATGTGCTGGTTATGGGACAGAATGAATTCGAAGACAAAGCGGATAGGATCCTCGCTGATGAGAAAATAAGGGAAGCCTATCTTGGGGGTTAGTGTGGTGTGCCACAAATTCCTTTACAATGTTGTCATTTCGAGTGAAGCGAGAAATCTTATCATACTGATATGTTATAAGATCTCTCCCTGCGGTCGAGATGACAGCTTATTTACGTGACGTGGCACTAGGAAACCCTGTTGAAAGGGGGTGGGAAAAGAATAGTCTTCATCGATTCGCACGGTCTTCATTCTTCAAGTAAACCTTTAAACGGAGGGAGGTAAAACATGAAGAAACTGACTTTGTCTTGTTTGGGGATTTTTCTCTTGGCCAACTTGTTCGTCACTTTTGTGTCTGCACCATCTGAAGGGGCTGAACCCATCGTGATCGGCGCCATCTGTCCTCTGACCGGGACAAACGCGGTACAGGGACAAGACATGAAGCGGGGTGAAGAGCTGGCCCTAGAAGAGATCAATGCCGCCGGAGGCATCTTCGGTCATCCCCTCAAGATCATTTGGGAGGATACGGAATCCAGCCCCAAAGGCGGCATGGATGCGGTTCACAAACTGGTAGAAATCAACAAGGTCCCTCTGATCGTAGGCGCTTATTCAAGCGGCATCAGCCTGCCCACTTGGGGTGGCCTCAACGTCGCCGAAGCTCAGGGAGATTGGGCCCTATTTCTTTTCCATCATCGGACTCGATGAAGTGATGGGCACCAAACTGGCCGAGTTTGCCCTGGAAAGCGGTGCTGATCGATTTGCCTCCATCACGGTGAACAACCCCTTTGGCATAGGCATTGAGATCTGGACCGAGAAAACGGTTAAAGGGGCCGGCAAACAGTGGGTGGAGGCGGTCCGGTACGATGAGAAAAAGACCGATTACCGGGCTGAACTCGAGCGGCTTTTTGCAAAAAACCCGGAAGTCGTGTTTTTCACTGCTTACGGCACAGAGAGTAAACTCATCCTCAAACAGGCCTATGAGATGGGATTGAAGCCCTCCAAAGGGTGGTATGCCGATTACCCGACCATGTGGAGCAATGAGGTCATTCCGGAATCCGCTGAAGGAATTAAAGGTCTGGAGATCGGCACAACAACCGGAACCCGTTTGGAGGAGTACCAGAGTGCCTACCGGGACAAATTCGGCAAAGACGCCAAACAAACCGCCTTTGGTGCCTATGCGTATGATGCGGCCTGGGTTGCTGCTTTGGCCCTTGGTTTGGCAGGGGCCACGGATACGGATCAGATCGCCAAGGCCTTGCATGTGGTGAGCAAAGTCTACAACGGCGTTACGGGAGACAAGACCTTTGACTCAGAGGGCATGCAGGTGGTGGACTACTACCAGAGGCTGGTCTACTCAGGCGGGACGTTGGTGCCCTACAAGTAGCCGCTAAACTTCATGGATATCGGGGCCGGATCCGGCCCCGATTTTTTTTGCCATTTGGAACCTTCACGTCTCCTCTAAAGGGGCAACCGGGTTCCAATCCCTCTTTCCAAAGCCCTTTGATAAATCTTGGGCGCCACCGCCATGTCATCCAGAGCCAACCCAAGATTAACCGCCATGGTCCGCTCTTCAGGTTTTTGCCGGCCCGGCTTCTTCCCCGTAACGAGTTCGCCCAAATCCGCGTGGACAGCCGGTATATCCTGAAAAAATCCCGCCTCCTGATAGTAGCGAAGCTGTGAAATGTCATCCGTACAGTACTTGTCCGCTTCTCGCATGGCATCAGGGTGCCAGTAGGAGTCAAAATCCACGAGCGACGCGAAAGCGCCCTCTTTCAGCCAGCCAGCTTGAATCGTCGCATGGGGCTTTTTGAGAATCGGTCCTGCCGTAATCACCAGATCGCAACCCTCTACCGCTTCGCGGGGTGTCTTGACCGGTACGACCTCCAGGTCGAAATGGTCTTGCACATCCTTCTCATAGCGACGGAGGGCTTCAGGAACCACGTCGTACGCCCGCACTTTTTTCAGAGGGAAAAGCTCTTTCAGCGCTTCCACATTGGTCCTGCCCTGGACACCGCAGCCCAAAACGCCCACCACCGACGACTCGGGCCGTGCCAGGTACCGCGCAGACAGGGCCGACGCAGCGCCGGTGCGCATGGCCGTTATCCAAACACAGTCCATCACCGAGAGAGGCAGACCCGTCTCAGGATCATTGAGTATGAGCAACCCTGAGATATAAGGGAGTCCTTTCTCTTGGTTTCCGGGAAAGCCGCTCACCCATTTCAGCCCAGCCGATTTCATGGCCGGAATGTACGCCGGCATGGCGTGGATGAAGTTGTCGGAGCCGCCGGGATGAATGCCCGGCTTGGGGGGCATCTCCGTGTGCCCTTCGCCTTTTTCGCGAAAGGCCGTCTCCAGGGCCTCGATTATTTCCGCCATGGTGAGACCTACGGATGAAACCTCGGACTGTGAAAGGTAGAGAAGCTCTTTCTCTGCCATGAGACCTCCTTTCTACAACCCCAGATCTTCGTTAATCAGGACCACTTTAACCCTTCCCTTGGGAAAGGATTTCTCCGTAATGGTCCAAGTGTTGCAAATCCGGTCCGGGCTTTTGCAATCATCACAAAAAGATGTTTTGACGCAGGGCGTTTTCTTGTCCAGCCGCATGGCATTGGTTGGTGCCACATAGTTCTTTATGCGCCACATGGCCTCGTCAAGATCAGAGACGATCTTGTTCCGTCCTACCAGGATCACCACGTTCTTCGGACCAAAGGTCAAGGCACCCACGCGATTGCCGATCATGTCCAAGTTAACCAGCATCCCATCTTCGGTCACTGCATTCGTTCCAGTGATGAAAAGATCGGTTAAGAGCGCCTTTCGCCGAAGCTCCAGGTTCTCTTCAGAAGACTTGCTCTTGTCAAAGGTGTCCAGGAAGTCCAGGCCGGAAGTCTTCTTCAGGGCGTCATAAAGGCCGGTAGCCATAAAAGTCATAGAACCGCCCCAGGAAACGGTCTTGGCCCCTGTCTTCGGAAGAATCTCTTCCTGGACGATTTTTTTTGCCTCTTCCCCATTTTCAGCCAAGAAAACTTCAAAGTTGTTCGCTTCAAGGGTTTCCTTGAGGCCCTTGAGTCGACCTCGCCAATAGTTTGCGATCGGTTTGTCCATGTTCTACTCCTTTGGATGCGCTCTTTAAGATAGTCTAAGGCTAAAGCCCTTTGTAACACATGAGAAAAAGTCTTTCCACGCACACGCGGCTTGAACTCTTATCAGATGTCCTTTTGACAAGTCAAGACACACATACGGCATAGGGCGCAAGGCTCAGGGCAAGACCAGAATGGCGATTTCATCTCTATTATTAAGGAAACCAGAATATCATCTACATTTCAACGGGTCATGGGGCTTTACTTACAATAACGGCAGGTGCTTATCCACCAATGTGCCCCAGATACCAGCGAATTTCAAGAAATGAGCAATTTTTCGCAAGGTCAAGGAAATCAAGGGATTCTGCGGAGGCGTACAAATCGTACGACGCACAAGGAAATCCCGCAGATTGACACAGATATTGCGGAAAAGGGCCATTTCGATTTGCAGACTTAGGCGGGCTCAATAAGACACGGCACATACCGGTGCAACGGCGTAGCAGCCAGTCGATCACGGTGGGTGTTTTTCGTGAGCTGGTTGACATTCGTACCGTACACCTCCCCATCATAGTAAAGCCCAAAACCGTGGGGGATCACCACCGTCCCCTTCTGGGCCATGGTGGATATCTCAGCCCGTATTTTGACCCGGGATGCCTCGGTGGATACCCACACCTCGCCACCGTCATCCACGCCCACCCCCCGGGCATCCTCCGGGCTGATCAGGAGGGTGCACATCTCCTTATGGTCGTTCCAGGCCGGATCTCGCATAATGGAGTTTGCCGTGTATTGGAAGTGCCGCCCGGCCATGAGCACAAAGGGGTATTCAAGATTCCTCATCGCCGCCTTTTCCTGCTCTGGCTCGACTTCCAGCATCCATTCGGCCATCTCATCGATGCAAAGATCGATTGTCTTATCCTCTGTCCTCAGTTCTTCAAGATTACGGTCAGGGTCCAGACGGCCTGCAAGGACGCCTTCCGGATGTTCTAGAAGGCTCTGAAACAGGGCATCCCCTGTCAGAGGGGTCACCTCGTACCCTGCCCTCGTCAGATTGTCGGCAGCGTACCGGGGATACATCATCAAGGTTCCCCAGACTGCGGCGAGATGGGCGGATCCAAGCTTTCGGCCAAGGGTTTTAGCCACGATAAAAGGCAGCAACCTGCCTGTCGCCTTGTCGTGGCTCAGAATTTTCATAAGCTCCGTCGCATACCCCTTTCTGTCGCCTTCAGCGGCCTCATAGAGGACCTTTGGCACTTCAGGCAAAAGCCCCAGAGCTTCAGCCAAACGGGTATATATCTCCCCTTCTTCGAGTGCTTCTCCAAGGCTCTGACAGTGTGGATGGCGAAGTTGAAAATACACTTCAGGAAAGGTTAGGTTGAAGAAGCTGGCATCCCACTTTTCAAAGGCTGACTTTGCCGGAAGTACGTAGTGGCTCATGCGGGCTGTTTCAGACATGGCAATCTCAATCGTCACCAGAAGCCCCAGTTTTTTTAAGGCCTGCATAAGAGCGCAAAGGGTTTGATCCGCTCACGATCATGGCCCGCAGGCCGTCTTTTTTCCCGGACAGGATCTCTTCAGGGATGACATTGGGAGGAAAGTAGCCCATGATGGCTGGGATGTCGGTCTCAACCGTCCGCCAAGTTTTGGGATCCCGCTCATCGGAGTGTGACCCAAGGGGCATGACATGTCCGGCAAAGACGTTGCCCCCAGGTGTGCCGATACGGCCGCAGATGGCCATGAGAATCATCTCCAAATAGGAGTTCATGGTGCTCTGACGGTCCATGAGCAATCCAAGGTCCGACCGGATTGCTGTGGGCTCGGTGGCATAAATCCGGGCTACCTCCTTAACCGCTTGGCTTTCCACACCGCAAACCTGGAGGGCACCAGCCACATCAAAATTCATGAACCATCCCGCAATCTTCTCGAAGCCGCGACAGTGCTCTTGCACGTACGCCTTGTTTTCCCAACCTTCCTGGAGAATCAGGGCAATCAGGGATTTCAGGAAAAGAGCCACGGTGCCCATGCGAATCTTCAGGTGTATGTTCGCCCGCTTTGCGGTTTCACTCAGAAAAGGGTCCACCACGATGAGCCGCTTGCCAGGGTCCTTGGCAAATTCATCAATTCGGCTCCTCGCTCGATTAACCCCGGCATTGCTCACGTAGCCGTTCCATCCAATGACCAGGAAGTTCTGCGCCCGGTCCAGGTCTGGTACCAAGTGGAGATTCTGTCGGCCGTAAGCCCTCCCGTTCACCCAAAAGAGCCCGGTCAACTCTTGGGCCAATGGAGAGTAATGGTACCGAGAGCCCAGAGCCATCAAAAGATTCCTCCCAAAAGCGGCTTCCACATGACATCCCTGCCCGCCGCCTCCCATATAGGCCAGAGACCGGGGCCCGTGCCGCGTAAGAATGTCTTTCAGTTTCTCAGCGATTTCGGCTATAGCGGTCTCCCAGGAGATTCTCACAAAATGATCCCCCTCCCTTTTCAAAGGATGGGTGAGGCGTTCTTTGTTGTCCTGGTAATGGGGGAGCTTCGTCCCTTTCCGGCAAATATACCCTTTGGTTCTGGGATGATTCTTGTCCGGTCGAACCTTGATGATCCGATGGCCTTGGGTTTGGATCTCAAGACCACAGTTGTGGTAGCAGAGAGCGCAAAACGTTTTTTTCCATTCTGTCATGGCGATCTCCCAAGAAGGTTAGGGTGATGTCCACAAGGTCTTGCCCATGACGACATATAAGATAAAGGGACTTTTCTGTCAATGGAGGAAATCTGGACCTGACCAAGATCCACTATCTCGTAGAAACGCATTCATCCCCGTGACACTCGATTGAGCCTCCTCACCCTCGCCCTCTCCCCCACCTGAGGCTGTGCCGTAATGTCATTCCGAGGCCATAGCCGAGGAATCTTGAATCTGTAAATGGCTCGCGTCTCAAGATTTCTCGCTACGCTCGAAATGACAGAAGAGCGCGGAAAACAAATTGCGACACAGCCTCACCTGGGGAGAGGGATGGGTTAGGAGACAAGGCATGAAATGCAAATTGAGGCTTGGAAAATCTCTTGTCAGCGGGGAGATTATGCCTTGATGGTGGATCAGGGCTGAGAATGTGGCTTGAAAAGGATAAAGGGAGAGGGTATAAGGGGAGGCCAAATCAATAAAGCGAACGAACTTCTTGTTTATACGGGATGTACCATGGCCGCCTCATGAATCCCTTGAAGGGTCATGCGCTGGATGAAATCCCCTATGAAATACGCTTTGATCCCCTAACAGGTCAAACAGGTCGGGTTTTTGACTTGCCCTACAAGCCGGAACCACATGAACCCTTGGAAACCGTTGAACGCTCTAAAGCCTTTTTCTGCCCCTTCTGTCCTGAAACCCTGGAAAAATCGACCCCCCTTTTTCCAAAGGATGTCATTCCGGAAGGTCGGATCAGGGTCGGCACCGCATCCCTCATCCCGAATTTGGTCCCCTTTGACAAGTATGCCGGCGTAGCCATTTTTTCCTCCCGCCATTACATTCCCATGGAGGAGCTCACGGCTGAAACCATGGTTGATGCTTTCATTGCGGCACTGGTTTTTATTGGGCGCATTGCAGAGATTGATCCTCTGGTTCGCTTCTTTACCATCAACTGGAACTACATGCCCCCAGCAGGGTCCAGTATAGTCCATCCCCACCTTCAGCCCAACTGCGGCGATGTGCCGACCAATGAATTGCGCCTTCAGGTTGAGGCTTGCAAGGACTATAGCAGGCAAAATGGTCGCAGCTACTGGGCGGATTTTGTGAAGACTGAGAAAGAAAATGGGGTGCGTTATGTGGGCGAGTTGGGTTCCACCTTCTGGACCATGAGTTTCGTCCCCGTGGGATTCCTACCGGATGTGTCGTGCGTCTTCACAGAAGAATGCTCCCTGGCCCGCTTGCATGACGAGACCCTCCGGTCATTTCTCGAAGGGCTTGCCAGGGTACTTCGATATTTCAGACAGGAAAACGTTTTCAGTTTCAATGTGTCGATCTTCTCTGTTCGCGAAGACGAACACTTCCGCATCAATGCCAGGATTTGTCCTCGCCTCTTCCCAAGGGGTATCGGCAACAATGATATGGCCTATCTCCAGGCCATCCACAAAGAGCCTTTCACGGTGCGTCCGCCGGAGGTGGTCTGCCCCAAGGTGAGAGACGTCTTTCTGGAGCGGGAGTTTTCTATCAATAAATAAAACGCTCGGGTCCCTTCCTGCAAAGGGGGTAAAAGAGGACATGGGTCTTTTAGAAGGGCTCCTTTACAACGTTCGCGGCTTGTGGTTCGGCATCAAGCATTTCAAGCTCCTTCTCTTGGGACTCTCCAGGTTCGCCATCACCCTCTTGATTACCGTTCTACTGGCCGGCCTCATCTTGACCTATCATCAGGCAATCATGGAATTGCTCTGGGCCAAGCCGGAGAGTCGATGGGTTCTTTGGCTCTGGCATCTGCTCTCCTGGCTTGTGTCATTCTTTCTTGTGGTCTTCTCTGCGCTCCTTTCCTATCTCATAGCGCAGCTGTTTTTCAGTGCCCTTATCATGGATCTCATGTCCCGCATTACAGAGCGAGAGGTGATAGGGCATGTGAGAGAACCCGCCGGGGCGTCCCTGTGGAAGCAAATGCTTTATCTGCTCAGGCAGGAGATACCGAGATCCACAGTGCCACTCCTCATCTCCATCCTCATTCTCATCTTGGGGTGGTTTATCGCTCTGGGGCCTGTGTTCCTCGTTATCTCTTCCTGCATCGCCATTGTTTTTCTCTCTTGGGATCACACCGACCTTATTCCTGCAAGACAGATGATTCCTTTTAGAGATCGATTTCGCCTTTTGAGGAAGAGTTTTCTCTTTCATATCGGTTTCGGGTTGCCTTTCCTGATTCCCGGTTTGAATCTTCTCTTCCTCTCCTTTGCCCCCGTGGGAGGAACCCTTTACTATCTTGACAAACATGATGCCCGGCGCAAAACGCCAACAAGGTGAGGGGCATGGAAAAGCAGCGTGAACGCACCCGAACATGGCTCTTTCTGTTCCTGTTTCTTGCACTCCTATGCACGCTCCTAAATTGCGCAAAAAAGGTTCCTGAGAAAAAGCCGATCCGTGTTGAAACGCCGTCTTGTGATCCCACTGCTGACCGGGCCATGAAAGCGCAGGATTATGAGACCAGCATCATACGCCACCGAAGATTTCTTGAAAAAGAGCCGGACAATCCCCTAGCCGCCTATCACCTTGGGTACTCCTACGGTCAAACAGGGGACCACGAATTGGAAGTGGCATATTATGAAAAAGCCCTGCGCCTTGGACTGAGAGATGATGTGGCCTATTTCAATCTGGGCATGGCCTATTGGGAGTTGGGCGAACCGGAAAAAGCGATTGATGCATTCAAAGAGGCGATCAAAATCAACCCCCGCCGCGCTGACAGCTTCTTTGGCCTGGGCCTCGTATACGCTGAAAAGGGCGACGATGCCCAGGCCGAGAAAGCTTTTCTCAAAGCGATAAGACGAGATCCTGCTTTTTTGGAGGCCAGACTTCACCTGAGCATGGTTTATGCGGATCGGGGTGAATTCCAAAAAGCGATTGTTCAGCTTCGCAAGATCCTGGAGTTGGATCCGGACCACAGTGCGGCGCAGGAATTCTTGGAAAACCTGGAAAAGAAACGATAAAATCATCCCACACAGGAAAGGGGTCATCATGGAAGAGACCGTGAGATGTGAAATCGCCGATGGGATTGCCCGGATCACATTCAACCGACCGAAATCCTTCAATGCCTTCGGCCTGGAAATGATTCAGTTTCTGGCAGAAACACTTGTGGCCCTTTCCCGGGATCCTCTCGTGGCGGGTGTGGTGCTTACCGGTGCTGGAAAGGCCTTTTGCGCAGGAGGGGATTTAAGATGGGTCACAGAGTTTGGAAAAAGCTATGGGGAGGCCTTTCATACCCTTGCCTCCAGATACCATCAGGCCATTCTCGAGATTCGGCGGATGCCCAAACCGGTTGTGGCTGCCATTAACGGACTTGCAGCAGGCGGCGGATTTTCCATGGCCCTCGCATGTGATTTCAGAATCATGGACACTTCCGCCCTTCTGAGACAGGCTTACACCAGCAATGGACTCAGTATTGACGGTGGAGGGACATTCACGCTACCCCGATTGGTGGGCCTGGCGAAAGCCCTGGAAATCGTGGCCTTTGACCAACCCATTGGTGCTGAACAGGCATTGGCATGGGGGCTGGTTACTGAGGTGGTCCCGGATGGTAAGGCTCTGGAAAGAGCGATTGAACTGGTCCAGCAAATCAGGACAGGGCCTTTGTCTTCTTTTGCCGCATGCAAGCAACTGCTTACGGACGCCTATAACACGGCTTTTGAATCGCAGCTTGAAAAGGAGAGACACCTCCTGGCATGGTCCGCAGATCATCCGAACGGCCACGAGGGGATTCAGGCGTTCTTAGAAAAAAGGAAACCCGTTTACGGTTAGCAAAAACTGATCTCTCTTACCCCATGGGTAACAGGTGGTCCGCGAGGCGGGATGAGGTCTTGCGAAGATTCTGGCTCAGCAGCCGGGAAATCCCTTTCAGGATCTTGATGCCTATTTTGGGGTACTGATCCAAAATGAGATCAAAGCCCTCGGCTGATAGTGCGACGAGTGTTGCTTTTGTTTTGGCTTTGACTGTTGCCGACCGCGGCGTCTTGTCAATCACAGACATCTCCCCTATGGAGCGTCCCTTGGACAAAGTGGATATGACCACACTGTCAACGCCTCCCTGCTGCCCGCTTCTTGACCCCTTGATCACATCCAATTCGCCCTCTACCACAAAATAGACGGAGTCTCCCTGGTCGCCTTCCTTGAAAAGGGTTTCACCCGGCTCAATCTCCAGAAAATTAATGTGCTCTGCAATGTAAAGCAGTTCCTCTGCGGTAAGGCTTTCAAAGAAGGGGAAGCTGAAGAGGAAATCCGTAACGGCCTTTCCCACTCTGGTTCCGGACAGGGGTTTCACCTTTGTCATGGTTTGTCTCCCAAGGCTACAACCCGATACGGCGGGGATTCATGTCCACAGAATACCACTTTGGAAGACACTTTGGCAAGCGCCGCAAGCCTGTCGAGAGTCCCTCGGCCGTGAGCTCGGTGCCGAAAGGCTCGAGGCCGAATGGCTCAGGTCGAGTCGCTCGGGGATGAAATGCCTCAAGGTCGAACGAGAGGATCAATCGCCTGCCCGCCTCCGGCGGGAAGGGAACGTTACTCCTTGCAAGCAGTGAGAGCGGTCCCCGTCTTTTTCTGAAAGAGCATATCCCAAAAGAAACTCCACAGGAGCATGCCGTGGTCTGATCTTTGAGGGTTTACGCTCCTTAAGCCCTGGTAGAATCTCCCGCTCTGACATCCACCTTTGTTTTTAAACCCTCAAAGATTAGACCACCTCCTCCAGAGATAATGGATATGCTCTTGAAGAAAGGGACGGGGGCCGTGGGCTGGCGTATGAGATGCAAGTTGAGCGCTGCGAAATCCCGACCCAACGGGGAGATGATGCCTTGATGGTGGATCAGGGGCTTCGTCCGCGTGCGCCTAAGATAGTTTTGAGGCGAACTCCTTGACATGATAATCCCATTCCTGGGTTACAAGATCGACCTTGGTTTCACCTTCTTCCTCACAGACCGTGGCGTTCACATAGCCCCCTCCTCCCTCGAAGGTGAGGCACTGAGGGTTTTCATCCTTTAAGTGAAGTCCCAATCCCCCTTCCCCAAAAGAACGCTTCACCCGATCCATAACCTCTTCGGGGGACAGCTTCGTCTTAACCTCCAATTTGAGCATGACGGACGCCCTCCTTTTTGTTCATTGATTTAGGCATTCCCGTTTCATGGGTGGACATGACGCAAGAGGATTTTCTCTGAAGATTCATTTGCGCCCGGATTCTTGCTTCTTCCCAGCATCTCATCACAGCGCTCAAAAAACAATCTTGGAAAATATATGAGCTCCTTGGATGGGTGTCAAATAGGGGGAAAACAAAAAGGGCCCCTGAGGCCCAAACCGATCACCTGCCTTTAATTCGCCGCCCTCAGGAGCCCTGGATGGAGAGGAGCCAAATGATGTTACCTGGAGGAAATGAATAAATCATGGCCCCGGATGCCTTTATTCTAGAGCAAGAATGATACCAAACTTTTGTATCACCATGATTCCTGATATGTCTCAAGCACTTACCTTATTCGAGGCATCCAGGGCCCCATTCGTATCCACCTGTTTTGCACATGAAAAGCGGCACGGCGTGTCCAAAATTTCATACATATTGGGGGTCATAGAATCGTTTCACGATTCTATATGGCCTTATGAAGACGGCTAGTTGCTTGGCTCGATCAAAATTTTCTGCCCAGGATAAATGTACTGCCCTTCACCGATGTTGTTGAGGCGACGCAGTTCAGGGACCGACACTCCGTACTTCTGCGATATCCTGTACAGGGTGTCACCGCGTTCGACCGTGTGGTAACGGCCTTTCATTTCAGTGGTCGGTTTCCCTCCAGCGGCCCTGGCCACAGCCTGGACTAAATTTGCCGAGTGCGGGTTGTTCACCTCTTTGCGGACAAGGATATCCGTGGGCGTCACCCCCGGCTTTTTGTAGTAAGCCCCGTTCCATTCCTTTCGGACCGCGACGACGGCTCCCTCCAGCGAGATACCGCCGTACAACCCTTTTGAAAGGGAGTAGGTGATAATATCCGCACTAATATTGGCCGTGGCTGCGCTCGCACCCACTCCCACAGGCCCTGCGGCCACACCGATGTCAGCACCCAGCTTGACACTGGGTGCCAGAAGCGCGGTGACCCCCCTATCCGTCATGGCCAGCATGACCACCTGTGATGCCTGGCCACCGGCCTGGAAACCGAAGCTCGCCTCACCAATGGTGTAAAAAGCCGGCCCATTCCAAAACCCGCTCTTCGCATCACGAGTGACCAACACGCCACTACCACCGGATGCCCCGAAAATAAAAGCGCCCTCCAGCATCTGGGGGGAAATGAAAACCCCTTTGGCTTTGCTGAGGAGATCGCGAAAGCTCCCCAGATCCTTTTTGGTCACGAAGGTGTCTAAAGTCATTTTTGATTTTTCCACGAGCTGCCTGGCATCCGCTGCGTGATCCGCAAAAGCCGGTTGCATGTCCGCAATGGCGAATCCAAATGCCAAAACCAAGGTCAACATCAGCAACATCAATTTCTCAGAATTTCTTTTTTTCATCTTCCATCTCCTTCTTCATGGGTTCAAACGTTGAATCGTGAATTTCTCTTCGTGACCTGCTTTTGTGCAAACCAAGCTATGAAGGGAGTTCAATTCAACGCTGAGTTCGAATCGACGTTTCGGGGAAAGGTCTGGTGTTTCATTCACAATTCAAGGTTTGACCCCATTTATCGCATCGATGAGCTTGCGAAGTCTTCCCAAATCCTGGCGGTTGAAGTCCACCACGAGCCTGGGGAGGTGGGCGATTTCCGGTTCATCGGCTTCCTCGGGCAAGGGCTTTGAAAGGCGGAGATCGCCCTGGGGTTTCAAGATGTCTGAAAAGCGTCGCTTCAGCTCGGCCGCCTCTTCTTGTGGAATCTCCGAGGTGAGGCGCATGACCAGCTGATCATCCACATATCGCATGCTGTGATAACGATGGTAAAAGCGACCGATCTTTTCCACAGCGGCATCAGCGGAGTCCACCAGCTCAAAGAAGTCGAAGTCCGTGCCACTGATATATTGTCGGACCAGGAGTTCCTTTTTGAGGAAATCCACCCAACTCAACCAGTACGTCCCTCCCGGCGAATCCAAAAGGATGAGGGGGAGAGGGGCACGCTTCCCTGTTTGTACCAATGTGAGCGTCTCCATCGCTTCGTCAAGCGTGCCGAATCCGCCCGGAAAAAGGGCAACAGCATCCGACTCCTTCAGAAAGGCCACCTTTCGATTAAAGAAGTACTTGTAGGTGATGCTGCGGGGATTTCCATCGACCACTGGGTTGGCTTTTTGTTCAAAGGGAAGGCGGATGTTGACCCCGAAGGAATGCTCTGATCCGGCACCCTCGTTCACCGCCTGCATGATCCCAGGGCCCCCTCCTGTAATGACCATGTAGTCCGCCTCGGCGAGCTTTCGGCCCAATTCCTTGGCCATTTTGTAAATGGTTTCGTCAGACCGTGTCCTGGCGGAGCCGAAGACGGTCACTTTGCGAACAGGGCGGTAGGGGCCGAAGACTTTGGCGGTAAACCGCATTTCCTTCAGGGTCGAATTCATGAGCTTGAGATCGGCCCGATCCACATTCTCCTGCCCGGCTTTAAGGGCTGCCAGGATCATCTCGCGAACAATGGCCGGTTCCTGGATGCTGCCAACAAGACCCATCAACTGGTCGATCGAATCATCCACCGGGCCGTTTGTTCTGGTGAAATGAAGTTCCATCTCATTTGTCCTCAATCTTAATATCCCCCGCATAATGAATCGGAATCACCAGTACCGGCACAGGCGAATGCCTCACCACCTTGTCGGCAACGCTGCCAAAGGCAAACTGCCCCTTTCTTCCCCGGGTCGTGATCACCACCATGTCAGGAGATTCCTTCTTTATAAGCTTCAGAATCTCACTAGCCGGGTCCCCGATAGCCGTGTGTTTGATGTACAAAGGGCATCCTTCCAGATAGTTCTCACAGATCTCACTCAGTCTTTTCTCCGCCCTTTCCCGTTCCAGATCTTGCATCTTTTCGATTTCCGATTGATCAAAGTCGCCGTACCAAGCCCCGAAGGGGGCAAAAGGCTCCAAGACATAGAGCACATGGATCTCTGTCTGATATTTCTCAGAAAGGGACGTGACATAGGATAAGGCTTGTGCTGCATTTTCCGAAAAATCCGTGGTCCAGAGAATTTTTTTCAAAGTCATAGGCCTAGTCTCCTTCGACTGAAAATGATCACATGCTACCCCAAAAAAAGAGTAAGGCAGCCTTTTCTTTTCGGCCCCATCGGCCTAGCAAAGCAAGCCGCCTTATCCGTGTTCTTTCTCGTAACCCAAATTAGTAGGTATTTCCCTTACTGTATTCGGACCAGTTGCTTCTGCCTTGTTGCGTGGTGGTTGTACAGGAGACGAGAAATAAAGCAAAAACAATCACAAGCAAAAATCTTTTCATGTTAACCTCGACTATATCCGTTATAATTAAAAGTGTCCCGGTGCCCACAGATTCTGCAACAGGCCCCGTTGTAATGATAACTCCTTTTAATCATTTCTTTTTCTGTGTCAAGCCCCTCGCCGACTCCCGGCAATCCCTTCAACGCCATCCTGTCTTTACGGATCACCAAAAGAACGCTGCCCAAGGCCGTGTCTTTCCTTTTGCCGAGTCTGACTCTGGTAGACTCTGGTATAACGTTTCGCTTTAACCCTCCAGTAGCCATTTCACCCCCACCCTGCCCTCCCCCTCGAGGGGGAGGATTTGGGAGGGGGTGATGCAAAAAAACGCGTGTCAAAGGCTCTTTGAAACCACCGACTAGGCCATTTTGCAGGCAAGGGCCTCGGTAATATCCTCTTCGGTTATGCCCAAAAGGTGGAAAATGTCCCTCATGCCGGAACGGCCGAGGGACACATTGGCCACCCTGTCAAGGCCCTTCTTGGCATTGTAGGCGATGCCCAGCCCGGCCTGCGCAAGCATCAGAGCATCGTTCGCACCGTCCCCCACGCAAACCGTTTGATCCAACAGGATACCTTCATCGCATGCGGTCTGGTTCACAAAGCGGGCCTTTTGCGCAGCATCCACGATCGGTCCAATAACCTTCCCTGTCAGGGCACCATTCTTGATCTCCAGCTTGTTTGCAAAGGCAAAGTCGAATCCCAGTTTCTCCTTCATGTGGTCGGCAAAGAAGTCAAAACCACCGGTGACGATGCCGATCTTGTAACCCAACCATTTCAGCGTCGTCACCAGATCTTCCACACCGGGTGAAAGGGGCACGTTGTCCCTGATCCGAACCAGTTCCTTCTCCCCCAGCCCTTTGAGCAGGGCAACGCGCTGCAGGAGGGAGGCCTCAAAGTCGAATTCCCCTCGCATCGCCCTCTCGGTAATTCGCGCGACTTCCCGGTGGACGCCTGTGACCTCCATATCCACCAGGGTGCTGTCCATGTCAAAGAAGATAAGGCGTTTGTTTTTGCGATAAGCCTCCATTTTCTGGAGACCCAGGCCGATGTCCAGTTCGTGACTCTTCACCATGAGCTTCTGCTTCAGCCGGTCTACGCTGGAGACGCCATGAACGTTGATGGTCATCTCAACCGACCGTGCGCCGTGATGGGCCACCGTCGAGATCGTTTCTATGTTGACCTTTTCTTCAGCAAGTACCTGGGACAGCTCGGCGAGGGCGCGGGTACCCCCGAAATGGGTGAGCACATAAAGGCTGCGCTGGTTGACCGCCTGGATGTCCTCAGGAGAATAAAGACGAAAATTGAGGGTCAGGTTCAGTTGGCTCGCCTCAAAGAGCAGGTCTTTGATCACGCTGTCCTGCGGTTCGGTTGCCTCGCTGAGGTCAAGGATGAAATAAAGACCCAGCAGATCTTGCAATGAGGCCTGTTCAATGTCCACAATCTCGACATTGCGGGCCATCAAAATGCGGGTGAACTGCGCTGTAATGCCGGGTCGATCGCGCCCGGAAACAACCACCATAAGAAGGTTTTTGCCTTCAGCCATCAATCCTTCCTCCGCTTCTTTTCTTGGATCTTACATGGAGAGACGCTGTCCTTGGCATCATAGAGAAACGGGATGTCATCTGTCAAACGGATCGGAAAGCGCCAGGCGCTGAAAGATAGCCGAGATGTAACGAAGGGCAAGAAAAAGAATCACACATCGAAAGATTCTCGAAGTTTTTCATTGACAAGGTCAAAAGGTTTTATATATTACCACATAGTAATTTATACGGAGCCGGCGCGTGAAGGATTTTCTCAAGGTCATGAAGGCCCTTTCCGACCCAAATCGGGTCAAGATTGTCAAGATGCTCCAGCACAAGAGCATGTGCGTGTGCGAAATGAAGGCCGCATTGAACATTTCTCAACCAGCCGTGTCAAAGCATCTGAAATCACTAGAGGAAGCGGGCTTGGTGTATTTTCAGAAGGACGGCTTGTGGGTCAATTACTACCTCTCGGATGGGCGGCAAAGCCCTTACGCGGCCAGTGTCATGGGTAACATGAGGCACTGGCTGGAGGATGATCCGGAAATGGCGGCACTTTTGGAAAAACTGCCCTTTATCCGGCGCGAGGATGTCTGCAAAAAATAGACCCTTTTTTTGTTCCCTTAAAATCACTCTATAATTATATAGTTATTAAGTTCGGTTCGGAACCTTTATGAAAGAACGGTCCAAGTTACTGCTGATTGTTTTGACTTTTGCTGGCGCATACTTTGTTCCCTGGGCCAATGGAACGATTCGGCAATCAGGTCTTGAGGCCTTTATGATGCTTCAGGAGTACGCCCGTGAGCATGTCTTGACCTGTTTGATACCCGCGTTTTTCATCGCCGGTGCCATTGCCGTTTTTGTGTCCCAGGCTTCGGTGTTGAAATATTTCGGTGCGACGGCGAGAAAGATTCTATCCTACTCTGTTGCGTCTGTCTCCGGAACGGTTTTGGCGGTTTGTTCCTGCACCGTGCTTCCCTTGTTTGCAGGGATCTACACGCGGGGCGCCGGCATAGGCCCGGCAACGGCTTTCCTCTATTCAGGACCAGCGATCAATGTTCTGGCCATTGTGCTGACGGCGAGGATCCTCGGCTGGCAGCTGGGACTGGCACGGGCTGTGGGGGCCATCATTTTTGCTATCCTGACAGGACTCCTCATGGCGTTTTTCTTTCGGAAAGAGGATATGGCCCGCGCAACCGGTCCCATGTACCTGCCCGATGAAGAGGAAAAAAGCAGAACCCTTACCCAGGATGCCCTTTTTATGCTCACCATGGTTTTGATCCTGATTTTTGCCGCTTTTGCGAAACCCGCTGAGGGATCCATAGGGCTCTGGCCCGCCGTCTTTTCAGCCAAATGGTATATCACGGGGGCCCTGTTGATTATTTTAGGCTTCATGCTCAAAGGCTGGTTCCGAAAGGATGAACGCATCACCTGGGTACAGTCCACATGGGGGTTCATGAAGCAGATTTTTCCCCTTCTTGGGGCCGGGGTTCTGGTGGCAGGATTCATGCTGGGGAGGCCTGGGCATCCGGCACTCATTCCGGAACACTATATCCAGTCCCTGGTGGGAGGCAATTCTGTGTGGGCCAATCTTTTTGCATCGGTCTCCGGAGCGCTCATGTATTTTGCCACCCTCACAGAAGTCCCCATCCTTCAGGGACTCCTCGGCGCCGGCATGGGCCAAGGCCCGGCCCTTTCTTTGCTCTTGGCCGGACCGGCCCTGTCTCTCCCCAACATGTTGGTCATCGCCGGGGTGATGGGGCCCAGGAAGACAGCCGTCTTTTGTACGATTATTGTCATCCTCTCCACGGTTGCCGGCATGACTTACGGGTGGATAGTTACGTGGTGATGGGTTTGACGCTCGTTCAACCCATTCTACGTTTCAAAAAATCATGGAGTGTTGGAGTAATGGAGTAGCGGAGCGTTGGAAAAGAAAAATGTGGCAATACCCCGACACTCCAATACTCCATAATCCTTGAAGGAGGAACAAGATATGGAAATCAAAGTACTGGGGCCGGGGTGCCCGAGATGTCAACAAACTGAGGCCAATGTGAAAGAGGCGGTGGCAGAGACCGGTGTTGATGCCAAGGTCGACAAGGTGACGGACACCATGCAAATTGCCTCCTATGGGGTTTTCGGAACCCCTGCCGTTGTGATTGACGGCGAGGTTAAAAGCGTCGGGAAGATCCCAACCAAAGAAGAGGTCAAGAAATGGTTCAAGAGCTGAGCAAAGAAATCGGAGATTCCGAAGAAGCTTGCCGTGAAGGAGGTACTCTCAATGAGACACAGGTTTTATAAAAGCTTCGCCTGTTTACTGGTGGCCTTTTCTATTTTTGTCACAGGGGCCAGAGTCCTGGCCGATCCTGCAAAACCCATGGATCTTCCGGTCAAGGGTATGGTGACCATGGTTGATCTGGGCTCTGGCAAGTGCGTTCCTTGTAAATTGATGGAGCCCATCCTGGCGAAGCTGAAAAGAGACTATGAAGGGAGGGCTGCCATTGTCTTCATTGACATAAGGAATCGTACAGAAGAGGCGGAAAGGTTCGACATTCGAGCCATTCCTACGCAGATTTTTTTCGATAGAGAGGGCAACGAAGTCTATCGTCACAGGGGATTCATGAGCGAGCAAGCCATTGTGGAACAACTAGAGAAGATGGGCGTTGACTAAATGGTCTCAGAGAGGGGGGAGGCTTTATGCTCCAGTCGGTGTTCTTAACCATCAATGAATGGATAGCCGGAGGCACGGCCATTGCTGCCCTGGGTTGTTTCCTGTGGGGGATAGTCAGTGTGCTTTTCAGCCCCTGCCACCTGGCTTCCATCCCTCTGATTGTGGCCTATGTGGGTGGACAGCAGCAACTTCTAAAACCCCGTCAAGCAGCGCACTATTCCGTGGCCTTTACCTTGGGTCTTTTCATCACCATAGCCCTTATTGGGATCATTTGCGCCCTTCTGGGCCGCATGCTCGGCGACGTGGGCAATTACTGGCAGATCCTTGTGGGTCTGGTCCTGATATGGGTGGCTCTGGGCATGTTCGGCGTAGAAAAGTGTTCCATGTCCGGAAGTCTCCTCTATCGTCTGAATTTGCGCGGTATCACCGGAGCCTTTGGTCTGGGGTTGGCCTACGGTGTGCTTTCGGGCTCCTGCACGTTTGGGTTCATTGCACCCATCCTTGCCATCATCACCGTACAGCAGAAGATTGCCACGGGCATTCTTTTTATTGTGCTTTTTGGTATAGGACACTGCATTCCCATCGTTATAGCCGGGAGCTCCACTGCTGCTGTCAAGAAGGTTTTGGAAAACAGCCAGTGGCAGGGCGCGGCAAACTGGTTCCAGAAAGGTGCGGGCGTGGTCATCAGCATCCTTGCCCTCTATTTTATCGTCAACCCCTTCCTGGAACTGTAGCGGAAAGCAAAGATGCTTCTGAAAGGATATGTGGTCTTTGCGACGCTGGTCGCACAGGGGGGGAACCGCGAAGGATTGCCCGGCTCTGAATGAAGAGAAAAGGGAAAAACTTCATGAATACATGGGGCAGCGAAGCAGAAATGATCCGTGAAACAAGAGAGCTGGGTTTTTTCGAAAAGTATCTCTACATCTGGGTGATCCTTTGTATCCTGGCAGGCATTATCTTGGGCAAAGTGGCGCCCTGTGTTGCGAAGTCCCTGGATGGTCTGGCCCTTTATGTGGGCGAAGCGCCGGTGGTTTCCATCCCTATTGCGGTGTGCCTCTTCTTCATGATGTATCCCATCATGGTGAAGATCGATTTTGGCGAAGTGCTCAAGGCGGGCAAGAATGTGAAACCCGTGGGTCTCACCCTTTTCGTCAACTGGGCCGTCAAGCCCTTTACCATGTATGCCATCTCCGTCTTTTTTCTCGGGACCCTGTTTCTGACCTTTATCGGACCGGAAGCCGTGGACCATGTAAAGATGCCCTTTGGGCTGGATCTTCCTGTAGGCGCCGCCTATGGGGTTGGAAAGGTCATTATCCTCAATGGTACGAAGATCTTGGAGGTCCCATTATGGCGCAGCTATCTGGCCGGTTGCATTCTGTTGGGGATTGCACCCTGCACCGCCATGGTATTGGTCTGGGGATTCCTGGCCAGAGGAAACGACGGCCACACCCTCGTCATGGTGGCCATCAATTCTTTGACCATGCTCGTTCTTTACGGCCCACTGGGCGGTTTTCTGTTGGGCGTAGGAAGGCTTCCTGTTCCCTGGCAGGCCTTGGTGCTCTCCATCGGCATCTATGTTGCACTGCCCCTGGTAGCCGGATACATCTCGCGAAAATGGATCATTGCAGTGAAGGGAGAAGCCTGGTTCAAGGAGAAGTTTCTTCATATACTGACGCCCATCACGATCATCGCACTCCTCATAACCCTCCTCCTGCTATTTTCTTTCAAAGGGGACGTGATTGTCTCGAATCCGCTCACTATTCTGTGGATTGCTATCCCGCTCTTTATCCAGACGAACCTCATTTACTGGCTCGGATACGGGCTTTCAAAGCTGATCAGGCTTGACTACGAGGATGCCGCACCCTCCGCTATGATCGGGGCCTCCAACCACTTCGAGGTGGCGATTGCCACGTCCACCATGCTCTTCGGGCTTTCATCGGGCGCGGCTTTGGCGACCGTGGTGGGCGTCCTCATCGAGGTTCCCGTCATGCTCATGCTGGTAAGAATCTGCCTCAACACAACACATTGGTTTTCACGGAAACAAGGTTCATAATTTCATTTATATCGTATTTATCAATCAAAATTTAGTGGGAGGAGTAACTGAATTTGACCGATAAAAAGAGAGTCCTTTTCCTGTGTACCGGCAATTCATGCCGGAGCCAGATGGCGGAAGCCTGGACACGTCAGCTCAGGGGAGATGAATTCGAACCCTATTCTGCAGGGGTCAAGCCAAAACATGTTGACCCGAGAGCCGTTAAAGCCATGGCCGAAGTGGGCATTGATATTTCCGCCCAAGCTTCAAAGGACATTGAAGCATTGGCTCATCTGGCATTCGACTATGTGGTCACCCTTTGTGACAAAGCCCGGGAATCCTGCCCTTTCTTCCCGGCCAGGACCAAGGTGATGCACAAAGGTTTCGATGACCCGCCGAGGTTGGCTCTAGAGGCCAAAACTGAAGAAGAGGCCATGGCCCATTACCGCCGGGTGCGGGATGAAATCAGGGATTTTGTGGAAGGGCTCACTAAAGGGCTTGCAGAGCAACAGAACTGACTTTAGAAAACATGGAAGCTCGCACGCTTCATATTGAGAAACACACCCCCACCGTCACCCAGCGGCATTTCCATGAGCGCGCTCTTGGTGGTGAAAGCCTGGAACACCCTATCCTTGACCTTGACAAACACATCGTAGTAGGGGCCGTTGTCCACCACCCTCAGTATCTCGCCTCTAAAAGAGAGGTACTCCTCATGGAGGAACGACTCACGGCTCAGCACCACGTCTTCCGGCCGAATGGCGATGAAGCCTTTTTCCCCATCCGGCGGCCTTCTTAGGTCTATTTCGAGACCCCCGAAAAGCGCTTTGTCTCCTTGAAAAGTGGCCTCAAACACATTTTTCATACCCACAAATCCTGCCACAAAAGGGGTCCTGGGTCGCTGGAAGACTTCAGCGGTCTTCCCGAATTGTTCTATCTGACCTTCATTGATCACGGCAGCTTGATCGGCCAAAAAGAGCGCTTCGGCAAAATCATGGGTAACCATGAGAAAGGTGATGCCCATATCGCGGTGGAGCTCTTTGAGAACCTTACGAAGATCTTCCCTGAAGTTGGGGTCAAGAGCAGAAAGCGGTTCATCCAGCAACAAAACGGAAGGACTCACCACCAGGGCGCGGGCCAGGGCAACGCGCTGTCTCTCTCCTCCGCTCAGGTTCTGGATGGAACGATTCAGCAAAGCCCGGAGGTTCAGCCCTTCGGTGAATCGCTCGATCCTCCTTTGTGTTTCCCTTTGATCCTCCTTCTGATAACGGAGACCGTAGGTGATGTTCTGGAACACATTGAGGTGTGGAAACAAGGCGTAGTCTTGATACACGATGCCGATACCGCGGTGTTCGGGAGGGATGCGGGTGACTTCGCGGCCCTCCACAAGGATGCGGCCACTGGTTACCGGCGCCAGCCCGCTGATAGCCTCTAGGACCAATGTTTTCCCAGCCCCGGTGGGGCCCAGGAGGGTAAAGAACTCCCCTTTCTCGACACGCAGGTCCACCGACCTGATTGAAAACCCCGGCAGATCAATACACAATTTGTCAACGCGAATCATGACCGGCTCTTTTGCGGAAGCGACACCAATCTGAGAAACAAGAATAGCACCAAAGATACGAAAATAAGCCACACAGCCACAGGCTGTGAATACTTCATTCCGTAAGCTGTAAAGCGCTCATAAATCATCACAGGCGCTGTCATAGGGTGGTAGGCCACAATGACAATGGCGCCAAACTCGCTGATGGCTCTGGCTGTGCACATGATCATGCCGGCCAGCATACTTCTCCATGCCAAGGGGAAGGTAATGCGGAGAAATGTTCCCGTCATCGATGCTCCCAGGCTGCGCGACACCTTCTCCAAACGCTCCGGAACCGCTTCGAACCCGGCTTTTGCCGCATTGATGTAAAATGGCAAGCCCACGAAGAGGAGAACCGCCCCAACCAGTGCTCCCTTCCAGCCAGGCTCAAAATGGCTATGCCCACAACAGGATGAGGGATCATAACAGGGAGGTCCACAACGCTCTCCACAAATCTTTTCCCAAAGAAGGCTTTACGAGCCAGCAGGAAGGCGAAAGGCGTGCCAAAGACAAAGGAAATCAACGCAGCCAATCCGGAGGCATAGACACTCAGCCAGATAGCCCGAAGAACGTCCTTGTCTCGAATGGTTTCCTGGAGACTGTCAATAGATGGTTGAAGAACCATCTCGACCAGGGGAAGGAGAATAAAGACAAGAATGACGGAGGTAGAGAAAACGGTGAGGCTTCTGAAAGGGTCAAACTTCTTCTCACGTCTTGCTCCTGTCACCATCCCCGTCCTTCTCCGATTCCACCAAAGCCCTGAAAACATAGGCGGCCCATGGGCCGCCCTGAATTCTCTCCTTTTCTCAGTTTTTCACTTCAACCAGCTTCTCAAGGGACGGCGGAAGCACCTTTTTCATCCCATCTGTCGGCACCCTGCAAGGAATAAAGGGCGGTTGGCCCATGTCCTTGAGAATCTTCAAACCCCCTTCAGGACTGAGCACATACTCCAGAAAAGACAGGGCCCCTCCAGGGTTCGGCGCCTCCTTGATCAGTGTGAGGCCGTAAGTGCAGGAGCTGCCGGTGCGCGTCATCCAGGTCCCCGGTTTCTTTCCTGTCACTTTCACCTTCGCCTCTTTGTAGAAATCATCATGGCGGTAGTTCCCGAGGTTGATCTCATCGGGAAGGACCACGTACTTCAGTTCGTGCTGAACAGCCACCGACAGGTACTCCCAGGCATAATCCATGTTTCCTGTTTTCAGCAGTGAGACCAGTTCAACGGACTTGGGTCTCACATTCTCTTTGGGTCTGTTGGCGATCAATTGATCATAGAGCCCTGGTTTGTTGTAGTATTTCTCGGCAAGTTGCAGCACCATAAGGCTCCGGTATCCGCAGGGATCCAAGTTGGGATCAGAATGGCCCCACACAACGCCTTCTCTCGCCAGGATGTCATACCAGTTTTGCGCATTGATCTGCTCGGCAAAACGGCTTCGCTCCGTGTAGCAAAGAACCAGTTGGTTTGTGGCAAAACGGATGTTCCACGCTGCTTTGGCCGGTATCAAGCCTTTGTCGATCACCGCATAGTCCGCAGAAGCCATGATGTCAGCTGGTTTGTTGAGTTCTGAAATCATGCGCGCCATTTTTGTGCTACCGCCCGCTTCACGCAGGATATCCGTGCCGGGATGTTTGGATTCAAAGATTTTTTCCATCTCTGCGAAAGGAACCGTCAGGCTGCCCGCGTGAAACACGATCACCTTTCCCTGCGATGCCGCATTCCCAGGCAGGCTTAACATCATGCCCACAGCCCCAAAAACAATACCCAAGACGATTTTCTTCCAGCTCCTATTTTGCCTCATCGCTCGTACCTCCTTATTTTGCTTTCCATTGGAAGAATGCAGCCGAGACTCCCCTGTAGCTCGAATGGTGTATCTGAATTGACATATGTCAAAAAAGATATATATCTCCCCTCTTCTTCTTGTCAAGGGGAAATTCTCTCTATTTCTTGATTGGGGCCTTCTGGATATTTTCGTGACCAATCCCTGTGGGGACCCCTTTTTGGGACAAGATTTCTGACCTGCCATAACTGGAGGGTTCTTAGAGGAAGGTTCGATTCAAGGCGCTTGAAATCAGACCGGCTACGCTTATCTTCTTAGACAAGGTTGTGACGGTTTCACCATACCTTTTTACAAAGTTACGAACAGTGCACGTAGGCTGGGGCGTTTGCCCTTCACGCGGCCGTTCAGACTTTTCCGGAGGTTGGATATGCCCACTGAGGTGGTTATTCCCCTTTTTCCACTAGGGGTTGTGCTATTTCCCGATATGCCTTTACCGCTTCACATTTTTGAGGAGCGCTATAAGACCATGGTTAGGGAGTGCCTGGCAGAAGACAAGGCTTTTGGTGTGGTCTATTTCGGCGGCGATCACATGCACCGCATCGGATGTACAGCCAAAATCCTCGAAGTTTTGAACCGTTATGATGATGGATGTTTGGATATTTTGACCAAAGGTGAGAAACGGTTTAGCATCAAGGCGCTCTACGAAGACAAACCCTACTTGCAGGCCAAAATTGTTCATTTTGAGGAACCCGTTGAAAAGCCGTCGGCTGAACTGGAAGTCCTTGCGGCCAAGGGCCTTGGTCTCCTAAAGCAATTGACCCGTTCCACGGAAAGCGAGGAACGGGCCGTTGTCAGCGGCAACCCGGATTTCATGCGACTGTCATTCCTCATCGCTGGAAATGACGGCTTTACCCCAAGCGAAAAACAAAAATTTCTTGAAATGACATCCACCCATGATCGCTTGAAGAAAAGCGTCGAATCTCTCAGCAGAATGCTAAAAGGGGTCGAAATCACCAAAGAGATCCAAAGGATCATCGGTGGAAATGGCAAGGTTCCAAGGTCTCTTGCCGAAAAAGTTCAGAAAGACGGCTAAAGGGACGAAGGAGATCAAAGGGGGTTGATGGATGAAAAAAAGTGCCTTCCACCATGTGATGATGCCTCTCTTGATGTTCACGATGATCGGATGTGGTGCCGGCATTCCCCAACTGCGCGTCGAATCGCGCAAAGCGGAAATGGAAATTCTTCAGGGTCTCCGAGAAGGTTGGGATGATTATGACGTCTTCTACATGTCGTGGCCTGGGAATGAACCGGCGGGCATCCTTTTCGATCCGAGGCAGGACGGCAAGAGGCTTGTCGCCGGCAGGTGGAGCAAAGTTCCCGATCAGGAATCCCTGGTCAGGCTCATTCAAGCCATGAAGCGGCAGCACCAATTCCAGCCGAGACTCTACAGGATCATGGGACCTGAGGGAGATTTTTTTGGATTCCTCTACGCTCTCCGCAATGACGTGGGTATACGGATCTTGGATGATACGAGGATCCAAGTATTTGAAGTTAAACCACCGCCTGCTCCAGCACCTTAGTCCAGGCTCTCATTCACGTGTGGTGCAAAGCGTTCACTGAACGACCTCGAATTCAAATCGAGGGCTTCACCACTGTCGAATGGAGTTCGAATATGTTGGAGTCGTGCTCGTGCGCGTCATCGTAATCGACCTGGCAAAAACTCAATGGCCCCGGATTTTTCGAGTACGATTACGAGCACCGCTCCGCTGAGCACGAGCACGACTCCGGAACATTGTCGCTTCCAGCAACCGTGACAAACCGTACTTCGATTGCCCGTCCCGGTTCGGTACGGGCCGAGGAAAGTGACGGCTAGGCGGAATCTGAAAAATGAAAAGGCAGAGCCAAAATGACTCTGCCTTTTCTCTAAAAATGAAAAGGCAGAGCCAAAATGACTCTGCCTTTTCTCTGAGGGTTAGTCTGATCGGTTAACCAGCCTACGATACCTTATTCCTGTTTCGTCTGATCCGTTAACCAGCCAACGGGCCCTTATCCTGGAGGCCGAGTTAATCCTCCTGAACGCGCCTATCTCGCCTCTTTTTATAATGGAGATGCCCGGAAGAAAAGATGCACGTACACCCGAGAAGTTACGAACTTGCATCGCCTCAAACCCTTGTTGTAAAACTCACCCTTCCGATGCCTGAGGCTGTTACTTACGACTCTGTTGTCAAGGTTTTGTCAAAGAACTTAAGCTGTCTTTTTGAACTGCTTTTTATGCAAGAGACTTGCCAAAATGAACCAAAAAATTTATTCACTGTAATTTCAATAGATTATATTTTCACGTCAAAAACGGGGCCTTTGCTCTCTGACAAAAATTGTCACAATTTGGCTTAAAATCGTCCCTAAATGCCGCATTTTGTGTACTCTCCGTGCTCCGGAATTGCCCCTTTCCCCGCCCCCATATGGGCAAACGCGCATGGACAGGGGCCCCTTCATTTGTTTTCGGCAAGTTACCCTTCCCTTCGCGCTAAGCTCACGTTACCTGGACTGCCAAATTTTTGACCAAAACCTCTTATGACGCGCTTTTCTTAGCAAATGTCTCTTGGGGGAGCACTTATTCTAGCTCACTTGAAAATAAATTGATTAAAACATCCCATTGCGGTAAAATTTTACCTTAACATGGCACAAAGTGCGGAAAGGATCCGATTGCCTCGACACGGCCTTGCCTTATGACGGAGATTTTGCCCATTCGGTTTGGGAAATATCTGCTTTTAGACAAGATCGCCATAGGCGGCATGGCGGAACTCTACAGAGCCAGAATTACCGGAACCCAAGGCTTTGAGAAGCTCATCGTGATCAAGAAACTGCTCCCCCATCTCACCGATGAAGCGGAGCTGGTTAAAGCATTCATCCACGAGGCGAAGCTGGCTGCCTTGCTCCAGCACCGGAATATCGTCAATATTTTCGATTTCGGCAGCATGGAAGGCACTTATTTCATCGCCATGGAACACCTTTTTGGCAAAGACCTTCGCCTTATTACTGAAAGATCACAGGAAAAAGGCCCGCCCCTGAGCACGGAGGATGCCCTCTACATTACAGCCAAGACCTGTGAGGGCTTGGATTACGCCCACCATCTCAAAGACTTCCAAGGCAACCCGCTTAACATTATTCACAGGGATATCAGCCCCCAGAATATTTTGGTCACCTATGATGGGGAGGTGAAAATTGTCGATTTCGGCATCGCCAAGGCAGCCGGCCAAAACACGAAGACCAGAGAGGGCGTCATTAAGGGAAAGGTTTCCTATATGTCCCCTGAACAGGCATCGGGAGAGGCGATTGATAAGCGTTCCGACATTTTTTCCGCGGGCATCTTGCTTTATGAAATGACCACAGGGCACCGCATGTTCGACGGGGACGCCATGGAGGTTCTGGCCAAAGTGCGAAAGGCGGAATTCGAGGCATCGGACAAGGTCAATCCCCAGTTGCCGCCCAAGGTGCATGAGATTCTTCGGCGGGCTCTCGCCAAAGACCCTGACAAGCGTTATCAATCGACCGGAGAAATGCTCTCGGACCTGGAGGAATGCCTTTACCAGAACGATCTCCGCCCAACCGCCAGAGGTATCGCCCAATACATGAAGGACCTCTTCGACAAGGATATCCTGACTGAAGAACGGTTCGTGCGCGAAACCATGCAGATCGATTTAGGCCTGCATTCCGAGGCAGAGGAAGAGATTGAGCCGAAGAACACAAAAGAGTTGGAAAAAACGCTGGAGATCAGTCTCCCCAGTCTTCAGGTGAAGCTCAAGAAGCGGACGTCTCGCTATGCGGCCCTTGCCGCTTTGGTCGTTCTTGTAATAGGGGCTTTCTTCGCCTTTTCCCATGTCAACCGGCCCGTATCAGCAATCCACAAAATGCTCTCCCTTCTGCCGAAGGGTTCGGTGCAACCCGAGGTGCGTCCCCCTCATTCTGAAGAAAACGGTGCCATTGACCAGCCTGCGGAGACCGTGTCGCCGAAAAACGAAGAGGCAGCGACCCAGGTTCCTTCACCCCCTGTGCCTGAACAAGACGCCACGCATGCACAAGGCGAGCCCCCTCAGTTAGCAGCGGCAATGGCTGCTCTTGAGAATGAGGAATTCGAAAAGGCGGTGGGTCTTCTTGAAGAGAGCCTCTCCTTGGATCCGCATCTGGCGGAGACCATCTCCGATCACTATGCGGAGGCCCTCATCGGTGCGGCGCTCGGCTCAGCGCAAGACGCCCCGGAAAAGGCTGAGGCGCTTCTGCTCAAAGCACTGGAATTCGATCCTCACAATGCACGGGCCCATTTTGAGTTGGCCTCCCTTTATGCAGAAATGGGGAATTACCCCAGGGCAGTCGCAGGCTACGAAAAAGTGTCAGAGCTGGACCCGGGGTTTTCCGAACCCCTCTTCAATCTGGGTTACATCTATTACATTCAGGGGGATCTTGCCAAAGCAGAGGACACTTACAAACGCGTCGTAAAACTCGCCCCGCCTTACCTCGACGAGGTTTATTTCAATCTTGCGGTGGTCCAAGAAGAACGGGGCAAGAGGGCCGACAGTATCCAGAGTCTCGAACGGACGCTGGCCCTAAATCCCAACAGCCAAAAGGCGAAAAGCTATCTTGTGAGATTAAAAGGAGAGATCACTAAGCCATGAGGGTGTGTCTTTTTCTACCCGCCAAAGCTGTTATGGTCGCTATCATAATGGCCATTGCGGGCTGTGCCTATGTGGGAGACAAGATCGATACGTTGCGAAAACCCACAGACTACGTTCACACTGTGAAATGGCCTGGAGAAAGTCTTTCCATCATTGCCAAATGGTACACAGGCCACTTTGATAACTGGAAAGCCATTGCTCGAGCCAATCCCGAACTGGAACCGGCTCGAATCACGATCGGCACGGAGGTCCGAATACCGAAAGACCTCCTGGAGACCAAGGAACCTATGCCCCAAGACTTTGTGACCTCCTTCAGCCGGGAAAGAGAAAAGCCTCTGCCTCCAAAGCCAAAACCCGCCTATCTCCACCATGCGGTGAGATGGCCGGGGGAAAGTCTCTCCATCATTGCCAAGTGGTACACAGGCAGTCTGGATAACTGGAGGGCTCTGGTCAATGCCAACCCAGAACTTGATCCCAAAAGGATAACCATAGGAACAAAGATCCGTATCCCCGAAGAAATCCTTCAAACCAGAGACCCCATGCCCCAGGACTTCGTCGCCTCCTTCGGTCAAAAGCCGGAAATGCCCTCCCCAACCCAAGAAGCGCCGCAGCAGGAAGAGAAAAAACCGGAGCTCTTCGGGCCGAAGAGGTATCCGGGGGAATAGTCGCGCCAAGATGCACTTTGACATTACCCCGCGTTTCTTCTAAAGTGATTACCCCGAAATGGAAGAATAACCATGGAGATTGGTAAGCTCAGGCAGATCGGTGTGGTGCACTCCCGCTATAAGACGCGGAAAGACGCTCCCTTCCAGGGAAGGCAGACCAAGGACATGGCTACCCTGGAAATATTTGAGGAATACGAACCAGGGCTCCTGGATATTGAAGACTGTTCGCATCTCATCGTCCTTTACTGGTTGGATCAGGGCGATAGAAGCGTATTGAAAACGCGCACACCCTGGGGCCCGAAAGTGCATGGCGTTTTCGCCACCCGTTCCCCAAACCGCCCAAACCCGATCGGCCTCTGTGTTGCGGATCTCGTGGAACGCGACGGCCGCATTCTCAAGGTTAGAGGCTTGGACGCGCTGGATGGTTCGCCCTTGATCGACATCAAGCCCTATTCCCGGCTTGACGCCGTTCACGACAGCCGAATCGCCTGGCGCGACAGGGACCGCAAAGAGAACAAATAGCTTCTCGTTTTCATGGAGAGTGCACTTCGGGAGGCGGGTGATCCGTGATGTGGATTCGGCCGGTCTCATCGGTCCATTTGTAAAGTTTCTTGCCGCTATGGGCCTCGCTCTCGCCAGCACCGACGTCTTCTTCATCGAGCCCCTCACGTTCTAGATGAACGGCGAGCCATAACGTGACGCCCTCTTTGACGAGCACGCGCTCCTTCCAGTCTTTGTAACCTGAATAGGATACCAGAAGATTGTGGCCGCCTTCTCTGACCTCTTCAATGGTGCAGGGAATGTTGCCCGTATAATAGTCGTCCAGATAGACATTGGCGCCGTAAGGCGAACCCACCAGATCGATTCGACCGGCAAGCTTTTCCTCAAAAGGGGCTTCATTTTGCTCACCCGGGGGCTCCGCAGGAGATGTCATCGTTTCTTCTTCCCTTGGAGGGGCATAGCTTTGTTCCCACATATCACCCCACTCACCTGCCGCCTATGAAAGTCAAAACGTAAACAAAGTCATTGAATCCGCGATCGTAATACCAATGTTCAACCCTCACCGAACTCTCAGCGTACGTCCTCCCTTTCCTTCGGCGACCTTCTTCGCCCATGCTTCGTCTCTTGCTGATGCTCCCTGTGGTTATGGAAGCCGCTTCCTCAGCGTAATCCGGTTTTCCGCACTTCATGAGGACCTCTGCAGTCAAGTCGCCGGTTCTTACGATTTCAGTCCCGCACCTGAACGTAGAAGCCTTTGCGGACGTAAATGATGAGAGCAGAAGTATGATGCTTAGAATCGCGACTCGTTTCAACATCTCTTTTCTTCCCTTGTTCGAAGTGGACGAGAGAGATGAAGAGAAAACATTGTCTTCTTTGTGGGGCGTTAATTATAGGCCGCCTCCCTCCTCGCGGCCCTCTCCTCATCGTCGGCAATTTTTTCCTGCATGATAGGCCTGAACCAGTAGATGATAGAGCCTTTTTGGGATGGTTCTTCGCTGTAACGAAGCGCAATGTCTACCCTTTTTCCCTCCCAAAAATAGCGCTCCATCTCCTCGCTCGGCCGGTAAGGTATCCCATATGTCTGGACCAGTCCTTTTTTGATCCTATCAAAGCTCGGCTGATCCTCGAAACCGATGTAGGCGGAACAAAACCGGCCTTTATAGAAAATGTAGGACACAGATGAAACCGTGGCCTTGCCAAACGCCAGGGTTTCACTCTCTCTCTGGTAGGATTTTACTTCCCCAATAGCAGCGAGAAACTTCATGTCCGGCAAGTCATCAATGCGTGCCCCCCACTCGATTCCTCTAAAATCCGGGGGCTCATTTTGAAAGGCCCATGAAGCGCAAAACAAGGAGGAGCACAGAACCACACCGAAAAAAAGCAGCACCTTGCTATTGCGGAACATGGTACCCTCTCCTTTCCAAAGAAATGGGAACGGGGATCACGTCTCGTGTCCCAGAAATTTCTATGATAATTCCCAAAGAGGAAATGGTCAAAATTGGATTTTCACGGGGCCGTCGGGGGGTGGTCGTCCAGCCCGCAACCATACCTCCCGTGCCTTTGGAACGGCCCCATATTCTGAATTCTGTCACAGGGCAACCCCAGAAGACTCTCTATCCAAAACCCTACATCTCCTGGGCCTGCCCGATGACCCCTATTAACATCATGGGGGCGTCCAACATGCTCCGAGGAAATTTGGGTTGCGGGCTGGACGACCCCCTCCCGACGGCCCCTCGAGCAAGCAAGAACTTCTTCAAGTTATCTCTGGGACGTGATACTAGATTCTCCTTGATCCAAATTGCTGTTCTCCCAAAACCCAATCCAGATCGTGCTCTGCCAGGAGGCCTTTGTCTTGAAGGATCTCGCCCAGTCGCCTGTGCACCTTTCCAAGAGCCCAATTGATGTCCTCTTCTGTGGCGAAGCCCATCGCGATGAGCAAGTCACCCAGACGAGCCCGCATCTTCTTCTGCTGATTCAGGGCCTCATCCAATTGTTGTGCTGAAACACGGCCGGCCTGAAGCAGGACCTCACCGATCTTCTGCTCTTGTTCAGCCAAAGCCTCTTTGAGCTGCTCCTTGGTAATATAGCCATCAGAAACCAGCATCTTACCCAGTTTGGGCTGAACCCATTTCGTCCTGAGCAGCCCCTTGCAACAGAAATACACCCCCCCATAAACAAGAAAGGCCGCCACCACAAAGCAGAGGCCCAGGAAAATGAAATTGGCCCACAAACTCCCGAAGAGGCTTGCCGCGCGGGCCACAGAACTCCCCGGAGATACCAGGGACACGGCGAGGAAAGTTAAGATGATCGCATAGAGTATAGCCACATAGAGGAAAATTCTTGTTCTGGGAGAGATCTCCACTTCCGGCTTAGGTGCTGGGGCTTCCAAAGGTGAATCGTCCTTAGCCACCTCTGTCTCCTCTTCACGTTCGGAAGCAGCAACGGTTTTTTTTGAAGCAAAAAGAGCTCCGTGGCCGCACCGGTCGCAGTATTCTGCGGACAAAGGCAGGATTTTGCCGCATTCAAAGCACTTGAGCGCCAGTTTTTCTCCGCACTGCATACAAAACTGGGCATCTTCTCTGTTTTCATGCTGGCATTTTGGACATTCCATAAGGCCTCCGCTCTGTGCAGTTACGAAACCAAGAATATATTTTTATCCAGAATAAGCTATAATGTATTTAAGTGTGATGATTCTAGCCAAATTAGGGAAGTGGCGTCAATGAAAATGTGCATAGACGGCGTAAGACTCCCTTCGACGAAGCTCAGGACAGGCAAGGCGCAAGGTATCCACGGACAGCGCGATCCAGGGCTTACGCTCATCCCCTACCATGTGTGTTTTGCTTCACGAACCAGTCGATCAGTTGTCTGGCGACCGTCAGCTTGGGTGGTATTCGAGGCAGACGATCCGCTGTGAACCAGCCGGCCTCCGCAATCTCGTCGTTATCGATTCTCATCTCTCCTGAAGCATATTCCGCTGTAAATGCAATCATGAGAGAATTGGGGAAGGGCCAAGGTTGGCTGCCGAAGTAGCGAATATTTTTCAATTCAAGACCGACTTCTTCTCGCACTTCTCGTTTGACACATTCTTCCAGCGATTCGCCCGGTTCCACAAAACCAGCAAGAACACTGTACCGCCCCTCCGGAAACCGCGGGGCATGGGCGAGGAGTATTTCGTCACCCCGGGTCACGGCAACAATGATAGCCGGCGACATGCGAGGAAAAACCGTTAATCCACATTTGCTGCAGAGCTTTGCCCGTTCACCGTCCTTGTTTACCAAGGGCTTCCCGCACTGACCGCAAAACTGGTGGGTACGATCCCATTGGATGATGAGCTTGGCACGTCCTGCCACCCAGAACAGAACATCGTCCACCCGGCCTATGAGTCGCCTCACGCCCTGAAAGGACATGCCCTCAGGCGCTGAAGCCTCTCCATCAATATCCGCCGCATAGCAGGACCTTCCGTCGAGGATGCCGAAGAAAAATGTGCGCCCCGGTTTGAAGTTCATGTTTGCCAAGTCTTTCACTATTGGGATCTTGGGCGCCCCATTTGTGGTCTCCACCAAAAGTCGCTCACCCCGAAATGCAAACCACCAAGCCGGCTTCCTCTCTTCCCTCGGTGCTGTAAAAGCGGGTGTGAAATGCAAGGTCATAACAGCCTCTCATGCGCCCACTGCTGGGTGGTCCTTCAAAATTTTCCGGTAGGCGGACTCAAACTCGGTCCACAGACCCAGCCCAATCCGGTTTTGAGTCTCCACGATCTCTTCCAAAACAGTCCTGTCTGTCAGGGGATTGATCACCACCGCCCTGAGGACCACGATATTTTGAGGTCTGTAGATTGTGGATTCCAGTGTGGTTCTCGAAACAAAGGTAGAGTCATCACGGCGCAGGGCTTTGTGCAGTTTAATGTTCAACCCGTTCATCACATGGTTGACCTTTCTGATCACGCTGTCCAGCTCCTTTTCCCTTGCCTTATCTTCAGTCCCCTCCCTTTCTTCTCGCCATGCCCTGAGTTTCTTTTTCGCCGATTTTGGAACGAATCGATAGATGAGGATGAAAAGCTCCGGAGAGTTCAAAACCTCAAAATTGCCCCGTCCCTCCAAGATTTCCCCTAACGCGCGGGTGTTCTCTCCCGCACTCCTGAAAAGAAGGCTGTAACCCTCTCGGCCTATGATTTTTAGAGCCGCCCAGGGTTTCAGACCTGCAAAGGGTCTGGATCCTTCGATGGTAAATCGGCCCATGTCAACCGAACTCCGCCGGATGATGTAATGAGAACTCCGTTTGATGAGATTTAAGTCCTTTTCATTCCGAAACACAACCAAGCCCATACTCGTGGGGCAGTAAAGCAGTTTGTGGGCATCAATGGACACAGAATCCGCCTCTTCGATTCCCTTGAGCAAGTGCCGATATTCATCCACCAGGAGCGCGGAGCCGCCCCAGCAGGCATCCACATGAAAGTGGGTCCCCGTCTCGTGAGCCAACTCAGCCAACTCTCGCAGATTATCCACACTCCCCGTCTCCGTTGTGCCCGCAATCCCGACAATGGCGATAATCTTCGCTTTCTCCCTTCCTCGCTGCTTTTTCAGTGACTTCACTCGCTGGGAGAGCCTTTTGATGTCGATACGGTGATTATGATCCACCGGTATACTGAGCACATTCTGCTCACCCAAACCGAGCAGATGGGCCGCCTTTGTGATGGAATAGTGGCTTCTGGCTGATACAAGAATCACCCCGCTTGCGTATCCATAATGTTCAAGCGCCTCGGCAAGACCTGCGGTTCGCACCCCCGGGAAATCCCCGTCAGGGGGGAAAGCCTTTTCCCTTGCGACCAACAAGGCTGCGAGATTTGAAACAGTCCCGTCGGCGGTCACATTGCCCAGGGTAACCTTGGGATTCTGCATGTGCTTTTGATAGTAGCTTTCACCTTCGTCAAAAATGAGGCGGTGAAACCATGCCAGCAGTTCCCTTTCCACAAAACTCGAGGCCTTGGCTGTTTCGATCTTCACCTGGTTCTGATTCAACGCTGTGATAATCATTTCAAGAAGAATCATGAAATAGGGAACCGCGCTCGTCATATGGCCGATGTAATAAGGATTGCCCACTTTGACGGAGTGGGCGATCACGTTTTCCTTGATCTCCGAAAGGACGTCTTTTATGAGATGAGGCTCATGGGGAACAGCGGTTTGATTGAAAATCTCGCTCAGTTCCGGAAGGGTAATGCTGCTGTGTATCCCGCCTTTTTCTTTGAAAAAGTCATGGATCATCTCAAGAAGGTCATGCCCGAATTCAATAAACTTATCCGGCGAGTCAGGCATGATAAAAAGCTTCCTGAGATACTCCAGATTCGCTCTGACTGTCTTCACGTCTTTCTGCACAAAACGCTCCGATCAGTCCCTGGGAACGGCGAGCATTCGGTCCACAGCTTGTTTGGCTCGAATTTGGATCTCCTCGGGGACTTTTACCACCGGGTCCATTCTTTCAAGGGCTTGCACGATCTCCAAGAGACCTGTCTTTTTCATATCCAGACAGACCATGTTGGGATCGGCGGGAATAAAGACTTTGTCGGAATTGGCTTTGGAAAGAGGATGAAGTATGCCCGTCTCCGTTCCAATGATGAACTCCCTGTTCTCGGATTGACTGGCGAAGGCAATCATGCCTGAGGTACTCTTGATCTCGTCGGCGAGCGCCAAGACCTGGGGCGGGCATTCAGGATGGGCTAAGAAGAGGGCCTCGGGATGGGCTGCCTTCACCTTCTCCACCTGTTCTGCCGTCAGATTATGGTGGACGGAACAGTACCCGTCCCAGTAAGTAATATTCCTTCCGGTCCGTTTTTGGGTGTATTGGGCCAGGTTCTTGTCCGGCGTCATCAGAATCTTCTTGGCCGGATCGATCGCGCTCACAACCTGAACGGCATTTGCGGATGTGCAGCATATATCACTTTCCGCCTTGACCTCGGCTGTGGTATTGACATAACTGACGACAACGGCACCGGGCATGGCCTCTTTCCGCTTTCTCAATTGCCCGGCAGTAATCATATCCGCCATGGGACAGCCGGCTGTCTTAACCGGCAGCAGCACGGTCTTATCAGGAGAAAGGATTGAGGCTGTCTCCGCCATGAAATGGACGCCGCAAAAAACAATGACCTCCGCATCCGTCTCGGCTGCTTTCATGGAGAGTTCCAGGGAATCGCCGCAAAGATCGGCCACATCCTGCACCTCCGGTTTTTGGTAGTTGTGGGCAAGAAGAATGGCTTTTTTCTCCTTCAAAAGTGCTCTGATCCTCTGCTTCAAATCTTCGTTGTTGCGGTCACTGGTTTTCATGGGTTATAAGGACCCCCTGTTTGTTTGGCTATTTTGAGGCTTGCCGCAAGGCGAGCTCAACTTTGAATGGGTCTGATCGTTCAAGAAGCTGCGTCTTACGCCGCTTCTTGAACCGGCAGGCCGTCCTAACCTATAATGAATTTTTGCTTGCCTCGTCAAGCCTTTGGATTAATACGGTGATTAAAAGAGAGTCTATGCGTGTAGAATGCAGGGAGAGGGTCAAGCGCTTCCAGGGCCTGCTTGAAGAGAACGGCATCGACGGAGCCTTCATCATCCAAAAGGTGGACCTCTACTATCTCTCGGGCACGGATCAGAATGCGGTCCTTTGGGTCCCCACAGCCTATGAGCCCCTCCTCATGGTCCGCAAAAGCTTAGAGAGGGCCAAGCAGGATGCCGCTGTCGATCAGATTATCCCTCTCTCAAGTCCTTCCCAGATGGCCGAGGCGATAAGAGACCACAGCGGCAGGTTGCCGAGCCGATTGGGGCTGGAAATGGATATCCTCCCCGTCAAAATCTTTCAGGCCTATGAAAACCATCTCCCTGGTGTGGAGATGGTGGACATCTCCCCCCTCATCAGGTCCGTACGCATGGTCAAATCCCCTTACGAGATCTCCTGCATTCGAAAGGCCGCAGAAATTGCTGATCAGATGTATGAAAAAGTTCCTGAGTTTGTGAAGGAATCCAAAAGGGAAATTGACTTGGCCTTAAGAGCGGAGGCCTTCTACCGGGGTCACGGGCACCCGGGGCTCAGTCGGATGAGGGCCTTCAATACAGAGAATGTTTACGGCCACATCATGGCCGGAGCCAGTGCAGCCATGCCCAGTGACTCTCCCGGCCCCACCGGCGGTTGCGGACCGGGCCCCTACTTGTCACAGGGAGCGGGCCACGCCCATATCAATCCCCATGAACCCATCCTGGTGGATTACACGTCGAACGTGGAGGGATATATTTCAGACCAGACCCGGATATTTTCCAAAGGCGATCTGCCGGAGAGGTTCCACCGGGCTCACCGCGTGATGCTTGAGGTGCAGGAAGCCATAGCCCGTGAGGGAAAACCAGGTGCTGTGGCCAAGGATCTTTATGACGTGGCTATGAAAATCGCGGAAGAAGGAGGATGGGCGCAAGCGTTCATGGGGTATCCCGAGCCGGTCCCCTTTGTCGGCCACGGACTGGGACTGGAGCTGGATGAGTGGCCTATCATCGGCAAGGACTCTGAACACATTCTGGAAAAGGGGATGACCATTGCCCTCGAACCCAAAATCATCTTCCCAGGCGAAGGGGTGGTGGGCATTGAGAATACGTTCCTTGTCACAGAGCAAGGCCTGGAAAAACTGAACCGCTTTCCTGATGAGATTATGGTTATTTCCCTTTGACCACGTGAGGGATCTCTGGTATAAGCAATGAAATTCTTGGAACCGACGACGGGGAGGTAGAAAAAAGATGAGTGACAAGAGTCCCTTGGAAGGCAAGGCGGTGCTGGTGGTTGACGATGAGCCCGACATTTTGACAACAGTCGGTGAACTGTTGGACATGTGCAAAGTTGACAAAGCACAGGATTATGACAGCGCCCTTCAACTCCTTTTGAATAATACCTATGATGTGGTGGTCTTGGATATTATGGGCGTCAATGGATTCGAGCTTTTGAGAAATGCCGTGGTCAGGGATTTTCCAGCTGTTATGTTAACAGCCCATGCGGTATCTCCAGAGGCTCTCAAGAAATCCATCGAACTTGGGGCCGTCTCTTTCTTGCCCAAAGAAATGATCGCAGAGCTCCAAGAATTGCTTGAAGACGTCATCCGTGGTGGCGGGAAGCGCCTGTGGTGGTTGAAGTCTCTTCAAAAAACGGGCCCTTATTTTGATGAGCGTTTTGGGTCCGATTGGAAGGAAAAGGATCCCTTTTTTCGGGAATTTGAAGAATCCATTAAGAAAGACGAGTGAACCTCCCCGCCTACAAGGCGGGGCATCATATGAAATCGCGCAGTGATTTCATAAAGGCCCCCGATGATGGTGGTCTAGTACTGAGTTGCACAAATAACCGTGTCATTTCGAAGGAACGAAGTGACTGAGAAATCTTTGATACCACAAGAGAAGAATTCTCCCGGAGTTTACCCTGGGGCACTCGAAGGGGTCGAAATGACATAACGCGGACTTTTGCAACTAAGTACTAATACAAACGCACTTAACGGAGTGACATCTGCTCCCCCTCACCCTTACCCTCTCCCCCAACGTGGGGGAGAGGGTAAGGGTGAGGGGGCTCAATGGAGTGTCACGGGAATTAATGCGTTCATATTAGTGCTTGTACCTACCCCCATTGATCACCAAGGTCTGTCCGGTTACAAAATCGCTTTCATCGCTGGCAAAGAATAGGATGCCTCCAATCAGGTCATCGGGCTGTTCTAAACGTCCCAAGGGTGTCAGACTGACGTCGTACTTTGCAATATCATCGATGACTGTCCTTGCAGACTCACTATCTGTGAAACCAGGAGCTACGGCGTTGACGCAGATGCCGTATTGACCTACCTCCGCGGCCAGCGACCGGGTAAAGCTCAGAATACCCCCCTTGGAAGTGACATAATGAATAAAACCTTTAGATCCAGTAAAGGCCGTTTCAGAAGAAAGGTTAATAATCTTGCCCTTCTTCTGCTTTTTCATTTCTTCTGCTTTTTCATTTGCGGGAACACCGCCTTGGAGCATAGAAATGGGCCCTTTAAATTTACAGCCATCAACTGGTCCCATTCCGCTGTGGAAAGTTCAACAAATGACTTTCGCCCCACGCCATAAATCAGAGCCGCATTGTTAACCAGGATATCAATCCGACCAAACTGCTTTATGGTTTCCTCAGCCATCCAGAGGGTTTCTTGTTCAGAGGTTACATCGACCCTAAACGCGATAGCAACCCCGCCCCCAGCTTTTATTTCTTCTGCTGTTTGCAGGGCTCCATCATCCAAAATATCGCCTACGACTACTCTGGCGCCCTCGCCCGCCATGGCACGGCAAAAAACCTTTCCCAGGCCTCTAGCGCCACCTGTGACAATAGCCACCTTGTCTTTCAGTCGCCCCATGTTCCTCCTCCTTAATCATTCTGCAAATGGTCTAAGTCATCCCTCATCTTTCATGATGAAGCGCCCTATATCCGCTCCTGTCCTTTTGGCTATGGGCTCGCATTTAACCTTCAGCAGAAAGATCGTCGGTTTTCCGTCAGCTTCGCTTTCCAATCCCTCGTAATTTCCAGTCCCTTTACTGATCACGAGGTCACTGTTCTTGAATGCATCGAGCAAGGCAGGAGGGACTTCATTTGGTACAAAGAACCCTCTGAGCGTGAGTATTTGATCGACTGACCCATCCAGCTCAAAAAAGGAAGCGTCTTTTTTTGTAGCATCCTCAAAAAAGGGCTCCTCCTTCACGATCAGTGTTACCTTTGAGCCCCTTTCCTTGAGCTTTGCTATTAAAAGGGAATCAAATCCTATCTCTCCTGCATTGTCCGCAAGATACAAGATGTGTTTCGCACTTTGGGCCGTTTCATAAAATTCTTCTGAGAGTTCAGATATGGGGCTTTTTCCTCTCAAAATATTTTCAACTTCTTGAAACTTGAAAGCCCCGGAAGGCGCACCAATAGGAGCCACATTGCTCGCTGTGGCAAGACTGCATGCCCTTTCAAGCTTTTCTTTGGGCGTTTGCCCGCTATGTATAAAATCCTGTGCAACCGGTAGCATCCGCCGCGCGATTTGATTATTCCTTGACTTGATCTTTTGAAAGTACGCAACCGAGGCTACAATAAGATTGTCGGCCTTTTCAATGGACCTGTTGGCCAGTGAACCGACATTGGCCATGGGATTGAATTCGTCGGAAATCACCTTAGATACGGATCTGACTGCTTCGTAGCATGCTTGTTCACCACCGAGAACCGCAACCCTTTCAATGAGCCACTTTAATAAACACTGGGCACACTCCAAGTCGGGTCTCAATGTTTACTCTCCTTTGCCAAATTTAGTAATAGCATCTTGGGGTTTAGGGAGCATCGATCAATCCTCTTTTCAATACCTGCAACCCTCACTTCAGCACGATCACAGCCGGTCTGTTTTCCACCACCATGTGACATTCCGTTCTATGAAGCCACTCCCTTGAAGAGTTTCAGTGCAATTTCCGCAACCCTTTCCGCGTAGGTTGGGTCGTTGATATGGCAGTCCATGCTGACAAATCCTATACCGGGGCTGAGATTATCCCGCAGCGTATCCACGAAGATCTTCCTTCCTTCAGGATTGTACAATCTTTCCCCTGGCCTGTCGTATTCCAGAAAACCTCTTTCAGGTATCACCACAACCACTGGACCGACAGACCTGTTCAGCCTGGTGGCGAAGACCTCTGCCACCCCAGCCATCTCTTCGTTGGAGGCCTGTATGCCGGTTGCGATTTCATTGTGCGCAAATGTCAGTCTCCCCTTAAACCTTTCAGGCAAATCCTTTACCGAGCCCCATGGGAAGAATCCCAGCCCTCCCGGTCCCACAACCTGAGGGGTGCCTTTTTTGGCCGCAGCCTCCATTCTCCCAGGTGAGCAGCAATACCCCCCAGAAAGTTCAGCGAGGACCTCCTGAGGGCAAAGATCAAGCAGGCCGTGCACCTTTCCCTCGGTTACAAGCCTTTCCATAATCGCCCCTTGCATGCTCACGGAGTGAAAGATGGCCACCTCGTATCCCTCCTTCTCCAGGACCTCTTTCACTCTCGAGGCATATTTGAGATAGGATCCTCCCAGGGTGGTCATGGTGACAAGTGGGGCACTTTCCTCTTCTAGATCGTCTTCGCTCTCGACGCCACAAGCTATAGCCACGGCAGCCCTGGTGAGATCTCTTCTTTCAAGCCGGTTCAGACCCCAAAGATCGGAAGCAACTTGAAACATCACGACATCGTTACTGACGCTCTGGGGAGTTACAAAATGCGAGACAGCCACAGTGGAAACCAATACCTTTGCCACGCCTGTTGGCAGCCTTCTGAAAACTCTGAGGGCCAAAGACGTTCCCATTGTGCCACCGAGTGCGATGACACCGTCAAAACCGCCATTTTCAAAGAGCTCCATGACAATCTCTTCAGCACCTTTGGCCATTTCTGCCATGGCTCTGGCCTCGTCATTAAAGGAAAGCAATTCAGGAAGAGTTCGAGAAGCGGCCTCAGCCACCTTATGGCTGGGGACATCGGCACCGGGTGGGGAACTGCCTTTAATGCCGACATCCATCACGAGCGTCTTGATCCCTTTCTCTTCAATCCGCTTTTTTACAAAGAAAGCCTCTGGACCTTTGGTATCGAGCGTGGCCACGATGAGTATGGTCTTATTTTTCTTCATAGGGCTTGTCCTGGTTCAGGTTAACGGCTGATTTTCACACCCGCTTTTTCCCTGTCCCATGTATCTCCCGTAATGCCCGCTTCTCGCAAACGATATTTCTCCACCCGGTTGGTGGGTGTTTTGGGCAGTTCGGCAACAAACTCCAGATAGCGCGGGATGGCGAAGTGGGCCATCCTCTCATTGCAATATTTGATCAGATCCTCAGGGCCCAAACTCTCACCAGGCTTCAACACAACATTGGCCTTCACTTCATCTTCACCAAGTTCTGAAGGAACGGCAAAGACGGCAGACTCCAAGACTTTGGGGTGCGTGTTTATAACCTTTTCCACCTCAAAGGAAGAGATGTTTTCCCCTCGACGGCGAATGGCATCTTTCTTCCGGTCCACAAAGTAGAAGTATCCGTCTTCATCTTTCTTGGCATAATCCCCTGTGTGAAACCACAGGTTACCATATAAGTCCAGCGTTTTACCCGGCATTTTGTAATATTCAGTCATCATAATATAGGGTTTCTTGGGTCGAAAAACGATTTCACCAACTTCCCCTACCCCCACTTCCATGTCATCATCATCCACCAACTGCACTTCATAATATTCCCCGAGCACCCTCCCGCAAGAACCTGTCCTTCTTGCCTTGATGTCATCATGGATGACGATTCCAATTTCAGTCATGCCAAAGCCTTCCAAACAGATGAGTCCAAATCGCTCTTCTACATGCTTCATCACATCGGGCGGACAAGCTGCCCCAAAGGCTATCCTGGCAGGGTTGTCATGATCATCCTCCTTCGGTTCTTGTTTAGCCAAGATGGTCATGACCGCCCCCAAGTAATTGAACTGAGTGGCGCCATATTTCCGGATCTCATCCCAAAAGGTGGACGCGCTGAAGCGGTCGGAGAGCACAACCTGCGCATCGTTGAGAAGTGCTGTCAGGACCGTAAAAAGTTGGGCATTGATATGGAACAAGGGAAGGAAGGTATACAGAATATCTTGGGAGTTCAGATCGCGCAGCTTGGCCACGAGCTCGGCCATATGCAGAAAATAGTTATGAGGACAGACGGCTCCCTTGGAAACGCCCGTGGTTCCCGAAGTGTAGATAAATCCGGCCGGATCCTTTCCGCTCACCGCCACATCCACAGGGTCGGAGGGGTACTCGAAGAGTTGATTCAATGCAGATATCGGCACAGGGAGGGCCTTCGAGATGTTTTTGTCGATCTCGCCATGGCAAATGATCTGCTCCAGTTTGGTCAGTTCATCCTTGATCAATAGGAGTCTGTCCAGCATGTCTCCATCAATAATCAATATTTTCGAATCAGAGTTGTCAATAATATGTCTTAAGAGATCACCCTTATAAGCGGTATTTATGGGCACCTCCACAGCCCCGAGCTTGGCTGAACCAAACCAGGCATACAAGAAATTCGGGTGGTTTTTCATCATAATGGCAATCTTGTCATCCTTTTGAATTCCCATATCCCGAAAGCCGTTGGCAAATTTGTTTGACAGATAGTCCAACTGTTCATAGGTAACCTTCTCATCCTTAAAGAACAAAAACACGCGGTCTTTAAGGAGACGTCCCTTCTCCTGAACCAACTTTCCCACCGCATTTTCTGAAATACCAGGCATGGGCTACCTCCTTGTCCACGGGCTCTTGTTCATCGAAAGCCCTTTCAAATCTCAAAAAGATCCATAGGGGTATGATGCCTGTCCCTGAGATCTTCCTATCGCTCAAAAGCGTTGGGACGGTGAATCAGCACCGCCTCGGTGGTTGAGGCCATGACCTTTTTCGAAAGGGGATATCTCAGAAAAAAATTCCACTGAGTTCTGGTGTGGCTAAGAATTCGGGGTCTGCGCCCCTCAACTTCTAGGAATCTCCCATGAATTTGTTAGACCTCGAATTCTTGGCCACGGGCTCCTAGCCCTATAGATATCCCCTTGAGAAAAATGGCCATGGCCGGAAACAGGGGCGCTTTGAACAAGAGAGCGTCCCTGCCAACACGTTTGAACGTTACGCGCGAGAAAAAGGCCGCAACGTCTTTTGCCCACATTTCGGGCTGCTCCATCGCGGCAAAATGTCCACCCTTGGGCTGTTCCGTATAATGCACGAGATTGTACCGTCGCTCAACCACGTCGCGAGGTGGCGACCACGGCTCGGCTGGAAACTTGACATACCCGGTGGGCACGTCAACACAGCCGGTTCTGAGATCCTTCGGCATATGCGAAAACGTTTCATAGTAGATACGCGCGGCGGAGAGCACGCATCCCGTAAGCCAATAGAGCATCGCGTTGGTCAGCAACCGGTCCCTGCCCAAAGTCTCCCACAAATCGTCACCGTGGTCGCTCCAAGCCCAGAATTTCTCGAGAATCCAGGCCAGCAGACCGACAGGAGAGTCCTGCTGGGCATAGGCCAGGGTCTGCGGACGCGTCCTCTGGATCTGGCTGTAACCTGTTTCCTCCGCATCGAACTTCTTGCGATAGGCGAGATAGGCCTTTTCCTCCTCGGAGGGCATCACGCCTTCCGGAGGGGGTGATGCGGGATGGACGAAACTGATGTGTAAGCCGACCACGGAATCCGGCTGTTGACATGCCAGTGCTGTGCCTATGATAGCGCCCCAATCGCCACCCTGAACCCCATAGCGCTTGTGTCCAAGCTCCCTCATGAGCTCATGCATTCTCTCCGCGATTCTGCCGGCGTGCATCCCAGGTGCGCGGGGCGCCTCGGATAACCCGAAGCCGGGCAGCGACGGGACGACAAGGTCAAACCCCGGTTTCCCCTCGAACCCCGCGGCAAGCAGCTTCGCGGCGTCGAGAAATTCCACGAATGAGCTGGGCCACCCGTGCAAAAGTAGGAGCGGGGGGCGCCCCTCGCCCCCCGAACCCCTATAAATAACGCAGTGAAGCTTTTCCTCCCCAATGGATCCCTGAAGATGGGTCAACCGGTTCAGCTCTTCCTGGACCCCAAACCAGTCGAATTCATAGCGCCAGTACTCCACCAGGTCACGCAGAACCCGATCATTCGTACCGCTGGTCCAACCCGTGTCAAAAGGAATGGTCGGCCACCGGGTGGTGTCTAAACGCCGGTGCAGGTCGTGGATTTCACGCTCAGTGTACTTTATGCGAAACGGTTGCATCCCCATGGCCAACACCCGCACAATTTTCATACAAGTAAATGATCCCCGCCCATAGGACGGGGCTTTGGCTATGCTCCCACAGGGGGCTACCGGGACCATGGTGCTAACTTGAACGGCATACTTTGCCGTAGCGTATCAAAATCCCCTCTGTCTCCTCCTTCGACAAGCTCAGGACAGGCTCTTTTCAAAGGGGAGAACCTTACGTTACGCAACCCCTGTGCCCCCTTCCCCGGTGTGGATCTCTTTCCTCTCCCCCTTTGGTAAAGGGGGCCGGGGGGATTTTCGAAGCGGACTTCGCGGCCAAGCCCATACGGGACCGGCACAGCCAGTCCACATGACCACGCCCATGGGGCGTGGGTTTCTACAGCGAACTAAACTTTTACAGCAGAAGTGTTTTTACTTATCCAGGATGTGGAGAGTACCCTCCGTCGCATCAACCTTTATCCTCTGCCCTGTCTTGATCGTAGAGGTGGCCGTAAAGGTATTTACCAGGGTTGGTAAACCGTACTCCCGACCAACGATTGCCGTGTGACTGAGCGTTCCTCCCCTGTCGGAAACAACGGCCTTCACCAGACCAAAAACCGGGGTCCAGGCAGGATTCGTCCCGGGACAGACCAGGATGTCACCCTTCTGGACTTCATCCAATTGTCCGTAGCTCATGATGACTCGGGCCGGCCCCTCCGCCACACCGGGAGAGCCACATACGCCATAAATGTCAGCCTTCAACTCGGGCCTTACCCTGGGCAATTCTCCCACAACAATTTTGATAATGATGGCATCTGCCGACGGCATGAGATCCATCCCCACGGCCTCTTCGATGTTCTCCCTGATCGTAAACGCAGGAGGAACCGCCGAAAATTTTATTTCCTGTTGGCAATATACTGGAGTTTGTGGAACTCCGGGCCCATCAACACCCTTTCCACTTCATCCGGATTAAGAAAGAAAATATCATCAGGTTTGTCAAGGGCCCCGGCCTCGGCAAACCGTTTCCCAATGCCCAGAAAGCCGCGGCGCATCACAGCGTGGCAATACAGCTCACAGTACAGGTCATGCTCCTCGCTGTATGAGCTTGTCTTTCCTCCCAACTTGATGAGGGCCTCAAACCAGGACTTCTCATCGTCAGGCACTTTCTGCAGAAGATGCGCTATGGCCTTTTCTCTCTCTTTGGCCAATTTTCCTGTGACCTCATCCAAGTCATAATCACCGCCTTTTTTGATAAAGGCCCTGACAGGCGATATCACTGAGGAGGGATCCTCAAGCCAATAGGGCTCGTTAAAATCCATCATTCGAACCATTCTCCACCCATCGACCTCCAGCATATCGTGCAAGCTATTGAGCCACTCTTTTCCTGCTTTACTCTCCTCAAGCTTCCCTATCACCGCTTCGACTGGGGTGTTCAGGATAAGGTCGCCCAGCCCCTTCTCGGTCGCCTCCCGGGCCAGTTCCCATAGTTTCCTGTCCACCTGAAACACGTGATTGTCAAACCCCCTGAACATGTTTTGGAATTCAGGGCTCTCCGATGTCAGATCATAGGGTTTCACCAGGTCCTCAAGCAACATAAAGGCCGCGTATGAGACATTCATCCCGAGAAAGTGTATTTCCCACATCCTGCGGTTTGCGCCTGATCATATCCCAGAGGTGATGCATGAGATCAATGCTCGTCGCCTTGTCCAAGTCAACAGCTTTCAGTTTCTCGTATATACCCAATAACTCCTCTCTCTGCGCTTTCCACACGCCATCGAAGTCTTCAATCCAGGGAACCAGGGCTTCCCTGAACTTGGCCGTGCGTTTCTCCACCTCTGCCTCATCCCGGACAATACGCATGCCCACGTATGTCCCACCTTCATAATCTCTCATTCCAAACCCTTTGTATCTGGGCATGCTAAGGCTTTCAGCGGCGTACTGAGAACCATAGCTACAGTGTCTAATCCAGAACCAGGAATACATTGGCGTTAACAACGGCACACTGTGTGTCCCATCAAAAAACCATGACTTCAGTTCAGCCAGGTCCACCTCTTCGTTAAGCTCAAACCCGGGTACGGCATCCCACAATTTCACTTGTTGCTGTTTTTCCTCTCCCATTTTTCCCTCCTCTTCTCGATCCTGCAAAAAGTTCAAATTCTTAGCCCCTATGGCCATCACTCCTCTCAATTGAGGAGCTTTCCCTTGAATTGAAATGGGTTCTTGGCTCCACTACAGGTCCAAGTCAAAAAACCTCAGAACTTTTGGCGATCAAGTCAGCAATATGGCTGCCCAGTGATTCCATCTCCTTCGAGATATCACCCATAACCGGATCTACAGCGATATTCAGGCGAAGTGCCGGCAATCAGATAGTCAACAATTTTTCGCCGGTTCGTAGTATTTCTGTGAGAGGTTCCCCCCAATATTTTACTTCTATCCCGATGTTTTCCAACGCTTCGGTGACCCCCAATTGGTCAGCGCAGGCCTTACAGGCAGACACCGCGACCCCTGAAGATAATAACGCCTTGATGTGTTGCTGTATTTCAGCATTTGAACTTGTCAGTTGGGCCGGGGCCCCCCATATAATAATGGTTACCTTTTTCCACCATCCTTTTTTTAGGCTGTTCAAGCCGTACATGAAGACCATCTTTTCTGCTGTTATTGGGTTATCGTTTGTCCACAGTATGTAGAGATGCTCTTTTTCCGCCATCATTTCCCCCTATTCTTTTTGGTGCCTCTCTATTTTAATCCTGGATTCTGGTGAGTCCTCTGCCCGATTCCTTTTGTAAGAGTACATCACTGCCAGAACGACGGCCTTTCTTTCTCCCACACTTCTCCCCGTATGGGGTGTGATGGAATCGAAATAGACGCTATCGCCTTCATAGAGGGTGTATTTTTCACCGTCATAGATGAATTCATGAATCCCCTGAATTGTAAACATGAATTCTTCACCCTCGTGCGAAAAAACAGCCTTTTCGTGAAATGCAGGCTGTATGAGGAAAGGGATCATGTTCTTGCCGCTCTTCTTGTGAGCGAGTGCCTCGTAGTGATAGCCTTCCAAGCTACCACTCGATAGTTTTCTCCCTTCGCCTTTTCTGGTAATGCACATCTTTATGTTCTCAGGCAAGTCCAAGTCTTCGGCAGTCAATACCCCGACATCAACATTGAGGGCATTGGCAATTTTGCTCAAGGTGGAAAGGGGAGGAGCCTTATCTGATTTTTCAATTTTAGAAATATACCCTTTGGTCAAGCCACTAAGTTCGGCTAATCGCTCTTGCGAGAGGTTGTTTTCTAAGCGAACCATTTTTATGTTCTTGGCGATCTTTTTTTCATCCATCGCACAGCTCTTTCATTCTCTTTGGGTTCCCTCTCTTTCCTTCTCCAAGGTGACCTTGCCTTCACTCCCTCTTCGAATGGAACCCATTGGTAACGTTCAAAAGTGTTGGCACGGCGCGTCAACGCTGCATCGTTGGAGGAGGCCATGACCTTGTGTGAGGCGCAAGGCATAAGGCTTAAGGCTCACGGCGAAGCTATTATCCAACTGAAACCTTCCTGGGCCTTACGCCTTTGGCCTTCGGCCCTCTTGCGATATCCCCTTGAGAAAAACGGCCATAGCCGCAAACAGTTGTTTTGTCAACAAGAGAGGCTCCACGCCAACACTTTTGAACGTTGCTAACCCATTAACGTCGTTTCCAAAAGGCTCTATTGGACCCTGCCATCGTTAGCCAAAAGGGCAGCGCCTAAAGCGCCTATAATTTGCGGCTCATCGGGGACGATGATTTGCGTCCCTATGGCGCTTTCCAGATATCTCTTGATTCCAACATTATTGGCCACGCCGCCAGTAAACGCCACGTCCTTACTAAAACCGATGCTCCGCCCCATGGTGGCCGTTCGTGAAGCCACGCCTTTATGTATACCGGCAATCAAATTTTCCCTTGCTTCCCCTCGAGCACGAAGGGACACGACTTCCGATTCAGCAAATACCGTACATGTGCTGCTTATCAAACAAGGCTTTTTGCTCTTAAGCGAGAGTTTCCCCATGTCCTCTAAGGAAACTTCAAGAACGTTGGCCATCACCTCGATGAATCTGCCTGTACCGGCAGCGCATTTGTCATTCATTACGAAGTTAATCACATCCCCTTCTTCATTAAGGGCTATGACCTTACTGTCCTGTCCACCAATATCAATAACGGTCCGAACCGAAGGCATCATGAAATGAGCCCCCCTCGCATGACAGATAATCTCAGACACAGCTTGGTCTGCGAATCCAACACTATGGCGTCCATATCCCGTGGAGATGAGACGCTCGAACTCGCCAATTCCCAACCCTCCCCTTCTCCAGGCCTCCTTTATCACTTGGTCCGTTGCCGAATGAACGCTGTGACCGGTGGCCATGATAGCATAAGAAACTATTCTATCATTTCTAAGGATGACCGCTTTGGTTGTTGCAGCTCCGATGTCTAAACCACAAAAAAACATCCATCAGTTCCCCTCTTGGGTTGTTTGCTCTTTCGCCTTCCTCGCTGCGAGCAGGTGGCCAAAAGTCTCGATTTTTGTCCTCATTGTCTCGCCGCTAAAAACTCTATTGTCATACCAGTCGACCTCCAGAATGAGCACTGGGATCGCCGTCCAAATCAAAATCTTCCACCGCTTTCTTGGTCCAGTAAAGAATGGCCGAAGTGCTGTGATACAGTCCCCTGCTCAACTCTGTTTGGGCACTTTTTTCAGAAATGGTCGTGTACGTTGTATCCAGCATCGCCGTGTATGCATCATAGCTAAGGAAGGTAACCGGTATGGCTATGCCGGCCTTTTCAATCAAATGCGCTACGGACTGGTCTCGCTGGGGTATCAAAAAACTACATACCCTTGGGCTCCCCTTAGGCAAAGGACCTGCGCCCTCTTGGACCCTTTCCTCGAGCTCCGGGATTAGAAGATCAATCGCCTTAAGGGCGTCAGGGAACCGGTCATAACTGGTAGCATTCCGAAGGAAACGTACCAGCTGGAGGTTCGATTGAGATATGGGCGGCGGGTCGGTTTTCATGGCCCTGTTGGTCTTCGCAATCCCCGCCACAAACTCGCCATATAGCTTGGAGTACTCCCCCCAGTGCTTTTCATCCGGCTTCTGACCCAGTATCTTCGCGGCTTCGGTCCAGCCGTCTTCTATCTCGGCAGCCATATAGGATATGCGCTCAGGGGTGATATTCGGGAATTCATCCCATGCCGAGTCCATCACATTGTCCATCACCACGCCATAAACCTCATGCAGCCACTCATCTGTTTGCCCCCCCTGGTCACAATAAAAGCTTGAGGCCAACAGCAGGTCGGGTACAGGGATGATGCCTTTTGCAATGGCCCCGATTCGGATTTTGTTCATGGCACACAATGCCCGCCCTGGCGGCAACGCTTTCTCTTCACCAGTCTCCATGATGGGATCAATTCTGTCGAATATAGCCCCTAAAACGATATCCAGGATAAACTCAGGGCAGACACAAAGGATGTCACCTTTCCCGATCGCAGAGATCCTGCCCCCAAGCCCCCCGAGCGGAGGAAAGGAGTAGTAGACTACTTTCTTACCCTCCTTCTTGCTCAAAACCACATCAACCAGCCCCCCAATCCATACCCCCAAAGCTTTCCTTACGCCCATTAAATCGATATCATAACCTTCTGCCACCCGCCCCTCGGCAATTTTCATCTCCCCGGGACCCAGATCCAAAATCCTGAACGCCTCATCGAGCCTCGGCTTTTCCCGGGCCATTTGGTCTTCTTCCCATCCGCACAGTTTCAGAAGGTCCGCGTAGTACACTTTTATGTCCTTCTTGTCATCTCCACAAAGGTTTCGTCCTTCAGAATCTTAGGAAACAAAGTGGATTGAACCGTGTAACTGTCTCGGTACATAAGACCGTACCAGATAACGCCGTCAATGGAGAACTCATCCGCCAATTTTATGATAAAATCGCGCATTTCCTTGGATGGTCTGAACCAGGCCGGCGTTATTCGCCGCTGAAAGTAGGACTCGGCCAATGCTTCCATGGGTTTTCCATCAAGGGCAACATCGTCCCAGTAATATTTCAAACCTTCGGCGAAATGTTCAACAACAACGGCACCACCAGCCTTTTCTACCAGATTTATAATCTTGTCGTCTCCGTAAGCCAAGGTGGATCCTGTGAGCAGAATTCTGGGTCCGGACCTTGGCTGAATCTTCTGGTTCTCTATTTCCCCAACCAATGTTTCAAGCGTCTCCACCATTGCTCCTTTATCAAGCCACAAAGAAGCATGAAGGAGCCTGATAAAATCTTTTCCGGTTATAGATAAAGACATGCTCTTTCGCATTGAACTGATCTTCCTGAAGAGTACCCTTTCCTTGTTACACAGGTAAATGGCCTCATTTAACTTCTCTCTAGTAACCCTCGCCCCTGAATAGTCCTCTATTTTCTCCTTGAGAGCCTGAATGCCGTGCAGATAATACTTAAATGCCCTTTCCGTCTTGCGATGGGGCACACCGAACTTAAATGTCTCTCCGAGATGGTAAAACTCCCAGGCATCGGCCAGTATCCTGACGTTATTGTCGGTTATGGGAATCACAAACAGATCGATCAGATCATAGGCGGGCTCTCCTCCCAAGACCCTGAAACCAATCTGAGAGCGACAAAAAGTGTCAATCCAGCGGGGAAGATATGCCCCTGCGATCAAGACCGGTTCGTGCTCTCCACCACGATGAAGACCGACCGGTATGGCCCCACAGGAGAGAATGATTTCCTCAGGCACATATCCTCCAGGGTAATAGCCGATGACCTTACGTCCTTCAGCTTTTACTCTCTCCAGTTCCCGCGCTCTGTTTTTCAAGTGGAGATCCAATGATTCCAGAGCATTCATTTTTATGCCCCATGGCTGATGAAGCTTCGCCTCACCTATTCCTTCGGCATCCATACCTTTTTGCCGAGGCTAATCGCCTGGTCCCACCTTCTGTTCGATATGTCGAGATGCCTTTCTTTTGGCAAGATCGGTTTTTCCAGTTCAGCGGCCGTTTCTTCTGATAGTTTCAGATCCTTCGCGACTTCAACACCTGCCTTTCTCAATAGCTTCTTGTAGGCTTCGATCTTTGGTGTCAACTCCTCGTCTTCAGCTTTCAGCAGCCAGCCCCAGCTGCGGTAAATTTCCCCGACAACTTGCATGTCGAAGTTCCGTGACATTCTTTTGAGCCAAAGGCGTATCACCTGGAACTGGCTTTGTTCCGGGTACCCACAGCTGGAGATCATCATGAGTTTGGGGTGTCGCTCATACCTGTTTACATGGCGGGTTTCTCCATGACTGTCCAGTTCGAAGTACGGCATGCGGGTTGGAAAGAGGCGATCAATGAAATTTTTCATGATGCCCGTCACGTTGTCTATATGAATGGGTGTGGCAAGGACGGCGATGTCCGAACCCATGAACTTTTCAATCAGTTCCTCCATACCATCCTTTTGCACACATTTTCCCGGCGTCTTCACCCAACACGTGACACAACCCAGGCAATGGTTAATGTCTTTTTCAACAAGAAAAATGTTCTCAGCCTCAGCGCCAGCCTCCACGGCTCCAGCCAGGAATTCTTCCACCATGACATTCGTCGTGCCCTCTTTTCCCCTGGGACTTCCATTAAATACGGTGATCTTCATGATTTTTCACCCCCATTCTAGTCTCGCGTCCCATAAATACCCTGAAAAAGTTCTCATTCAGATGAGATGCTTCGTTCTCGAGAGGGCTGTCAGGGGGTGGTCGTCACTTGTCGCGCCGCAGTCTCTTGACCGCCATAGCTTTAGCGGCAGCGGTTGGCGAAGCCGGACTTGTCCCGACGTAGCGCTCGGCGAAGGCGGAAGCCCGCCCGTGGGAGGGGCTAAACCCCTCCCCTACGGCAGACCCGCGATTTGACGGTGGTGTCATCAAAATACCCCCCGACGGCCCCATGAATATGGGTTTCTATTTGTATCTCTGTCCTTTACATCAAACCATACTCTTTTGATATAACCTGATAACAGTTGTAGGAACACCCTCTGCCTGTTCCTACCCCATTGTGCGCTGCAGAGGAACAAATGTAACAGTTCTTAATTGGGGTTCTATAGCCGGACAGTTCGGGAGTTGGCCGGAATCGATCCATCTGCGACACGATCATATCTCCGCACGCGATGGAACCTTGATGCATGTTCGGGCGCCGTAATTCAATATCATAGGGGGTGAAAACGCGACAGCCGATAATATTGTCCCTGGTCATGTTGGGAGCATATATTTGCCACTGATCGATAATGGCGTCTTCAAATTCTTTCCTGAGCTCTTGCCATCTGCTCGGTGAGAAGAATCTTGTCGGTGCGGCAAATTCCTCAACCCCGATCATATGCTTGCCTTCAGGTGCCCTGGACGGATCCCAAATGGTATCAGGCCCCACAAACATGAAGAGCTTGCTGCTGATTCCGTTGACAAAAATCTCAGAGAGGTATTGGTTCGCCATGTAGTCTGCATTTCTCGGTCCCATGTAAAGTCTGGGTTGTGGGCCACAATCCGGGTTGAAGGAAGCCGCTTTATACTGTGGCAACTCGTGCATCGGGACTGCCCATATCACATTGTGTCTGTTATATCTGATGTTCTTGACCCGCCTGACGATCTTGGAATCAAGATGCTCTTCACCTATAAGCTGAATCGTTTGAAGAGCGCTCAAGTTGCTGACCACGAGACTCTTGGCTTGTATCTCCGTTCCATCCTTTAAACGAATTCCCTTTGCCTCCCCATTCTCAATCAGGAGTTTAACCACCTCGCTGCGAACAAAGAACTCTCCTCCCATCTCTGTGAATGCCTTTTGAAGCGCGTCCGTAACGCTCTGGCTGCCCCCCTTGGCAATGGCTGCGGGCTCCCATGATAGGACCAAACCGATGGAGTGGACCAAACCATGCAGCCCGATAACATCATCGGGCGCACCACCAAAAGAGGTCATGGATGCCCGGATAAACAACGTCCGCAGCTCTTCGCTCTCAAAGAGGTCATAGGCCAGTTGTTGGCTGGTCATAAACTGGTGTATGGGGTCAAAGCCATCCTTCGGATCGTCGCACAGTTTCTCCAGTTCGTTCTTCTCTCCCCAGGGAACAGGGGGACTGAAACGGTACTTCCCCATGGCAGATTTCCATTTTTTCACATACCTCCGGAACAATTCCTCGGCGGTATCCGCATCTTTCTTTGAAAATCGCCTGATTTCATTAAGCGTTTTTTGCAGATTCTCATCAGACCGCTCTGTTTTACCCGTCAGAGGGTCAACGACTGTAAAGGCAGAGTAACCGACCAGGCAGGTGTCATTGTCGAAGATCATAGCCTCATTTTCGTCCGGGAAAATGTACTCCAACCCCTTCTCCCTCAAGTTGAAATCACTGTAGGCCGGATGTCCATAAAAGCGGGTCCAGTTCGCCCCCGGGTTTAAACGAAATCCTGCTACGGGCCCCCCTTCACTGGTTACCGCGCCTCCCAACTTTGACTGCAGTTCAAATACGCCTGTCTTCAATCCAGCCCGCTGCAAATAGCAGGCGGTTATAAGCCCATGATGGCCGCCCCCTACAACGATTGCATCGTAATTTGCATCACCCATTTAAACTCTCCTTTCTTGTAGCGGCAACTTCCCTGAAAGCTGCCTGCCACATTTCCCCTTAACTTCTATCTATTTCATTTCCAGTAATCGATATGCAAGAGATCCCGCCCCAGACCGTTCCCCCAAGGTTGTGCGTCAGCCCCAGTCGCGGGTTTCTTACTTGGCGAGGCCCGGCCTTTTCCTGAAGCTGCTTATACACTTCATATTGCATCCTCAAGCCGCTGGCACCCAAAGGATGTCCGAAGCACTTCAGGCCACCATCCGTGTTCACCGGCAACTCACCCTTAAGGGTAAAGGTTCCGGCTTCTATGTCTTCTTTTGACTTGCCTTTCTTGCTCCAGCCTAGGTCCTCATAAATCGTCATTTCATGAATGGTGAAACAATCATGCACTTCAGCGACACTTAACTCTGAACGGGGATCCGTTATCCCGGCTTCAGCGTAAGCCAGTTGAGATGCGCGCAGGTTCTCCTCAACGTGCGCAAAATCATAGTCACCGTTCACCGGGTCCCGGCAAGGCCCGACGCTGATCGCCACAGATTTAACGTAAATCGGGTCGTCTCTGAAGTTTTTTGCCATATCAGCGCGGGTCACGATAGCGGCCGCCGCTCCATCACTTACCCCACAACAGTCGAGCACGCCCAGAGGCGCAGCGACGATAGGTGCCTTCAGCACCTGCTCGATACTGAGTTCATTCTGATAATGCGCTTTAGGATTCAGACTTCCGTTATGATGATTTTTCACCGCAATTTTGGCCAAAAGTATTTTGCCTTGCTCAGGGTCCAGTTTATACTTGTGGAAATACCCCATAGCCAAAAGAGCGAACATGGCAGGCGGAGAAAGCTCCAACTCTGTCCCCGTTGTGCCCATAGTGGTTCTGCCAACAACATTGGTCGGTTGCACCCCCGTCCACCCCGTATCCTTGAGTTTCTCCACCCCAACAGCCAATGCGATGTTACACGCGCCTGAGGCCACAGCATACGTCGCTCCCCTGAGGGCTTCAGTGCCCGTTGCACACATATTCTCGACTCTCGTCACAGGGATATACTGCAATTTCAGAGGCGAAGACAGGCTGAGGGCAGTCTGTCCTGAGAAGACTGTACCCAACCAAGCGGCTTCGATGTCTTTAAGGTCCACGCCTGCATCTTCGCAGGCTTCATAGGTTGCGTCAGTGATGAGATCATCAACGCTTTTGTCCCACAGCTCTCCAAACTTGGTACAACCCATTCCAATAATGGCAACTTTGTCTCTAATCATTTCAGTTTTCACTCCCTCTAGCTGTTTTCACGGCTCAAGATCTTAACATTTACCCGCCTCAGGCGGGTTAATGTCAAGTTTTTCGCGGCGCTGGGATGGCTGTTTCCCGAAAGGCGATATCTCAAAAGAATTTCACCGGACATTCCAGCAGGCTGATCTTTGAGGGTTGCACCACAAAAACCCTAGCAGAATTTTTCGTTTCCACCAAAGTCAAACCTCTCTCAAACCCTCAAAGATCAGTCCGCCTCCTCAGAACCCTATAGATATCGCCTTGAGGGGAATGGCCATCCCTGGCGAAAGCCTCGTCGGTTTGCCCGTCCCGGACCGGTACGGGCCGGGGAGGCGAAGCTTCGCTAGATTTAGATTATGGCAAGGGCCTTGCTTTCCAAAAGTAATTGTGGATACCGCCCTTTTGATCAACTTTCCTGAAGCACATGGCTACCGGCATGCCTATTCTGATCCCGGAAGGTTCGCACTCCGTGACCTCACACATCACCCGTCCCCCTTCTTCGAAATCTATGACACCGACAACCGCCGGGGCTTCCCTGTTTGGGGTTAGATAATCTATGGTGTAGGCAAAAACATGTCCCACTTTGTCGGAAAATTTATGATCCTCAAATTGGTCCTTGGTTCGGCAGTTGATACACACCCTTTGGGGCGGATATTGAGCAGTCCCGCAGTGCCTGCATTTTTTCCCATAAAAGGCGAGAACGCTTTTACTCTCTCGCCACAAACACGTGATTGACGGAGGTCGCGACTCAGGACGGGCTGGCTCCTGTAATGGCACCAAATCTCGCCAGTTGAGATACCTCTCATAATTGATGTGGATCCTCTTTTCCAAACGCTCCCTCATCTTTCGCTTTCCTTGGAACGCCCTGATATTTTCCGTGACTTTCAGAATAAAAGCATCACCGCCATCTCCATAATTGGCAACCAGAATGAGATCCCCGGGATCAGCCTCATCCAGCGCAGCAGTCAGCATCATAGGCAGTGCAGCTGTTCCGGTATTTCCAATGACGTCAAAAAGGGGATCTTGAACCTGGCTTTTCAAATCAAAGCCCATGTACCTTGCCAGGCTTTTGTGACTTCTCCCGTCAGGCGCGTAGAACACGACCTTGGTAAAATCCTTGGGAATCAATTGGCGTTTCTCCATCGTTTTGGATATGATGTGCTTCATGGTATTCATGTATCCCTCAGAGATGGTAAACCTTTCCTCCCAAGACTGAGTAAAAGAGTTCCCCTCAAGTCGCCACATATCGAGAACTTCGCTAAAAGTGGAGTAACTCGCTTCAACACCGGCAACAACATTTTCCCTCCCTATGGCCAAGGCCACCGCCCCTTCACCGAACAGTTGTTCAAATCGACTTCTTCCTGCTCCCATTCTACAGTCTGAGGCAGCAATAATGATCTCCTCTGCTGTACCACTCTTGACAGCATCTATCGCTGAATTCATAGCGATCGTTGCCGCCCTCAGGGAATCCGTGAAATCGGCGGTACGCGTCTCCCTGCCGAGGTCAACTGCAGCAGCTATAATGGCGGCTGCCTGCTTCTCCTTATACGGAGACGTGGTGCTGGCGAAGAACAAGCCGTCTGGTTGCATCGGACTGCGTTTCATACACCCAAGCGTGGCACCGACCGCCATGGTTAAGCTATCTTCATCATACTTTGCCACTGCCCTTTCGCCTCCACCACTCTTTGTTCCCCAAGCTCGGGAGATTTCATCCCGACTCAATCGATAGGGGGGGATATACGCTTCAAATGATGTAATACCGACCACAATCTTACCTCCTGCTCACGCGATCTCTCTCTATGCTCTACCATCCCTTAAGGAAATTTTTCGTTTCCAATTCGTTGACTTTAGTCAGCAAAATCAGTTCGGATTTGCTTTTCCATTCAACCCTGCGCCCGCTCCATTCAATTCACTGTGATTCCGGTTTCAGTGCTTTTTCCGCATTAACTTCCTATAATTACTCGCTTTTAGCCTAAAAGGACATCTCTTGCCTCCTAACCCCTTGCTTTTATTACACTCTGGCGCTTGATCGCTTATAAATTGAGGTTTCCTATTTGTCAACAAAAAACGCGCTTTCTCGTGAGAAACACCTTTCATCCTATTTGAAGTGGAAGGTGCGATATGACGCTGGCCTAAAGAAGAGATTGGCTCTTTTCCGGCCAAATCAACTGCCTTTGCCCAGACGCGACTTCTGCAGCCGAAGCGGCACCTTCAGCGGAGCAGGCTGTCCCGCGCGCCCCTCTTTCTCAACCTGTTCATCCTCCGTACAAAGCTACGGCGGAGAGCCGAGAAGCTCCGGAGGCTTCACTTTTTTGGTTGACAAAAAGGAAACGAGATAGTATCCGTCGCTTCAATGGCGTCTCAGACCGGAGAAACACCTCGCAGCGCCATTGGATCTTGAACAGCTAAATCTGTAAAAAAATTGTTATTTCGGCAAGTTATTTCGCATCGACCCAAACATCGTTCCAATCATTTAGGGGGACCTTTTCCTGCCTCCCATAGGATAAAGAGCCGAGGTGCACCATGCCGAGATGTTGCCAAATAAGATACCCCCGACCCGACCATGGCATGGCTGCAACTTTAAGTAACCCAAACAACAAAAACCAGATCCCCATCTATGGCTGATAAGCAAAGCCACAGGATAACGATTGAAGCGCAACCGGAACCGATCAGTGTGGCTCCCTTGGAGAGCGCCGTCATCGTTGTGGATATGCAGAACGCTTTCGCGAAGCAAGGCGCTTATTTTGATCTGGCCGGCTTCGATATTTCAGCCACCCAGAGAATCATCGAGCCTTGCCGAAAGATAATTGACGCAGCGCGAGCGAATGGGATCAAAATCATCTATTTCCAGATGGGATTTAGCCAGGATCTGTCCGACAAGGGTGCGCCCGACTCACCCAGTTCAATCAAATCCAGGGTTCTTTCCAGACTCAGGGAGCACCCTGAATGGAGAGACAAGCTCTACATTTATGACACGTGGGGCGCGGAGATCATAGAAGAGTTGAGCCCTCAACAACAAGATATCGTCGTCAAGAAGCAGAAATATGATGGTTTCATAGGAACAAATCTGGACATTATTTTGAGAACGCTGGGGATCAACACCCTGTTTTTTATTGGTACGGCTACGAACATATGCGTTGAATCTACCCTCAGACACGCTTTCTTTCTCGACTATTTCTCTATTCTCCTTTCAGATGCGGTAAGCCAACTGGGCCCAGTGGTAGCCCAAGAGGCAACTATTTTCAACGTACAGTCCACTTTTGGCTGGGTCACAAGCTCTGACAAATTCCTGGATGCCATAGGTGGTTTCAAGAAGTAACATCCGGAAAATAAATAGAAAGGAGTCCATTATGTTACATGATGCCTATGATCTCACTTTTTATGAATTTGATGATGAAAGAGATACCCAGGTTTGGGATGTCCTTTTGTGCGACCTTGTTCACGGGAAACCCCCTTTGAAACCGCTTTACCTCGGTCTCGGTTGGTACTGGTACGTATACGCGATCACGAACACGGCCGAGACGCTCCAACTGCCAACGACCAAGGGCTGGGGTTATAGGGTGCGCGATGGGTATCTTTACATCACGGCCCTGCGAACAACTGAAGAGGAAGCCAAAGCCCGCGAACCTGTTTTCAGGGAAAAAATCAGGCCTTTCATTGAGGACTTTGACGGGGTGTGGAATCCCTATAAGAAAGAATTGATGGCGATGTATAAGGAGGCCAAGGAATCCCGAGGTCTCAGAGAGTGGGATGATATTAAGAAACTCAGCAACATCGAGCTTCTCAAATTCCTCTTGGATTATGCTTTTGTTATCAATCGCAGGGAAGGTGAGATCCATATGATGATGCTGGTTGCCACCTATTACATAAACGGCCTATTCCAACAAATGTGGCGTGAAGTATTTGGGAACGAGGCTCCCATAGATCCGGATTTCGCCAAATTGATGACCGGATATGAGGCCCAGGACAGCAAGGTCTTCAGGGAATTATGGAAAATTTCCAGAAAGGCCGTTGATATGGGCTTGGAGGATGCCTTCAAGATCGAGAATAGTGAGGAAGTGCTGAAGGAACTTGAGAAAAGCGATAAGGGTAAGAAATGGTTGAAAGCATACAAGGATTTCCTTTTGGAGCACGGATGGCGGTGCGAACGGATGCATGCTTATGACAACCCTGCATGGGTCGAAAAGCCCAGCCTGGCCATCGGTCGGGTCAAGCTGCTCATGCCACAGGAATCCTTTGCCTTTGACAACGAGCATGGCGGGCATGTTAAGGAGCGGGAGAAAACGGAAAAGGAAGTGCTGGGCAGATTGCCTGCGGATCAGCGAGAATGGTTCGGTACATTAATGAAGTCAGCACAAAAATCCGGTTTCTGGAGCGAAGACCATACCTATTTTTGCGATTTTTACGTGGGTGCCATGGGTCGGTGGATCGTGACTGAATTCGGAAGGCGCTTTGCTGAAGCGGGATGCATCGATGATCCTGAGGACATCCATTTCTTGCATGTTTATGAGATCAGGAAGGCTGCCATACCCATGGCAGATGTCAACTTGCGCCCTTACGTGGAGAGAAGAAAGGCGGCGTGGGAAAAGAGCTACAATTTGGATCCGCCACCATTTTACGGAGATATAACGAAAGCCCAAGACGTATTGAGAAGCGACCCCACCCTTTCGGTATCGACTCAAGTTCCTATCGTGAGAGAAGAATTGAAGGCCGACCTTTATGGCGCTGCTGCAGCTCCCGGTGTCGTCGAAGGCGTGGCCAGGGTCATTATGGGGGCGGATCGGCTGTCCGAGATTAAGGACGGAGAAATTCTGGTCGCCCCAGGTACCTCCGCCGCATGGACCGTGGCCTTTAGCTTCATTGACGGACTCATAACCGATGGTGGGGGCGCCCTGTCCCACCCCGTTATCATGGCACGGGAATACGGCATTCCCGCTGTTGCTGGCTGCGTAGAGGGAACCCAGAAGATCAAAACAGGTCAGAGAGTCAAGATCGACGGCAACTTAGGGGTCGTTTATATTTTGGATAAGTGAAGCACCCCGTGCTTCTTCACCCGCCGAAGGTGCCGCTTCGGCTATCAAGGTCGAGTCAGGGCCAAAGCCAGTGAAGGTCCTCGCCCCGAAGTGTGAAAAAACCCACCCCGGCCTGACCGGGGTGGGTTTGGTATTTACAGCAAGCCTAGTATTTAGTTGCATGAATAAGCGTGTCATTTCGAAGGAACGAAGTGACTGAGAAATCTTTGATAACACAAGAAAAGATTTCTCCAGGAGTTTACCCTGAGGCACTCCAAGGGGTCAAAATGACATAACACGGACTTTTGCAACCAAGTACCAGGCTGGCAGCTTCTTCCTTAAGCCTTCAAAACGCTCGCATCCACTCCGGCTTGAGCGGGATGTCTCCTTTCAGGGCCGCGTCAATCAGGTCCAGGATTTCCTCTTTACCCTCAGGGAGCCGCACCCTCACCGGCAGGTAGTTGGATGCATGGCTAGAAGAAAATAGGCCGCCGCTCAGATCGGTATGGGTGATCATCTCCTTCATTTCAATCAGCAGTCCCCGTTCATCGGGGAGTTCGAAATCACCGGCCACATATTCTTCCCAAAGCGGCGTACCGGGAATCAATATCACGGTCAGGGCGCTGGCATAGTCGGGATCTATGGCGCTGATGAGTTCGCCGGTCGCCCGGGCATGGTCCAAGGACTTTTCCTTGCCCGCAATTCCCAAAAGTACCGTGACCGTGAGCTCTATCCCCGCATTCTTCACCCTTTTGCCCATTTCGAGGCAGTGCCGTGCGCTTGCACCCTTATTGATCTTTTTGCGGACCTCATCATCCCCTGTCTCGACACCGAGGTAGAGCATGCCCAGTCCGTTCTCCCGCAGCTCGGTCAATTCCTGGATGGATTTCGAGCTGATGCTTTTCGTATTGGCATACGCCCCAACCCGCTTGACCCAAGGAAGATGTTCCTTAATTTTCCCAAAAATCCACATCAACCTCTCCTGAGGAATAATCAGTGCATCCCCGTCCATAAGGAAGAGCCGGTCCTGTCTTTTCATATACTTTGAAGCAAACCGTATATCGCTCAGGATGACGTCATTGTCTTTTATCCGGAACCGTTTATCCTTATAGGTGCCACAAAAGGTGCATTTGTTGTGTGAGCATCCCAATGTGACCTGGAGGAGGATGCTGGAGGCCTCGGGAGGTGGTCGGATGCAGTTCCCTTCATAATGCATCCCTTCGCTCTCTGTTGCCCTCTCCATTGGGTTCCCTTCTCTCCTCTTTTTCCCCCTCACCCCACCCCTCTCCCCCAGCGGGGGAGAGGGAAAAGGATAGTTTATTTAATCATAGAAAGTCTGGTCCGCTGGGCCGGCGAGCTATTTTGGAGTACTGGAGCGTCACCCATTGTCGATTTTCGATTGCAGATTGACGAATGGCCGCCAGCCTAGACTCAATCTGAAATCGTAAATCGCAAATCTCGTCACTCCATGACTCCAACCTCCGTTATAGACCCCATAGCCCCCGCTCTCGGTTCAGACACGTGCTGGGGGCGCCGGGCACGGATGCCCTATCGTCCCTTGTATTCCGGCTTTCTTTGCTCGGCCAATGCTCGGAGCCCTTCCTGATAATCCTCGCTTTGAAGCACTTCCTCTAAGAAGGCCAGTTCCAGGCTTAATCCATCTTCGAGAGCCATGTTCCTGCCCCGAATCATAGCCTCTTTAGCTCTCCGGACTCCGATGGGCCCGTTTTCACATATCTTGGCTGCCCACCCTTTAGCTGTTGCCAAAAGCTCAGTTAAAGGGACGACCTTGTTGACCAGCCCGAGCCGGTAGGCATCTTCGGCGCTGATTGGGGTGCCCAAAAAGATCATCTCCGCCGCTTTTGCCGGAGAGATCATCTGCGGCAGTCTTTGCGTTCCGCCCCACCCTGGTAGCAACCCTCGCCCCACCTCGGGCATTTGTAAGTAGGCGTTCTCGGAAGCAATCCTAATATCACAAGCCAGTGCAATCTCCAGCCCGCCGCCCCTGGCCGGCCCATTAATTGCAGCGATCAAAGGCTTCCAAATGTCGAGACCTCGCGTAATCAGTGGGGGCACCTGAAACGACTTGTCAGCCCATGGTTGCAAGAGCGTGCCGTGGTCGGCACCGGTGGAAAAGGTCTCACCCGTGCCGGTGATAATAGCGACCCACGCCTCTGGATCGTCTCGAAAATCCATGAGCGAACGGCTGAGCGCCCGGAAGCTTTCCCCGTCAATGCGATTCAGCGTATCGGTGAGATTCAGCGTGATGGTTACAATCTTCCCTTCTTTCTCGTAGAGGACAGGCATAGCGATCTCCTTCCCTATTCTTCTTCCCAGCAACGAATATAGCCAGAGGTCCAACCCGAGTCAAGAAAGTCATGAATCGCAATTGGCACTAGTCTCGGGTCCCAGAAATTCCCATCATAATCCCCAAAAATGGAATGGCTAAAATGGGGCTCTAAATGCTGTAGGCATGCTCTAGACAAGGGATCTTTTTCCATGTGCCCAGATCCCGTCCCCTTTCCAGGACATCCCTCAAAAATCCTCGCATAAACGGGTGAGAGGTGCCAAGGGGGTGTGAAATTGTCCCAGGGAAATGCATTTTTCTGTTGACAAAAAGGAAACTTCAGATCATTTATGACACAATACGATGGGTGCAAAATAAATTATCCTTTCTTATCTAATTCGCTTTCTAGCCTGCAAAGCCTCCATAATTTCACCAAATCTGGTGGTGGCCAAGTCGTTAAGAACTGGGTTGATGGGTTTCCAACTATGCTACCAAGAAAACACTTAGTCTCAAAGCGGTTTGGTATTCAACCTGGGGGACCTAGGCCTTTGGAAAGGACGGCACGCCAAGAAGAAAGACAACATTCCCTCTGTAAGAAGAAACGGCTTTTGTGAAAATCAAGCACTTGAGGAGGCGCTTTTATGTCCAAAATTGATATTTCAAAGTAC
>SMTZ1_10001452_pt1 | contig 85310 bp, 82 predicted proteins | sample DeeMarSWOR136_30_FD_25667 | JGI IMG/M metagenome (IMG submission 25667) | reverse complement strand
CCGAAAACAAGGTAAACCCAGTATCGAGCTTAGACAGCTCAGACTCTTCGATTAGGTTTTGATACCCTGCAGCTTGCTGCAGGGTCGTTCATTTCAAATCATTCTGAAATTTCCTCAGTTTTTTGAGTTTCCCCTTGTCCCTTCGAGTTAACGCATCGGAAGTGATCTTTTCCGGATTCGCGGGCAGGGTTATGTGTTAAGAGTGACTTAGCAAATGTTGCCGCTTTCTTCACAGTGCGTGTGGAGGAGGGAAAATTCTGAGGTTCGTCGGCGGGATTGGGAAGATGCTTCCCCTATCGGAAATAGCCTGCTAAAACGCCGCGGAATTTAGTGGCGTAGCTTCATCGGCCAAAACTTTTTTGAATGACACATGATAATATTGACAACTAAACTCCACCGTCACTTAAGGCTCTTCTGCTTCTTACGCGTTCATTTTCCGGTTGGAAACGATTTCTTCCCCCAATTTTTCACCTTTGGCACGCTGCAAGGCGTGCTTATCAGTCTCTATTTTCCCCAATGAAGGGTGGTGCCTCGTCTCTTGATAACCTGTTTGCCCTTTAAGCCTGTACCATATGTTCCTCGCGAGATAGGCGATGGACATGGACAATAGACCGAAAATCATGATGCCAACCGCCACGCCATAGAGGATCTGGGCGCCGCTTAATTTCCTGTCCGCTGTGAGAACCAGACTTATTCCGTATTTTATAACCGCCATGAAGATAAAAATACAGAGCCCGAGAAAGAGGCCATAGTAAGTCCACCAAATTATGGATCTTGCTATTCCCCCGCGCATCGTATCACCCACCTAAAGGGGTTCATTTCTCCTTGGCCAACTTCTCTTCCAATTGATCCAGCCTTATGTTGACTGACTCGATTAATTCCTCGGCATATTCCACGTTGTGGGCTCCCTTTCCCTTCTTAACCAAGGTAAAATTATATTCGGCATCACCAAAGGACTTGGTAAAAACAAAGGTGTGTTTCCCCAATCTTTCAAGCCTTTGGATGTCTTCCCTAATCTTCTTAAGCTTCGGTTCTGTCTTATTGATTAAACCGTCAGCGGTGGATTTCCATCTTTCCGCGATATCCCCATAGCTTACATCATGGCACTGAATACAGTTCGCCTTGATGGAGGTCAAGGATTCCTCTATTCCTTCAGCCACATTACGATGACAATCCACACATTCGACCACATCGACCTTGAGGCTTGGGAGATCCTCCACCCCGATGCCCGTTTTCCCGTAAAAAAGCTTTTTTACGCTCAGATGACAATCCCCGCACACTACCTCCCCCGCCTCCTTCCCATGATGGCAACCCGCACAATTGGTCAGAAAGGTCTTCCCATGTTTTTCCCGGGGGGAATGGCAGTCGAGGCATTGTAAATCCATTCCCATATGGCTATCGTGGGGGAATTGGATTTCATTGAAGGGAACAAAGCGTTCTTCTAAGCCGACGTGACAGAGGCCCGTACAGGTATATTCCGTTTTATGTTCCTCCGGTCGATATCCTTCATCGATTAAGGCCATGGCCTCTTCCGTATCATTGATGGCATGGTTCAACAACTTTAGTGCGTATTCGATGTTGTGGACTCCTTTTCCCATGAGGGAAAAGGTATAGTTGTGCCTGGCCTCGTTGATCAGGTTTTGAGCTTTTTTGATGTGGTAGTCTTCCACTCCCTCCTTTTCCGTTTCGTAAAGTTTCCTCTGAACATCAAATAATCGACTATTGACCTCATTTCCAGCTTTGACCAAAAGCTCCTTCCAATGGAAAAGCATCATATCATAGCCTTCTCCATGGCATCCAACGCAAGATTTGGCCAGGGCCCTTTCCAAATATTTAGTCGTATATAAGGCCGCCTTACTCTCCTCTTGGGTCTTGTGGCATCCCGCACAATCCACTTTCATGGTGTACATCTTGCTCGGCGAATCGGGGACGCCGATCCCACCGGTTCCTATATACATCTCCCTCGGGCCCAGGTGTATCTGCTTCGTATGGCACTTTTCACAACTCTCCATAAACTGAGTTATGATTGGCATCCCCCCTACTTCATGCTTGATTTCGGTATGGCATCGATAGCATTCAATCTTGCGATCGGTGACGTGCTTCTGATGCAGGAATTCCGAGGTAAATGTCACATTGACGATATCATGCTCTTCGTGGCATTCCAGGCATTTGTTTTCCGGAACGTGCCCATCCCCTTTGTTAATCCCCATGTGGCAATCGAGACAGTCTACCTTTCGGTCGATATATCGCTTATGGTTAAAACTCATCCCCTTGATGGGGATATCCCCTTTCGGTTGGATATGGCATGACCCGCATTCTGAGCAGGATAGGCATTCTTCTTCACCGAGCATTCCAGCCTTGTAGAAGTGACAGATGAAACAATCCACTTCAGTCACCTTCAGATGGGCACCCTGGACTATTTGATCATGGCAGGTGCTACATCGTAACCTCTTTCCCCTCCTGAGTGTTTCGAGATGTTTCGGATGATTAAAGGCGACGTTTTTGAAGACCATATTTTCCTTGATATCTTCCTTTGTGTGACATCCTGCCCGGAGGCAACTGGTATCCTTCACCTCGTGATGAAGTTTTTCAATTCCCCTTCCCGTAATGATATATGCGAGGCCGAGCTGGATATCCGTCAATTTCGCCCTGAGGCGATTGCCGAATCCGGGCTCATAGTGGCATTTGCTACACGTCACATTCCTGTGAGAAGAGGTCTTCCACGAATTGACGTAAATTTCCATGTTGTGGCATAATCCGCAGAAAGAGGGGGTTTCAGAATAACGCCATGCCCCCCACATGATGAAAAGCGAAAGGACGAAGAGGGAGAAGAGAACGATGCTCTGCTTGCGCTTCTTCAAAGCATCAACATATTGAAGCAACTTTCCCTTGGGCAAGCTCAATCGAATCATCGATCTAAATCCAGATGTGTTATTCCGTCATCTACAGAGAGAGGAGATTCATTTCAGCGATGGATAGCATCGCGATCCCGACAGCGGAAATTAGATATGGCATTTCAGGCAAGCTTCGCGTTCGCCCTCTTCCACCTCTTCGTGGCATTCGACGCAGGTCACATGGGAGGGCCTGTTTGTCCCTGGGAGCATCTTCTCATGCACAATGTTACGGTGACAGTCAAAGCATGTGAGCTCCGCCTCTTGGATGTGTAATCTATGGCTAAATTTGATGTCGTTAGAGACCTGTTGCTTTTTTTTCTCAACATCCCTATGGCAATGGATGCAATTTTTATTAACGAATTCATTTTTTGCCGAAAATTTATGGGGGAATAGTTGACCCGGTTCCGCATGACAGTTGACACACGTCACCCGGTCTGGATGAATCGATTGACTCCACATCTGGATTCTCGTTTGATTGACATGGCAATGGAGGCATATGCCTGGATAGGTCATGAGAAAATTTCCCGCAAGAAGAACAAAGGCCAACCCGATGACGCTCACCCACGGAAGAAAACCAAAAAGAAACCATTTTTGCTTGACAAGGTAGACGATGGCCTTTTTTATTAGGTTAGAGATTTCCATAAGAGCGATTCCTCATCTTGTTTTGAGATGACTCCACGTTATGGATAGTTCCCCCTCGCTCAGATTTTCGTTATGGAGACCCGTGTATCCATCCAGGCCTGTCCGCCTCCGATGGGGTCGGACTTTTCCGGGATAGCGGTATTGGGGTTTACCCTAAACCAATCCTCCCCCCACCATACCAGGTGGGTGTCAGGGTCTCGACTCTTGAACTTTCTTGCCCGCGCGATGCGCCCATATTTCCAGTGTCCTAAACCATCGGCGATGGCGAGCACCCAGGGGTTTATTCCCTGGGTGAGGTGGGCTCGGGCCACAAAGGAACCGAGTTCGGAGGTGACTTTGACCAAATCGCCCCTTTCAATGTGAAATTCCGCAGCCGCTATTTTGTTGATCCATATGGGATTATCGTGGACTATCTCGGACAGCCATTTGGCATTTCCGGTCCTGGGGGTCATGAGCCCGGGCTTGAACGTGGTCAAGATGAATTCCCCTCTCAGGGTTTCGTGACCTGGAATGGGTTCGTACGTGGGCAGGGAGGGGAAGCCCCTCCTCTTCAATCCCTCCGAGTCTATTTCGAACTTCCCCGATGGCGTTTTGAACCCGCCTCTCCTATACGTTCTGTACTCCGGCTTAGCCTCTGGGTTAAACCAGAGTCCGTGTTCCTTCAAGTATTTTAAACCACCCATTTGTTGTAGGCCTTCGATCTTCGATACGATTCGTCCGATATAGTCCTCCATCGAATCGAAGTCGAAATATCGTTCCATGCCACCACTAATGTGGGCTGCCAGTTCTGAAAAGACCTCGTCTGCGGACCTCGACTTGCCCAGGGGTCTGACGATGGGTTGTCTCAGGGCGACGAAGGGGATCATGTCCAGGGCAGGGGTGGATGTCAGCCCCCAGCTTTCCAAGTAGGTCGCGGCGGGAAGGACGAGGTCCGCCAAGTGGGCTGTCTCGGTCATGTGGGTATCCATCACCACCAGGTAGGGCACCGACTTTTCGTCCTTGAGCACTTCTTCGGTGAGCTTTTTATCGGGATTCGAATAGGCCGGGTTCGATTTGTAGCTGAAATAGAACGTGCAGCCCATCCTTCCTTGCTTGATGAGCGTCATGGCCCTCTGCGCGGGAACTGAAGTAAACGGGGGGTGGTTAGCCTCTTCGAGGTCGTATAACCTGGGCAAGCAACGCCCCCCCCGAACATCGATATTTCCGGTGAGGGCGTTGAGCAACGCCACGCACCGCTCATTATGCACCCCGTTGAAGTGTTTGACCACTCCGCCGCCAGAGAGCGTAGTCGCGGGCTTGATGCCGGCAAATTCCAGGGCTATCCTCGTGATATCGTCGGCCCTGACGCCGCTCATTTCCTCCGCCATCTTCGGCGTGTAGCGGGAGAGATGCTGCTCAAGTCTTGGGGGAGAAATATTCGTCCACCGTTCCAGGAACTCCCGATCATATAAATCAGATTTCATGATGGTGTGGGCCATGGCGAGGGCGACTATGCCATCGGTTCCCGGCCGTATGGGAAACCACTCGTCGCTATTTCCCGCTGTCTTTGAGAGCCGCGGGTCGAAGGTGACCAATTTCGCGCCCCTGGTAAGCCTCGCCTCCACGAGCCTCCCGATCAATCCGACATAGAACTCATGATTCTCGTAGGGATTGGATCCGAAGTTGAGGATGTACTGGCTATTGGCAACATCGGGCACCTCAGCCCCGACGCCCCACGTCAAGCGCTGTGCGACGGCCTTGTTCAGGTGGTTGAGGCCTTCCTCGTCGATGACGGTAGGCCTGCCAAAGGCACTGAGAAACCTCTTCGCGAGGAGGGGTTCTTCCCCTCCTGGGTGAAAGAAAAAGTCCTTCGTCCTGTCGCCGGTGCGGATGATCCTCATCCTGTTGCCCATTTCTTCGATGGCCTTATCCCAGGAGATTTTTTCCCAGTTGCCGCTTCCCCTCTCGCCCCTCCTCATCATTGGTAAGAGAACCCTTTCCGGATCGTACTCGATATTGATGCCCGCCAACCCCCTGCTGCACATACGTCCCCGGTTATTGGAATGCCTCGGATTCCCCCCGATCTTGTACAGTTGGTTACCCTCCAAAAACCCGATGATGCCACACCGGGCCGGGCAGATCTCACAGGTGCTGGGAATACCCCTCAAGAACTTCCCGGTATAGCGGGAGACCTGTCTTCCCCCCAGGATCTCCTTCGCATACGAAAACAGGGAGAGATAGTGCTCCAGCAGAAAGCAGCCCACACCCGATAAGCAGGCCTTCAGAAAATCCCGTCTGATGATTCCGCCCACTTCGATAAAACCTCCTTCCTCAGCTCAGGGGAACGTACTGTCCCCCGAAAACGATGACGTATCGCATGACGAATACCCCTATCGATGCCAGAGCCGCGGCAATAAATAGGCAGAAAAGGGACTTCCGGGTTCTCTTAAACAGGATGATGAGGGTGGGAACCACATTTCCCAGGATATTGTCCACCCAGATGTAGAGAAAGCCGAATTCGCCCAACCTCACCAGTTCCACCGTCTCATAAGCATCCTCTGTGTGGTAGTACATGACGGTAATGTCCGAGAAAACGTAGAATACGTTGGTAATCATAAAGGCGGCCATCCAGACGGCCAGGAGATTAATGATGTGGAGATCGATTTCCCGTTCCTCCACGGGCTTATCCTGATACGTGAACTGGTATCTCAGGATGGCCACGATCAGCATGAGGGCTACCCCGGAGATCATGGCCGAGCAGAGGAAGTAGGAGGGCATTACCGCCGTGTTCCAGAGGACCCTCGCCTTGGCGAAGCCAAGGACAAATCCCGTATACCCATGGACGCTGATGGCGGAGGGGAGGCTTATGGCCCCCATGATCTTGGACCACCGCACGTTCCCCTGAAAGAGGAAGAAGATGTAGAGGCCGGTGAGCAAGGGATAGGCGGTGAGGCAAACCGTGCCCCAGCTAATGGGAGAGGTGGGGTTGAAATGGAGAAATAGGTACCAGAACCGGAGGGGCTGTTTGAGGTCGAAGATGAGGAAGAACATGGAACTGGTAAACAGGATGATAACCAGTATGGCCCCGATCTTGGCAACCGGGCCGAGATGGAGACGATGGAGCATCCCGCGTGCAATCCAACGATGTGGAAGTAGATGGCGATGAGCATGCTCACCGATTCGTGGTGGAAGACGTTGTACAGGACATTTACTTCCATGGGAACAGACTCCTTTTGAGGCGTTCTACCGTTGGGCCTGGCCTCATCTCATAGCACGATACGCACTCCTCGTACCCCATGAGGGGGTCGGCCACATCCATATCCAGGCCGATGTAGAAGACGTGGGGATAGGTAGCGAACATCTTCTTGAGAACGGTCACCCGCTCCTTGCTGAGGACCTTCGATATCCTGCTGTTTGGATCCCTGATATTGCCGAATATCAGTGCTCCGGTCGGGCACGCCTCAACGCAGGCGGGCTGCAAACCCGCATCGACCCGGTGGACGCAGAAATCGCACTTCTCGATCATGCCCGTCTCCGGGTGTACGTACCTGACGTCGTATGGACATGCCGCCCGGCAGTAGTTACACCCGATACAACGGTGGGGGTCGACGAGCACGATGCCATCTTCCCTCCTGTAGGCCGCATACACGGGGCAGACCGTATTGCAAATGGGGCGCTCGCAGTGGTTGCACATCCAGGGCAAAAAGAGCGTGGTCACCGAGGGATATCCCCCTTTTTCGATGGTCTTTACCCACGTCTTCCAGACTCCCAGGGGGACCTCGTGTTCCGCTTTACAGGCAATGGAGCAGCTGTGACACCCAATGCAGCGGCGCAAATCCACCACCATAGCCCATCGTACCTCCGCCATGTTATTATCCTCCTCCGAAAAAAACCTGTTTTTCTGTTATGGTAAAACCGCTCGGAGATAAGCGGTTTTGCATTGACTATCTAGAAATATGGATTTAACCTATAATATATTGATAGATAGTTTGTCAAGAAATTTTTCACAATTTCCTACTTTACCCGTGTGAGGTTGGATTAACCGTTATCCTCTTCGTTTTCCTTGGAGCAATGGAAATGCATTTTAAAGCCACTCTCTCGGTTCTTATCGCCCTATTTATCCTCCTCATAGCCCAGACGACCTCCTCGACGAAGGAAAATACTGCAAAACATCACCTTACCATCGTTTACACCAACGACGTCCAGGGAGAAATCGAACCCTGTGGCTGATATAAGAATCCCCTTGGCGGGGTCGCCAAGAAGGCCAGTTTAATCAAGAGGTTGAGAACGGAGGGGAAGAACCTTCTCATCCTCGATGCGGGAAACCTATTCTTCCTCAAATTGCCCAAGAACGAGTCGCAGAGGAAGGACTTCATCCTGAAGGTCGATGTTTTGATTCGTGCATACAATGCCATGGGTTATGATGCCGTCAACGTCGGGGAGAGGGACCTGATCATGGGATATCGATTCTTCGCTGAGGCCGCCAAAAAGGCGGAATTCGCCTTCATCTCCTCAAATTTGACGGACAAAACCGGAAATTCCCCCCCATTTATACCCCATATCATCAAGGATATTGCGGGGCTTAAAGTCGGTATATTTGGCTTAATCGATAGGACCCTGAAGGGGGAAGATTCCATGATCACGGCCTCTGATCACGTAAAGGAGGCCAAACGTGTCGTCAGCGATCTAAGGGGGAAATGCGACATCATTATCGGCCTTTCCCAATTGGGGGAGGCGAGGGACAGGAAACTGGTGCAGGCCATCCCGGATATCGACCTTATTATAGGGGGAGTTAAGGCTAAAACCATACGGTACAAAAAGGTAGGAAATACCATCATGGCGAGGTTGATTCCCCGCGGCGGGTATTTGGGGATATTGAGCTTACAGATAAGCAGGAAAGGACATCCCTACAGGTTTCAAAACCTGCAGGATAGGGACGAATTGCTCAAAAAAATAGAACGAATCCGGTTCAGATGCCAACTCATCCAGGATCAGATGGAGGGGTTGCCCTCCAGCGAAAAGAAGGTGAGACAGAAGAAATTGGAGATCCTCAAGAGCAGGGAGAGGCAATTGCAGGCAAAGACCGTCTCCTATGATGCCGTAAATAGCTTTAGAAATGAGAGCATTCCAGTCACTCTTCGAATAGAGGATGACCCCACCGTGGCTCAATTTATCGGAGACTATCGTCGACAAATAGCCAAAGGGACGAGGGGGGATCTAAAGATCAAACCGAGAAGACCGCCAACAGGGTTGTCCGATAGCGAACTCCTCGCCAGCATCCCCAAGGACAGCCTTTATCGGGGGGCAATTTCGTGTAAGCGTTGTCACATCCGAAATTACAACGCCTGGCTTCGGACCGGGCACTCAAAGGCGACCCAGACCATCGTTGAAAGCATAAAGGGGTCTACTTCCCTTGGAGAATGCCTTCCCTGCCACACGACTGGATACGGGGACGTCAGCGAATACGAGGACTTCAACGAGATTCCAATCTATCTATGGGAAGTCCAGTGCGAGACGTGCCACGGACCGGGAAGGGGCCATCCGGGGTTTGGCGACAAGTTCAGAAGGGTTACCTTGGGGGTCTGCCGCAACTGCCACACCAAGGATCAATCCCCTGCCTTTAATTACCGAAGTTATCTCCTCCGGATCGGCTGCACCATTCGGAAATGATCCCTCGGTTCAGCGAAGGAATGCCCATATGATGAGCAGCAGGGCGATCAACCCCACAAATATTGCCCCGAAACCGAACAGTTGTCCCCAGAGGTAGGTGAGAATGGCGGGGTATTTCGCCTTAAAGGTATCGAGTTTTCCCCCGGTGAAGATGCCCACGTCCATGGGAAATTTCTCGGGCCTGAAATGGACGTTGAAGAAGTGAGCGGTAAAGATATAACCGGCAGCGAGGAGGGCCTCGTCCGAATGGACGATATAGGCGATATTAAAGACCCATCCGGGGAGAAAGATCGAGAAGAAGTCGGGGAACCACAGCATCAAGCCCGTTAGCCCTATGGCCAACATGCCCCAGAAGACCGCCAGAAAATCGAACTTCTCCCAGTAGGTCCACCGGTCAAACCGGGGCTTGGGGCCCTTTCCGAGAAACCACTTGAACATTCCCTTAATATCCTTTACATCCTGCCATCTCGGTGCCAGGGACTCTGGGCCGAAGAGCCTTTGTAAGGGATTTCCCTTTACGTCCTTCTTATAAAAGGCGAAGTAGACGATATTCACCAGAATTGCCCCGAAGTAGCCGAAGGTGATGGCTGCGCAGATCCGGTGGATTAAGCCTGCCATATGGGCACCACCGAACAGCTTTACCAGCTCTTTGGCCCACAGGGAATGGACGAATTTCAGGGGAAGGCCCGTCAATACCAAGAGGATAAAGGTCACCATCATGACGAAATGGATGGTGATGTCGAAATTGTCAAACCTCTGATAGATCTCCCCCGATTTTTCCACGTATGGGGGCAGGTATTCCCCCGCTGCCCACATCTTCCTCTTCTCCCGATAGGCCCGCTGCCACCACATGATGGAGTGGAACCACCAGAAGGCAAAAACAGAGAGAAGGAGGGTCGTCATGAAGACGAAGGTGTAGTAGAGGAGGGGATAGTTCTCCTTGTCGTAATGATTGGCATGGGCATACCACTGCGCGAAGTTAACGTTTGCCCTGGTATGACATTTCCCGCATGTCTCAACAAGGCGATTTTTGGAAATGGTTGAACTGGGATTATCTGGCTTCAGCGTGCTGTGGTATCCATGGCAATCGGCACACCCTGCGACGAAGGTAGGATACCCCAAATATTCTACCTTGCCGTGATAGCTCTCCTCGTAGGTCTCGTTTGCGATGAGCATGACCTTATTTCGCCTCATCATCTCCTCATCGGCATGGCATTTCTGGCAAACCTTCGTATGGAAGGTGCGGCGGAATTCAATGGTATCGGGTTCTTCGCCCGACAGGATGGGGATCTTATGGAGCCCATGACAGTCCGAGCAGTCCGCCGAGTCCCTGTTCCCGGCAAAAACCGCCTCCCCGTGGATGCTTTCCGAATACCCATCGTCCTCGTGGCACATGGTGCACTTTTCGATTACCCGGACTTTGTTCCCGCCCCACGGGGTAACCTCGTGAATGTCTACATGGCAGTCCTGACACATCACGTCGTTGATGAAATGGGCACTGGCGTAGTGCTCGGCTCCTTCGACCTTATGGCATCGATGGCAGGTAACCGACTCGGCCTGGATTCTCCCCCCCCTTGCCGTGTGTTCATCAATATCGGTAATATCCCAGTGGCAGCTATTGCAGGAATTGGCGCCATGGACCGATTTGGCGAATCTGGTTACATCGATATTTTCGTGGCACTCCAGGCATTGGGAGTTGTCGATACACTCCAGACAATATTCCCTTCCCCGGATCTTAAACTTCTTCTTGGCCAGCTCCAGTGCCTCATGGAATTTCAATTCCTGAGCGGAACAAACCCCAGCAAAACAGAGCAGGAAAAGGGTGTGGAGAAGCAGAGAGGGGAAGGAAATCTTTAGTTTTAATTTCATTGGTGACCCGCCGGATTTCGAAAAAATGTTCGAAAAATGTAGCGAATGTCATTCGCTTTGTCAAGGGAGAAAATTCCTCGGACTATTCGAACATCTTCTCCCCGGCTTTAATCTCCACATCGAAATTATTCTCATCCGGGGGGATGATACAGATGTACTTCTCGTTATAGACACAGGAGGGGTTATATGCCATATTGAAGTCGATGACCGTTCTATACCCCGGCATGATAATCTCTGCATCGAGGTAGCGGCCTCCCCTAAAAGTTCCATCTCCATTGGTTTTATCACTAAAGGGGATAAAGAGGTGGTCGCTGCCAGGGGATTTGTAAAGCTGCATTACGTATTCTTTGCCGTCGAGTTGAAATCGAAACCTTCCATATTGGATGTATCTCTTCTTTACCCCCTTATTGGTCAGGAATTGTGCGTAGTATTTGGGATTCATGATGTGGTACTTGTATCGTTTGATCTTTCCCTCGAAACGATACTTCAGGTCAATGGGATAATACGTTAACCCTTTAAAATTACTACGCTGCGAATCATCCAAAGGTGAGCGGGGATGTTCTTTGAAAAATTGGTTTCTTTTCTCCCTGTATTCGCTGATCTCCTGGTCGGATTTCCCCTGGGGATAAACCGGCCCGCCCGAAAGGAATGCCACCACAAGGACAAGAGGGACAGCGAAAAGCTTTGGGCCTATTTTTTCAGACATACTTCATCTCCTTCCTTATGATATTTCCAGGGTCTAATCCCCAAACCCTTGGAATAGTAAATGTTATCCACCCCCGAGGGCAATTTTCATCCTTCTTAAAAATTCCTCGGGTTTGATCACCTCATAAAAACGGAGGCTTTCAATCTCCTTTCCCATCTGATCGAGAAAGATGACCGTTGGGACTCCCTTGATGCTGTATCTCTCCATGAAAGATCGACTCTTGGGTTTGGTTGAGTGAGTGAGATCCACCCGTAATGTGAAAAATTGTTTCGCCTTGGCGATTACCGGTGGCGATGAAAAAGTCCGTCGTTCCAATTCTCGACAGGGAACACACCAGTCGGCGGTGAAATCGATGATGACGGGCTTTGCCTGATTTAGGGCCCTTTGGACCAGTTTTTCATCATAATCGAGCCATTGAATGCCTTGCCGATGAAAGAAGAGATGACCGGGTGCCAGGACGAGATAGGAGGAGAATACGATGCCAAAAATTCCCGTGCCCCATTTGATTCCTCGGAACCCTCTTAAGCCCTTGCCCGATCCCTCGACCCATCCCAAATATATCGAGCCTACGGCTGCAATGGAGGCCTGTAGGAACCAATAGAGCTCATTGGAGATGAGGTAGCGCAAGAAATAGACGGCCATTCCCAGCATAACGAATCCAAAAATCCTCTTCACCCAGACCATCCATTCACCTGAACGCGGGAGTCTGTTGAGGCTTCCCGAGAGAATTCCCAGAAAGATGAATGGGGTTCCCATGCCTAAGGCCAAGACAAAGAAGGTCCAAAACCCGAGGACCGGATCCCCTTTTTGCCCAACGTAGGACAATAACCCGATGATAAAGGGTCCAATACAAGGGGCAGCTAAAATCCCAACGGTTAGGCCCATGAAAAGGGCCCCGAGGATCCCCTGCGATGATTGCCCCGCAATCCGGGTGAAAAAGGCCGGCATCCTGATTTCGTAAATCCCAAACATGGAAAGGGATAAGCCCACGAGGACGCAGGCGATCAAGATGAGGACGAGGGGATTTTGCAGCGCTGATCCGAATAGGCTCCCCGTCAAGGCTGCGACCGTCCCGAGTATGGAGTAGGTGATCGCCATACCCAAAACGTAAAAGAGGGAGAGGATAAAAACCCACCGGGAGCTGCCTCCCCCTTGGGCGACGAAGAAACCGACGGTAATGGGGATGATGGGATAAATACAAGGCGTTAGATTGAGCCCCAACCCGCCCAAGAAGATGATAAAGAGGGAAAGGATGACTCCCCTTTGAACGGGGATAGGGGAGGGGCCATCGTTCTTTTTGGAAGGGATCGTTTCTCCGGGGGGTTGAAAGATTTCGGCGTGGATTGGGCGGACCTTCATTGGATCCTTGGTGATGGGGATCAAAGCCGAAAAGGCTGCTTCCGTTGGAAGGAGACAACTCCGATCATCGCAAGCCTGGTATTTGATTTTTCCCGAAATCCGGCCTTTCCCCGGGGCTGCTTCGCTGGAGACGGCGAGGTCAACAAAGATGAGTACTTTGTCCTCATATACTGCCAGCTCTCCCTGGATAAATGTGAAGGTTTTGCGTTTGGGTTTCGGATAGTGGATCTCTTCAACCGTGAAGCGCGGATCCGTCTCGAGAACGACCTCTGTTGGGATGAGGGATGTTTCCAGGGGTTTGTGGGCGTTAATGTGCCAACCCTTTTCAATATCCAGTTGGAGGGCAACACGTATCTCTTCACCCGGGAGGACGCTACTTTTCGACAGAAAAACATTGGTGGAAAGGACCTTTGGCTGAGCAAGGGAAGCGGTGGCCATGAAGAGGGCTAGCAGAGTTTGGGTAATCGTAGCCCAATAAAGCCTGGTTATTTGCTTCATAGGAGTTATGATCTCCATGAAAGGGGAAGCAAGCGGAGCTCCTTTAGTAATAGTGTAAGAAAAGTACTCCGGGGGAAAATGGATGATGAATCCAAAAATCCCAATAGGAGGTTCGCACTAGAACAATTAAAAATAACAAAAATGATCAGCTACGTCAATTTTGGGAGGACTGGAGTTTCCCCGATTTCTGGGGAGAACCGTTATCCTTGAGCGTAATCTTTATGTAATCAACAAATTGCGAGAATACTTCCTACAAAACTCAGAAAGCTCCACCCATATTTCCATTGACAAAGCGACAAAGGTCCTATTATAAAAGATTTTACGGACATGGCCTGGAAATTGCTTCTATTCCTTGGTAAAAAGATTCCACTAGAAAGGAAAACCTGGAATGAGGAATTCCGTCATAGTAGGAACGTTGTTCTTTCTGATGGCCTGCTCAAATATCGTTCAACTTCACAAGGGAACCACCGATGATCAACTCACAACGGAACCGGCAACATCCCCAGGGGAAATTCCCTTAGACCTTGGGGAAATTTTCAGTAGTACACCCACTGATGAGATGGCAGAACTGGTTCAGTTGGCCGATTTTTCCTCTCCGGATAAGACTCCTGAAGGAGGGGAAGGGGAGGAGGAGGAGCTCATGGTGGCCATTCCCAGTCCACCCGTGGATGACGAGGTTCGTGCCTTCAGTGAACCGGATTTACCCCCGGTGGAACAAGGGCTGGGGAAAGGAGAAAGAGAGCTTCAGTGGTCCCCCGCCTTCCCTGGGGAAGATGAAGACAAACTCCTCGTAGGGGCGGAGACATACTTTCAAGATCAAGCTCCATTCCAGGAAGAGGTGGCGGCGGAACCCGCCTTCGACATTCCAATCATCATCAACGGGAAAGTAGAACAATGCATTAAATACTACCAGACGAGGGGACGGAAGGTCTTCAGCCGCTGGCTCGCACGATCGAAGAGGTATATCCCCTTGATGAAAGAGGTCTTGAGGGAGAAGGGATTGCCTGAGGACCTGGTCTATCTGGCGTTAATCGAAAGTGGGTATAATCCCCGTGCCTATTCGAGGCGAAAGGCCATGGGCCTCTGGCAGTTCAGGTATCACACGGGAAAGCGTTATGGGCTGAGGGTAAACTGGTGGATCGATGAGCGAAGGGATCCGGTGAAATCGACAATCGCCGCCGCCAGATACCTGAAGCATCTCTACGATCGGTTTGAATGCTGGTACCTGGCGGCAGCCGGGTACAACGCCGGGGAGGGGAAGATCCTGAGAGCCATTAAGAGGTACAAAACCGAGGATTTTTGGGAATTAACCAAGTATCCATATTTGAAAAGAGAGACGAAAAACTTCATCCCCAAAATGATCGCTGCCGCCCTGATCGCCAAGAATCCGGAGGAGTACGGTTTTTCAGACATTTCATACGAAGAGCCCATTCGTTTTAAAACGGTGAAGGTGCCCGATGCCACGGATTTACGAGTAATTGCCAAGGCATCGGAATCAACCTATGAAGAATTGAAACGCCTCAACCCAGAGCTGAGGAGGTGGTGTACTCCGCCCAATGATCCCCATTACGAGCTGAAACTTCCGTATGGGAAAAAGGAAATCTTCTTGAGGAACTTCTCCGCTATTCCTCCTTCAAAGAGGATAACGTTCCGAAGGCACGTGGTTCACTCCGGTGAAACCCTCTCTCACATCGCCCTCCGATACCGAACCGATATTAGGGCTATCATGAGGATGAATCGTATTAGAAACCTCCACTCGATTAGGGCCGGTCGGTCTCTCATTATCCCTGTCAGGGGAGGCGAGGGGTTAAGGAAGGGGAAGATGGCGGCGAGGTTAAATCAGGGGACGAACCTTTTAGAATACGAGGGGCGGGCTTCTATTTATACTGTAAGGAAGGGTGATACCCTCTGGGAAATTTCGCGTTCTGCGGGGATTGATTTGGAGAGCCTCTGTCGTTGGAACGGAATCCAAAACGCCAGCAGGATTTACCCCGGGGATAGGCTAAAGATACCTATTGAGGAGAGCACTACCCCACCGGGAACCGAGGGAAAAATCCCCACTGCGAGAAATCCCGAGGGATGACCTATTTCCAATCCCCTTTTGCTCATTGAAAAAGCTTCTGTTCATTTCAAAGCTCGCTTCCGGTAAATGAGCGTTCACCTGCCACTTCGTGTCCAAACTCGCCCTCCGGGTTCAAATGGGGGAAATTACTCCTCTTTCCTTTCGCCCCGATTGATTATCAAAAACTCCTTCATGTTTTTTCAGGGGATATGATGTCTGGTAAGCTGGAGAATAAGATCAAAGCCGCCCGGGGAGGGGGCGGGCTAATCTCCTCTCGAAAAATGCAAACCTGATCAATGTCCTATCCGGAGAAATCTATCCCGCGGTTGTGGCCATATATGGGGATACCATCGTGGGCATCGGTCACTACGAGGCGGAAAGAGAAATGGATTTGGAGGGAAAATTCCTCTGTCCCGGATTCATAGATGCCCATGTCCACATCGAAAGCAGCATGGTGATTCCTTCCGAATATGCGAAGGCAGTGGTTCCCCGGGGTACGACCTCGGTCATCAGCGACCCCCATGAGATTGCAAATGTGATGGGATTGAAGGGATTACCCTCATGGCCGAGATGGCAGAGGGAATTCCCCTCAATACCTATATCATGCTCCCCTCCTGTGTCCCTGCGACGGAAATGGAGACCCCCGGGGCCCAGCTCGATGCCCGAGACTTGGAAGGGCTGAAGGATAAGGAGTAGGTATTGGGTTTGGGAGAGGTAATGAACTTTCCCGGCATGTTTGGGTGCATGCCCGATATGCTGGGAAAAATTGAGATGGCCCTGGGAAAACCCATCGATGGCCAAGAGCCTGGCCTTATGGGAAAAGACCTGGCAGCTTACATTACCGCCGGCATTCGGTCGGACCACGAATGCACGAACCCGGAGGAGGCCAGGGAAAAGCTACGGAACGGAATGGCAATCCTGATCAGGGAGGGTTCGATGGCCAAAAACCTGGAAGACCTCCTTCCCCTGGTGACCGCGGGAAATGCCCGAAGATGCCTCTTCGCATCGGCGGATCGGCACCCTGACGACTGGTCGTAGCGAACGCCTGTCAAGGGAGAACTTGTCATTCAGCATACAACTGGTGTATGAGATCGTGGAGGGAGGAGTGGGACTTTAAGGCATCAACGATCAAGGGCATCCTTCGCCTTTTTGAAGGCCTTTTCGGCCTTGGGCCCTTCGTCGATACCTTCGTAAGCAGTACCCAAATGCCGGTATACCTGGCTGAGAAGGTCCGACTGTGTTTCATCGAATAGGGAGACGGCCTTCTCCAGCACACCGATAGCTTCCCGGTATCTGTGCTGTTTTAGATAGATGGCCCCCAGGGTATCAAGGTAATATCCCTTGTGTTCCGGGGTCAATTCCATTGCCCTCAGAATCAGGCTTTCCGCCTTTTTGAGCTTCTTCCCCTGGGAAAGGTGGACCCAAGAGAGGTTGTTGTAAAGGTCGCCGTTTCGTGGTGAAATTTCGATGGCTTTTCGGTAGTAACTCTCAGCTTGATCATACTGTCCCATTACATAGGAGAGTTCCCCCAGGCGGGTTATGGCTGGAAGGAAATGCGAATCCTTATTCAAGGCCATTTTATATTCCCTCAGGGCCAATTCCAACTCACCCCTCTTCTCATAGATGGACCCCAAGGTGAAATGCTCCCGCGCCGACAATGGATCCTCCCGCCGCTCCTCAAAGCCCACGTGACCGCATCCCACAATCGGTATTAAGAAAAGGATGACTATGACGAGGTCGGCGTATCGAATGAATCCCCATCTCCTCTGGGGGGAAGGATGAGGAGCGTCCAATAGTCCATCTCTGCCCATGATCTTAAGAATCTTTCATAGGAGATAAGCTTATTCTTCCGCATTCCCGAATGGAGCACAAGGATTCTCTCGGCATTGTCGTAGCCAATGACTACCGAAAAATGCCGTATTGGAAGGAGAGGGTTGCCCAAATTCTGGAAGACGATGAGTGGACGATCCCTCGAGATATGGTTCTTTAAGTCGGATATGCTCCCCTTAAAGGTTCTGGCATTGAACCCCATCCTTCGCGCAAAAAGGGTTAGATCGATGCTGAGGGTCCCCTTTAGCTGTTTCATGAAGATCGCCTTCGCGATCTCCCCCGGAGTTACTCGGCGTCCATAATAATTGAGGACGCTGGCTAAGGCTGCCGGACCACATTGATATTTGGATTGGGGAAAGAAGGGGACAGCGGAGATGTAATGTCTAATTTCACGGTCTTCGGGATTACCCTTCTCGACGGGAATGAGGCCTTCCCGAGCACAGCGAAAGGAAATGAAGCCCACGAATATCGTGAGAAGCAGGGCCCTTCTCATCGTTCGGTGGTAAACGAGGCCCTCGGAAGCTACCATTTCAGGACGTCTATGACTCCCGCTATCTCCAGGATGAGGAATCCAATAAGCGCCAAGAGAACGATTATGATTACGACGGTGCCGCCGTTTCCCCCTGGCTCCAGTGCATGAATCTGGTTAGCGATCTGGTGGAGTTGTTCATCATCGAGTTGGTGAAGGCGGGCCTCGATTTCCCCCTTCGTCAATCCGAGCTGCGAGAGTTTGTGCTGGACAAGTTTCGTCTCCAGGAGTTTTTGGATTCTCTGGAGGTCGGTCTCTCGATCGCTGGCTCCACTCCCTTCGTAAGGGGATGGAATGAACATGGCCGGTGCACTGCTGGCGAAGGATAAAATTGAAAAGGCCACGGTGAGATATGAGACAAATATCCTATTAAAAAAGAACCTCTTAAAAAAGATCATAAACTCCCCTCCTTTTTCTTGGATTAATAATGGGTATTTCCTACCAAACTTTTCTCCCTTTGTCAAGTTGAAATTCTGCCATAAACATGTGCGATCATTTCCGGAAAAGGGCGAACAGAACCGTCAAGATAATGCTGATGGTGATACAGGTTATTTCTTCTTTCCCCAATACCTCTCCTTTTCGCTGTAGATGCAACCACAGTATTGCTGGCGATACAGGCCCATGGCCTTTGATTCGCGGATCCCTTCCTGCCACCCTTTCCGGAAGTCTTCATAGTGGAAGGGAATTGAAAACAGTTTTGCGAGACTCTCGCCGATCTCCTTGATGAGGGACTGATTCTGATGTTTGCTATACAACAGCGTTGTGGTAAAGGCATCGAATCCTTCCCCTTTTGCCGTCTGAGCGGTGGCTTCCAGGCGGGAGTAGTAACAGTGTTTGCACCGTTCATGCTCGCGGTAGACCACGCCACGAAGAAACCCCTCGAGATCATATTCATCTCGGTAGATCACCTTCAAGCCGACCTGCCTCTCATACTCTTTGGCTGTCTCCAGCCTTTGCCGGTACTCTCGGTAGGGGTGGATGTTGGGGTTGTAGAAAAAGCCAGTCATTTCCCAACCCTTCTTGTGCAAAACCTTCAGAGGGTAGATGAGGCAATTGGCACAGCAGACGTGGATTAACCCCTTCAATTCCCCTCCCGTTCCTTCAAGGATGCATGTGCGGCAGCCAGTCGCGCGATGGGAACCCGGAAGGGAGAGCAGCTCACGTAATCGAGCCCTATCTGATGGCAAAACTCGACAGAACTCGGCTCCCCACCATGCTCTCCGCAAATTCCTATCTTGAGATCTGGTTTGGTTGTCCGTCCTTTTTTGACGGCGATATCCATCAGCAGTCCGACACCGCTCCGGTCGAGCTTTTCAAAGGGATCAAAATCCCAGATATTGGCGTCGAGGTATGCATTGAGGAACTTGCCGGCATCATCCCGGCTTATCCCGTAGGTGGTCTGGGTTATATCATTGGTCCCGAAGGAAAAGAATTCCGCCTCCTGCGCCACCTGGTCGGCAGTGAGGGCGCCTCTGGGGACCTCGATCATGGTCCCGACCTTATACTCAATTTCCATCCCATACTGGGAGAATACCTCATGAGCCACCGTTTCCACAACCCGCCTCTGGTTCGCCAACTCTCGCACATCTCCCACCAAGGGGATCATGACCTCGGGGTGAACCGCTATCCCCTCTTTCTTTACCTCGCAGGCAGCCTCGAAGATAGCCCTGGCCTGCATTGCCGTGATCTCGGGATAAACGACACCAAGACGGCATCCCCGGTGCCCCAGCATTGGGTTGTTCTCATGGAGTGCCTCAATCTTGGTCCTCAGAGTGTCCTCGGTGACCCCTATTCTTTTGGCCAGTTCCTCAATCTCGCTGGGGGCATTGGGGAGAAATTCATGCAAGGGGGGATCCAGGGTCCGAATGGTGACCGGTCTTTCCCCCATCTCCTGAAAGATTCCCTTGAAATCCTCCTTTTGCATGGGAAGCAGCTGTGCAAGGGCCGCTTCTCTCCCGCCGCTATCCTCGGCCAGGATCATCTCCCTGACCGCATTGATCCGATCTCCTTCGAAGAACATGTGCTCGGTGCGGCAGAGTCCAATCCCCTCGGCTCCGAAGGCGAGGGCGATCCGAGACTGATCGGGTCTGTCGGCATTGGTGTGCACTCCCAATCTCCTGGCCTCGTCGGCCCAAGACATTAACTCAGCGTAGTACCTGTAGACCTGGGAATCCTCGGGCCGCTTGCTCCCTTCAGCGAGAACTTGCAGAATTTCGGAAGGCCTGGTAGGAATCCTGCCCAGGATTACCTCCCCGGTGGTCCCATCGATGGAGAGATGGTCGCCTTGCTTAACCGTGCGGCCATTGGCCTTCATTTGTTGGGTTTTATAATTGATATCGAGGACACCGCAGCCCACCACGCAGACTTTGCCCATCTGGCGGGCCACCAAGGCGGCATGGGAGGTCATTCCCCCCCGGGCAGTCAAGATTCCCTGAGCGGCGTTCATCCCTCGGATGTCCTCGGGAGACGTCTCAACCCTCACCAACAGAACCTCCTCTCCCCGGGATGCCCACTCCTCCGCATCAGGGGCGCTGAAGACCACCTTTCCCGTCGCCGCACCCGGGCCGGCATTCAGACCGTGGGCAATGAGATTTCCCTCGCCGACGGCCCGCTTTTTTTGTTGCGGATCAAAGACCGGCCGCAAGACCTGGTTCAGTTGATCGGGCTCCACCCGCAAAAGGGCCTCTTCCTTGGTGATAAGCCCATCGTGTACCATATCCACGGCCGTCCTCAAGGCGGCCAATCCGGTACGCTTTCCGACCCTCGTCTGGAGCATCCAGAGCTTTCCCTGCTGGATGGTGAACTCGATATCCTGCATATCCCGGTAATGGTGGTCGAGCTTTTCCCGGATCTCATCCAGCTGCCCGTAAACCTCGGGCATCTCCTCCTCCAGGGATGGGATATTCTTGTCCCCCTTCTGTCGCCTGTTGATGGGCTGAGGGGTGCGAATTCCGGCAACCACGTCCTCTCCCTGGGCGTTCAGGAGGTATTCCCCATAGAACACATTCTCTCCCGTAGCTGGATCCCTGCTGAATGCCACCCCCGTACCCGACGTCCTCCCCATATTGCCGAAGACCATAACCTGAACATTCACGGCTGTTCCAAGGTCATCGGGAATGGTGTTCAGCTCCCGATAGGCGATGGCCCGGGGGGTGTTCCAGGAACGGATAACCGCTCCGATGGCCCCCCATAACTGCTCTTTGGGGTCTTCGGGAAACTCGACTCCTCGTCGTCTCCTTATTTCCTCCTTGAATTCCCGAACGAGTTCCTTCAGGTCCCCAACGGTCAGTTCATGGTCGTAACTGACACCTCTGGCCTCTTTCTTCGCATCCAGGATCACCTCAAAGGGATCGAGTTCATCCTTCTCCTCGGGTTTGAGCCCCAAAACGACATCACCGTACATGGCCACAAACCGACGGTAACAGTCATAGACAAACCGTTCATCCTCGGTGCGCTTCGCCAAACCCCTCACCGTCTCGTCGTTCAGGCCAAGATTCAGTATGGTGTCCATCATTCCCGGCATGCTTATGGCAGCACCGCTGCGTATCGAGACGAGGAGAGGGTTTTTCGGGTCACCGAACCTTGCCTCCATGATCTTTTCCACGTCGGAGAGGGCATCCTCTACCTCACGCGTGAGCTCAGGCGGATAGGTCTCATCATGCTCGTAGTAGTACCGGCAGACCTCCGTGGAAATGGTAAAGCCGGGGGGAACAGGTATGCCTAAATTGATCATCTCCGCCAGATTGGCGCCTTTACCCCCCAACAGTCCTTTCATCTGGGCGTTTCCGTCTGCCCTTCCTCCACCGAAGAAATACACGTACGTAGGCATTCTATCTTCCTCCATTCTTATTTAGAGTTGCCGTTAGCCGAGATCTGCAACCCTCACACGGGAAAAATCAGTGACCTGTGAGAAGAGCCCCTGGATCTCCCCAAGTAAGGCCAATCGGTTGTCACGCACCTTTTCATCTTCGGCCATTACCAAAACATGGTCGAAGAACTTATTTACCGGGACATGAAGTTTGGCCAACGCGGCCATAACACCCTTGTAATCTCCATTCTTCATTAATGAATCAAAATCCCCCTTCATTTCAAGATACCGTTGGTGAAGTTCCCACTCTTGAGGTTCCTCAAAAAGGCCGGGATTTGTCTTGGGACTGTAATCCGCTCCTTTCAATATATTAGCTATCCTCTTAAAGACAACGGCCAGGGGTTCAAACTGGGGTTTTCCTCTAAATTTGGCCAGGACCTCCACCCGAGCGTGGGCATCCTGGAGATCATCCGCCTGGACAGCCAGCACGGACTCCACCAAATCACCCGGATACCCTCGGGAGGCCAGCAGGTTGGCGAACCGCCCTCGGAAAAAGGCCAGGACATCGGCCTCGATCTCCTCGGGCGACCGCTCTATTTTTTCCTTCAGAAGTTCCATGGCCACCCGGATCAGCGCGGTCAGCGAGATTGGGTAGCCCTTGCCCAGGATGACATGGATGATCCCTAAGGCCTGCCGCCTCAGCCCAAAAGGGTCTCCCGCGCCCGTTGGCATCAGCCCAACGCCGAAACATCCCACAATCGTATCCAATTTGTCGGCGATGCTGACAAAATCTCCAATAGGGGCGGATGGTAGGCGGTCGCCCGCAGAAGTGGGAAGGTAGTGTTCAGAGAGGGCGGTGGCCACTTCTTCGTCTTCTCCGGAAATAAGGGCGTACTCCTTTCCTACCACGCCTTGAAGGGCGGGGAACTCTCCCACCATACCTGAAACGAGATCGGCCTTGCAGAGCATTGCTGCCCTTTCAACCTTTTCCTCTAGGTCAGGTCGAAATTTCCGAGCAAGAGAGAGGGCCAATTCCTTAAAACGGAGGACCTTCTCGTAAGAGGTCCCCAGTTGAGCTTGAAATATCACGCTTTTTAACGCTTCCACCTTCCGATCCAGGGGTTCCTTCGTATCCTCCTCGAAGAAGAATTTGGCGTCGGAAAGCCGGGCCTTGAGGACCCTTTCATTTCCCCTTTTAAAGATTTCCATATCCGGCGGTCGGGTATTGCATATGCTCACGAAATACGGCATGAGTTTTCCCCGTTTATCGACGATGGGGAAATACCTCTGATGCTCCTGCATAGCGTTTATCACCACCTCTCGGGGGAGTCTTAAGAACTCCTTTTCGAAACTCCCCACGACGGCGGTGGGATATTCCACCAGATACGTAACCTCCTCCAGAAGATCTTGATTACTCAATACCCTACCGGAGACCTCCGCCGCGGCCTCGGCGATCCCCTCCTCGATCATCTTTTTCCTCTCCTGGGGATCCACGATGACGAAGGCATCTTTGGTTTGCCTCATGTACGTTTTGAAGTCTCGAACCTCGAAGGCGTGGGGACCCATAAAGCGGTGACCATAAGACCGATTTCCACTTTCGATGCCTCCGAATCCAAACGGAATGACCTGTCCATTGAACAAGGCCAAAATCCAATGAATGGGGCGGGCGAACCGGATCTTAACCGTGCCCCAACGCATCGACTTGGGAAATGAGATGGTGCCGATCACCCTTGGCAATATCTCCCTGAAAAGGAGGGATGATGGCTTCCCTTCCTCCTTCTTTACGGCACAGAGGTATTCCCCCTTCTCCCCTTTGAGGGTAACGAGATCCTCCACCTGTAGCCCCTGTCCTTTGGCAAAACCCGAAGCCGCCTTGGTTGGTCGTCCCTTATTGTCAAAGGCCATCTGTACAGGGGGGCCTAATTTTTCCCTTTCCACATCCTCCTGTTTTTTGGCGATATCTTTTACAAGAAGGACCAGCCTTCGGGGAGTCCCCAGGGTTTTCACCTCTCCGTGGGCAATTCTGGCTGCATCTAGTTCCCTTCGAATCAAGAGGGCCATCTCCTCTAGGGCTTTTGAAATGAAACCCGCCGGAATCTCCTCGGTTCCGATTTCCAAAAGCAATTCCTTCCCCATTCTGCCTCCTACGGGTTGGCCCCTTCCCTTTAAGCTGTCAAGGAGTGCAATGATCATCCCCCTTGAGATTGCAATAGGGGAAATCCCATCTTTTCCCTCTGGCTCAGATATTTCCCGGCACATGCCCTGGCGAGGTCTCTTACCCTGTGAATAAATCCCGTTCTTTCCGTGACGCTGATAGCGCCTCTCGCATGAAGGATGTTGAAGGTATGAGAACATTTTAAACAGTAGTCGTAGGCGGGAAAAACAAGACCTTCGTTGATAAGCCTATTACATTCCCCCTCGTACATGTCGAAGAGTCGAAGGAGCATCTGAACATCCGCCCCCTCGAAATTATAGGTAGAATATTCCCATTCCCTTCTGTGATAAATATCTCCATACGTGATGCCTTCCGCCCATTTCAGATTGTAGACATCATCGATTTCCTGAAGATACATGGCGATGCGTTCCATTCCATAGGTCAATTCAACGGGGATGGGATCGAGCTTAAACCCGCCCGCCTCCTGGAAGTAGGTGAATTGAGTAATCTCCATGCCGTCAAGCCAAACTTCCCACCCAAGGCCCCATGCACCGAGGGTGGGAGATTCCCAATCATCCTCCACAAAACGAATATCGTGGGCTAAGGGATCAATTCCGAAACTCCTCAGGCTATCGAGGTAGATTTCCTGTACATCGATGGGGGAGGGTTTCAAAATGACCTGGTATTGAGTGTGCTGTTCGAGCCGATTGGGATTCTCGCCATACCGCCCATCGGTTGGGCGACGGGAAGGTTCTATATAGCTAACCCTCCATGGTTCAGGGCCCAATACCCTGAGGAAGGTTGCGGGATTCATCGTTCCGGCCCCCACCTCGGTATTGTACGGCTGTTGTATGAGGCAGCCCCGATGAGCCCAGAACGTTTCGAGGGCTAAAATCATCTCCTGAAATGTCATCGATCAACTCCGATTGGTTGTTTTTCAGTTATAAAAATTATATTTATTACCATGTTACCATATCCCTGTCAAGTTACCAGGGCCTGGAGTTTCCTCAGAAAAATGCATGTAATTACTTTAACTTGCTAAAAAAGTTACAAAAATTAGAATGAACAAATGCCAAAGCTCAAAGTTCAAATGAATCGCAAATGTCAAATGACAAATGGGGAAGGTTGATTGTCCGAGTCGTTTAGTTATGGACTAGTTTTACAAGCTAACTACTTAACTATTGTGGGAAATTAAGAGTTTTGACATTTGGAGTTGCTATTTGGGTGGCTTAAAGGAATGTGGGCGATCGGGCGTTGGGAAGAGCCCAAAAGTCCGGAAACTCCTCACCAGGGCAAAGTGGTGCCTCAAGGGTTCAGCTCTCGGGGATCCGAGGCCTTCCCGGCGGGAAACCCTCGATGCAGGTTTATCAACAGAAAAAGGCCATGAGCTTTGAGCCCATGGCCTCGATTTCATTTCCCTTTTTGCCAATCCTATGCCGCTATTTCCCCGATTTCATTTCATACGCCTTCATCTGCCGGCAGATCCTGTTGGATGCTTTTTCCAAATGGTTTGACGCCGTCTGAATGGATTCGATCACCCTTACGGTTGGGCCGGTCTTTTGGGTACTTTCCCGATACCGTTTTTCGATAAAGTTCGTCCACTTACCTTCTTCTTCATGACCCATACCCTTTATGAAAACCCCCATCTTGAGTTGGTGTGGAATTTCCAGCAAGGACCATTTTACCTCGCCTACTGCCTGGATCTGGTCCCCTCCTAAATCGATCCCGATCTTCAAATAGTACTTCTTCTTATCCCCCATGAGCTTGGTGGCGATGGGGATCATCTGTGGGATTCTCGAGTTCATTCTTATTCCCAACCCCCGCATGGAGACATCCATGGTTTCCCCAGAGAAACCGGCATTGAGCTTTGTCCGCCCCTTAATATCGATGAGACCGAAATGAACGGGAAGGTTCACATCTAGTCTGGGATGTGTTCTTCTTCCGACCCAATCGTCCTGCATGTTCGTGATCCTCATGTACTCTCATAACCATTGGATCAAAAAGCATGCCAAAAAGGGAAAATAGACGACTCTAGCCGGTTGAAGTCAACCGATTCATGATTATTCCCACGGAATAGATAATTTTGGATAAAAAACTCCACCTTCTGAAGAAGGGATCTTCGGAGATTGATACAATCCACAGTTAAAAATGGTATTTTTTGCACATGCTCTGAAAAAATTTCACATCCACGGTTGAAATTACATAATGAGAGCCATGGCACTACGGGCAGGCAAAATCCCTGAGCTGCCGAAGGTAATCGTGCCGGAGATGAACTACATACCGAGGTCTCTCAGGAATTTCTTGGACTTCAGTTCCTTATTGACATGGTAATGGATGAACTTGGAAAGAATAGTGTCGCTTTCCGAAAGGGCCTGCTTTGAGAACTTCAGCCGGTGAATTTTAGATAAGTCCATTTCCATCGCGGCTTGCAATATTTTCGCCGTTCCCGGGGAAATGGTTGGCAGATCATAATAACCCCTGGAGCATCTCTGGCAAAGCAAGCCCCCCTGCTGAGCACTGAAATGGATCGGTTCGCCATGTTCGAGTGTTTCATTACAGCGGAGGCATCTGTCCAGCCCGGGTCGATAGCCCAAGAGAGACAGCGAGCGGATTTCGAAAATTCTTAGGATTTGAGCCTTAGCTTCATCATCGCTCAGGAGGGAGAGGAAGGCTTTAAGCATGTTGAATAAATCCGGGTTGGCTTCCCTCTCGGCAGTCATCTCATCCACGAGTTCAACAAGATAGCACCCAAAGGCAATCTTTCGGATGTCTTCTCGTATCGCGGGGAAGGTATTTACGATATCACATCCTTCTATCCGTACCAACCCCGCCTCTTTCTTATCAAAGAAGATCAGCCTGCTGAGGGTAAAGGGCTCCAGTGCATTGGAAAAACGCCGTCTGCTCCTTTTAGCTCCTTTAGCGATTCCCTTGACCTTTCCGAAATCAGAGGTATAGAAGGCGACGATTCGGTCGGATTCCCCAAAATCCAGGGTTTTAATGACGATTGCCCATGTCTTGCATTGAGGCACGGAGGAGAACCTTTTTAAAATGTTTTCAATGAGTTACCAATTTCCACTTTATAGAAACTCCACCCTCTATAATTACCACTTATTTGTAGGGGGTGACAAGTACCATTTCCAACATGGAAGGAAGTGAGAGGATGCGTAGGTATAACCACAAATTGAGGGAACTCATCCAGGATTTCCGGTTCCGAACTCAGGCCGCCCTTCCCGTACCTCGCAGGGAAGCACTTCGAAACCCAGATGAAGGGGAGGGATAGCCGAAACGGCCGCGGTGATTCCTTCCCCACACCTCCCTATCTATGGAAGCCTTCATTAATACTCTTGATTATTTGCGATTGAAACATGGAATAACGAGGACCGATGCGAGTCTATCTAATACATCTTGAAATCAACATGCTGCTGTTTCGAGATAGGGTCTTGTGATGTCTAGGTGATTGGGGTATTTTCGGACCGCGCAGTCCCTGTATTCTACCATCATGACATTTCAACGAACTTCTTCGAAGTAATTGGAGTATTTCTCATATTCTTCAAAAAGCCTCACCAGATCAGTCAAAGAACCGACGCTTGATGCTCCGATTCTTTCGAAGTCCTCTTGTCTGAAAATCCTTGCAATCCCAATGAACGCTGTTTCCTTGTCCTTGACATAATCAATGTCTTTGTTATGCATGGTAATAATTTAAGTTTTGATTCTAGGGTACGTAGATCTCGTAATCGGTAAACCTTATACCAAATACCTGGGGGTTGTATGTAAGATCATCTCCCTATGCCAACACCCCAAAAATAACATTTAGGATGCCACCAACTGAGAAAGCAGATATAAGCATAATCAAGACCGATTTCGACATATCCTTTATCCCTAGTTCCTTAAATAGGATGGCGAAGGTACCTACACAGGGGAAATACATTGCAAGCACCACAGAGGCAACAACCAACTGACCAGCGGTTAGATTTAGTGGATCTAACATACCTACTGCCACATCCTTTCTCAACAATCCGATGATAAGGGCAGAGATTGCCTCCTGGGGCAGGCCCAAAATGCTGGTTATCAAAGGTGCAACGATTTTTCCCAGAAATTCGATTATCCCTAATGAATAAAGTATATTTACGATCAATACGCCAAGGAGCACCAGTGGAACGGCAGTAGCAATAAATTGTCTCACCCTCATCCCAAATTTCTTCATTAATGTTCCGAAGTATGGGATCCTATAAGGCGGTATCTCCACATATAGCTCCATGCTCTCTCCACTCATTATGCGGTTAAGAAGCAAGCCCAAGATTGTCCAGACAATGAAGAGGGTGATGAAAACAGCAGCAACGTATTGCCCTCCCTTTTCACCCACCAAACCAATGACCATAGCAGTTAGAGCCATACAGGGGACACAAATGGCCAAGAGGGTAGCAGCGATAAATCTCTCCCTCCGGGTCTCCAGGATTCTTGTGGCCAGGACGCCTGGGATATTACATCCTAACCCCAAGAACATGGTTATTGCTGCAAATCCATGCAGACCTACCCGATGCATTATTGTATCTACTAAGACTGCGAACCTTGGTAGAAAACCAACATCCTCCAAGATGCTGAGTATCAGGTAGAAGGAAATAATATAAGGTAACACCGCTGCAAGAGGAACGAATAGCCCCGTGGACAAGATTCCAAAGGATTGTCCATAATCTACCTCACCTGCTATAAGTTTTCCAACTAGGATGTCATGGATAAAGCCAGAGCCGCCCAGTAGCTCACTCAGGCGCATCATAACCGGTGTCCAGATGCTGTCAAATAGACCCTCTCCAACACCAACCAGCAACTCACCAATAAATCTTATTACCTTAAATATAAGGTAAATCGCTACAATCCCAATGGGGATCCCTGTCAAAGGTTTGATCGAGGCGTCTCCAAATCTCTCAAGAAATGTATGATGGCGATGAGAGAGTGTTTGACATTGACCGACGATCCGTCCCACCTCATCCCATCTTTCATGTTCTGTTCGTCCCTTGATTCCACCAACCTTTGCCTCTTCCAATCTTAAGACAAGTTCTTTGATCCCTTCACCAGTGGGCGCGACGGTGGTCACAATGGGAACACACAGGAGTTCCTCTAGTTTCTTTACATCTATACCTATCCCCATATGTTTTGTCTCATCCCACATATTGAGGGCGACTATTGTCGGCATCTTTTTATCTATAATATCCATGGTGAGACGAAGATTTCTCTCCAAGTTAGTGGCATCCACTATATCTATAACAAGGTCTCCTTTCTTCATCATTTCGCAAGCTACCTCTTCGGCCTTGCTGGTAGGCTCTAATGTATATGTGCCTGGAACATCGATTACCTCAGTGCGCTCGCCCTTAAATGTCATATATCCGCGTGCAAACTCAACAGTGGTTCCAGGATAGTTTGATGCAACGACATTTACACCAGTCAATCTTGAAAAGATAACGCTCTTTCCAACATTGGGATTCCCCATCAAAAGTATCCTCTTCATCTTCGTAACTTCCTCCTAAACTTTTATCGCCACCTTGGCGGGGCCTTTCTGATTATTTATTGTCAATCCACATCTAAAAAAATCCTTTTAGCCATTCCATAGCCAATGGCAATCTGTAAATTATCCACAGATACCAATATTGGGCCCCTTAAGGGCTGCGAAACCAGCTTGGTTACCCTCTTTCCCTCCATAATCCCCATTGCCTGGACATGTCTGATAAAACCATACCCCCCTTGAAGCCTAACAACGATACCACTCTGTCCATTTTTCATGTATGCCAGATCAACCATCTCAATTCCCCCCTTTGGTTACATTCAATAATGTCTATCCCTTCTCGGCTCCTTTTTTATTCTCTTCCGTTCTTTGCTACTACTAACTCAATCAGAGCTATCTAATAATTTAAGTAAAAAATTTATCCCTCCATGATCTTTCTTGCCATACCAAAATCAAGGGCCAGCCTAGTATCATTTACTCCAAGCTTTACTCTTGGAATGAGTGCTGTCATCTTGCTCTCTCTCCCCTTTCCATCTCTTTTATCTTGGCAATATATTCATGAGCAAACTTCTTCATCCTCGCCAGACATTTATCCTTGGGTTGCCGATGCTCCCTATATTCATCAAAGTACTCAAGCCAGCTTGCGCCACCCCTGGGACAATCCTCGATAAATTTCATAAAGTCAACAAATCTCTCAAGTGTAGTAGGGCTGACAGCATGTTCCATCTTACAGGCATCCTCGTCTGCCTGATGAAAGTCTATCTTTAATATATCGGTTAAAAATCTCCTGAGGATTTGATGCCTTTGATCTATATTGTTTCCAACATCAGAGCCTTTTCCGGTGAGCTCAAGATATTCATATTTTTCATAGTCAATGAGGCCTTTGTCGCTGAGTGTTTTAAGCATACTAGTAAGGACAACCCTCTTTTCCTTGGCCAGATTAAATATAGCCTCTAGATAATCTTCCATAGTTGGTGTAAGGGGATTTTTGGCGATTTTATCGGTATATTCAGACATAATAGTGTCCTTTGTTAGAGTTCCCGAACTAAATTTTATTATTCTAATAATATAGCGAAAAAAAATTGCTTGTCAATTATTTTCTAGATTTGTTAACTCAGATACAAATTGCTCATGCCATATACTGTCTTAACGAAAGAAAGGGAAGGATTGAATGAAATAACCCATCTTTCTGAGATTATACCGAAGAAAGTCTAGACAAGACAGATGCAAGAGATAACATTATAAGAAGAGAGGCTGCCATGGAATCTATATGCGGTTATATGGAAAAGTACGACTACGAGAACCTTTTACTCTGCCAGGATAAGGCGCTCGATTTTAAGGCCATCATTGCCATTCACGACACCACTCTAGGGCCTGCCACTGGGGGCTGTCGGATGTGGCAGTATGACAGCGAGAAAGACGCCATTGAGGATGGCCTCCGACTGGCCCGCGGCGTAAATAAAGGGAGACGGCCATGATTTTATGCATTTCTTTTCCCTTCCAGCCTATATCGGTTATCCAGGACAAGTCTTTCTCCACGCCGTACCGCCCTACTAACGGAAGACTGAATTATGCCAAGTAATTTGGCAACTACAGTACCATTCATGCTTCTCATTACCGTGGCTTTAGGAACATTGCCCGTTCTGAGTAACAGATGAAAATGGTTGGGAATCAGCGACCAAGCGTAACACGGTGTGGAAGTTTCTGTCAAAACATGAGCGAGTTAATCAACGAAGGTTTCTCGATCGACATCATCCTGAAAAATATCTCTGCGCTCAAATTCCCCGCATATAATATGATGCAGGGCTCCAGGGGCGCCTATGCGGGCTTGGGGGGCATGATTTTTGTATATCACAAATGCAGAAAAGAGAAACGCATAATTTCATGACCGTACCCCTTTTTCCTTGAGCTGATACAGAGCGCTTTGTTAACGCCCTGCGCAAAGCAGGGCTGAAATGAGGGAAGGTCAAGCACCTAAGAAACTACCGGTTTAAGCTCGGGGTTTTGAATGAGTTCTTATCGCAGGAGTCACCCTCTACTCCGCCCCGGGCAGGGCGAGAGGGAGTTCCTTCCGTGTATAACGCACATCGCACCGTGGTGTGCGACCGGTGCTAACTGTATTCGATAGTCACCAAACCAGCCCAAAACTATCGAATTGCGATATAAATATTTACCTTCCCCCCTTTCTCCTTCATCTCCCTATCAAGCTTTTTAAACTTAACCATGAACTCATCCTCAGTTATTATTCCCTTCTCGAATAGCAATTGCCTCAATGCCCCTATCTCCAGCATGTTGTAGATAGCCAATTCTTGGACGGTGGTGATTTCTTTTGGGATCGAGTGGTTTTGCCATCGTGAGAATTTTTCTATTTCGGGTTTACGGATAAATAGGCTTTGATAAAATTGTCCATCAGGTCTTCCATTGAGGTTCTGATGTCTTCCAATTTAGGGGCGAGACCAGTTGTGCTGATTGACCAAGTAACCGCCCCCATCTTAATATTACGAGCTCGAACCAGATAAACATCTTGTACAAGCTCAACCCTATTAGTGTAGATATATCCTAGGAAGTATCTGTATTTGGAAATATTAGAATGTACATATATATAGGGCCTGCCAGACGTCATTTGATCTTCTGTTTCAGATAGAACCTTGATCCCCGCCCTCTCAAGTTTTTGCTTGGTGTTCGTCCGTAACCGGTCTACGGTCAGTCCATCTCCTTTGATTTCAGGTCTTAGGGGTTCTATCACTATTTGGACTCCTTGGAGACCACGGAGCGTTTGACGGCTAAATTCATCATCTTGGGCAAATGCAGGCTTTGAGGAACGCAACTCCATAAAAGCTAAGACCATAAATATCACCTGCACCAAGGCCAAGACCATAAATATTAAGATAATCCATGCTTCTCTCTTGCCCATATTTTCTCACCACCTTTCTTGTTTCCCCACAACCCCCTCTTATTCAACCTCGCCATCTTCTCGTATAGTCTGAATTCTTCCATGTATTTGAATGGAAAGCGGTTATAGGCAAACCCATAACCCTTGCTTTATTATCTCGGCATTCAGAAAGGTTCCATCCATCAGATATACATGGGCCAGAATCCTTCCATATTTATCCCGGCGGCCCAGGTACACGTCATTGGAGTCAAACTCAAGCCTTATTTGTTTTTTCTCCACCAATGACTTAGTGAATGCCGTGGCTTTCCTTCCTAAGGCGTTGATGGTCTTGATGTCCCTTCCCGATCTTTGGGCGTCCAGGTAGAGCATGGCTGATTCATGAACCTCAGGAGCATCAATGCCAATCAGTCTAACTCTCAGGCCATTTGTGAGGAGAAGCGTGTGGCCGTCAATAACCCGTTTAATCCAGGCGGTTTGGGGATCAGCGGCTTGAGTGGATAGCGGGATGGATAGGAATAAAAGGACAAGCAGTGGTAGTAAAATCTTCTGGTTAGGCCACCTCATGCGCCTATATTAGCAGGGAGGAACAAGATTTACAAGAAAAAAGGCATGGTGATATGCCATGCCTTTTTCAGTCCAAACTTCTGCGGTATCTAAACCTCCTTTATCCGTTATTCAGGTTCATCATCTTCAAAGGGGTAAGTTACCACATCCACAGCTTTAACGGCCCCTTTAGTAACTATTTTTGTCGTTTTGGCTGCCCCTTTGGCTGTCCATTTAACGGGTGTGGTTACTACCTTAGTTGCCATGCACCCAAAACTGAACAAGAGAAAAAAGAGAAAAATGGAAAATGCTCTTATGTATTTCATGTCTACAATCTCCTTTTCTCCCCCTAAATATACATTCAAATCATAAGCATATTTTATGCCAATAATATCTTTACTGATAATTCCAATAAAATCTGGATAAATTTTTCATGGTTGTATGAAAATATTTTACAAATGGGACTCGACTCTTTTTAAATTACCGATTTATGATTCGAAGCCGGAGTGGGTGCGTCAGTAGCAGACGGGCCACTTTCCTAGAGGTTAAAACAACTTGTTTGACAGGATGGAGGAAAAGGTTTAACATGTTGATAAGAGAGGAGGTTTTCAATTTGTCCGAGGCTCCGAGGCGAGCGAGGCTGAGCAAAAGGAAAGGAAGGGGGTGCTAAAGGTTGAAGAATCAGAATTTGGAAAAATCTAACATTAAGGAGGTGGCCCATGAGCGTATATAGAATAGAATTGACAGATACCGAAATAAGGCTGCTTGTTGATCAAATTCAAAATCATATTTCACTTACTGAAGTTGAGTTCAGAGAAATTGATTCAGAGTTAAACGAACAAGTAAGGATCGAAGGAGATCATGACTACCAGTTGCACGCAGAGAGAGATGGTCTTTTGCAAGCAATAGAAGATTCTAAGCAATTACTCGAAAAACTCAAAACAACTCTAGGAGGTGGCCCATGAGCGTATTTAAAAGCGGCAAGTATTGGTATTATACGTTTCAGGTCGCTGAGAGGAAACACCGTGGGGGGGATTCCCCACCGAGGAAGGGGCGAGGAAAGCCGAGGCAGAACATCGCCAGGAGCTGGGAAAGCAAGCCAAAATGGAAATGACCCCCGACCAATTCCTGGGATATCTGCGAGATTACGGGGAGATGATTGCCAGTGAGTACTATGATCCTAAGGGCATAATAGAAATAAGCCCACTTACCCTCGGACAGTTGGCAGCTATGTATTTCGAGACGAAGAAAAACGAGGAATCATCGGAGTGGCACGTCAACAAAATGTGGAGGTTCCAAAGGCAATTTTCCGATTGGTTCGACATCGAAGTTAGGACCATCATGCGCGAGGATGTGAGGGAGCATCGGAACAGGGTTGCCGATGAGGTTTCGAACGACGCGGCCAATAAAGATTTGGCGTTACTAAAATCCATCTATAGATGGGGGATTGACGAGTATAGATGGGGGATTGACGAGGGATTGGTGGACAGGAACCCATGCCAGGGGGTGAAGACTCTCGACTGGGAAAGGAGGGAAAGTACATCCCCTCGGATCGCGATGTCCTGGAGGTCCGGAAGCACCTCCCCACAGTCTGGGAATGGATCTACATAACGGTTAAGAACACGGGCGCGAGGATGAGATCCATCCGACGCCTCACGTGGAATGACGTGATATTCGAGGACCCGAATCCGAAAATCCAATGGGGGTCAATAATCCTCCGGCATTACAAGGGGAAGGACGGGAAACTACGGCGACACAAACTTCCAATGACTCAGGAATTGTATTTCACCCTGAGGCACGTTCACGCACAGAGGGACAAAGCAAACCTCCACGTTTTCCCCTCGCCCAAGACGAAAGCTCAACGGGTAAAATTTCAGCCCATCATTAAAGAAGGCGTGCGAGGAAGCTGGTGTTTCTTACTTCTCGGGGCAATGCCTACGACATTATGCGGCGACGAAACTCCTGAAAATGGGATATCGGGTGGAGGTGATCCAACGCATCTTGGGGCATTCCAATAAAATCGTCACGGAAAGATACCTCGAGCCGATCGAGGACCAATTGGCCGAGGCCATGTATGACTACGGTCGCGAGGTAAGGGGAAAACCCGTGTCAGTCGGTGGAGAAATCAAAGACGATAGAAACTCCACCCTCTATAAAACCCGGTTCTAGCCCACATATGCAGCGTTTTAATGACGATTGCCCATGTCTTACATTGACCCATAGGGAAGGATTCACTGGATGAGATATTTTAGGAAAAGCGTTGCAACCCCGAAATAGACGAGGATGCCCGTGATATCGTTGGCAGTAGTGACGAAGGGGCCCGATGCGATGGCAGGGTCCACCTTTATCTTTTTGAAGAAGGCCGGGGCCAACGTCCCCATGGTTGAGGCGATGGTCATGGCGACGACCATTGCAATACCTACTACCAACCCGATGGCCGGATTCCCATGCCAGAGATAGCCCACCAGGCCGACGGCGATGCCACAGGCAGTGCCCATGATGGTTCCCACCCGAACCTCTCGAAACAGGAAACGCCTCAAGCTATCGAAGTCTACCCTGCCCGTGGCAAACCCTCGGACCATGATGGAGGAAGATTGGACCCCTACATTGCCTCCCATCGCCGTGATGACGGGGATAAAGGTGATCAGCGCAAAAACGTCCCTTATGGTTACCTTGAAAATCCAAAGCAGATATCCGGTAATCAACCCTCCGAACAAATTGGTTAAGATCCAGGGGAGCCTGAATCGGGATACTTTAAACACATTGTCCCGATAGACGAATTCATCTTCGTGGGTTCCCGCCATCTTCATGATATCCTCTGTGGCTTCCTCCCGGATGACATCGATGATATCGTCAACGGTAATGATCCCAACGAGTTTATTCTCCTCGTCTACGACGGGAACGGCGAGGATATCATACCTCTCGACTACCCTGGCCACCTCCTCTTGATCCATGTCGGTTCGCACGCTGATGACATCGGTAACCATGATCTCCTTGAGTTTTTTGGTTGGGGGGACCGTGATCAGTTGCCGAAGGGAAATGACCCCAACGAGATGACTCCGATTATCCACAACATACACGTAGAAGACCATTTCCGCTTCTGATGCCTTTTGTAAAGCCTCGATGGCCTCTTTGGCCGATGTCTTGTCGATGAGGGCGAAGAAATCGGGGGTCATAATCCGACCAGCAGTATCCTCCTGATAGCTGAGTAAATCCTCGACTTGGTCTGAATGCTTTTTTGCCATCAGGCTTAAGATCTCTTCAGCCAATTCTTCCGGCAATTCGCTGATGAAATCAGCCCTATCATCTGAGGACATTGCCTGAAGGATCTCGGTAATGCGAGGCCTATCCATTCCCTCTAACAACTGAGCGCTCCTGGCCTTATCGATTTCGCTCAATACCTCCGCCGCCCTTTCCGAATCGTCGATCAGATCCAAGGTAACCCTCTGGTCCCTTTCGTTGAGATACTCGAATAGGTGAGCGATATCAGCGGGATGAGTCTTATCGATAATCCGTTTCAAGTTAGCCGTGGCTTGTCTTCGGATAAGCCTCCTCGTTGTTTCCAATAGGAGCTGTGATTTTGGTCCGGCCATTTTTCCCTCAATGATCTACCGGTTGGATTGCGCGGGAGATCGAAGCACCCGTGTCCCCGGGGGGATGATGAAGGTAAACAGGGAATCCGGAAGGTTACGGTTTATCTTTATCCCCGAGAAACGGGTTCGATTTATATTCTCAAAAGCGTCGTAGATATCTGTCTGAACGATGAGGAATCGTTTGGGGTCTACTCTTAGGACAAGCCTCTGGATATCGGCTTGCGGTTCAACGGGAACCAAATCTAGGAGATACCAAGAGTCCTCCCTTTGGCTCTCACCCTTGGGGCTTTGAATACGGAAGTCCCGCCTGAGGTCGCCCTCCCCGGAAAGAAAAGCTGCGGGAATCTTTGCTCGTATCGTCTTCGAAATTTCTCCCACGATCACTTGGTTGTCGTCGGGCTGATAGTGCCAAATCGTGGACCCGTCGCTCACTATTTCTTGGCGAACGGGCTTGTGATATTCCCACCTCATCATTCCCGATTTCTTAAAGTAGACCCTTCCCTCGGCCTTCTTGACCCGATTGAGGAATTTGTTGTTATACTCCTGAGCAAATCGGGCTTGAATATCCGTGATCTGATTGTAATTCCGCTGGACCTTGGTGATCAACTCTTCGACGGAAAGACCATAGCATTCCAATGTCAAGCCGAAAAAGGCCATGAGAGTAAACGTACCAACCTTTCTTATAGCCTTTGCCATGGATTTTTCACCTTTATCTCTTATGGATCAGGACCTCCCTCGGCTTTATCCCATCCGATGGTCCCACAATCTCTTCTTCCTCCATCCTCTCGACAATCCGGGCAGCACGATTATAACCGATCCGGAACCTTCTCTGAATGAGGGAGATGGATGCATGACCCGCCTCCGCGACAAAGGCGACGGCTTCATCATATTTTTCGTCATATTCTCCCTCTTCTTGGCCGGTTTCCTTGGCCTTTTTCTCATCCAAGATCGATTGATCGTAGATGGGTTTGCCCTGATTTCTCAAGAAGCCCACCATCCTCTTGATCTCACCCGGGGAGACCAAGGCCCCATGAACCCGCTGCAACTTCGAACTGCCGGGGGGCAAGAAGAGCATATCCCCCATCCCCAGGAGGTGTTCTGCGCCAATGGTATCCAAGATGGTCCGGGAATCGACCTTGGATGAGACCTGAAAGGAGATCCGGGCGGGAAAGTTGGCCTTGATGATTCCCGTCAAGACATCGACCGAAGGCCTCTGGGTGGCCAGGATGAGATGGATACCCACTGCCCGGGCCATCTGGGCCAATCGTGTAATGGATTCCTCTACCTCCCTCGATGAAATGATTATCAGGTCGGCCAGTTCGTCGATAACCACGAGGATATAAGGGAGTTTTTCCTCTCCTGCTGCCTCTGGAGTGTTTCCCTGGGCATCAGATGTCTCCTCCCTCATCTCCCTTTCGATCTTTCGATTGTACTGTTCGATATTCCTCGTACTCCTGTTGGCCAGAAGGGAGTATCTGCGCTCCATCTCTTCGACCAGCCACATCAGACCCATTGCGGCCTTTTTAGGGTTTGTAACCACGGGGAGCAGGAGGTGGGGTATATCCTCGTAAGCGGACAGCTCCAGCATTTTGGGGTCGATCAACAGGAACTTGACATCATCTGGAGTAGCCCTGAGGAGAATGCTACAAATCATGGAATTAATGGATACGCTCTTACCAGAACCCGTTGATCCGGCAACCAGGAGGTGAGGCATCTTGGCCAAATCAACGATGAAGGGGTCGCCCGAAATATCTTTTCCCAATACCAGGGTTAGTTTGGACTCAGATGTTTTAAAGGCCTCCGAATCGACTATCTCCTTAAGGTAAACGGTCTCCCTGAGGGTATTGGGAATTTCTATTCCCACCACTGACTTCCCCGGTATGGGGGCCACGATGCGAATGCTTACTGCGCTTAAGGCCAAGGCTAGATCATCCGCAAGGTTGACGATTTTGCTCACCTTCACGCCCGGGGATGGTTCGAACTCATAAACGGTTATGACAGGACCTGGCCTCACTTGCATCACTTGTCCTTCTACGCCATAATCCATCAATTTCTTCTCGAGGATTCGGGAGTTCATCACCAGACTTTGTTTATCAATAGTCATCCTCTTCATCTCCCCCGAATCCAAGAGGGACAGGGGCGGAAGGTAAAACCTTTCCTTGGGTTTTATGAAGCTAAACTCCTCCTGTTCAAATCTCGCCTTCCTTTCGGCTCTCCAGGGAGGCTCTACTACAACAGGTCCCGAGAGGTCACGCTCTCCTTTTCTTTGCCTCCGCTCCGCGGAAACCTCCCTGATCCTCCTGACCCGTTCCCTGCGAATCATCATCAAGAGATTCCATCTTCGAATTCCTGCTTTGAAGAGCCCCACTAATCCGTCGATCAAGGAGACCAAGGAGAGTCCCGTACTGAGGGATATGCCCATAACAAAGACCACGAAGACGATTATAGCGGCGCCTGGGAGGTTGAAGTACCTCACCAAAAGCCGAGAGGAAAGATCTCCTAAAACTCCTCCTGCAAGGATCTTATGGCCAAAAATCTGGATCGTATCAACTTTCAAGCCCAAGCCCGTGGCACTGGAGAGGATGACGAGCAGAAAACCCGCCCCCTTTCCATAGCTCATTCCCGCGGACATGGGCAGGAAGAAGAAACAGGCCAGTGTTCCTATGGCCAGGGGAATCAAATATGAGGCTAGGCCCACCCCTTGGAGGAGAAGATCGCTCAGATAGGATCCCACGATGCCGCCGAGATTATGAATCGCCTTAACCCTTGTTGCATGAGTGACGTTAAAGGATGGATCGGAGGGGTGATAGGATATGAGGCTGAGCACCGTAAAGATGGCGATTGCCAACAGAATAATCCCCGGAATCTCCCTTTTCAGGCTTCTCCCGGAGGTCGAAGAACGTTTTTCCATACTATCTCCCATCCGCTGCTAAATTCCTCTCTATGGTCTCCCTCACCTTTTCCATCAGGACATTCCTCTCCCTCAATGAAAAGGGTGTGGTGTGGATAGCTCTATCAACGCTGACTCGAATCTCGCCGGGTCGGACCCTCATGGAGTCCCTCGGCATTACATCCCGGCTTCCATTGATCGTTATGGGGATGATGGGAACCCCGGATTTAAGGGCCAGGGTAAATCCGCCCCTCTTAAAGGGTTGGATAGATCCATCACGGCTTCGGGTTCCCTCTGGGAAAATGACCACGGAGACCCCTCCTTTTATTTTCCTCACTGCCCTCTCGATGCTCTCTAAGGCCCTTCTCCTTCCAGATCGGTCGATGCTGATATAGTTGGCCGCCCCCATCGCCCATCCCAGGATAGGAATTGCAAACAGCTCCTTTTTCCCAATCCACCTAAACTGGACGGGCAGGCAACTCAGCAATGCGAAAATATCATAGCTGCCCTGATGGTTGGACATATAGATATATGGCGTTTCCTTGTCGAGATGTTCCAACCCCCCCACCTTGACCCTTACCCCACTGACCAGTAGTTGTATCTTCGCCCACCATCTGGCATAGTGGTGGACGATGTTGCCATTGCGATCAAAGGGAAAGGTGATGAAGGCCAATATACTCAGGCCTACGGTGCTGATGACGATGCTGATCCAGAGCATAACCGACCGGACCATTAGGCCTCTATCCTTTCGATAATTTCAGCAACCTCGCCCTTGATTCGATCATCGATATCATACACGGAAACCCCCTGTCTGTCCGCTTCCAGGATCTTGGGGTTGAAACTGAGGTATCCAATGATCTCAAAATCTGAGAGGTGTTCCTCGATGATCTTCCGGTCATCCTCCGTCGTAATTTTGTTTCCCACTATCAGAACCCTCTTCACCCCTAAATCAGCGGCCAACTTTCTGACCCGTTTCGTGGTGCCGATGGAGCGAAGCCCTGGCTCGACAACTACGATGAGGGCATCCACGTATTCGGTGCTTCCCCTGCCCAAATGCTCCAATCCCGCTTCCATATCCACGATGACAACTTCATCTCTTCCGACGAAAAGATGTCGCATCAAGCCCTTTAAGAGCACGTTTTCAGGGCAGAAGCATCCTCCGCCCCCTTGGGGGATGCATCCCAACAGAAGCAGTTTGACCCCTTGAAAGGATACACCGAATTCATCGGGGATATCATCCACCCTTGGATTGAGTTTGAACATCGCCCCAATGGTTCCCTTCTTCGCCCCCGTCCTCTCCTCGACCAGTGGCGTCATAGAGGCAAGTGGAGACAATTTTTTTACCTTCTCCTCGGGAAATCCAAGGGCGGAGGCCAAATTTGCATCCGGATCGGCGTCGATGGCCAAGACCTTTTTGCCCCTCTGGGCAAAAATACGGGCCATCACCCCTGCCAGGGTCGTCTTTCCTACGCCTCCCTTACCTGAAATAGCGATTTTCAGGAGAAGGTCTCCTTTAGAGAAATGGCCGCAATGAAGAATAGTTACAAATATTGTACATTTCCCACCCTTTTTGTCAATGACATCGGCTGGTGGAATGGGTCGATAGCGACAGACCTCATTATCAATGGAGCCGGTGGTTGAGTTACTCGGATTAACCCAGATCAAGGAGGAACGGAGAGGTTTAAAAATGATTGGGGACAACACCGTTAGGGAGACGAGGTATCGTCCTCCTGATTTCGGTGGTAAATTATCCTCAAACCTTCGAGGCTAAGAAATTCGGCGACCTCTTCGATGAATTCGGACTCGGGAGCGATCAAATCGGCTAAGCCACCCGTTGCGATCACCATAGGCTCGGTCTTTGTTTCCCTTTTCATGCGGCTCAGGACCCCATCCACCAATGCCACATATCCGTGGATGATTCCGGCTTGTATGCTATTGACGGTGTTCTTCCCGATAATCCCTTTGGGTTTTGTCAATTCCACCCTGGGCAGTTTCGACGCCCGTTGGAAAAGGGCCTCTGCAGAAATCAAAATCCCCGGTGAGATAACACCACCCATGTATTCCCCCTTTGAGGAGATGTAGTCGAAGGTAGTTGCTGTGCCGAAATCCACGATGATCAAGCTCCTTCCGTGTTTGGCGTATGCAGCAACAGCGTTGACGATTCGATCGGCTCCCACCTCAACAGGGTTATCGTAATAGATGGGCATTCCCGTCTTGATTCCAGGGCCCACTACCAATGGCTTGAGGCCGAAAAATTTCAACGCCATCCCCTCAAGGATGTTGGTTATGGGGGGGACGACACAGGAGATGGCGATTCCATGGATATCCTCCAGCTCAATGTGATTGAACAGGAAGAGATCCTTTACGAGGATTCCATATTCGTCTATAGTTTTTTGTTGTTCGGTACGAATCCGCCAGTTATCAACGAGTCGATCATCCTGAAATACGCCTAAGACCGTATGGCTATTGCCCACATCGATTGCGAATAACATTTCTTACTTTCCTTTAGCTTCCAACTCCGGCTTCATATCAGGAAATTCCCCCGGTTGAGAGATATCCCCTGCAATCACCTTTCTTTCGGACCCGTCGGGAGCGGAAAGAAGAAGTGATCCGTTGGAATCGATTCCCTTAACCCTCCCCCGAATAACCTCATTAAAGGATTTCATCTCCACGAGCTTTCCCACCATCTGGGAAAATTCCTCCCATTGGCGAAGAATTCGCCCGAGTTCTCCAGTTAAGAAACCCTGGTATCCCCCTTCAAGTTCTCGCAAGAGGGTACTGAGGAATTCAACCCGGGAGATATCATATCCCAGTTCCTCCCTCAAAGAGGTGGCAGTGGATCTCATTTCCTCGGGGACCATTCCTAAGGTCATATTGATGTTAATCCCTATTCCCAGAATGACAAACTCCACCTTACCCGCTTTGCACTTCATCTCATTGAGTAAACCGGCGACCTTCTTATTATTTATGAGGAGATCATTAGGCCATTTTATCTGAGGTTCAAGCCCGGTGATTCCTTTTGTGGCCTTTGCGGTAGCCACTGCAGCCATAAGGGTAATCAGGGGCGCATTTCTTATGAGAATCGGTGGCCTAAGGATTATGGAAACATAAAGGTTGACCCCTGGAGGTGAGAGCCATCGTCGACCCAGTCTGCCCTTTCCCCTCAGTTGGCAATCCGCAACGACGACTTCTCCCTCCCCCGCTCCCTCTCGGGCCATGCGGTAGGCCTCTGAATTGGTAGAATCCAATTCGCCGAAGGCATGAATTTCCCTGCCAATGATCTGAGTCCCCAAATGGTTTTCTATGGCGCGAGGAGAAAAGGTATTCATGAAGTCAATTTCCCGTTCACTGGAGCACATAGCGGAATATTACTCCTCTGAGGTGGCGTCATAGTGGGAGAACTGCATGGAAAAAGTTCCACGTCCTTGGCTCATAGATCGCAGATCAGTTGAGTAACCGAACATCCCCTTCAATGGGGCCAGGGCATCGATGAAAACAATCTTTCCTTTAGGTGTTATAGACTCTACATCCCCTTTTCGTGCCTTGAGGTCGCCTATTACTTCCCCCATGAACTCCTCTGGTACTATCACATTGAGCTCCATAATGGGCTCCAAGAGGGTTGGTCCTGCTACCCTTAACCCTTCTCGGAAGGCATTGGACGCGGCTATTCTCAGTCCCATCAGAGAGGGATTTTCGGAATCAAAAGAGGCCTTTAAAAATACCGTTTGGATGTCGGTTAGGGGGTATCCCATGATCAGACCGGCTGTGGAAGCATCCCTGATTCCCTCTTGAATGGCGGAGAGCCCTTCCTGGGGCAAGATATCGTCGGGAGTCTCTGAGCGAAACTCCAGCCCATTCCCACGATGGTTGGGAATGAGTTTGAGGGTTACCTCGGCGAAGTGACGGACATCTTCGACTACTCTATCGAATAGCCCCGAAGCCTCCACGGCCTTGGTAATGGTCTCACGGTAAACGACTTGGGGACGGCCGACATTGACTTCCACGTGATATTCACTGAGGAGTCGTTGAATCAAGACCTCCAGGTGGAGCTCTCCCATCCCGGAGATGATGGTCTGTGTGGTGTCCTCATCAAGTTTCACCAAAAAGGTGGGATCTTCCTCGGTCAGCTTTTCCAGGGAAGAGACCAGTTTATCCTGGTCTCGGTTGGCTTTGGGTTCCACGGCCACCGACATCACCGGCTTATAGAAATCTATGGGTTCCAGGAGAATGGGATGATCTTCCGTGCAGAGGGTGTCCCCCGTTGTCGTTTGCTTCAACCCCATGAGGGCAACAATATCCCCCGCCTTGGCCTCATCCAGCCTCTCCCTGTGGTTTGCATGCATCAGGAAGATCCGCGCAACCCTCTCCTTTGTCCTCGCACGGGGATTATACACCTCTGACCCGCTCTTGAGGACACCGGAGTAAATACGGGTGTAGGTCAACTTCCTCGCTTGGTCCATCATGATCTTGAAAGCGAGCCCACAAAAAGGTTGGTCATCACTGGGAGCCCTCTCCTCAGCGTGGTCCGTACGTGGATTGGTGCCCTGAACAGGGGGGATATCGAGAGGGGAAGGAAGATAATCCACAATGGCATCCAGGAGCGGCTGGATTCCCTTATTTTTCAAAGCGGCCCCGCACAAAACGGGAACCAGGTTGAGGGAGATGGTTCCCTTCCTAATAGTTTCCTTGATCTCTTCCTCCGAGAATTCCTCCCCTTCGAGGTACTTTTCGGTGAGTACATCGTCCGATTCGGCAACGGTTTCCAGGAGTTTTCTTCTGTGTTCTAAGGCTTGAGGGAGAATCTCTTGAGGAATCTCTATCTCGTTTAAGGAGGCCCCGAGGGTCTCTTCATGCCATATGATCCCCTTGAATCGAATCAAATCCACCACGCCCTTGAATTGATCCTCTGATCCCAGTGGCAATTGGATGAGCAAGGGCTTTGCCCCCAACCGATCGACCATCATCTCAACAGTCCTGGAGAAATCCGCGCCAATGCGATCCATTTTATTGATGAAGGCCAATTTCGGAACCTTATACTTGTCGGCCTGATGCCAAACGGTTTCCGATTGCGGTTCGACACCTCCCACTGCGCAAAAGACGGCTATGGCCCCATCCAATACCCTCAAGGACCGCTCCACCTCAATGGTGAAATCAACGTGCCCCGGTGTATCGATGATATGGATATAGCCGTCCCTCCATGGACATGTGGTTACCGCCGAGGTAATGGTAATTCCCCTCTGCTGTTCCTGCAGCATCCAGTCCATCACCGTGTTCCCATCATGGACTTCTCCCATACGGTGAGTTCGTCCTGTGTAATAGAGGATTCTCTCGGTGACGGTGGTCTTACCCGCGTCGATGTGGGCCATGAATCCGATATTCCGCGTCCTCGATAGCCTTTTTTCGCCCGCTTTTCCCTTTATACGTTGTTCCATCATGCCAGCTCATGAATGCTTTGGAAGCTTATAATTCCATATTGGCGCAATATTAGAGGCTTTTTAGGAAAAAGTCAAGGTAAGGACTGACCTTCCCATTCCGTTCGGCTAACTTACGACAAAGCCTGCTCACCCTTCATGGGTGACCTACTTCTCCAGCAGATTACACTCATTGACGACGGTTTTCTCTGGAAATTCAGGAGACCTCAACTTAAATTTTCCTTGACATGCGGGGCAGAGATATGATACCAACAGGCGGTCTAAAACGGGGGACATGTGATGGAAAGGGAGTCTGAATTCTTCTATTCTTATTTTCATTGCGGGCACCCGTGACCAAGGATCCCGAAAATAGTGGAGAAAGGCCATGGGTGCCATGCCCCATGGCCTTTTTGTTTCATATGAGCCATGGGCAGGATTTCCATGGCTTTTTTATTAGTTTGGTTTTAGAATTGAGACGGGGGGAGAGGAAATGGCGATATCGATGAAGATCCAAAAGGCGTTGGGAGGCGCGTCTTGGATAAGGAAGATGTTCGAGGAAGGGGATCGGCTCAAACGGATGTATGGTCCTGAAAAGGTCTTCGACTTCAGCTTGGGCAATCCCATCGCTGAACCCCCTGAGGAATTTTTCGACGAACTGAGGAGAGTTGCTCAGAATCCCATCCCGGGGATGTGTCGATACATGACCAACACCGGCTATGAGGAAACCAGAAGGGTCATAGCCAACGTGTTATCCGAGGAGACGGGCCTGTCCTTTACGGCGGAACAGATCATCATGAGCACCGGGGCTGCAGGGGGGCTCAACATCACGTTGAAATCCATTTTGGATCCCGGCGACGAGGTGGTTACTCCTTCCCCCTACTTCGTCGAATACAAGTTCTACGTGGACAATCATGGAGGAACCCTGAAGCTAGTGGAAACCCGGGAAGACTTTTCCCTCGACCTGGAGGCCATTGAGGGGGCCGTCGGCAAAAAGACCAAAGCCATTCTCATCAATTCCCCTAATAATCCGACAGGAGTTGTCTACAGCGAGGAATCCCTCATTCAATTAGGGGAGATTTTGGCGAGAAAGAGCGAGCAATATGGGAAGACCATTTGCCTCCTTTGTGATGAGGCGTATAAGAAGATCGTTTACGATGGTTTGGAACTTCCCGATGTCTTCTCCGTTTACGATCACTGTATCGCCATCAATTCCCACTCCAAGGATCTTTCCATTCCGGGGGAACGTATCGGATACGTGGCTATCAGTCCCCTAGCAGAGGGGAAGGAGAAGTTAGTTGATGCTATGGCCTTCAGCAATCGGACTCTGGGATTCGTCAACGCTCCTGCACTAATGCAACGTTTGGTGGGGAAATTGAGGCATGTCTCGGTGGACATTTCAGAGTATCAGGAAAAACGGGACCTCCTCTATAACAGCCTCGCGGATTTCGGATATTCCATGGTGAAGCCAATGGGTGCATTCTACCTTTTCCCTCGGTGTCCCATTGACGATGATGTCGCTTTCGTCAAGGCGTTGCAGGCAAAAAACATCCTCACAGTACCCGGAAGGGGTTTCGGAAAACCGGGCCATATCAGAATTGCCTACTGCGTGGAGAGATGGGTAATCGAAGCATCGCTCGAGGGATTCAGGGAATTGGCAATCGAGTATGGCTTGAGATGATTGTAACTCCGTGTCTGCCATCAATGGGTCCACCATTGCGAAACCCACATTGACAATGACCATGGATTGTTTTAACCTGTTGAAAATACCCGAGAAAGGGTCTTTTCATGACCATAGCCGCTGTCATTCCCGCCCGTTACCATTCTAGCCGATTCCCCGGTAAACCCCTTGCTGATATCTGTGGTAAGCCTATGGTTCAACACGTTTACGAAAGGGCGAAGGAATCAGCATTGGTGGACGAGATTATTGTGGCGACGGAAGACGATCGGATCGCCGACGTCGTGAGGAAATTCGGAGGGAGGGTCACGATAACTTCCCCGGACCACCGGACGGGAACGGAGCGAGTAGCCGAAGTGGCCGAAGGCATAGAGGCTGAAATCATCGCTAATATCCAGGGAGACGAGCCGTTAATCCGCGGCGAAATCATCGATGAAGCCATAAGGCCCATGATATCGGATGAATCCATCCATATCTCCACCCTTAAAAGCTCCATTACTCGAGCCAGTGATTTGTTCAACCACAACGTGGTCAAAGTGGTAACGGATCGAGAAGGATTTGCCCTCTATTTCTCCCGATCTCCCATTCCCTTCTTTCGCCATAAATCTTGGGGGGATGGCCGATTTATCTCCTCAGAGCAGGAATATGGAGATGATTCTCCCCCCTCTGGTCCCCTTTACAGGCATATTGGTCTCTATGTATACAGGCGGTCCCTCCTTTTATCCGTAAGTCAGATGGAGCCGACCCCATTGGAAGCCGCCGAAGGATTGGAACAGCTTCGGCTCTTGGAAAATGGATGGCGAATAAAGGTATTTCCTATCGATTACCATCCCGTTGGCGTGGATACGCCGGAAGACCTCAGGGAGGTAAGGGAAATGCTGGCTAAAGAGGATTTTCCTTGATATTCTGTAAATTTTTTGATATATTATCAACTAGTTATGAAACCGAAACTGCTCAAAAGCGCACGGGGAGCCAAATTTATCCCCTTTCTCGTCTTCTTTCTTACCGCTTGTTCCTTCCTTCCTTGGTTGAAAAGCGACAATCGAGCCAATAGAAAAATGAAGGAGAAAGCCCTGGTCGATCAAGAAGTGGTCATCATTGATGGAGAGGAATACGTAAAGATAGTTGGTGGTGGAAAAGAGGGGAATCCCGGGGGGGGCCGATACCGATATATTCCCGTCGATGAATATCTTTCGAAACGAGGTGAATTTTCGGGTCCCCAAGGACAAGAGTCAGCAGGGGAGGAACCACTCCTTCAACCCGAGAACGGAACCATAACCCCATCTCACGAGGTATCCAGAACTGCTTCGATGGAAAGGGCCGGGAAGACTCCTTCTTCTTCCATCGAGCTGAGGAGGAAGATCATCATTGCTCCTTTCGAGGAAGGGGAACCCGATGAGAATTGGGGAGAAATGGTGGCGGCACGGTTACGCGACTCCCTGGAAAGCCGAACGAATAGGATACTCTGTTTGGATGATGAGATCATCGTGGACTATTTCAAAAGAAGAGGAATAGAATCAGTTCGATTGGATGATCCCATGGTTTGGAGGATAGCCAATACCGTTTTCGGAGTCCATGTCCTTCTCTACGGAACCCTTTCTGGGCCGTATGTTGCGACCTCCACGGGCAAGGGGGGTAACGGTCAAGATACGGCCTTGGCCATTGTTCGGATCCAAGTAAAACTGATAGAAACCGCCACCGGCCGAGTGATTAAGGCCTTCGAGGAGAGAAACTCCATTTTTGCAACGGAGGAGAGAGGAGAGTTCTCTCGAGATAAGACGAAGCTTAATGCCATCGAGTTGGCTATAGAGGAACTGACGGGGAAAATTTTCGCTGAAATAAACCAAATGGGGTGGTATACCCGAATTGTTAGAATCGATGGGGATAGGGTTTATCTCAATGCGGGACGCCTCACTGGATTGAAGGTCGGGGACCTCATGGATGTTTACGGGGCGAGAGGAGGTAAAATAGAGCAGCTAGTTGGAATTTCTATGGATCCCCTTGAAGGCCAACGAAAGGGACAGGTTAGGGTTTCCCAACTTTTTGGGACCGATGCGGCAATGGCTCGCATCACCAATGGGGGAGATTTTTCCCTCAGCGACGTGGTGAGGCCGTCCTCTTACTGAGTGGGGAATACCTATCAGATCATAGCGAAAGGGGGGGGGAAGAGCCAAGGGAAAGATTACAATCACCAAGGGGAGTTTAGAAGATGTTTGATATCGGGGATAAGGCCGTTTATCCGAGTCACGGGGTTGGAGTAATCGAAGCTATAGAAAGCAAGGCGATATCGGGGAGGGAGCAATTATTCTTTATTTTAAGGATATTTGATAATGGAATGACCATTATGATCCCCATAGAGAACGTCGATGTCGTTGGACTGAGAGGGGTTATTCCATCCATGGAAATACCACGGGTATTTCAAATCCTGAAGGAGAGACGTATCTCCCTTGACACCCAGACGTGGAATCGGAGATATCGGGAGTATATGGATAAAATCAACACTGGTTCTATTTTCTCCATCGCTGAGGTCTTACGCGACCTTCAGGTACTCAAGATGGAGAAGAGCCTCTCCTTTGGGGAGCGAAAGATCCTAGACACGGCCGAAAATCTCCTGGTTAAGGAGCTCGCTGTAGCAAAGGATGTCGAGGAATCAGACGTTCTCATGGAAATAAAAAAGATCTTCGAACCATGAATGGGTTCGATTCGAAGGTTGAAGAATGGAATATTAATTCATTCTTTCTTCTTTCTCTCCCTCCGACCCTCCGATAACCGAGTCCCCGATTACATGCCTTCGCCTTAAGCCGGCGAAAGAGGCCCCTCCCCTTCCATGGGATGGGAAGAGCCTGAAAATCCATCAAATCCATACGCACAGGAGGTCACGAATGGGTACTATGATGTTACGCTTTTTTCTTATCCTCATCTGTTCTATTGGCGGATTCTTCATTGCGGGGGAGCTCCTCGGGACGAAGTGGGCTCTCCTATGGGGCGCAGCTGGGGGGATTATGGTTGCCATCCTGAGCATTTTGATAGAGGAGAGCGTCAAAAAGGTCTCCCTGAGAAGACTTTGCGGAGCTGCCCTCGGGTTGATAGCCGGATTTATCGTAGCTAAACTCCTAGCGGATGCATTCCTCAGTGATATTTTGGAAGAGACCCGCATCTCATTGGCTGTTTACCTGGTTATCTATTCCATCCCCGCATATATCGGCATAAAAATAGGATTAAAAAAGGGGGAGGAATTTAGCTTCGCCAGTTTGAAAGGAGCCTCAAGGTCCCCCGCGGCTGCCGAGAATTCGAAGATTTTGGATACCAGCGTCATCATAGATGGGCGGATCGCAGACGTTTGCGAAACGGGATTCATCGAGGGGACCTTCATCATCCCCCAATTTATCCTCCATGAACTTCAACACGTAGCGGATTCGGCGGACTCCGTTAAGCGAACTCGGGGGAAGAGGGGATTAGAGATACTGCATCGAATTCAGAAGCAGGTCGATGTTGATGTGAAGGTCGTTGAACAGGATTTCCCCAGGATCAAGGGAGTCGATGCGAAGCTGGTGGAGCTTGCCAAGAAGATGAGGGGCAAGATCATCACAAACGACTCGAACCTCAACAAGGTGGCGGAGCTTCAGGGAGTAGATGTCCTCAACATCAATCAATTGGCCAATGCCTTGAAGCCCGTTGTCCTGCCGGGAGAAGACGTGAGTGTGAAGGTAATAAAGGAGGGGAAAGAGCCCGGCCAAGGAGTTGCCTACTTGGACGATGGGACCATGGTGGTCATTGAAAATGGATCAAAATATATGGGAAAGAATATCGATGTGATGGTTACACAGATATTACAAACTACGGCGGGTAGGATGATATTTGCGAAAGTCGGAGGGGACACAGGCGGTGGCTATTTCTATCCTGTTAACGACACCATGGGGCAGTCTGCGAGAGGAAGGCGATAACCGTTCCGATGTCATTGTAGGGGAGGCTCGATGAAAACCAACGCCCTCATTGCTGCAGCCGGAAAAGGTCAAAGGATGAGAGGAAGGGTGAAAAAACAATTTATTCCCCTTAAGGGAATGCCCCTGCTCTTTTACACCCTGAAGACATTCGAGGAGTTCGAGGGGATTGAAAACATGTATCTGGTCTTGGACGAAGCGGACTTCGAATATTGTGCCGGGGAGATTATTGAAAAATATGGAATAAAGAAGGTTTCCCAGCTCGTTTCAGGGGGAGAGCGCAGGCAGGATTCCGTATGGAATGGCCTCAAGGCCATGGAAGGCCACTGTGATATTGTCATCGTTCACGATGGAGTTCGCCCCTTCGTCTCGCCGGAAATCCTCAAAAGGCTTATGGCGGCCATGAAAGACGCTCAGGCCGTGGTTACGGCAATTCCTGCCCTGGATACCATTAAGCGGGTTGACGGGACGGGAATTGTCGTGGATACCCTGCAACGAAACACCCTCTATCACATTCAAACCCCCCAGGGCTTTCGATATGACCTCATCCAGGAGGCCTATAAAAGGGCTTTCAAGGAAGGGATACAGGGTACCGATGATGCTTCCTTCGTGGAACGGATGGGAATGCCGGTGAGGGTAATTGAAGGATCCTCTTTTAATATTAAGATTACGACACTGGAGGATATCGCTCTGGCCCATTATATTCTCCAGGAAGGAAAGGTCGCTTGGAGAGCATCAATATGACGCATTCCCTGAGAATCGGCATCGGTTTCGATATCCATCCCTTGGTTCAAAACCGCAAGCTCATTTTGGGAGGTGTTGAAATCCCTCATTCAAAAGGGTTGCTTGGTCATTCGGACGCCGATGTATTGATCCACGCCATCTGCGATGCCATCTTGGGTGCCATCTCCGAAGGAGATTTGGGTAGGCATTTCCCCGACACGGATGCCAGATATCGTGGTATAAGCAGTATGATATTGCTCAAGAAGGTGACCGAGAGGGCAAAAGCAAAGGGCTTTCGAGTCGTCAATATGGATGCCACTATCACCGCACAAGAGCCGAGGTTGGGCGAATACATTCCCCGGATGATCGGTAAGATAGGGGATGCTCTGGAAATAGCTACAGGTCGGGTAAATATTAAGGCGAAAAACCCGGAAGGACTTGGGTCTTCGGGAAGAGGGGAGGGTATCATGGCACAATCCGTGGTCTTGGTTGAAGCAGTGGGGAAGGAAAGTCCCGATGTTAAGGATCTATAACACCCTTTCAGGGAAAAAGGAAGTGTTTAAACCCCTGGGGGGGAATAAGGTGGGGATGTATGTCTGCGGTGTTACCGTCTACGACCTCTGTCATATCGGCCATGCTAGGTCCACCATCGTTTTTGACATCATCTTCCGATATCTGCGTTTCCTTGGGTATGAGGTCACCTATGTTCGAAATATCACTGATTTGGATGATAAGATCATAAAAAAGGCCAACGAAGAAGGGGTGGGCTGGGATGAGATTGCCCATCGATATACTCGTGAATTCAACATTGATATGGGTGTCCTCGGCCTTGAAAAACCAACCCACGAGCCCAAGGCGACGGACCATATTCGGGAGATGATCCGGATGGTTAAAAGGTTGATGGAAAGGGGATATGCGTACCAAGTGGATGGTGATGTCTTCTTTTCCGTTGAGAAATTTGAGGGCTACGGAAAGCTCTCCAAACGGAGTCCCGAACAGATGAAAGCCGGGGCGAGGGTCGAGATCGATGAGAAAAAACAGAACCCCCTCGATTTTGCCTTATGGAAGGCCAGTAAACCAGGTGAGCCATTCTGGGATAGCCCCTGGGGGCGTGGAAGGCCGGGTTGGCATATCGAGTGTTCCGTGATGAGCCAAGCATATCTTGGGGACACCATAGACATCCACGGTGGGGGGAAGGACCTGATCTTTCCCCATCACGAAAATGAAATCACCCAATCGGAGGGAGCCACGGGAAAACCCCTTGCTCAATTCTGGGTACATAATGGTTTTGTGAATATCAATCAAGAGAAGATGTCTAAATCCCTGGGGAATATCCTCACCATCAAGGAGATTCTCAACCACTACCACCCGGAGATTATCCGTTTGTTCCTCCTATCCCACCATTATAGAAGCCCTGTCGATTTTTCCGACCGGAATTTGGCCGAGGCTAAAATGAGTATGGATCGATTCTACTCCACTCTGAAGAGGCTGGATGAATTGGAGGGGAAGGGGTTAGCTCCCCAGGAGGGACAAGAGAACCTGGAAGAGGGGGTCCTGAAGGCAATTGAAGAGATAAAGGGCTTTCCGGGGAAATTCCAAGAGGCCATGGATGATGACTTTAACACCGCTTTGGCCCTGGGCCACTTCCACGATCTGGCCCGAAGTCTCAATGCCTTGATGGGGGATAAGGGCTTGAGGCATAGTTCCCTTGCGAATCTCTTGTCCTCACCGGGGGATAACTTCCGACGTTTTGGGAATATCTTAGGCCTCTTTCAATGCCATGCTCGGGACTATTTTGAGGACCAAAGACAAAGGGAGATGAGTCGACTTCGTATCGAGGAGGACCAAGTCAACCGGATGATTCGGGAGAGGCACGATGCCAGGAAACAGGGGGATTGGAAACAAGCTGACGAAATCAGGGAGTCCCTTGCATCGATGGGCATAGCCGTGGAAGATGGCCCCAATGGGACGATCTGGAGGATTAAGTGAACTCGAGTTCCCTTTGGGCCGCAACTCCTGGAAAGGATGTTCCTCCACCGATTACATAGTTTACCTCCTGGAATAATAGCCCTTGCAGTATTGAAGTTTCTTAGCTTTGGTGGGAAATTCTTTTCAGTGAGCGAAAGGGAATTTGGGCAAGGGGCCACGCGTAACCGGAGGGACAACGGTATTCGCCGATCCGTGGGTCCCGAGCCGGGGAATTAAGCCGAACCCGGATAGGCCATTACCCCCTGATGATCCTGGGCAACATCATCTGGTGTGGAGGGCACATGCTTCTGGGGTTTTGATAGCAGCACCCGGCAAAGGTTACCAGGTAATCCCTCAATTGGGTGAAGGGAACAACCTCATCCACGTACCCCTTTTGGACACAGTAAACGGGCCTGGATTGTTCATGGTATTGCCGGGCCAGGGCGTTCATCCTATCGATGATGGGCTCCAGGAGACGTCCCTCATCTTTCTCCTTAACCAATCTCCTGGCAAAGGCGGCCACAGCAGCCGTCTCTCCGTGCATCACGTAGATCTCCGTGGCAGGGGTGCCCAGGGTGAAGGCGTTGTTCCTGTTCGCTTGGGGACCCCCCATAATGTAGTGGGCTGCGGCCGTCCCCTTTCTCACCACGATGCAGGCCATTGGGACGCCGGAGCTCTCAATGGAATATATGAGGGATTGGCCGAGGCCGAGGAGCTCTGCCTTTTCAGCGATATCCCCCACATCGATTCCCGAGGTGTCCTGGAACCAGATCATGGGAATTCGATCCCTTCCGCAATGGGTTACCAGCTCGTTCATCTTGATCAGTCCTTCCCGGTACAATTTGCCACCGATCCCTAAGTACTGGTCCTCCGCATATTTAGGATACCCCTTGCCCAAGAATCCCTGCCTGTTGGCAATGACGCCCACGAGGAAACCATCGATCTTGGCCAAACCACAGTAGACCTCCGGGCCATAACCCGGCCTGAATTCCATGTGCTCGCTGTTGTCGAAAATTCTCGCCAAGACCTGGTGTATGTCATAAGTCAATTTTTGGTTGTGAGGTACGATGAAATGTATCTCTTCTGCCGGGAACCGAGAGGGTTTGGGCTCGGCCACCCTGAAAAAATCGGGGTTATACATGGGCATACCCGCCATGCATTCTTTGATGGCGCCGATAACCCCCTCCTCAGTATCGAACACCTCCTTGAAGAAGCCCGTGTGATCATGATGGATCTTCACTCCCCCGGGTGGAGCGACCTTGAGTTTGCGGGTCGCCTCGATAATCATCTCCGCGCCCTCTAAATCGAATCCGCCCTTGGGGCTCATTCCGCTGACAATCCCCCCCCCACCCACGGCGATGTTGGCATTCTTATGGGCGAACATGATACTCGGGCTGATCCCATGGTACCCGCCGCCAGCCGGATTGGTGCCGTAAACCCCTGCAATGATCGGAATTCCCTTTTGGATCAATTGATCGTGTCTGAAAAAGGTGTGGCCCCCGGATCGCCTTCCTGCATAGACCTCCTGTTGTTCTGTCAATTTCACCCCACTGCAGTTGAGAACCCAAACGACGGGAATATTGAGGATCTCGGCCACTTCCTGGGCCCTGAAGATATTCTCTCCTTGACCCGCCACCCATGCACCGGCGAGGACCTTGTTATCCGAGGCGATAATGCAGGCGTATCGGCCTGAAATCTTCCCGATACCATTGACCAAGCCGGTGGATCCCTCCGCGTTGAAGAATTGGTTATATATGCTATTTAGAGGCAAAAACGTCCCAGGATCCACCAGCATCTCTAGTCTCTGCCATGCCGTATTTTCACCCCTCTGGTTGATTCTTTCGGTGGGGATGCCCGCATTCTTTACCTTTTCCTTGGCCTCTTCTATTATCTTTTCTTCCCTTCTAATGAGGGTTACGTTCTCCTGCATCCTCTTGCGCTCATTTTCGGTAAGCTCTCTCCCGATGGGCTCCATCTTTTCGAAGTACTGTCTCATTTCATCAATCCTCCTTGAAGTTTGCCACTTTCCCTTCGAGGGTAGCGATGATTTCCGCCATAAATCTCGGGTCCCTGTAAAGCCTCGCATCTGCCTCCATCTCCGCCCTGACGAACTCCTTTTCGCTGAACCGGGAAGGATCATATCCTGAAAAAAGCCCTTCCAACGCCTCGATGGATTGAGGAGCCAGGGGTCTTCCCAATGTCGATATCCGCTCCCTCACCTCAGCTAAAGGCTTTTCCCACAGGCCTCGATAGGTCTCGGGGTCTTTCCTTCTGGCAACCTGTTCAGCTATCTCCCCTACCGTAGACAGTTTCTTTCTGTTTTCCTCCTCTAAAACGGGAATGTCGCCTTTGGGACACACACCAAGCTCCAAGGCCTTGGGCAATAAGAGGAGGCTCGTTTCATCGTTGTGTCTTTGCAGGGCATCCCAATAGCGTCCCGTATCTCCTTCTTTATCACCTGTCCTCTCGAGCTTCGGGAAGGGGAGTGGGATTTCCACAACGAGATTGTAGACTCCGATTTCCCTCAACTGGAGCGCCTTTACCTCAGTTGACGTCATGGCCATAAATTTGGCATTGAGCAGGCCCGCTTTGGTTAAGGCCCTACCGACCCCTGACCAGCCCGGAATTAATCCGATCATCGCTTCGCTGAAGCACATCCTAGATCTGGAGTCTCCCACGAGATAATCGGACATCAAAGCTATCTCGGCGGAACCACCGAATCGCGTGCCCCCGCCACAGAGGGAGATGAGCCTTACATCCTCGAAGAGGGACCTCACCGCCTCGTACAGGGCGAAGCCCTTTTCCAGCCTCATATCCCCCCAGTTAAAGAGGGCATCGATATCCTCCGCTTGGGCCCCTATTGCCTCCATCTCTTTTCTCGTTTCGATGGTCTTGTCTAATTTGGAGAGGCTCTCCTTAAGATCGCCTCCGGCGTGTACCGGGTCGGCACCCCCGTAAAGGATGAGAAATTGGAATTCCCCTTTGTTATCGGAGACAATCTTTATGGCCTCAAGGTAGGCATCGAGCCCCGGGTTTCCCACGGAATGGACGGGGGGATTATAGTAACAGATGATGCCGCCTCTGATGTCCTTAAATTCGATGGCGTCCAGGTGAAGGTAAGCTGGTCTCTCCGACCATGTATACCTTGGCCCCAGGTTATCGAGTCCCTCGATCTTATTGGATCTTATACTGTTTATTGGCCCTGCTACGAAAGCCTCCGTCGATTCATCAAGTGAGGGAAATAGGTTTGGAAAAAGGATATGGAGCATTTGGTTGGATGTCAAGTGAAAAAACAGACAAGCTGCCGGCTGTCATCCTCTCCGACGTCCTTCTGATCCTCTGTTCGATTCGAAACATATCGGGTTTCAAAAGGGGTGAGGCCACAACGGATGGGGGGGATTGGTTTGTGTTCGATATCGGTGCGGAAAAATTGCCTAATAAAACCAATAAAACAAATGAAACAAATCAAACACAGGCCTTACGGCTTTAAACTTTAAACTGATGTCTTTTGAATTAATTCAACATAGTCAACAACATCCCCATAACACATAACATAACACATTCATTCCGCAATCCGAAATCAGAAGTCCGAAATCTCATATGCGCCTTGAACCTTTCGCCTTCCGCCTCAACCCTCAAGGGGCCACAGGTCCCGGTCCTTAAGCTGCGCCGTAAGCGCCTTGCGCTCCTCCAGCCTAACACTAGGTGACGCCCTCTGCATTATGCTTTTTAGCTTGCGTTTAGGCTATTTTTCCCCTATCATTCAGTTGTATAATTTAGCCAATTTTCAAGAGTAAGAATTTTACCCCCAAGACTTGAGGCTAGTGGTTTTGGAAGCAGAAGAACAGACATTGGACATTGAAGAGCTCAAAAGCAAGATAGTATCTATAATTAGACCATTTGATCCGGAAAAGTACTTTATGAAAGGAGCTGAAAAAGAGGCCAGACGATAGTTTCTCCAGGCCGAAGATGATCTACGATTTGTAGAGTCGAAAGGCTAACCATAAGACAAGAGGGGGTACCGTATGAAATCTATTATTAAGCTATCCACGCTTGCATTGCTTATTTTAATGGCCAATTTTTCCCTAGCATTGTCTTGGCAAGCTCAGTGCCCCGATGTTATGGAAAGGGGACATTTAAATGTGTTAACCATTAATGTGCTATTTTCTGAAGTCGAAAAACGGGAAGACAGGCTTGCTATTATCGCTGATTTTATGGAAGAACAGGAACAAGAAGGAGAGCCAATTGATCTCGTTCTGTTGCAGGAAGTCGTTGGGGGTCCGTTGTCAGGAACAGTTAACAGTGCCCTGGATTTGAAAAATTTACTCGCTGAGAGGGCTCTCGAGTACAATCTTAGTTATCGGCTGGCAAATGGGGTGCCCAAAATTTTCATGGTGGGAAATGCTATCTTGAGCCGTTGTAAGATCCTCTTCACTATTTCCAAGACACTCCCTTTTGTGACGGAAGAACCCTTCGAAGGCTTTGAAATTCCCTTGCGAAGAAAAGTTATGATGTCCAGAGTAAGAATCCCGGGTTTTGGCAAAATAAATGTTTACAATACCCATCTCTGTGCATTCTGCGCCCCAATAGCAGAACGTCTCAAGCAAGCCAAAGTGCTTATGGACTTCATAGAAGATGTGGAAGATTTTATCTGGTGGGACAAAAATCCTGTTATTCTTGGTGGAGATTTCAATGCAAATCTTAACAATCTTGGCGACATATTTGTATATGCTTTGATAACCCACGGGGGATTTATTGATACCTATGCAACACATAATGATTGCTTTAGCTGTTGTATAGAAGAGCAAGAAAGATTTGATGGTTGTACTTGGGGAGTTCCAGGCAATCCATATGCATTCAACCCATTTACGTGGCAAAGAGAAGAGGCTAAGCGAATTGATTATATCTTCATAAAGGGTAAAAGGATACGGACCCAAGAAAGTTTTGTAGTATTCAACTCTGATCTTTATTGGGTTTCGGATCATTCTGGAGTTCTTACGAGAATTGGACTTCTTCCTTAGTCATTATAGATGAACTGGTCCAGGAGCGATTTAGGATAAAGCTAAGCCACCGTTCAGGATAAGACGAAAAGCCACGTCTTTGCTAGGAAGAAGGGCATCCGGGGGGGGGTATTGGAACAGAAAAAAGGGTTGCCGAAATGAGTCCGTGCCGTGAATCAAGAAGGGGAGAGGTGAAATGAGGGAAGAGGGAATTTCAAGAAGGGTTTTTTTGAAGGGAATAACTGTTCTTAGCGCCTCCGGGGTTGCGGGAATATCGGGGGGGAAGTTGTGGGCCGATACGGCGGATGCTGGTGATGTAAAGACGAGTACCATCGAAAAAGCAACGATGGAGGCTTTTGCTGACACGGTCATCCCGGGGCCAAATTCCGACCCGGAGGGGTTAGTCGGTGGGGTTGAAGCTTGTGCCTTGGAGGTCTTATATGACCCATACTACGGCTTAAGGCCATTTATCGGCATTCTTGCTATTGACCTCAATCTAGCTAGCCTTTGGTGGTATCGCAGGCTGTTCAAGGATTTGGGTTTTAGGCAAAGAAAAAGAATAATACTGTTTAAGGATTACTTCTCGTTGATGAAGCCAGTTTATGAACAAGCTGAACTCCTGGTCAAACTGGCCTTTTACGGGGCCATTATCAATCCTGTTGGCACCGACTACATATCATTTCCCGGGCCATCCCTCGGATATTACGGCTATTCCTTCAATGAGAAATTCGCGGAGGAGGCGACAACGGATGGCAATTTGCCATAAAAGGAGGGTTCGTGATGGCTGTTGAAAGCGTTGATATTTGCATCATCGGTTCTGGGTTTGGCGGGTCAATAACAGCGGCCAGACTAAGCGAGGGTTCGGGTAGGAACATCGTGGTTTTGGAAAAGGGAAAGCGATGGAGCGGAGAAGTCTCGGAAAAGGGAGAGCAACGGAGCGGAGAAATTTTCCAGCAAAGCCAGGACACGAAATACCTTTTTCAGCTCTATGAGGATATCGTAGGTGATGGTATCTTTATCGGCTTGGGCAAAGGTGTCGGCGGTGGTTCATTGATCTATAGCTCCATGTGCTTTCGCGCTCCTACGGAAGTCTTCGAACAGAAAGATGGTATCGGGAGGACAATTTGGCCTGATTGCTACACACGCGATGATTTAAATCCCTACTACGATATTGTGGAATCTGCACTGAAGGTTGTCCAACTTAGGTGGAAGGCGGGGGAAGGAGAAGAGAATCCATGGGACCTCGTGTCTAAACGAGATGGCGTTTTCGCCAAAGGGTGCGAGCTTCTTGGCAAAACATGTGACGCCGCTCGAGTGTCCCTTGAAAATTGTCGCAATTGCGGATGGTGTAGCACTGGGTGCAAGTTTGATAAAAAACAAAGTTTGTTTTTGAATTACATTAAGACGGCGGAGCGTAATGACGTTGAATTCAGGACACAATGCGAGGTTCGACTAATACGACCTGTTTGGGGAGGGTATCAAGTCGTATATAGAGACTTGTCTGCTGGGGAGTGGAAAATGATTCGGGCAGAGATAGTAATCGTGGCAGCGGGCACAATTCACTCGCCAGCTTTGTTGCTCCGCTCAAAGGGATACCTGCCCTTCCTAAGCAACCAGGTTGGAAGGAACTTGTCCGGAAATGGGGATATAGCGCTTGGCGGGCTTATCCCTCGTGAAGCGTTATTTGAGGCGATTGGAGCATATGAGTTCGAAGCATATAAGGGCAAGATAATGGGGTCGATTTCCTATGGGTGGTGGGATGAGGGGATTGTTTTAGAGGCAGCGTTCGGTTTGCCTATTGGTCCTACAGCTAAATATCCAACTCATCTTGAGGGCGCTTCACCGCCATACTACTGGGGCTTAGAGCATAAGCATATGATGAGGGAATATAGTAACCATGTACTTTTTATAACCGGGTTGGGACTGGATGGCAATGATGGGACGGTAACTATCAATGGAGCTGGTCGTCCGAAGGTATATTGGAGAACCGGCCCAAAGAGCAAAGCGCTTTACGATGCCCAAATCCGCGCTGTGAGAGGGATCATAGAAGTATTGGGCGGAACGATGATTATTACCCACTACATGAAGACGGGCGAAGTGATAACAGCACACCCGCTTGGGACTTGCAGGATGGCTGAGGATGTTTCACGGGGAGTTGTAGATGAGAACTGTCAGGTTTTCAACTATCCAAATTTATATGTTGTCGATGGGAGCGTGGTGCCCACTGCTGTGGGTGTGAATCCAGCTTTAACGATCGCCGCAATTGCGGAGAAGGTATCAGGAAATATATAAAGGGGCACCTCCCTGAAGAAGCAAGAGAGGACTGCATTTTGAGATACGTTATCCCCCGATTTCGGGTTATAATCTTTGCCTGATTCCTTTCCATCCTAAAAAACCGCACCTTTACATCCATGTCGGCCAGACCCTTTAAAAAATTAAGAAAATAAGAGAATTTCCAAGAAAATCTAAGATTTAGTGAGATTTTGCATATTGTGAACTTTATTTCAAGATCATAAAGCATAAGCCATTGATTTTATTTGGGAAAAAAAGAGAAAATTAAGACCGATTTTCTTATTTATAATAATCACCTGAATTAAGGTTTTATTTTTATGTTTCCTTATGGTATTTGTACGGGTACTTCTCGCTAATTGGCTGAACAACGAGGCATTTAAGCAATGTATAAAAAGGCTCGAATCTTTTGGCTTTTAGCGTTGATCTTGTTTTGCCTTCAGACGGGCGTCTCATCAGGCGGAGAGAAGGATACGCCACGAGGTGATGGTTTTTCAGGTATCCATTTTAGGAACGGCCGTTTGAGGGTATCGGTAGAGACCCAAAAGTTTCAAAGAGTCATGGATGAAGTAGCCCAAAAGGCCGGGATACGGATTGTCATCGACAAGTCTGCTGATGAGGACGTGACCATGGATTTTGACTACCTCCCCTTGGAGAAGGGCTTGAAAAAGCTTCTGAGAGGAAAGAACTACGTCTTTATTTATCGTTCCGGCGAAGGTGTGGATTTTATGCAGTCTTCAGATAGATTGACGAAAGTATTGGTCTTTCCCAAATCGGGGGGGTGGACAATGGCAGGTCTTGGAGAAATCGCTGAAAAAAGATCGGCCGATCGTGCTAAACAAACGTCAGACATGAAGGAGATGTTGAATCCGACTCAGGAGAGGCTGGACGAGGTTTTACAGGGCTTTTCTCAGAACGGGATGGATCTTAGAAAGCAGTTCTACGATGCATTGGAGAAGATACGAGAGATGGATGGTTTTAAGAAGATTATAAAACTTGAAGATGATGGTTTCCAAGGCTTTTCTGAGAGCAGAACAGATACCCTAGAAAAAATATATGACGCATTGGAAGAGATACAGGCTATGGAGAATGTGATTATTGATTTTTCAAAATGAGATTTCTCTTTGATAGGGGGTGGTATTTTCGGGAAAAACTGAAAGAAGAAGTAAATTTAAAGACAATAAGAATGACAAGTATATTGAATATATAGAAAATAAATCAAAAAGAGGGGAAAGGAGGTGAGGAAAAGATAACGTGATAGGCGAAGGTTAAGTTATGGTGTATCTGCGTAGTGTATTTTCTTAATGTGTGTATTTTAGCTTAATATGAAAGGAGGAGAATTATGACGAGGACCTTTTCAAAATTCTGTCTTGTCTCGATTGTCATACTGGGACTGGCAGGCTCTTATCCTGCCTTTGCAGGGGATGTTGTAGACGGAGTATCTGATACCGCGCTGCCTCAAGCACAACCTGGTAACATTGATTTCGATCCGCCCTGCCTTTTTATTGACACACTTCCCCTTCTAGTTTATATGCATACAAATACGAGGGCGCTCTTTGTTGCAGGTAACGGAGCTGTACTTGATGAATGCAGTGGCTTTGGCGTATCGGGGCACAGCCCTCCAAACTTTTTGGTCTGGAATTCCGGGGCCACGAATTTTGATGGGAGTGTACCGGCTCTTCCAGAGCTTATTGCCTTTACCCAAACCGTTTCCGGGGTTTCAATGAAAGTTGGCAGCGCAACAAGTGCAGGAAAGACAGCAGTATTGATTGCGTTAAACCCTAGTTTTGGTGTTGTCGATTTTGATACTGTAACGATCAGCTCAGCCATGCAGAGTTTGTCAGTTAGCGGTTCTAACATCGCATTTGCCGTCCTTGCTGGTCCCAGTGTTTTGGTGGCAGACGATTTGGTCTTCAACTAAGGGAGCAGAACAAGGGTTTGAAGGATCTGCCCCTCACATGAGAAGGCGGAAAGGAGAACATGTTCTCTCTTCCGCCTTAGTTTTTATATCCTTTCCCACTCCGCAAAGGGTCCTCAGTACAATACGCCTTGAACATCCCGCTCTCAATCATTCGTACAGGGACTCCCTCAATACGGTCAGGAACCTGGGCTTTGACTGAGGGCGCAAGTTTTTCTACATAAACAATAAAGGCCAGATCCTTGCCATCCTCTGTCAAGCCGATGCCAATCCCGACTACCCCTGGGATATCCATAACCCTGCCCTCATTTCTTGCCTGAACCGCTTTCAGCTCTTCCACACGCTGTATGTCCACCACTCCTTCCGCAAGAGCCAAAGAGACCATAATGAGAGAAACCCCTAAAACCGTCAATACAATCAGGTATCTGCTTCGCATTTTCCCTCCTCCTCAAAGAGATGACTTTTTTAATCAACAAAGACCCCGAGACTCAGGTAGACAAAAAGGATGTGGTTCATGATTGTTTGCAAGGGACTTCCAGCAAAGAGAAGACCCACAGGCTTCATAGTGGATTTCTCAAGAACTACCGAACCCGAATCTCCAGGGCCGCTGAAACTACCAGGTGTAACAATAACCTGTTTCACGAATCGAGCCGTCCCACAGCCATCGTAGCTAACGAAGGCCGTCACATTTATCGCTTGCACTGTGCCCTCTGTGACACCGGTCGTCCGGCCGCTCTTTATAACCTCCATACCGGGAAGGGCGAGGGCAAACTCGGGTGCTGGGGGGCCGCCGAGATCCAGAATCGTATTGCCGGCAAGAGAAGGGACCGTGAATGCAAGGGCAGCGTCTACCAGATTGCTGGCTCCAGGGGCAAAATCGATGGGAACCTGGAGGAATTTCAATCCCACCAGGTAAAAGGGATCATTGCCAGGATCCTCACCAATGTCCAGGGTACCTGGCTGAAGGACCCACGTTCCCAAGGGGGCCTTATCAGGGCACAGGGTAGGGCCAACAGCTCCGATGACATGGTTATTGCTCAAAATAAATTTGATATTGGGGGCAAAGAGACTCCTCACCCGCATGCCTGCGGTGCCCGCAAAGATATACGGCTCACTTGGTGTCGTCGAAATGGACACCCCCATAGGAATGGGCCTGGGCTGAAATTCCGTCGGGTTCCAAGCCCAACCTGTCTGCGAAAACATCAGTACCTGTGCCAATAAAAGAACTGCAGCCATCTTAGCTACCCTTTTCATTACCCTCCTCCTTTTGGGTAGAGAAAATTATAATTTCACCCCCTAATGGGGCCTTTCAAGCATTTCTTGAAGGGCTCGGATAAGATCCCTCGGATCTCTTTGCCCTATCTTATGAACCTTGACCTCGGGAAGAAACTCGCTATGAATCCTTACCCCATATCTTTGCCCTAATTCCTTTCTCTTTTGTTCCCTAACCTCTTTTTGCTTTTGCTCCTGAAGGGTCTTTTTTATTCGATTCCTTACTTCTGAAAAGGATTGTTGTCGAGCCCTCCTCTTGTCCTCAAGCTTAATGATGTGGAATCCAGACGGCGTCTTTATTATGCCGCTGGTTTCGCCTTTCTTCAGGGTAAAGCCTGCTCGTTCGACTGCAGGATCCAATCTGCCCCGTCCGAACCACCCCAACTCACCCCCCGATTGAGCCGTCGCACCTATGGATCTCTCCCTCGCTATTTTCTCAAATTCTGCCCCAGCCTCCAGCGTCTCCAGGATCTCTATGGCTTCGACCTCAGTCTCAACCACTATTCGTCGTATTTTGATTTGCTCAGGAATCTGAAATTCCTTGAGATGATCTTCATAATAGTCCCTCAGGTCCTTTTCGGACATCGATACAGCGTCTATGGTCCTTCGCAGGATCAACGCCTTTTCAATGGCTGTGTTTATCTTGCGTTCCACTTCGGGAATCTTGTCGAGATTTTCTTCCCTCGCCACTTTCGCAAAGAGTTTGTAGTCGGTCAGAGTACGCAGTAACGTTTCTTTGGCTTCGGTTCTCGTGTAAATATGGCGAAAAAAGTCGGGTTTACTATGAAGAGCATTCTCCATGTCCAACAGGGTGATGATTTCACCGGCTACTTCGGCCAAGATATAGTTAGGCCGAGCATTTGCTACAAATGGTTGAGACTGGGCAAAGGTCACCGCCTCTTTGACAGATCTTGCAACCCTCAACCTGTAAATGCCCAGTTCCTGGTTCATCTCGAGGATTGTCATGTCTTGAGAGTCATTCATGGCATGGATCTGATCCATGGTCGTATTTGGACGGAAGGCAACAAGGATTTCGCCAGGAACAAACAACGGCAGGCTATCCTTGGCTTCAGTTGTCGGAAGGGCCACCTCTGATTGCTGCTGGGCAGATGAATATAAGCCCAACCCTCCCAGCATAATTTGAAAAAGAATCAAGGAAGGAATTACCAGGATATGCGCTTTCTTCATCACCGTTCTGGAGATCGTCCCATAATTATAAACAGGACTTCGGCAGTAACTTTCTCCAAGCGAAGTTCCCAAAATGGAGTGCCACAACACATCCAATTAAATCGAAGTTTGAAGTCGGGGGCCGTCTCAAAGACGACCTTCGATTAAGTCTAACTCCTCCCTCAGATAACATAATTAAATCTCATTCCTGTTTGAGCTTCTCCATCGTGTCTTTGATAAGACGAAATCTCCTCGTTACCTCCTGTTCGGTTAACACACCATCCTTGTTCCTATCTATTCTACTAAATCTTGCCTTTCCTATTCTTTGTGCTTCATCCAGCTGAACGGCCATGAACTCATCCCTGGTTATCTTTCCGTCCTTGTCGGTATCCAGCTGATTAAATCTTGCCTCTCTTCCTTTTCTTGCCAAATCCATTTGAACGGCCGTGAACTCATCCCTGGTTACCTTTCCATCCTTATCACTGTCCATTTGAGAGAAAACCTTTTTTGGAGTATCTTGAGCCAGGACCAGGGAAAAAGAAAACCAGAAAAGAACAATCAAAGACATGATAAATAATCTCTTTTTCATGGCATATTTCCTTTTTTTAAGAGGTTACATTCGATCTCTCCCACCCCAGGGTATAACGAGTAATGACTCATGCGGATCTATGGATACGCTCGTTTAAATTCCAATGCAAACATGCCAATCGCTTTTTCCAGCCTTAAGAGGACTACCTGATAATCATAGGTTTTGGTAATGAGATTGGTTTTTGCCGAATCCAGGGTCGTAAGGGCCTGATTCAGATCGAGCGCCGTCGCCGAACCGAATTCAAATTGCGAGAAGATTATGTCATAATTTTTTTGGGCTAACTCCACCTGTTTTCTCAAGTTCTTGAGAATGCTCTCGTGAGTTTGTACCGTAAGCATGGCGCCCTCTACTTCTATCCGAATGCTCTTTCTCATGTCTTCCAGAGCAAGCCTGGTTTGAAGAATACTCTCTTGTTTTTCCTTGAGGTCCCAGATTCTTGAACTTTTCTCAAATAACGGTAATATGATTCCAAAAGAAGCAACCCAGTAGTTTTCATCCTGGTCAAATGCCGGGTCATCGACCACATTGTAGTTCCATGTTGCCTCCATTCTCGGATGGAATCTGGCCTTCACCAATTGCTTATCAGCCTCGGCAATTTGTATGTCCAAAAGGGCAATCCGATAATCGTGTCGATGCTCGAAAGCCTTATTGATCAGGGTCTTATAGGTCTCCCGCAATGGGGGGAGTGCCGGTGGCTTAACCACATCATATTTTCCTAATTTCATTCCTACAAGGCTGTTGAGCGTATCCTTAGCCAGCTTAAGATCGTTCTTGCTTTCAATCAATTTGCGTTGGGCGCTGGTGACGTCCAGCTCGGATCTCAGCAGAACGTCTTCAGTGACTTCGCCCGCGGCCAATCTGACTCGCGACACTCTGAGGCCCTCTTCAGCGAGTTTGAGGATCTCCTCTGCATTCTGGACTAATTCCTTTGCCTTAAGTACTTCGTAGTATGCCTGAGCTGTCCCAAACAGATTTTCTTGGATGGTTTGACAGTAGCTTTCCGTGCTTCTGTCTACCTTTTGAAAGGCTTGTTGTCTCAGCGGAAAAAATCTCGCCCTATAAACTGGCTGGGATACTTCGAAGTTACCGCGGAGTTGGTCTTCAGGTACAGTCTCAACGGGTGCAAACACAATGGTATTATCGATTCGAGGTCTATACTCGATGGCCTCATCGAGTTGTGAGTAACTGCCTTCGACAGAGATATTGGGAAGCATTACTGACCAGGCCTTCTTGGGGAGAAGCCTACTCTTCTTTATTTCCTTCTCCGCAATCATGATGCGCTCATCCGTTTTCATCGTACTGCGGTACGCCTCTTCTAATGTCAGGAGTTTGACCTCTTGAGCGCAGGAAACACCCGAAGATCGCAAAAGGGATAGAAGAACGATGGAGACGAGGAACAAGTACTTGTATCCAGGGTTTATTTGCCTTCGTTCCTCTGGTTTAACTGAATTTGGAGCAAGTCTTACGTTCATAATAGAAACCCCCATGTATTAAGGTTCACAAGCTCAAATCTCCTGTCCTTTACCAGAGAAAAACAGGTTATTTTCACAGCCCCTTTTTTATGGTATCCAGGACCAAACCTCAACCAGAAGAAACCGAACCAGCCAGCGCGTAAAAGCGATTCCCAGGGGTCTCCACTTGCACTCAATTTTTCCATACCCCGTCATGTCCGTCTTTAACAACTTGTCAACACTATCTAGCTCACAGAGCACCCGCACCACTTTTCCCTTTTCCCTGAGGATTTCCTCTTGTTCAAGTATCCATTCACGCTCCGAAAGTGTACGCTCAATTCTCCGTCTGCTCTTTTCATGCGCTACAGGAGCGATTTCCGACACATGCCCGATGAAAGTCCTGGTCGGATAAGCCCATGTTTTTAGCTTAACCCGGGAGCCGACCCTGACCTCTGCTACGTCCTCTTCCGGCACGCTAATTTCTGCAATAATGATCCGCGCATCTTCTATAACTGCAAACAGATCGCCAACTGCCAGGAATTGACCAACCCGCTGTGAAAGGTAAGGGGTGATAATCTTGCCGTCTTCCGGACTAACCAGCGTGGTGAGTCGCAAATCCTCTTCCGCATGGGCGAGATCCACCTCCAGCCGTCGAACCTCAGCTTCAAGGGCCTTAATCTCTTCTTCGCGAGCTCCGCTCTTAACGAGCTCTAAGTTTCTCTTCGCCAGTTCAAGCCGCTCTTTATCCAGATCCCGCTTCCTCAATGCGTTCTCATAATCTTTTTCTGAGACCGCTTTATCCTTGAACATTCTCTGGTATCGAACTGCCTGCAGGGTACTGTACTCGAGACTCTTAGCCGCTGTTTTTACTTCCTGTTCGGCCTTTGCGATCTCCTCGGGCTTAGGTCCTTCCTTGAGGAGATTTAACCGTGCATTGGCTTCATCGAGCGCGGCTTTTATCGGGAACCTGGGCACAGATTCCTAACTGGTGCACTGGTAGCACCACAAATTCCCCTCCCACCGTAAACGGGTACGGAATTAACATAATAAGAACAATTGCGGTGAGCAGGCCAACCTGAATCAACCGACGGATCGTCTTCGGAGAACCGGATTGGTTCATTAGCAACGGTTGCCGATACCACATTCTCCTCCATTGCCTCTTCAAGGCAGGTTCAAACCGAAGACCGAGCAAAACGAGAAATAGCATGGCACCGATTCCTTTCATCCAAAGGGTAAGGTAGTAGCCAGCCAGCCCCAGGATTAGGCCCCAGAAGATGACCTCAAAGCCGACCGTCAGTCCACCGTACCACTTAAACCCCGTAATTTCCCGAGAGGTTAATGGCTCGGGTAGTGGTCTTCGTAAAATCCACGACCGGGTTACTGCGATCGCACGGTTCCGCAGGTCGGGAATCTCCAGCCAGGTAGCGAGCACTGAGTACCCGTCCCGTTGAAACAGCGGATTCATGTTGAAGAAGAAATACACAATGGATGCTACAGCTAGGAATAACCAGAAGCTATGCAGGTTGGTCCAAGGATAGGTGTTCTTCCATCCAATAATGCTTATTCCCCCCACTAGTAGTTGAGCGATCATCCCAGCACAAAGAATCCTCACGCGGTCAGACTTTCTCCTTATCCCCAGGACACCGCTCATATCGCAATAAAAGTGGGGTATGATTCTATAAAGGAACCACACGCCGAACTCACCTGCATGTCCACCGCAGTGTTTGCACGCCACCCCCTTGGCGATTTCTCCCAAAAGGTTGCTCAGAAATATCCCCAAGATTGGCACCAAGAGCAAATAGCCCGGTTCCCACAGTATTCTCAGCTCGTAAATAAAGTCGCTTCCAAATTTCAGCACGACGCCGAGACCCAGGATGAGGATCAGACACGTTCCAACCGCAAAGGGAAGAGAAAAACACCAACCGAGAAATAAGGCCAGCATGTTAAAAAACCTATCAGGATCGAACAGTCGATGTTTTTTGATTGTGGAGTACTCGGGGGCGAAGGGGCCTTTAGTCTTGGAAACCAGAAGGCCCTGGGTCTCAATTTGACGGATGAATGCATCGAGGTGGTCGAAGATCAGGGAGTTATGGAAGCGTTCCTCAAACCTCGCTTGGATTGTGGTGAGCTCTGTACGTCCATCTAACTGGCCACAGAGGAAATACTCCTCTTCGCCTAACTCGAAGATTTCTCCCGATTGAGGATCCTTAATGATGTAACCGTAAGATTTCCCTTCGGCAACTCGGGGAATAATTTCCAGATCCTTCCGGAATTCTGGTAGGGGTGATGACAAATTTCATTCTCCAGGTGATGGGATCTTTGACCGAATCTCCTGCCTTCTTGGTTTGGAACCAATACGGCTGCATGAAGCATCCGCTTATTTTGCCGGCCAAAGAATCATAACAAGCTGCCTTGCAATGCCGTTCAATACCCTTTCAGTAAACGTAAGGGAAACTTCAACCTGATATTTAGCCGGTTTATTCCTTACTCATTGGATGCCTTTTAAAGAACTCCCACATGGCATCGTTAGCATTTATATCTTGGGTGACTGTTCCGACCTTAAACCCTGGGATTCTGTAAGGTAGGCCGCCTGGCCATGTATGGCCTCCACCTTCAATGGTACAAACTGTGACTTCACTATTATCCGAGCCAGGTCCGTATGTCTTACATACGACCTCTCCCTTCTGATGTGTAATTTCCGGTTCAAAAGGACATTGGTTTTTCTTGATCCAAATAGAAACGGTATCTTTCACAGAAACGAAAACTCTGCCTGTCTTAGATATGCCCGCTTCACATGCTGAAAGTCCCCCATTATAGGGTGCACAGACATCACCAGTTCCATGAAAGTACAGTACCGGCACTGGTCTGGTCGGATTGCAAGAATCAGGATGCATCCAAAACGGGCCTGCCACGGGAGCTATCGCAGCAATACGAACACTGAGCTTGCACGCAAGAAAATGACACAATATCCCCCCATTCGAGAAACCGGTTGCATAGACTTCTTTCTTTTCCACGTTAAATTTGGCTTCTAAGTCATCGAGTAGCAAATTAACAAATCCAACATCGTCAACTTTCGCAAAAAAAGGATCATCATGATACAGGCCATTCGGTCCACTTGCGAAATTCCAGAATCGGTTGAAAATTGCGCGAGAATTCTTCCCAGTCCCTCTGGGATATACCACGATAAATCCAGCGCTGTCCGATTTTTCATTCATCATTGTCATTCTCATGTGACCCTCTGCACTCCCACCCCCTCCATGGAAATTCAAAACAACGGGGGTTGGTTTTTTTTCGTCATAAGAGGGAGGAACGTAGACATAATATTCTCTCGTTTGCAGACCGTGTTTGATGGGGAAGAAATGGATCCCGTGGGTCTCTGCTGAGGAGCTTCGAGTTTGAATACATTTTCTATCCCACTTCCAGAGCCGTTCTCTTAATTTCTCCCCAAGGGGGGCATTCGGTGACCGTAGGGAGAAGCCTAGTTTTTCGGCCAAAACTAAGGGCCTGGTAGACGCTTTCGATTTTACCCCTTGCAACTTTTTACTCATCTGTTTTTTCTCGCCTTTGCTTCACGAATCATCAGAAGTCAAAGCCTCACCTTAAAGCCATAGAGGCCGAAGATCATGTACCCTATTGAAATAATCTGCTATTCCCTCCCCCCTTGGGCAATCATGATGAGGTGCTGCCCGACGCTCTTCAAGACGTCTTCTTTAAGTTGTCTAGAGGGCTTTTGCATGCTTTGGTCGGCGGAAGTTTTGGCCACGAAGAACTCACGCGCTTTCCCATTGGCGCTGGCACAAGAACTGTCAGCAAGTTCATAAAGAAGTTCCATGTGATAATCCCCGAATTCCGCAAGGTCTTTACCCCACCGGATCAGAAAGTCGACAAAGATGCCCTTTAGGGCATCTGGAATTTTGGTTTTGTCAACGAGGTTGAGGTACGTTCGTCTGTAAACATTTGGGAATATGACCTTTTCATACTTATCTCTGAAACTCTGAGGTACAAAAAGGTCATCTCTGTCAAGTTCGATCTTAATTTGCCCTGACTCTTCCCCTCGAATTTGTTCATCAAGAGCTTGAATCACACGAGGCAGCGCTTTTACATAGGTGACATGTGTTCCGATAAAGGACCTAACTCTTTTCCACATGAAAGGGGCAACCTTTGCCGTGTGAAGCATGATTTCCTCTATTGCTCTGCAACCATCTGGTTCTAATCCCAGTCTCCAACCAAGTACAGTTAAATTTTCCACCGGCATTGGGTCTTCCTGGACCTTCGGCTTGCGCTTGACCAGGGAGATCATACCGAGCATCCTCCGTTTGAAGCTTTCCCAGGTGTGAAGCCTGATTTGCAAGTCCCGAAAACCCTTCATGAGCTCCACTCGCGTCATTCTCTTGGGTATAATGTTTGTCGTCCGATTAGGATTGGTGTTCTTGGCCGCCATCTTGCTCCAATTTAGCATGCGTCCGTCTTGACGCAATCGAGCCCACAGTCTGGTTCCAATAGGAGCTTTAAGCATGTTTAGCGTTACAAGAGGTAGATAGGCTTGGTGAATGAATTTAAATTGAATGTCAAAAATGTCAGGCCCATCTTGGTCGAATCCAACAATCATGCCGGGACGAATTCCCATCCCGAAAGAGAATATCTTGTGAATATCTCCAACCAAATCTTCTCGGATATTTTGAAGCTTGCCAGTCTCTCTCAGTGATTCCTGGTTAGGGGTTTCAATCCCAATGATGAGCATATCAAAATTGGCGTCGGCCATGAGCCTCAAGACTTCCTCATCCTTGCTGATGTTCAAGGTCACCTGGGTTCGAAAGCTTATAGGTTGGGGAAAGGAATTGTTAAGTGGAATGAGTTGCCGGAGGAATTTCTTGGTGTACCGAGTATCGCCCATGAATTCGTCATCACAAATAAAGATGGTCCTCATACCAAGTTCTTGAAGGGTTTTTATTTCTCGAAGGACATTTCCAATAGGTTTGTGGCGAGGACGGCGACCATATAAGAAAATCACGTCACAGAATTCACAGTCAAAGGGACATCCCCTGGTTGTCTGAACACACCCATTGGCGTACAAATGGGAGTCTGCGACTATACTATCCCACCTCGGGGCTGGGCTGTCAGAAATATCAATCTTCTCGATCTGCCAATATGTTGGATGATAGCTGTCCTTTTCCCAGTCTTCCAGAAATCGCGGCCAGGTTTTCTCAGCTTCACCGATAAACATGATATCACAGTCTTCCTTGGAGAGGAGATGAGGTGCCGCGGAGACCCCAGGGCCGCCAACGGCCACGGGAATGGCGCGTTTCCGGAAGCTCTTTGCAATTGCTTTGACACGTGGAATATGAGGAAGGTAACCGGTTATACCTACTAGGTCGTAGTCCTGCTCAAAGGGTGTGTCGTCATTGATTTGTCCCCGAATGCATTCATCCCATATCTCCACGCGATAATATTCAGGAGTCAAAGCTACCAAGGTAGCCAATCCAAGTGGCACCATGATACCTGGCAAATCAATAGCAGGCCCCTCTCCACCAGTAACCCAGAAGGCTCGAACGTCGCTTGGGACATATGGGCTAACAAGTAAGATTTTCTTCACGAATAGTTCTCCTCTCTTGAGGATAGCTTCAGACCGCCCCTTTCCAATGGCAAATGGGAGCGAGTCCCCTTACTCCTTTAATTCTCTTACGTAGATTCCTAACGCATCGCTCTTAGAACCTAGCTGTTTGCTTGCCTCCTTGTCTTTCTTCAAATAGTATTTAAAAAACGCAACGGTATACTCTACTATTGCCGCTCTTCTTGGATCCTTCGTAACATATTCTGATATCGTTCGGAACTCTTTCCTTATGCCGCCCGAAAACGTGAAATGGTCCGCACCGTTGATTTCTAGCAAGAATTTCGGAGAATTTGCGCGGTCATAGAGTAGCTCACGGTCGCTCATCCGGCCGACCTTTGGTTCTTCTCCACCGAACATGAACATGATAGGGATATGAATATTACCTAGTTCATTCCGTTCATACACATTCTCATTGCAAGGGCCTGATAGCGCCACTATAGCCTTTGCACGGGCGTCATAGTAGATTGGATCCGCTCCACCAACCAATATGCTGGTCCAAGCACCAAAGGAGTGTCCCACTAGGCCTATCTCATGATCGTTGATTACGTTATACAATGGGGACTTGGGATCTCTGTTTTCACGGAGAAGCCGATCTATGACTAGTTTCGCCGTTTTGGGTCGATAACCCAATACTTTTCTTCTGTAAGTTTTGCCGCCCCTGTTGAGCTGATGTTCCTTTAATTCCCTCATCCACTTCAACATCTTCAGTTTAAGCCGCGCCGTTTGCCTGGGTATGGATTTCCTAATTCGGGCGGCATAATATTTGTCTTCGTAATCAGGCGCTGCAACAACAAATCCCTCTCGCGCGAGTCTTTCCGTTAGGAACGATGCACTCAGGCCACCGCCGGTAGCACCATGAGAATAAATGATGAGAGGCAAAGGACCTGAAACGGATTTTGCATCAACCGCAATCTTTGTTGCAACGCGATTCTTTTCATAAACATACTGAAATGATTTAGGCTCATCTGCAGTTGGGTACCAAACTGCAATATCTATTCTAGCGCTTTTACCCTGAAGGCTAGGTGCTGATGTATCAAGGATTTTATATCCAACTGGCTGTTTATCTTCTTGGTCAGCCAGAGGAGAAACTACAGATTCATCCTGTCGTTTTTTGAAAAGTTCCCTTAGCTTTTCCCTAGATTGCTTTCTACGTTCTCTTCTAACTTCTGCCCTAGGAAATAACTCAGCATTAGAAGAGCTAGCTGAAAAAATTAGGACAAGTACGAAAATTGTGAAAAAGCATGAGATTCGCCGCTGGCTTTTAAATCTCCGAGACATCCACTCTTTTAGGAAATTCATCACATTACTCCATTTATCGTTCCCATGCGGGAAGGGAAGAAAAACAAAGGCGTTTACGCGAAACCTTCAGCACGCTTCCCGTGCTAGAGGACGTTGCCGTGCAAGTTCAGATGTCAACTATATTGGACAAATATAGTCATAATTAGCTCCTGTAACATTCATTGTGTCATCATCGTGTTCCCGTGGCTATTTATGGCAATTCGTGCTAATAGTACGAATCTGTTATTCCTCAACATTTTGCTTAAAAAAATGTGGAGAAGTTGTTTTTCATTATTCCTTCTTCCTAAAGGAGGCTCATAGAGGTTTTCATCTAGGGTTAACCTTCCCATGGCTTCTTCGCACGCACAACGATGTAGTCACCACCGAACATGAATTCGTTCCTAAAGCTTTTTGCCACTGCTAACCTTCTTTCCTTGGCATCAGGCGGTGATGTCTGTGCCACTTTTTCCAGATGATCCGCAAATTGGAGAATTACTCTGTCCTTGATCGAGTAGATCTTCACCGAATTGAAACCGGTCTCCGTGAGAAGTCTTTTGTACGTGTCAATACTGTAAATATTCTCATCACAGTATCGTTTCGCATCCGCAGACAGAAATTCCCTGACCTGATCAAAGGTATAGTCCGATAAGTTGAGCTCTAGAGAGGGAACAATATCTGTCATGACCAAAATGCCTCCTGCCTTGAGAAGTCTGAATGCCTCGTGGAAAAAATCTTTTCTCGTGTTGAAATGGAAGGCACACTCGATGGCCATTACTTTTGTGAAAGATTCGGAGTCGAAATCTAGATGGGTCGCATCGCCAAATTCGATATGAACCCTCCTCTCCAAGTCATTCTCTTTGATGAGCTGCTTTCCAGTCTGGATCCTTATGTCAGTAACATCGATGCCTATGATCTTCTTGGGTTTATACTTAGTTGCAATATGGATTGCAGAAGCGCCATAGCCGCACCCACATTCCAGTATTTCGTCGTCCTGAGTCACATCTAATTCCCGAGCGATTAAGTCCGTCAGGGCATCGCCTGCTTCATCAATGGACATTCCTTCCTTGCTCCAATATCCGTAGTTTGCATATGGCCTCTCCCCAAAAATGCCTTTTCTGAGTTCATGCCTATGAGTGTAATGCTCATTCATTTCCCGGATGGAATAATTTTTTGACATTTCCTCTTGCTTCCTTTCTCTTTCCCTGGGTAGTTAGGTTTGGCAACGAGCGATTTTCCCTTACTTTGAGTCGAGTAACCTAATAAGTTATTCCATTTTTGTGTTCGTGGGATCAGCTCACTTATTACCTCGTTAGCCTGTTCGTCTTCTGGTCTATAATATCTTGCGTTCTTTTAAACTGTACCCCTGTATGATAGCGGGCTTGATCCTCGATCTTCCTTGACCATATAACCGTCCCAGGCAAATTAGTCCCATCTTGAAAAATAACTTTGATATCAGTACTCGTACCTATTTGGTCATTCGAGATGAGTTTTAGGCCTCCAACACAGATATTCAATACCCTGCATAATCTCAACTTTAGTTCACTTCCATGGATTGTCGCCTCGTACCTCGCAGCAATCTGAGTTAGTTTTCTTGGGTACCTTCTTCTCTCGGTCTTGACCTTAGCATCAACAGAGGCTTCGTATTGATTCAAGGCCTCCAGCTCGTCTATCGTATCTTCAAGGAGCGCCTGAAGCCAGTCTGCCTTGAACATCAACCACCGGCGTTGGAGGCTTCGTTCTTTAGGATCTTCAGGAATTGTAAACCGGCGCTTTTGGCCTCTTTCCTTGTTGGGCTTCAACTCTTGTAAACCCTGGACGGCCTGCAATGCTGATAACTGGTTCAATAGGGAACCCAAACGGAGACCTTCCAATGAATAGCCCCTACCATCTTTTCTTTTTTTTGCTTCAATGGCGTAACGCTTTTTTTGCAACTGTAGCAAATCGGAGCGATATTGGTGAGACCCTTTTTTGGACTTCTCTAATGCCATGGCTTCCTCCATCTTAGATTGCGACAGTTGAAATTATCCACAATGTGGACACTTTTGTCGCTGTTTTTTAACTAACTTGATATTTTCCCGCTACTTATCAAGTGTTTGATCCTTTCCATACTTTTGACATCCTTAACAATCAATACCATGAGACCGCGAACACTTCCCACATTATTATTTATCGGTTTCCCTGGACTAAACATTGCTCCCCTTCCTGAGAAAGCGTTGGGCTTGTTTTTCGTCCGTATTTTTCAACTCGGGACATATCTGGGCCATCTCCGGTTCTCGACGCAAAAACTCTTGAAATTGAATCATTGCCTCCGAGGTTTGATTTAACGCGAGAAGAGCCATGCCAAGTTGATAGTATGCTATGGCAAGCGCCGGATTCAAACCCAGGGCTTTCCTGTAATGCACGATAGCCTCACGATATTGCTTTTGCTCCATATATATATTGCCCAAAGCCAATTGGATGACTGGCCACCTCGGATGTCTACGAAGAACCGCATTGAGTAACTCTATAGCTCTCGAATATCGCTTAGATTTGAAACGACCCATCCCTTTCGCAAAGGTCGCGATGGAATTGGCTGGATTGTTGAGGGAGGTTTTTTTAAATTCAATGTTCGCCTCATCATATCTTCCCTGATTTACATAGACCTTGCCCATTTGATAATGCGCATAGTGAGATTCCTCTTTAAGTCCGATGGCTTTCTGCAAGGCGTGCATGGCTTCCAGGTATTTCTTTTCCTGCGCAAATATTTCACCCATAGTAGTCCACACCAATGGGTTGTCCGGGTTTATACGTAGAGCCCTCTTGAAACAGCGCAGAGCTTTTTTCATGTTTCCTCGATGATGATAAATATATCCCAACATAGTATAGGCTGAATCCAGCTGAGGATCGAAACTTAGTGCGTTCTCATAGCTCTTGATCGCTTTGTCATATTTTTCTTCTTTATGATGAATATGGCCAAGCATCAGGTACCCCTGAGACTCTACTGGGTTTAACTTGAGCGCCCTCCGGCAACTTCTTTCCGCCTTATCAAACTGTCCTTGGTACAGGTATGCCTTTCCTAAAAGTAGATGTGCTAGTGCGAGGTTTGGGTCAACCTTCAGGGCTTTCTGAAACTCACTAATAGCAGCGTCATAAAGCTTCTGCTCGAGATATGCTTCCCCCATCTTTACAAGAGAAGGAGCATTCTTTCCCAACTTCCTTAGTTTTGGAACCCAGGAGTCCATTAGTGAAGTCCGTTATGCCTCCGTCTTGGCGACATTCTGTTGTATGGTGCGTTTTTTGCGCTTACGATGTTTGAAGGGGCAGATCACGATATTTCCAAGTATTGTATCGTGGGGGAGCGTCAACGTATACACGATCAGCTTCGCTACACGTTCTGGTGGCAGAGAATATTCAGGAGCCTTGATAGGTCCGTTCTGATCCCAGAAGGGTGTATCCACTGCGTCAGGCAAGACGGTCTGTACTTTTATCCCATACTGCCTCACTTCTTCAGCCAATGACTCGGAAAGTCCTATTACACCGAATTTGGAAGCGCAGTACACGGAATCAAATGCCCGGCCCTTTTGACCGGATGTTGAAGAGATATTTACGATCCTTCCAGATCGTTGCTTTATCATTGTAGACAGTACTGCGCGGTTGCATAAGAACGTCCCCTTAAGATTAGTGTCGATCACATTATTCATCTCCGCGGTAGAAGTCTGTACCAAGAATCTTGGTGTGCCGCCCTCCCCCCTAAGTATTCCTGCACAATGTACAAGGATATCAATCCTTCCAAATTTGTCGAGGGTCTTACGGATCATTTCCTCGGTGTCCTCTTCTCGCCGCACATCGACAACTATGCCCATTGCCTCCCGTCCATTGCTGGCTTTATCGAGCTCAACCAAAGTCTCCTGAATTTTGTTCTGATTTATGTCTACGATGACGACGTATGCACCCTCCTTGCAAAGTGCTTTACAAACAGCTCGACCAATACCACTCCCGCCACCGGTCACAACCGCAACCTGGCCTGCAAGTTTTTCCATGCTATTTGGTCCTGATTCCTCCAAAAAACTCACGTCCCTCGCCCAGTGAATTCGGACAAAATTTCATTCCTCCCCTGAATTGCAAATGGTTCTATAAGGGGATGAGAAAAGACGGCATCTCGGGGTAAGGCAAGCATAGAGATTATGAAATTTGCGACAGTTTCGGGATTGAGCAATCCATGCGGGGCTAAATTACGGGTCACATGCATCATAGGCGTGTCCGTAACGTCAGGTAGAATTACCTGGACTCTAATACCATAAGAACGTACCTCTTCGGCCAATGCTTCGGAGAGTCCCATCACACCATGTTTTGAAGCGCTGTAGGAAGCCGCATAGGCTAGGCCCTTCGTAGCACCTCTTGCTGATGACACATTGATGATCTCCCCTTCTCTCTGGGTCATCATAACTGGCAATACCGCCCGATTACTTAGAAATACTCCCTTCAAATTTGTGTCGATCACTTCGTCCCATTCTTTAGTGGGCAGCTGAACTACAGCGTAAGGTAACCGTCTAACCATTGCAGTGCTTCCCCCCGTACCGGCTGTAGCGATCAAAATATCGATTCGCCCACATTTTTCCATTACCCGCTGCACCATCTCTTCCATGTCAGACTCCTTGCGTACATCGAGCGCTAACCCGAGTAGAGATCTGGTAGAGAGCTGATTCTTTCTTTCCTCACGGATGGCTGCGAGGGTTTCCTCGATACGGGAGATGTTTCGTCCCACCACAACCACATTAACGCCTTCTCTGACCAACGCAAAAGCGGTTGCCCGGCCAATTCCACTACTTCCCCCAGTGACAATAGCCACGCGGTTTTGGAGCAGATTCATCTTGCTTATATGCCCAACAAAGTCTTTTGTTATCGCCTGCCCTATTTTTTCCGTGCGGTTACTTCGAGCCAAAAGCGGGGTACTCCTTCCATGCCTGCGGCCTCGAGAGCAGGTGCTAAGGCAGACACCAAAGCTTCGGAGGCCAGCTTTACAGGATAACCACTGACCATAACAGCTGCCAGGCCGGCGTAAGAGCCTATCTTCTCCATGTTGCTCCGCGTCATCATAATCTCACGTTCATAAACATTATTGACCTCGAAATCATGCTTCTTCAGCAACGCATTCCACTCCTCTTTTGATAACCAGGGTGACGAAAACGCTTTCGGGGCGGTTCCCCGTTTTCTCTTAATACCTGGTAAACCTTGTTCCTTCAGCTTAGCATCTTTCTCAAGGATGTAAGCCAAGGCCGCCTTCCACCAGATCTGATAGAAATGATCGGTCCCCGACGCCTGACTCCCGGCATAAAAAGAGCTGTTAAAGGCAAAAATACCGCCAGGGACAAGAATCCTGTGAATTTCTTGGAGGAGTAAATCAAGGTCCGAAAGCATATGGATCGAATGTCCCATGAAGACGATATCCGCCCACATATCCTTGAACGGGAGGCAATCTGCAGTACCTTCAACGAGCACCAGCTTTGGTCGTTTACCCCCATGATCGCCAGTAAGAACAAATCCGTCCTCAATCTTCAGTCCTTTCTCAAGGAAATCCCTCTGGCCCAAAATGAGCGATTCGCGTGAGATATCCAGGCCAAGAATAGTGATGCGAGGTTGGATCTCCAAGATCAACTCGGAGATAGTTCCCGTTCCACAAGCCAAATCCAAAACGCGCTCTGCAGACTTAAACGGAAGAAGCCTAACAAAAGCACGGTTGCCTTCAATATATTCTGGTTCCTTGGAAAATGGTTCGTAAGAAATATCGATTGTTTGTCCGTTGTTCACTTAAGCTAATCCTGTTTCGAGATATTACTTTCGCACTGACTTCATGAACCTCCTACCTAAGCCTAATAATCAGCATCGACATACAGGAATAAGACTAATCCGGTCTTTTTGTAGCCAAAACAACTATATAATGAGTGGCAAAAAGCACCATCCGTGAAACAAACGCCATCACAGCGTTAAATTTGCCTTCACTGATCTGTTTTGAGACATACTTCTCTCTCATATACTCTGAAAGACTTTCTGTGTAGGGCAATATGGTGTAACCCGTCAAATCCATTATTTCAGGATTAGCCTCAAATCCTGCCCGAGAGAGAAGTTTCCTGTATGAATTAAGATCTTTCACATAGTTGGTACGATACCTGCCGCGGTTTGCTTTCACCGCATCCCTGGAAAATAGGATATCAGCAAGTACAAGTCGCCCTCCGGGTTTCAAGACCCTTACGGACTCTTTTAGGAAGTCATACCGTGTGGTAAAGTAAGGAACCTCTTCAACGCATATAATGTTCATAAACGTTTCATCTGGAAATTCCAACCGCGCTGGATCCATGGTTAAGAAACGGACAGTCGGAATATTCTCGCGGCAACAATCCACAGCCCACTGTAGCTCGTCGATGCCAATTAACTGGCCTGCCGGGAAATAATTCAACAGATAACGCGTCGTTCCTCCCTTTCCGCAAGCAACATCCAAGGTCTGGCCTTGCGCGTGGATATCAAGGGTCATCAATGTATCTATGATGGCCTCGCAAGCTTCTCTTCCGTTAGTTGTATTTTCCCTCCAATATCCAACATGATGGAAACCCGCGTTATCGTAAAAATCGTCGGTCATTATGTAAAAGGGTAGACGTTCAAGCTTGCGCCCGACCTTCAGTAGTGCTCGGCGGTACTGCTTATCCTTCGCTCCGGAAATCGAAGACTGTACCTTCTGTACCTTCATTGGAGGCGAACCGAGCCAGATCTCTGTGCCGCCGCGCGGATTGGGCTCATAGACCCATTTTCCGTTTTTTTTCACCCCTACGAGCGGGCCAAAGGGGTTTGCAGTACCTACGAAAAGTCCCACCAGAGTTGACCTCATTTGTCGGATCCCTATGTTGTACGGCGTGCCGAAACCGTTACGCGTTACGGGGTAGAATCGTTCCCCGTCCTTAGTCCGCCAGAGGTGGCAACCCCCATAATGCTCAATGAATTCCTCCAAGTTGCCCGTTGGCAAATACCTTGCAAAACTATGAATCTTGTCCCGGTCAACGTCTTGCAAAAAATGTGGGCGATAGCTGATGAAAACTGAGGAATTGAATGTGCCCGCATAAAGCCATCCGTCATGTGAACACATACGCCAAATATAACCGTTCATAAAGTTATCAAAGCCCGGTCCAAGCCCGCTTATAGGTATTTTAGCACCATCAGGTGTGATCCGCGATGAGCCCACCACTAGATCCCAGGTGTCATCAGCATAGACACGGAGTAACTCTGCTGCTGCAGGTCCCACCGAGTTTACGCGGTCATATCCCCCTCCTGAGATTCCCGTTCCTATGTAAAGGCATCCGTCAAATGCACAAAGTGAGATCGCGTATTCGTTAAGAAATCCACGATAAGCCCCGGCTGTTATCACTTTTTTCCAGCGATAAGGAGCAGAACCCTCTGCGTCAGTCTTCCAAAGCTGAAACCCACTGTGAGAGTTCATGGTTGCCACATACAGATAACCATTGAATTCAGCCAATTCAAACAATGCCACGTTACCTGGATCTCCAAAACTCGGTTTACTAACGGGTCGCCAGTTGCCGGAAAAAGGATCTTCACTTTCCCAAAGTTCGGTTCGATCACTTACGTTTGCGTGACCGCCGACTTTACCGATGATCGCCGTGTAAAGTCTCCCCTTGTAAGACAGCAGAGAGCGTATTGAGGGCCCCAATAGTGGGATCGGGCTCGTCTGGAAATTGATGCCATCTCTTGAACGAAGAATGCGAGCACCCGTAGCTGAGATAGATCCTGCGTAAAGACAGGGCTCTGAATCACTGTGTCCTTGATAAATCTCCATCCCACGATAGCCAACATCACGCATGACAGATGTGTTACCCGTAGTTCGAGCCTGCTTTTCTGAGGCAACCATCGGTGATTTGTAGACCATTTCCCAGCGGTTCTCACCTGGATCATACGCTAGAATCTGACCTCGCATGAGTTGTGGTACTTCTGGATCGGGGCATTTCACGGGCCAGAATTCCATAATAGGGGGTGGAATCGTTCGATTTGCTCTCTTGATTAAGCACAATGTGTCTCGGGCTGTACCGACATAAAGCTTTCCCTTAAACCAACTCATCGATTGGGAATACGAATTACGCTGATCGCCGATACCCCTAGCGCCAACCCGAGAGAAATTCTCTATGGTGAGACCGGTAGGGGAAGTATTGTCATTGTGTGTAAGGAGCCCCGCAGAACCAAACTGCTCTGACGTGTTATGCGATCCCGCTTTCATGTCTTATGCTATTGTATACTTCGGTCTGTGATGGAGTTCGGAAAAAAATCCACGCAGGTCCTCAACAAGGAGTTCCGGAGCCAAAACAGGAAAAAAGTGCCCCATGCCTGGATGAATAACAGACCTATGATTGACCACAATGGCCTCAAGGGCCTTGCATGTTTCCAGACAAAAAGAATCGCCGCCATAGCTAAGCAGGGTCGGATGAGTTACTTTTTTAATCGTCTGTCGCGTCAGGCCGCCAATTTTTCTGATATCTTTCGCGAACGTTGTTGTCCCCACCAATTCCTTCCATCGTCGGGCGGCTCGACTGTTTGGATCCCAACCTCCACTCGGCGCTAGAAAGCCTCCTAATGCGTTTGGATTTGCTATGCCTGCTTGCACAAGCGGCGTCAGTTCTTCGAGCATCATGTAAACAACTTTGGGCATATCGTCATCTACAGGAATCCGCTTTGCCCGAAGTGCTTCTCGACGCCTCATCCAATAAGGACTTTCTTCGGGGCTTCTAAAAGGCTGCAAAGCGTGGATTCTACAATCGATTAGGGCTAGGCTGCTAACTCGTTCAGGATGGAGAACGGCATAATGGAGAGCTATCGCACCACCCAAGCTATGGCCTACGAGGTGAACCTTTTTTACCCCGGTCTGTTCAAGAGTCCCATGTAAGTCCTCCGCCAAATCTTTCGTGGTATAGCCATGTCCTGGCATACTCGAAAGACCATGACCACGAAGATCATAGACCGTGACACGATAGTCGTTAGTGAGCAAAGGTACGATCTTCATATACCAGAATGCAAGATTTGTTGCGAGGCCGTGAATCATGATGACGTCCGGTCCATGCCCCAAAGTCTGATAGTGAATATCTACACCGTTAACGCGAACTGTAGGCAAGGCCATCTCCCTTCAATTATTCAAGATAACCCAGTGCCTTAAGCCTTTCCAAAATCTGCGCTTCCTCGCTTTCTTCCAGCCTTTCTCCTCTTACAGAGACTGAGGCTTCATCTGGAGGCAGCGTGGGATCGCCAATGTGGATAGGATAAGACTTGAGGTAATCGGGTTCAAAAGCGTCCGTCACAACCTGTCCTTCAAGATCGTCAGGAATAGGCAGTCCCATTGAATGGAGTAACGTAGGGGTGACATCGAGGACTGATGGCGAATACAACATCGAACCTTTGCGGACGCCGTGTCCTCCCGCAATAAAAATACCTTCCCGGCGATGTGTTCCACGAACCTCAGGGCGCGGCTTGAGCACATCGTCACTCCGGAGAATTGAGATAAACCCCCCGTCTCGCAAAGTGAGGGTTAAATCGGGGGCCTGGGCCATTGCTTTGCCTGGAAATGCTTCCTCGCGAGTCAACGCCTTGGAAACGACCTGTCTATTTGTTTGTGGATCCTTATAAGATAAGAGGCCCTGGGTTAGTTCAGAGCGGAACGATTCATATTCGTTTGGGGAAATACCTGGTTGCCCTGGCTCTTTAGCGATTCGTATGTAAATTCCATTCGCGCTCGTCGTGCGGGCATAGGCGATCGTTTTATTCCAATCGATGGTATCAAAGTGTTCCCTCATGTTGTGTGCCGTAAGCCTCCCTTTGCCATCCGACGGAACATCTTCCTTCCATGTAAGATAACCGCGCTTTTCCAGCCAGACATTAGCGTAAAAAACCTCGGTGGTTGGTCCAAACCCATGGTCAGAGACCATAAATACCTGACTGTCTTCACCTGTCAGTTCAACAAGTTCTCGGATAAACTCGTCTAGTTGCCTAAAATAATCGAGACAATATCCACGTATTTCCTTCTCCCAAGACGTTGGATTCTCGGGCACCAGATTCGGGTCGAGGAGACGCCATGTCTGGTGTAGAAACCGGTCTATGCCTTCAAAAACCACGGCAACAAATTCACACGGAGTCTCTGCGAGCAACTCCCGAGCAATGGTATACCAACCTGTTTCTTTCCTCATGAGGTAGTTAATCCACTCTTTGCAGCCATCCTTATCCAAGTCCCCAGCAAGTGGTTTTCTTCCCTCAGCGAGGTCCCACGCAACGTCTTTGACATTGAAACCTGGGAGTTCCTTAATTCGGTTCCAGAATTCACGAGGGTGGACATTAGTTCGAAGATGACGTGCGGTAACAAACCCCGGAACCATGTAACCGTTAAAGGGTCTGGCCAGAAACATTTGTGGGAAGTTCAAAGATCCAACCATCCGCCCCTGGCGCCCGGCGATTGACCAGATCGTTTCACACAAGATGTCCCGTGCATTTGTGAGCCTAAACACTAGCCGATCGGTTCGTTCTTCATCGACGAAAATGAAATCAAAGATTCCATGATGCCCTGGGCTTCGCCCAGTCATGATGGAAGTCCAAGCAGGAGGGGTAACCGGACAAGGCGTTGAAATGAGTTCCCCACGGGCTCCTTTTTCAACGAACTGCTTAAGAAACGGCATAACACCGTCTTCCGTGAGATGATCTAGGAGTCTAAAGGTCATGCCGTCAAGTCCTATAAGGAGTATACGTCTCATTTTCAGTTCATCTGCTCCGCAAGGAAGTTCACGATCTCTGATACCGTAAGATCTGGCACATATCGGCCATCACGCATGAGGAGCTTTTCTGAGGCTAAATTCTTCACATTGAAGTGTTGCTCGATAGCCACCATCAACTGCACAACCTCAATAGACTCAAATGTGAGATCCCCTACTAATCTCGTATCGGCTTTAATTCCACCGGAATAGTCAAGCTCCCAATCGGCTGTCATGTCTTTAAGAATTGTGAGCAGTTCTTTTTTAATGTCCTCTTTCTTATTTATATCCATTTCGTAACCTCCTTGGATATAAAGCGATGCCCGCTATAAGGTCATGTTCTACAATGGTGTGTACACCAAAACGAACACCATTGAGTTCGGGATTCTTTTGAATTATTTTACCCTGGATTTCAATCCCCACAGTTCCATTATCAAGATCTAAGTCTCGTACCCTAAAATCTTTAGGTTTGACATTAAGGCCAATCCCTAAGGCTTTGGAAAGGGCTTCTTTTGCACACCAAAACCTGAGGATCCATTCGTCGGTTTGGTCAATATTAATGGTCGAAATGAGTTGTCGCTCATCGGGATGGAACACAAACTCGGTAAAACCATCCTTCAGTAAACGTACTTTTTCCAAGTCTATGCCAATATCAAAGCCTTCGCAACCGTCTACGGCAAGAGCTACGGCAATTCCTCGTTTGTGTGTTATAGAAACCCTTGGGACATAATCCATCCTCCTTGTCCAAGGACCACTCACTAGTGGACGGCCATATTTATCAGTTTGTATTTCAATATCAGCCGGACAGAGTTCAATCCCGTGCTGCCTTTTCAGTAG
>SMTZ1_10000110_pt1 | contig 86091 bp, 70 predicted proteins | sample DeeMarSWOR136_30_FD_25667 | JGI IMG/M metagenome (IMG submission 25667) | reverse complement strand
GTGTCAGGCCTGTGGAAGGCTTTTGGCACAGAAGTCTATACTACATTTCGTGCAGAGTTTTGGGCTTTCGGACCCATGAGGGCCGGCCCAAACGCTCCGGCAGCGCTAAGCCCATCCGATCCAACAGCGCACGTTGAGCTGGGTCCGGCTGGGTAATACAGCATAGCCGTATTTCCCGGCCAGCCGATGTCTTGAGAATCACATCATTGGCTTTGAGGCGGGCAAATTCTTCGATAACCGTTCTCACACCCCGGCCCATTGAGATCGTTTCCGAGTTGGCCTTCCTGATTTCTGCCCCAGGCGTAAACCAAATCGCTTGAATCCACAGCCAATGAGTGCTCGCCGCTTCTACCCGCTGAAATACAAGTGATGTTTCCAAGATAACCAACATCATCAACTCCGTGAACCAGCACGGGAGTACTTGAGGTACCAGCTTCACCATTGCCAAGCTGTCCCCAATCATCATAGCCCCAGGCCCAGACGTGTCCGCTAATATCCAGTGCTAATGAATGTTTCCAACCTGCATCGATATCATCAATGTTCTCAAGGTCACCTGATGAAGTACCCATATCACCATCGTCAACTCGTATGAGTGTCCATTTGTGTTGTGTATTACCAGTGCCAAGCTGGTAATATGAGTTGTTGCCACAAGCCCAGGCAGCACTATCTGCTGTAACAACAAGTGTATGGTGCTCTCCCCCGGAAACATCTACTGCATTGGCACCTTCTTTCCAGTCAGCAAAAGATACTTTATTAGTAATTAGCGTTATTAGTGATAGTACGATAGTAATTAATCTCTTCCTTGATAACATCTTTAATCTCCTTAAAAAATATTGCCAGTTTTTCCCTACGTTCATTTCCTTAACAATAAGATCCCTAAGCCGAGCAATAGTAATGTCGCTGGTTCTGGAACAGCAGAAGTTACATGCGCTCTTATATGGCTTTTCCCGATTTGTACACCAAGGCCAAAAACTGATTCCCAGTTATCCAAAATCGGAGGCCCTTGCAGTATTTCAGTACTTGAAAGAGCAGTTCCAGTTGGATCATCAAGTTGCCAGGAAATAATATCAACAACAGCCCCATTTGTAAGAGACAAATTAACGTAACTCGTAAGCCAGAACTGGTCTTTCATCGAAGGTGGATAATCGTTCAAAATTCCAATAGCAAAATCAACATTGTCTGGATTGGTTCTGAAGTTTAAGTCACCAATACTTAATGAGATACCAGCAGGCGAACTATAGTGTTCATACAACGCCCCATTTGGTGATGGAGCAGAATCTGGCGTTGAAGTGTCATAAGTATACCAGCCTGTTATAACGTCACCGGCTTCAACTTTTGCTTCCAGATAGGCTTCGACATCCCAGACATAATCTACTACAGCCTCAATCTCTATAGTTACAAGTTTTGCATTGGCTGGCACCGGCCAGAAAAACAAGCCACACACCGCTACCGATGAGATTACTAAAATTCCTTTTGTTTTCATTGTCCCACCCTTTCAAAAATGAATGATTAATATTATTACCAAGGTTGCTTCGCTTCCGTGTCTGATTCATATATTATACCACATTCCATCCACAAAAATTTCTCATATAAATAAAATTTTCGCCACAGGACCAGGCATCACTATCTGCTGTAACAACAAGTGTATGGTGCTCTCATAGACAGAGTAAATGACGGCTGCGTATTCATCTGCCGGATGGCCGTGAAGCATCTGATAGAATCGGAGATTCTCCAGCGCGTTTGCCGTGATATTCGTTATAGTGTATGTCTGCAACAGCACGTATCGGTCGCTATAGACAAAAGCAGGCCGACCCTGGAAGCTGCCAAATGCCATCGGTGAGCCGCCCTCACCGTCTCTGTCGCCAGTGAGGATTGTCTCGTTTGCTCTCCAGTCGCGCTCATCCCGGCTGGTCTCGCTGCCCGTGAATCCGCCGTAAAGGCCCACACCGTTAACCAGATCGAATGTGTCGTCCGGGGGGTACGGGTATTCACCCGGAGAGTATGTCGCCTCAGCCACCCAGATCTCATCGGCATAGCAGGTTCGGACCTTCTCGAGCGCATGCTTCAAGTTGGTATAAGCATCCTGCCACGACATACCGTTGTTACGGCCCGTAGCATGCTTATCAACATAAACAACGCCGGGGTTCCAACAGCATACGGACGTGTCTAACTCGGTTGTGTTATAAGCAGTATCACTTTCTATTTCGCAAAAATTAGTAAGAGTCCCCAGCGGCTCAGCCTGTTCATTAACCTGTACCGTCACCGTAACTGAGTCCTCAACATAAGCACCAAGAGACCCGATCTGCCAGGTAACCGTATGAGAACCAGGATCGTAGCTTCCAGTAGGATCTGACGAATAATACTCCACTTCCAATGGTAGATGATCCGTTATTCTCACATTGCTATGGCTGTGGGATCCAGTCCCATACGTAATTGTATAGGTGAAATAATCATCCGGCGCTACACAATCAGCAACATCATCCGTCTTTTCAAAATCGAAAAGAGCTGGCTTGTAGGAAACTCCACCCGCCACCGCTACGCCTGCCGGATTTCCTATATCGTCCGAGTACCACAGTTGCTCCAGGTTGGAATTGTAGACCACAAGGCGATCCCCCGGCGGATCCTCGAAAAAATAGTCCCAGTCGAATCCGAAGGTTGTCGGATACACAAGAGAACTCTGCTGATCAACCGCAATACCATTTACCTCGGTTCCAACGTCCACCGAGTGCTCGGTACCGTTTGATAAATCATACTTTATCAAATCCTCGCCGACACCATATCCCCCCCTCCCGGTGTAAACGTACTGGTTTCCCACGTCAATTGCAATGCCAACCACTCTCTGGCTTACCGAAAACTGGCCTAACTTTGACCAACTGTTCGTGCTGTAATACTTGACAGTGTTTGTATTGTCTCCCACGTACAATCGCTGATTTGCCTCATCAAGTGCAAGCCCATATCCCTGATAGCAATCCTCCAGTTCAACATAGTAAGGGTATGGGAGGTCCAGAGTTAATTCTCGAGTGGCTGGATTCCACGAATACACATATAGATCGTTTTCTTCTCTGTCGATGATATAGACTTTCGATTTCCCACTATCTACAACAATACCGGCTAAGTTGTCCGCTCCGGGCGCCGTTACGCTGTCCACATGTTCCAGTGTCTTCGCACTGACTAACTCTATTTCATTCGACGCTTCGAACGTCACGAACAACAGTTCGGACTCCGCATCAATGGCAACGTCAATAGCCCACTCGCGCGACAGGTTACGCGTCGCCTGATGAACGAGAGAACTACCCTGAATCTCATAAGCCTGTAACACTGACGGGTATGCATCGGTGTCTGCAATGACGTATACGGACCTGCCGTCAACTTCCTCAAACGTAGTGCAGAGAAGAATGAGCGATAACACCCCCGTAATGAGTTTCTTTCCAGATGCCATTTTCTTTCTCCTTAAAAAAAATGCCACACTGACCACGTCAGTTTCGCCTTTTCACTATCCAACTCCCTAGACCAAACAACAAGAGCGTTGTTGGTTCTGGAATTGCATTGATATGTAAAAAAGTATCCAGATGATTCAAGTCAAAACTGAAATACGAATCATCAGCAAAATACCTCCCCTCTACCCACCCCCGGTCAAAACGCCCTCCCGTAGCATGGTGTATAATATCGTACGCGTAGAGCTCAATTACAGCGTTTTCAGTAGCCCCTAATCCACCTACGCTGCCGCCATAGATACGGGCAGTGCTATTGTCATGTACATAGAGCAACTCCATCTCCCCGTTAAGCATATCAAAAGCAGTTGTCCCGAAACTCTCCAATTTGTACGCCTCACCGCCAAACATGGTCGCCCTGGCGTCGTTATACATCCAAATCTCACCGTACACGTCACCATCCAGTATCACGTGATGGCCGCTCGTCCACCCAACACTGGGCCGCCATCCATCGGCGTGACTAAAGGCGCTGTCATACTCATCGCGGTCGTGAATAGTCCGGTCGTCACCAAACTCAACAATTGTGCCCTGCACCACCTCCGGCGAGAAAACCGCCCCAGATGTCGTTACTAACAAGATTACTAAAATTGTTTTTGCTTTCATTGTCCCACCCTTTCAAAAATGTATAACAATCATATTATGAGGACACACGCGCCGCACCTATACCAGCTTTACAAATTATGCCAACTCCTCCCAGGGCCACCAACAACACCGTCCCTGGCTCTGGTATCAGAACGACGTGACTCCCTGGAAAAGGCTCGGGTAAGTTTCTCAGGTACATCTTATTAAATGGTGTCCCATCGAGCCAATAACCTGACAGCCAGCCGGTCGTCCCCGGTGGCCCAGTCGACTGAAACTCGAACCCATAGCCATAAACCTTAACGACACCGGAATCAAAGATGTCTACCTCTGCACCTGACATACCACCATATAGGCTTGCAACGCTTGATCCAGTAAGACTAAGGGCACGATCTATCGAACCCCCATACATACATATCCTGCTTGAATCTTCAGCGTATAACCATAACACCTCCCCATCAAACAGATTAACCGTGCTCGAATCGTTGGCATAGAGATCCACCACCCGCCCGCCGGTCATGCCCACTGTCGCATCGTCGTAGACGTGGACTTCGGCATACTCATCTCCCTCGTGAATGATCCAGTCGTCATGAAACTCAACAATTGTGCCCTGCACCACCTCCGGCGAGAAAACCGCCCCAGATGTCGTTACTAACAAGATTGCTAAAATTCCTTTTGTTTTCATTGTCCCATCCTTTCAAAAATGAATGATTAATTATTACCAATGGTGTTTTCCTTCCGTGTCTGGTTTATATATTATAACACATTCCATCCACAAAATTTCTCATACGAATAAAATTTTCACCACAGCTCCAAACGGAATTACTCTGTGTAAGAACGAGTGTGTGATTTTCTCCACCTGATACATATGTTGCTACTGCACTTTCTTCGCCAGAGGCTCTACTGCTTACGACGGTGACAGTCACAATTACTGAGATGGTCGCAATGATCAGTTTCTTGCCCGAGTACATTTTGAGTCTCCTTAAAATGTCTTTGATTTCTGATTACCTTCCTTTCCTTACAAGCAGAGCTCCTACGGTCAATAATAATATAGCTGTCGGTTCAGGTATGGCCGATGTTACGTGACCACGAATTCCAAAAGCTCTGTCTGACTCTATAGATAAAACGTTTGCTTGCCATTGATCCAAAACTGGAGCCGTTGTGGAAAGCTCGGTGCTTGAAAGAGCAGTAGCGGAGGCATCTCTAAGAAACCACGCAATTGTGTCAACCGATGCCCCGTTGGAAAGTGATAGATTGCTATAGCTAATTAACACATAGCTATCATGCAATCCTCCTGAGGTAGAGTCGTTAATTATTTCAACAAGGAAATCAATATTCGCCGGGTCTGTTTTGAATTCAAACCCACCAACCGACAGCGAGATACCTGAGGGAGGTGTGTGATGCTCATAATCTCCTACGTAAGGCAATGGATTTGTATCTGGAGTCGAAGTATCATAAGTATACCAGCCTGTTATTATATCACCGACGTTAATTTTTCCTTCCAGAACACTGAGGTCATCATCCACATAATCCACTACAGCTTCAATCTCAATAGTTACAAGTTTCGCCTCGGCCATCACCGGCCAGAAAAACAGACCACACACCGCTACCGACAAGATTAGTAAAATTCCTTTTGTTTCCATTGTCTGAGCCTTTCAAATATGTATGATTAATATTATTACCGACGGTGTTTCGCCTCCCTGTCTGATTTATATATTATACGACATTCTACGCACAAAGTTTCTCATACAAATAAAAGGTTGACAACATCCGGAGGCAGGGGTCAGGTACTGGTACTCTTCTTCTGAAGGCAGGCCATAGTAGAAAAGCTTAATTGGCGTAATCTGATAGCGATTTGCCGGACCTGGCAAAGTAGTGTCTAAGCGAGCGAATCGGCCTGGCGCTCCCTCAAATTGTCAACCACAATCTGCTGCCGCCTAAGTTGCTCTTCCAAAAGATGCTTCAGACTATAGACTACAGCACTTGCCGCCGGTCTGCAAGAAAAAAAAGGAGAAATTGGAGAATTTTTTGGCCAAATCTGTTGTGGGAGCACGAGGGGACAAGTGAGAAGGGAAAAGTAAAAAGGGAGAAGGGAAAAATCAAAACCACATATGAAAATGCAAAAAGGATAGTCGGGGTCCGCCAAAAGACGGTCCGGTCCGCCAGACGACGGCAGACTTTCAGCACGGCGGATGTTCGAGTTGGCGGCGGTTAGACGCGGCTGTGCAAACGGTCGCAGCGTCAGCTTGCAGAATACGTGCTGAAAGAGCGCACTATAAGGTGGGCCGGCGTGTGATATGCCGGCGGGGTCCCGGCCAAGGCGCGGGTTATCCTCTGCTTCGCACAGACAACTAAAAGCCTATCGTTCGCCCTCTCGCTCCCTTGGGCGGTCACGGTCAGGTCGGTCTCGCTCCTGAGGTCGGTCTCGCTCTGGGTCCCTCGGTCGGTCACGGTCAGGCCGGTCGCGTCTGAGCATGTCGAGATCCATGCGCAAGCGGCCAACCTCTTCGCGGAGCATCTGGATTTGGTGCTGGAGCTCTTTGACATTAGGCCCTTGCCTGACAGGTTCAAGTTTGCTCTTTTGGCGTCGCTGTAGCTCTTTGGCCTCGCGGAGAATGCCCTTTGCCTTTTCATGTTGTCCGGCCTTTTTGGCTTCGGCGGCCATGGCATTGAGGTGGTCAATTTGCCGGCCTACCTCGGCCATCTTGTCTCGGCGAGCGGCCTTTTCGACCTCCATGGCGAACTTGTGGGCCTCATCACGGATTCTGGCGGCTTCTTCATGGCGGCCTTCTCGCTCGGCACGCTGGGCAGTCTCTTTGAACTCTGCAAGCCTGCGTTCAATGTCTTCCAAGTGGGGCGGTGCTTTTGTGCGTTCAGGTCTACTTCTCAGCTCTCGTTCGATCTCTTCTGCTTCGGCGAGAAGCTGGTCGGCCTTGTCAAACTCGCCACGCTCCTTAGCCTGGCCAGCCATGAGGTGAAGCTCCTCAAGCCGCTGCGCGAGCTCAGGAGGGACGCGGTCTTGGCGTTTTCGGGCACGCGTCTCGATCTCTTCGGCTATTCTTGTGGCCTCTTCGTGAAGTTCGGCGGCCTCATCGTGGCGGCCTTCTGCCTTGGCTCGCCTGGCGGCCTCGTTCAGCTCGGTGAGCTTAGCGTGCATCTCTTCCATGTGTTCCGGCGGCGGACCGGGCTCGAGCTCGCGAGGCAACTGCCGCTCAAGCTCCTCAGCCTCAGCCCTGAAGCGCCTGGCTCTTTCCTCGGCCTCGCGCGCCATAGCACGTAGCCTCTCGATGCGCTCTGTTATTTCCACAAACTCGTGAGGCGGCCCGTGCTCCCCGGTATCGACGAACTCGGGCCCGCGCTGCTGGGGGCGTTCGTCCGGATCCTCCTGGGCAAAGGCCTGATTAGCCGCTACGGATACCATGATCACAGCTAAGGCACACACGGTACGCAGAACCATAGTCTTGGTGCTCATATCATTTACCTCCCTTCTGTAAAAACAAGTATTGTTAGGTCAGTTTTTTCTTCATTTGCCACTTTTGTGCATCCCACGAGATGCAATAAACAGCACCACCTAAGAGCCCGGAAAGTCGTAAGATAGAGCCCCTGTTACGACTTTCAGACCCGCTGCGGCACGACGAACGGCTCGCGGTACGGACGTGTCAGCAGCGCATCTGCTACGGGGTTATCCACGAATTTCTCCGCCTTGGGGTCGAACCGCAGCATTGGGCCGAGCTGGTAGGTGCTCTTGGACAAATCGAGGCCCAGAGTACCTTTTACGGTCTGCATGATCGTCTCCCAAGATTTGGCAACTTCCTCGTGCTTGTCGAGTACCTCGGGTCTGGTCGTGCCGGGGACCTGCCGGCCAAGGCGGTAAGAGATATTGCCCAGGTGGCAGCACGCCGACGACAGATGCGCCTCGGTGATGTCAGCGTGCAGATCGCCACGCTTACGAGTGCGCACACAGTGGATGAAGTTCTCGAAGATGTTGCCGGGGCCCATGTCGACATCAACGTCGGCCAAGTCTTCAGCCTGGTCCGAACCCTTGGGATAGAACTTCCCGCCCTTGATCGCGCCTTCCTCAAGGTAGAATTCGTTACCGACTTTGCGCGGATACTTCTTACCATCCACACCCGCCCTATCAACCAAACCGATGACCTCGAACACCAACAGCGGCCCACCAAAGTCCATGACGGTCAATTGGCAGTTGGGAGTCTGGGCCTGATCGGTAAAAGGCGGATGATCGGGCGTCGAGTTGACCCAGCGGCCGCCCATGCTGATTACGCTCTTAGGCAGGGTGCCGCCGGGAATGGCCCAGCGGGCTTTATCCATCTCGTGGACGCCCTGGTTGCCTATCTCTCCGTTGCCGAAGTCCCAGAACCAGTGCCAGTTGTAGTGCACTAAGTTGGCGTGGTACGGCTGCTTCGGTGCTGGCCCGAGCCAGATATCAAAGTCCACGTGCTCAGGCGGATCTTCAATCGGCTTAAAACCGATGCTCCATCGCCCTGTTCCAGACCCTTTGGAGGCCCAGCCCTTGGATACCAGCAGCTTGCCGTACTTGCCGCTGGCGATAGCAGCCACCTGCTTCGCCCAGCTCCTGCTGTCACGACTCTGTGTGCCGTGCTGAACTATCCGCTTGTACTTATCCGCAGCCTCGACGCACTTGCGGCCTTCAAAAATATTGTGGCTGCACGGCTTTTCGACGTAAACATCTTTGCCCGCCTGACAGGCCCAAATAGTGCCTAGCGAGTGCCAGTGATTCGTCGTCGCGATGGATACAACATCGATGTTCTTGTCGTCCAGCAGCTTGCGGATGTCCACATACGTATCCACGTCCTCGTTGCGTTTCTTGAATGACTTGGCCCCGCGCTCTAAGATGTTTCTGTCCACATCGCACAATGCTACGACCCGCACTCCGTCCATCTTACGAAATGCGTTAATGTGCGACCCACCTCGACCGCCGATACCCATCACCGCCACCCGAATATCGTCGTTCGCCCCTCGCACGCGCGAAAATGGGCTGGCCAACGTCAGACCGACACCGGTAGCTATCGAGCCCTTCATAAAATCTCTACGCGTGATATGCCTCATCGTTAACCTCCTGTATCATTCGTCTGTTTCAATTGTACCGCTTGGCGCGACCAAACGCCGAGCGATGTTAATCCATTGCGATTCCAATTGCTCCAAAACACATGAAAAACAGCTATACGAAGATAACCGAAAGTAGAAGAGATAGCAAGGCCCGACAACTGAAGAAGGCCAAAAATTGGTGCTCATTGAGTGTTTGCATCTATGACAAGGCCTGTCCATCGGTCTTTTCCAATTCGGTCACCGAGGCAAAAGCCGTGTGATATGCCAATTTCACAGAGGATGCGCGGGTTCGGGCCAGTTGACGGCATTGCAGCTTTGGGTCGAGAAGTCGGGGCCGCTAAGGGCTCGTCTGTGGAACCTGAAGCGGGGTCGCCAGCCTAATTAGCCACCGGCGGTCAAATGGTAAGCAACCCCTGCTTAAGGCGGCTCAAACAGATACTGGAACACTGGCTGATGCCCCCGGAGACAGGCAGTAGGGCAAAAGACTCAGAACGCACCGGCCTGACAGCTAACGGTATTTATCACTTCACCAAGGCTGCCACAGCGGAGATCTTGAGCAGCGAAGGATCAAGCCACGAAAAAGATTGCCGAAAATGACACAAATATCTTGGTATACAGGCCTTTGTCGCAAATTCAAACGTGGACCGTACGCAAATAGTAATTTGATATAAAAATTCTTGACATACCCTGCAAATACCCTTATTTTTTTGTGATTTTGCTATTTGTGCACTACAGGTAAGAAAAGTTATAGATTGTTTGGAGGTTTTTGTGGCTAAGCAGTTAGCTCGCGAACTAATTAATGCCGGGGCGCATCTTGGGCATGGCGTGAGCCGATGGAATCCCAGAATGGCCCCGTTTATCTTTGCACGGCGCGGAAACATTCATATCATTGATGTGAAAAAGACCCTGAAGGGCGTGCTGGTAGCCAGAAAGCTTCTTGCCGAAGTGGTCTCGTCCGGCAACGACGTTGTTTTCGTAGGCACGAAGCGACAGGCTCAGAAAGCTGTCGAGGCAACCGCGAACAAATGTGGCATGTACTATGTCTCAGAACGTTGGCTGGGCGGCATGCTTACCAACTTCAGAACTGTTCGGTCTCGATTGCAGAGGCTGGAGCAGTTGGAAGCTATGGAGCAAGATGGAACGCTGCAAAGTGAGAGCAAGAAGCAGGCGTCCAGGCTCAAACGAGAGATGCGCAAGATAAAAACGAATCTTGAGGGTGTTCGCAAGATGTCTCGCCTGCCAGGTGCTGTGGTAGTGGTCGATGCGAAGAAGGAGTATCTCGCTTTGCGTGAGGCCAAGAAGCTGGGGATTGCAACCGTTGGACTTCTCGACACTGATTCTGATCCCGACACTGTAGACGTGGCCATTCCCGCCAACGATGATTCCATCAGAGCGATTGAGTTGATACTTAACGAGCTGGCCGATGCGGTGGCGATCGGCAAGACAATGATTTCAGTTCGTCGGGAACCGACGGTCCGAGCGAGACGGCCTCGCTCAAGAAGACCAGCCCTCGCCCGCGCAGACGAAATCGAGTCCGAGACCGTCGGTGCCGTAGAGCAAGTCCCAGCAGAGACTGCGGAATCAGCCCAGCAAAAAGGCGATAGTCAAGAGCAGGAGCCGGGCCAATCAACTTTGTAGTACGTCATGCGTGATCCGTAACACGTGACCCGCCCCAGCTGCAACGAAACAAAAAGTGGGAGTTTTTAGGATGGCAGAAATTTCAGCTTCCATGGTGGTCAAACTCCGGAAAATGACCGGTCAAGGTATGATGGACTGCAAGAAGGCCCTTCAAGAAGCCAGCGGCGATATCGACCAAGCCATAGAGATACTTCGCAAGAAGGGCCTTGCCACTTTAGCCAAGCGGACCGAGCGTGAAACTTCAGAGGGTCTGGTGGTCTCCAAGACCGCCCAGGACGGAAAGGCCTCAGCGATCGCGACCCTTTGCTGTGAGACTGATTTTGTAGCCAAGAGTGATGACTTTGTGGCAGCGGCCGAGGCCCTCGCTGACTATGCGCTGGCCTGTCCGGCCGACCAGGGCGCCGAGAATATCCTGGAGACTGCACTCGATGGAAGAAAGTTCAGCGATATCTTGACCGAGACCGTCAGCAAAATTGGCGAGAGAATTCAAGTTGGAGATTACACAAAATACAAGCTGGATGGACCTGGGCTCATAAGCACGTACATTCACTTTAATGGGAAAGTCGGCACCATGTTGGAGATTGAAGCCAGCGATGACAGTGTAGCGGCTTGCGAAGCGCTAAGACAGGCAGCTTCCGATATAACCATGCACATCACGGCTGTAAGACCTCTGGCGCTGGACAAAGACGGTATTGACGCCGAGACACTTGAGCGAGAAAAGGCCATATTCGCCGAACAGGTCAAGGGCAAGCCTGCAAATATGATTGATAAAATTGTGGAAGGCAAAATGAAGAAATTCTACACGGAGAATTGCCTTCTCGATCAGCCATTTGTAAAAGACGATAGCAAATCTGTTGGGCAGGTTCTCGCGGAAGCAGCCAAGCAAGGTGGGGGCGAGGCGAAGATAAAAAGGTTCGTTAGGTTGCAAGTCGGCTGAAAAACCGTGTCTTGTGAATCGTCACCCATGTCTCGACTTAGATGCGAAATACACAGCACGAAATACGAGCGACGAACAAATGGCAGAGAGTAAATATAAGCGCATACTGCTGAAGCTTTCCGGGGAGAGTTTTTGCGAGCCTGGAGCATTTGGCATCGATGGCTCCGCTCTTGAGTCCATTGCAGAAAGGATAGCGCAGCTATGCGAGCTTGGGCCCCAGGTCGCCGTTGTGGTTGGTGCCGGCAATTTCCTGCGGGGCGAGACTTTTGCCAGAGTCACGCACATACCCAGAAACACAGCCGACTATATGGGAATGTTAGCCACCATCATCAACGCTTGCGCTTTGCAGGAGACGCTGGAAAAGCTTGGCCAGCCAACCAGGGTGCTCAGCGCGATTGAAGTCGCTGCCATGTGTGAGCCATTTATTCGCAGGAGAGCTCTGCGACACCTGGAACGTGGAAGGGTCGCCATATTGGCTGGTGGAACCGGAAATCCTTTCTTTACGACTGATACCTGCGCGGCTTTGCGCGCTTCCGAACTCGACGCGGACCTGCTTATAAAGGCAACAAACGTTGACGGTGTCTACAGCGCCGGTGTCTACAGCGCCGACCCAAAGGAAAATCCAGATGCGCAGCTATTTGAAAGATTGCCGTATGACGCGGTGCTAACGAGAAACCTTAAAGTAATAGACCATTCCGCGGTTGCCCTTTGCAGGGACAACAACATTCCGATTATTGTTTTGAACATTTTCAAAAAAGGCAACATAACGAAAGCGATTTGTGGCGAACAGGTCGGAACACTTATTAGTATGGTCTGAGTCGTGCCAGCCCGAGAATACGCAGTGCCCTGTGCCAAGAGAGGTTGCAGATGCCTACTAAAGAAATAAGCTCCGAAGCCAAATCTAAAATGAATAAGGCGCTGGAAGTCCTGCAGGATGAATTAAGGACGATTCGCACGGGAAGAGCTTCGACCGGTCTGGTCGAGCACATAAAGGTTGATTATTACGGCACACCTACGCCCTTGAAACAGTTGGCAACTCTCGCTACCCCCCAAGCCGACATGATTGTGATAAAGCCCTTCGATCCCGCCTCGGTCAAAGAAATCGAAAAGGCGATCAAAAGCAGCGACTTGAGCATCGCGCCGGTCTTGGACGGCAAACTCATAAGGCTTAACGTCCCCCCGCTTAGTGAGGAAAGAAGAATACAACTTGTTAACCAGGCCAAACAAACGGGCGAACAAGCAAAAGTCAGCATCCGTAACATACGAAGAGACGCAAATAAACAGCTTGAAAAACAGCAAAAAGACAGACTCATCACCGAAGATGATCTCCACGACGGCAAGAAGCAGGTTGACGACGTTACTAAAGAATATGTCGACAAGATCGACGAGGTAGTGAAACACAAATCAGATGAGATAATGCTCGATTGACTCTGATACGATGATAACTCAACAGCACAAGAACAAAACCGTGATTTGCGTTTTCATGCTCTCGTTGGTATTTAGTATATTGTTGTTGCAGAAGCTGGAATCGATTCAACATTGACGAGACAGGCTTTACAAGCGACCAGTTTTGCGGACTACGCACTAACTTTTTCAGGAGGGCGAACAATGCAATTAGAAAAAGACTCCAAAACTCAACCGCACAGAAGAACCGCCAAGAGAATCATCGCATTCATATTGGCCCTCTTAGCTGTTCTAATTGTGTCAGTGTTATTGCTTGTGCCCGCGGTTGTATCATCTGAAAAAGGTCGAAAGATAATATTGGCCAAGGTAAACGCCGCCATCGATGGCCACATAGATTTTTCCGATTTGTCTATGGGCTGGCTCAAGGGTATCAGGGTTGAGGACTTCAGCTTTAATGATGGCGCTGGCCAAACGTTCGTCCAAGTAAAGCGCCTCGCCACAAGACCGCACTACGGTTCTATCCTGATTGGCAACTTATCTTTTGGCAAGACGATAATTGACGAGCCGAAAGTCCAAATAAACCTCAAAGATAAGCGACCCCAAACAGTCACTCGGCGCCAAGAATCAGATACCGGGCCCGTAGAAGGCATGAGCATTGGTCTGGTCACGGATGTTGTTGTCAAGAACGGCAATTTGAAAGTCACCGATTCAAAAGCCAAAACGGTTGAGCTTGCCCGGATAAACTCCAGGGTAAATCTACGCCCGCCAGGCCAGCAGACTAACTTTAACGTGGATATGGCTGTGATTGACCAAGATAAGACTTCGAAGGTCCGCGCGACCGGCAAGATTAAGCCGGCGAGGGCAAAAACCGGCTGGACTCTTAAAGGAACCACCGGTGATTTGGTTGTTGAGGTCAACGACCTGGACCTTGGCTCCTTGGCGCCGATTTTTGAGTTAGCGAAGGTTGATATCGAGGCGAAAGGCCGCGTTTCAGCTAATCTGAACAGTGAAATTAGGGACGGCAACTTCGAAAACTTGAATGCCACCCTAAAAGCAAAAAGCCTCGATGTGACGGGTGCCAAGCTAAAGGGGGACAGATTGCTGAGTAGTGCTTTGGATATAGGCATACAGCTCAACAGCAAAGAGAATGCGATAAACATTGACAAGCTACACGCTAAAAGCGACTGGGCAGACGTCAATGCGAGGGGAGTAATCCCTACGACGTTCAAGTCTTTGGCGGATTTTTTAGCGCCTGATTCAGATTACACGTTAAAGGCTGATTTCGATTGCGACCTGGCTCCCCTGTTGTCCCAGATGCCGCGCACATTTGGCCTGAAGGAAGGCATGAAGGTAACTTCAGGGAGACTGACCGGCCGTGTAGACACGGTGACAAAGGCTGAGAAAAAGACGATCACGAGCCAGGCAAATCTTGTTGGCTTAGCAGGCACAGTTGATGAGAAGAAGCTGGCTCTTTCCGAACCGGTTATCGCCGAAGTCGAAATAGGGACTGACGATGAGAAAACAAGTTTTGATAAGCTTGATGTGTCAGCTCCATTTGCACGAATCAATGCCAGCGGCAGTATTGAAGAAATCAAATATGAGGGGCAAGCAGATCTGGCAAAACTGCAGTCTGAACTGGGACAGTTCGCAGATCTTGGTCCGTACCAGATGGCGGGCGAGCTGTCCAGCAAGGGACAAGTGTCAATCAAGGAAGACAAAATCAGCGGTGTTGGCTCGTCGGTGGTCAAAAATCTTCGCTTAAGTTCAGACGACAAAGTCACTGCTTCTGAACCCAAGACCGATGTGGCTTTTGCCTTTGATATCGACCGAAAAGACAATATTGTCACCATTGATTCGCTGGAGGCAAACGCAAATCTTGGCAAATTGAGTATAAAAGAGGGGCTTGTGCCATTAAACAAAAAGTCCACAAAACCTATGAAGCTGGCTGTCTCTGCGAACGATGTCGACCTGGAGAAGCTCCAGCCATTCGCGGTCTTATTCGCCTCTTTTCCGCAAGACATGCAATTGGCCGGCATCGCCGACTCGCGAATTCATGTCAGTTCTGAAAAGGGTATCTACCGGATAGCAACTGACGCCACAAAAATTGAGAATTTTAAACTTGTCTCGCCTGAAAAGGAGCCGTTCCAACAAGAGCAGGTCACGCTTACTTTCGATGCCGAGGTTGATCCCAAAGAAAAGGCCATCAACGTCAAGGAGCTTCAGCTCGAAAGCCCACAGATAAAGATCAAAAAAGGCGAATTCAGAAAGGCCAACGAAGCCGGCAAAACTAGACTGCAGGGCCGCGCAGATTGTGAATATGACTGGGACGCCGTCACCGTTGTAGCCTCACAATTCATGCCAGCAGGCTTGAAGCTAAAAGGCACCAACAAGCTGCCCATAGATTTTGCCACCGAATACCCTACTAATCAGACAGAAAAACTGCTCGAAAATCTCAGCACAAAGGGCAAATTCGGATTTCAAGAGGCTCATTACATGGGGTTGAACTTCAGCCCCACGGAAGCACAGATTCAAATCAAGAACGGATTCTTTACGATTGAGCCTTTTTCCACGACGGTAAATAATGGCGAGTTCAATTTTGCGGGCCAGGCAGACTTCAAGCAAAAACCCAGACTGTTAAAAACAAGCAAACCGATGCAAATAGCCAAGGATATTGAAATCAACAAGGAGACTTCCCAAAAGCTGCTAATGTATGTGAACCCCATTTTCGCTAATATTGTCAGCGTTACCGGTGTGGCAAATTTCAATTGTGAACGGCTTGCCATACCGTTAGCTGCCGGCAAGAAGAATGAAGTGGAGGTAATCGGCACAATCTCTGCAGACAAACTATATCTGCAGGCCTCGGATTTGCTCGGGCAGATTCTCTCGGTGGTTGGCACAGGCTCTGCCGGTCAAAGACTCAGGATACATCCGACAAATTTTGCTCTGCAGAAGGGTGTGCTCCGATATGACGACATGCAGGTTGATATAGGCGATAACCCCATTAATTTCAAAGGTGCGATCGGCCTGGACAAAAAATTGGATATGACAGTAACCTTGCCATACACTGTAAGGGGCAGAACCGCACGAGTGGGCAGGGAAACCGATAGCCCAAGGATATCGCTGTCTCTTGTCGGCACGATTGATAAGCCCAAACTTGACGTAGGGAAGCTGCTTGAAGACCAGCTAATGAAACAGTTGGAAGACCAGCTCCGAAGGGGTCTCGAAGACCTGTTTAAGTAACTCATACTGAGGCGTTTTGGCTGTCATGTTTAGCGAAGCCGTGCAACGCCTTATCGACCAAATAGCACCGCCTCACAGTCGAAAGGCAGCGCCATGCTCAAACAACTGTTATCCACACCAACAATGCGGCTCGGCAAAGCCAGTCGCTTTGCGGTTTTTCAAATCAAATTATGGTCGCACTGCGCCAGACTCCTGAAGAAAAACCGTGCAGACCAGCAAGCAGCTGCTCTGTCGTATCATACAATCTTTGGGATCGTGCCTCTGGCCATCGTGATGCTCTTGATATTCCAATCGTTCCCTCGTTACAGTGACATTGGCGAAAAGGTAAAACGTTTCGTCTATGGCCAGGTTCATCTCTCGAACATTGAATACGCGGACCCTCAGAAACCCGAGCAGGACGTCAAGCTTACCGAGCATCTTGACCGATTGGTCAGCAATTTCTTCGCAGAAGTGGATAAAGGTACGGTCACATTGATAAGCATAGTCATAGTGATCTGGGCTGCACTGGCTGTACTGTCAACGGTAGAAAGAGCATTCAACAACATATGGCATGTGGCAAGAGGCCGGAGTTTTCTGCATCGAATCATCAACTATTGGGCTCTGTTGACCCTTGGGCCACTTCTTCTCGGCGTTGGCATCTACGTCAGTATGAGCTACACAATCGTCGGACAGATACAACAGACGCTTCTGTCACATATTGGCCCGGCATTCTTGTCGTATGTGGTAGCAGCTGTAGCATTTTTCCTGCTCTACTTTGTCCTGCCAAACACGAAGGTGCAAGCAAAAGCAGCCATCTGGGGAGCAGCCGTTGCCGCTCTGGTTTGGATGGCTGCAAAGTGGGGCTTTGGCCAATATGTCACCGAGTTTATCCCGTACAGTAAGGTCTATGGAGTGCTGGGCCTTATTCCTTTGGGCGTTTTTTGGATCTTTATAACCTGGCTCATCGTGCTGTTTGGCCTGCAGTTGACGTTTACCACTCAGCACTTAAAGACCCTCGACGCTGCCGAGATCGCCGCTGCGAAAAAGACCGAGCAATATTTCATAGCTAATGACATCACCGCGATCAACATCATGCGCGAGATCGCCAATACCTTCCAGGCAAGTAGCGCTCCGGTTGAGGCGGAGCTTATCTGCAGCAGATTGGACATCCCTGCGCGGCTTGGTGATAAGATCTTGCACCATCTTGTCGGCAGCAGACTTCTGGTGAAGACGTCGGACCCTACTGTCGGTTTTATTCCTGCAAGAGACCCGGCCAATATCTCATTGTCCGATGTTGCCGAAGCACTGGCAACAGCAGGCTTCGCACAATCAACACACCAGCAAGCTCAGGCTCTTGAGCAAATAGCTCAATCTCAGCGAAGCGCTTTGGCCCGGTACAGCCTAAAACAAATCCTTGATCTCGACCAACGAGGTCCAGGTCCTCCGACCACACCTCAATCGGAATCACAAGCAGGCCTTGAATCAAAAAAGGTGGGTGACGCACAAAGTCCAGAAACATATCAGCCAAGTCCGCCGCAAGACGGCGAGACTTAGAGTCGTTTAATCTCGTTTGGCCTTGGCCGTTACGGGCTTACTTACAGTTTCCCGCACTCGGCCAATTTCGTAGCGAAAGTCAAGCCATAGCGATGGGACGATCGGCCTTGCCCTGCCGCGACTGTCCTTGGGTACCTTCACTTCAACTAATGGTGTAACAGTGAGCTTTGTCTGGACAGTACCTCCTCTTTTCGGGATAGCCGCAATCTCCGGCTCTGGAAGTTCGTATGTTGCTTCATCGCCGCGCAGGCTGAAGGTCATCTTTGCCGCTTCGTTTAATTCGGGGATTGAGAGCGCGCAAGCGACGGTGAAAGGTTGATTCTTACGGGGCCTGGCGGATAGCGGCTTTGGCGAAGCAGCAACTAATTCCTGATGGAGTCTAATCGCTTCCATTGGCACTGCTGCCCGCAAATACCGCTCATTCAGTCGACCGTCGCTCTTGCTTATCTCAAGATGGTCGATGACCTTGCCGTCAATATCAATGGCGTCCATGGTGAGTTTATTACCGTTAATGCTGAACAGACAAAAATGATGTATCTTCTTTGCGGATGTATGGTAAAAGATCGGCTCGACGCCGGACAGCGAGGCACCACCACCGCCGCTTGTAATGTAAGTGACGTGACTTCCATCGGTCCCGGACTGGGGTGCCACAGGCTTAAACCTCTCATACTGGTGTGAGTGACCCACAATGACAAAATCAACACCTGCTTCGGAAAAAGCCGGCAATGCGTCTGGGTATCCCCAGTCCGACCAGTGACCGCCGAAATTGACACTGGGCACGTGATAGCTCACGAACTTCCATATAGCCTGGCTTTTCTTGGCATCGGCCGCAATTAGGGCCAACTGCTTTTCAGCTCTTAGACCTCTGGAAACGTTATCTACACAGAAGTAGTGTATGGGGCCGTAGTCGAAGCCAAAGCTGTTTCTCTGTCCCGGAGGAATCAGCAGTTTTTCGTAGTTGCCACTGTTACCCTCGTGATTGCCTTTAGCGATGTAGATGGGAACGCTCTCCGTTAGTCGCTTTAGTGGCTCGAAGAACTGAGGCCCCCACTGTTCGTAACGGTCGCCACTCGTAACCAGATCCCCCGTGTGGACAATGAAGTCAACCTTTTTATCTATCATTAGTTCCACCAATTTTCGGTGAGTCCTCGGATAGGTGCGGCTATCACCATAGACTATGAATCTGACCTCATTAACGTTAGCCGACGTAGTGCGGAATTCATAGTTCTTACTTCGATAACTTCGATGGGCAATGTGGTAGTCGTAAACTTCGCCAGGCTCTAAATCCTCAAGCCAGAGTTTATGGATAAAGGCGGTTTGTCCCGCGTTCGCTTTGGTCTCGTACTGCACTCTTTCACCCGTGCTTTCGACGCATCTTCGGACCTTCCCTTTTTCAGTATAGCAAAATTTCCACGGCCCTTTCGTGTTTGTCTCCCACATCAAAGCAGCACGGTCCTGATACGCACGAAGCAGCACCGGGCCTTTCGTTATCCTATCGGCTCCCAGCACCGTTTGCATTGCCTCGCAACGTTCAGATCTGTCTGCACAGCCTTGCTCGGACACTAAGAGTAGAGCTATTGCAGCAATTAACAATCGCAGCTGCAGACTTAATACTCGCTGTGTAGCTCTTGAGCTTGGCTCGAATTTACTACAGTTCATCGCTTCTGTCCTTTTTAGAGAATTGACCAAAAACCTTACATTCTTCAGAGCTGCCCAATTAGCTTGCTCCCCGCACTGCAGATGAAGAAAACGCCGAACACAAACAGCGCCACCGAGCAGATTATCAGCACGGCGCGTTGCACCAAGTCCCCCAATAGAGATGAGCCTTTGAAGCTCGCCCATGATAAGGCCGACAGCCAGACAAGGTCACACAGCCAATGAACCATAGCAAACAACGCAAAAGCCCATATACCCAAGCTGGTGGCCGTAGTAGCCAGAGCCAAACCCACGGTAGCCCACCAGAGCAAAAAATACGGGTTGCCTCCCGATAGTACTATCCCAGCTACTACCGGCCCACTGCGCGTGATTAGGGCCGATTGATTTTCTGCTTGCCTCAGGCTACTGAGCATCTGAATCGCCATAATCAAGAGGAACAGGCCGCCAGCCAGGCCGATTACGATTTGGGTATTAGTTGATTTGAGTATGTTATCCATCCCCAGCACAATCAGAATCATCAGCGGAAACTCAATAATGCCGTGTCCAACAGCGATAAGTGCCCCGGCAAATCTATTCCGCGACCCCATCGCGATGGCCGCAGCCGTCACGGGCCCAGGCGCCATCACGCCCGAAAGCGATATTACAAATACCTCGAAAAGAAAAAACAATAGCTTTGTCAAAACAGTAAGTCTTCACAAATATATACGTGTGTCGATTATTTGGTTCTATTACTTGCGCTAATACGCGCTCTGATTCATTGAATCTTTTCTGTGTTCTCTTTGGTTTCCACTTTCAGCCGTAAATGACGCGGATTTTCCAAGCCAGCTTCAATGTTTTATTCTTTGAGTACCGTGATGGCGTCAGCCTAACCTAAATTCCGCAAAAAAGCAACACTTTGCTCCAGTTGGCCCTTGACCGATAATCACCCAAATGTATAATGGTAATAGCTTAAGCTAACCTTAAACCGGTGAAAGGAGGAGCAAAATGAAAATGCAACGTACTATCTTGCTTGCAGCTATCGTATTGATGGTGATTGCCCTCGCCTCCAAAGGCGCTCCGAACGTTGCTTGGGACCGCGCTGTCTACTGGGATGCCCGATATCCATCAGTCTGGACGCATGGCGGATTCATCAGAGACGTCCTCGAGTATGCCGGATACGCAGCACTCGACGCCGACCAGCTCAAGACATGGATGCTATCTCGCATCGCCGACAAGAAGCCCAGCGTGGTTGTATTCTGCAAGGACGCAGCACCAGACACCGTAGTGGAGTTAGCCTCGCCCACCTGTACGCTCCGGCGATATCTTAACGCCGGCGGCAAGATCGTCTGGTATGCGGATATTCCCATGTACTACAAAGGACACTCCGACGGCACCCGGACCGTGTATGGGATCGATGGGGCGACCAAGATATTAGGATTGAATCCTGCCGGCGCCCCCTGGAACAGCGAAGACCAAGTGACCTTCACCAGCGAGGGAGGCAAATGGGGACTGACGGAAAAATGGCAGTCTGTCCGCCCGACCTCCTCCGTAGGTGTTCGCGTCTTGGCAAGAGACGGGAGCGGAAACGCAGCAGCCTGGGTGAGGCACTATGTGGTTGGCGATACCTATGGTGGATTTATCAGATTATTTGACCGCGCCGGGGAACCCAACTTCTACGACGTATATCGTGTTGCAGAATACCCCAATGTCCCGGCGGCAATTGACTTCGACAACGCAGCGGAGAGCCAGGACGACATCATTGGCGCGTTCCATTACCCGTGGTACCGTAATCCTTCTGTCAGTGGCTACTGGAGACACTGGGATGGTAGTGGTTATTCTCCGCCAAGCACATGGCCTGCCTATTACCTGCCGAACTATCCAGATTCCACATGGAATCCCAGCGTCCAATTGTACGATAGTTCAGACACACAGCTCTTGCGGTGGCAGGACCGTGCGATGGCCCGCGCCGGGATAGACATCGCCGTTGGAAGCTGGTGGGGCATCGGCGGCTACGAAGACGCGGCACTTGCAAAGGCAATTCAGATCTGCAAGAGTATTCAGTGGTGCATCTATTACGAGATGGAAGCGTACAGCGATCCCACGGCAGAGAGGATCCACGATGATATCAAGTACGTCATCGATAGCTATGGTCCGACCCGGAACTACGCTAAAATTGATGGCAAATGGCTGGTGCTGGTCTACGGTGCGGGCGGCGAAGAGACAGCGAACCGTTGGCGTCAGGCAAAGGCAATGCTTGCCGCCAGTGGATACGATCTGTACCTAAATGGAGATGTGGGCGATCCCAGCGCAGACACCGCACCTGATCCATGGGATGCGGTTCATAATTACGCGCCGGTGGTTTATCAGGGCCTTACGGATACGCTCCCTGATGTGGACGACTCAGCCTGGATATCGCCGGGGTTCTGGAAGGTTCCGGAGAGTGCCCCGCGTTTGAACCACTCATTGAGCGCTTTCACGTCGGCGTGGAGTGACATCGTTGCGAATCGCCAGCGCTCCCGATTCATCCTTGTAGAGACCTGGAACGAGTGGCACGAAGGTACGACGATTGAGCCGGGCCAGGAAATTGTGCCCGACCCCAGCGGCTACTATCCGGCCGGATATGATTATGGATACGACTTCATCGATGCACTTGCCCCAGCGGCAGTGCACGAGCTTCGCTGGCAGTCAGCCGGCCATCGTGCGATTGCCCCAGTTCGTTTGGAAGCCGAAGAACTGGTCTGGGAGGACGGTACCTCCGCAGAAGGTGCTTCCGAGTGGCGAATAAGTACAAACAACGCTCGAATTGGCGCTTCCGTCCTCTTCGCGGATACGAACGACTTTGTGCTGACCGTCCGAGCCAGAGCTGTAAAAGCCGGAGGTACAGCACCTTGGCCAGAACTCGTACTATATTTAGACGATGTGGCTGTAGGCCAGTGGACGGCCCAATCCTTGACGGCACAGGATTACTCGACCATCGCTACCATCAGCGGCGGAATCCACAGAATAGAAGCTGCCCTGGAAAAAGACCCGGGCGGCTCCAGCGACGTCGACCTCGTCATCGACTTCGTGGATATGTCCGAGGCGGTCGTCAGCGAGTGCATCTATGACCTTGATGGTGACGATTTTATAGGGCCCGGCGACTTTGGATTGTTTGCTTGCTGCTGGCTGCTTCCCACCACGGCCGCAGGATGTGGTGGCGCAGTTGATTGCGGCGATTGCGACTTTGACTGCGATGGTACTGTCGGTCCCGGCGACTTCGCCTTCTTCTCAAGCGGGTGGTTGAAAGAATGCGGTGATCCTTCGATCCAGTACCCGCCTTGCCGTGGTGGGGAAGGATCTGGCTAACTTACGAGCCTAGCGTTGGCCTCTTTGGCACCGACAGCGATAAGCGCGCCGGCGTATCCGCTGTGTGCTCCCATCGCGATAGCCGCAGCCGTTATCGGCCCCGGTGCCATGACCCCAGAAAGCGATATTATCAATACCTGTGAAAGGAAAAGTAATAGTTCCATCAACTAAGCATCCGACTTCTGGTGCTTGGGTTAGGTCCACCGACCCGGAGATAGTGGAAAAGCAGGACCTGGACTTCTTCGTATTGTGTTCAGAGGGCACCTATTTGGCAGCACCTAATCAGGGGTGGCCAATAAGTCACACGACGCGGTATATGTATGCATCCTCGATGAACACATTGTTAATTACGTTTCCTGTAAACCTAATATGGGATACTCCTGGCCCTGTCTTAATTGCTGCCTTCAAGAGCTTGACCAAATTATCGTTTGGGCTGACCAGAGATATGTTCTGTAGAGACAGTTGCTTCAAGTCTTGCAGTTGCGATTGTACTGTCTCATAAGCCTCTTTTGGGCCTTTTTTATCTACTGCCGGTGAAGCAAAAATTAAGCGCCATTCGTTAAGCTCAGGCAGATAGAACCAGAAGGCGGCTTTAACGTCAAACTTGATGCCGTCCAGCTTCTTTAATAGACCTTCACCGGCTTTCATATCATCATCTACCAGCGTCGGCTTATCCATTGTAAAACCCCATGCTTTTTATCTGTGATTGCATCATAGAGATTCTCGGCTTTTGTTTGGCCATGCTCCTCATAGCGGCTTTTTTCAGTCCAGTCTTTTACCAGCGCCCAGTTGACCTCTAAGTTCCTATCCTTTTGGAGATCCTTATCCAAAGCTGGTTTAAGGCCAGCAGCTTTGACAAGTTTCTCGAGGTCGTGAACGTAGATATCACGGATTGTAGTTGGATCCGGTGGAAAGTCGAACTCCCTCGTTTTTTTTGCGATACAGGCTTTCAATCCACATTCAACAATGTAACCGCATAGGTAATATGCTCCTGAATAGGATCTTTGTTTTAACAGGGCTTGAACATCCTCTAATCTTATTCTAGCTAATTTTTGGAAGTCTCTTCTGTTCATCAAAAAGTTGAAACCTTACTTAGCCGATGATCATCATCCTGCAAAAGCATTGGTCTGTCAAACGCTAATTTCTGCGAAACAAACCGAAACTAACCGCCACAGCTACCTCCTGTGCTTCTGACTTTTTAATCTCGCCGTTGCGCTCGGTGGCTGTGAACTTCATTCCAGCCAATCCCAGAAGGAACCAGAAGCGACGAGTCACGGATTCACTCGCCGATGATTTTGAACCAGGACTCTCTTTCTTCTTTTGCCGTCGAATTCGCCGTAGAATATTTGCTCCCATGGTCCAAAGTCGAGTTTACCGCCGGTAACAGCGACCATAACTTCTCTACCCATCACGCTGCGCTTCAGATGAGCATCGGCGTTGTCTTCAAAGCCATTATGGCGGTACTGCGAGTAAGGTTTCTCGGGCGCCAATTTTTCCAGCCAGACTTCAAAGTCGTGATGCAACCCGGATTCATCGTCATTGATGAAGACACTGGCGGTAATGTGCATAGCATTGCACAGCAGAAGTCCTTCCTTGATACCGCTGTCTGTCAAGCATTCTTCAACCTGCGGCGTGATATTAATGTATTGCCTTCTGCTGTTCGTATTGAACCAAAGCTCTTTCCTGTAGCTCTTCATAATCTGCCTTTCTTGTCACTCTCGATGGTCTCAACCGACAGCCTCTCTTGGCGACTGAGACTCTTAAGCTTGACGCAACTTAGACTATTCTTTCTTCATGCGGGCCGCATTGTAGCAGCTTCCGCCTTAGCTTGGAATATGCTCTTGCAAATTCTGGTGCCAGGAAGTATCTTAGCAGTTGTAGGAAAAAGGGAATTCTATGAGAAAGGACACGATATTCTGGGATGTTGACACGCAGTCTGACTTCATGCAGCCCGAGGGCAAGTTGTATGTGCCCGGCGCCGAAGAGATCATCGACCAGATAAGCCAGATTCGCAAATACGCCCTGCAAAATGGCTTCTCTATCATCGCCGATGTGGACTGGCATAGCGCAGATAATGACGAAATCTCCGATGCGCCCGATTTCAAGCAGACCTTTCCAGCACATTGCATGGTAGGCTCACCGGGCAGCGAGCGAGTCGGCTATCTGGGTGATCTGCCGGTCCAATATGTCGAAATCGACCTGATGGCGGAGGACAGCCTACGAAAACTAATCAACAAGGACCAATTTCACATCGTCATAAGAAAAGAGAGCATAGATGTATTTGAAAATCCCAACACAGATGCGTTCGTGGAGCTTGTCAGGCCCAAGGCGATGGTAGTATTCGGCGTTGCACTTGATTTCTGCGTTTACTACGTCCTGCGAGGACTGGCCAAACACCCGGACATCAGACTTTATCTTCTCAAGGACGCTGTCAAAGGGCTGCAGACCCGTCCCGAGGCCGAGATCTTCGATGAGCTTGAGCAAACGGGGGTGGAGATTACCGAATTCGATGACATCAAAAGGCAACTACAATGTGGCTGATAAAAGGCACTGGCTCACTCTTGACGGACCTTTATGAGCTGACGATGGCTCAGGTCTATTTTCAAAAGCAAATGCAGGACACCGCCTACTTTGAGGTTACGATCAGACGACTGCCTGAACATTGGGGTTTCTTTGTAATGGCCGGTCTTGCCGAAATCGAGTCTTACCTTCGTGGATTTCGATTCGCCCAAGCCGACATTGAGTACCTGCGCTCCATAGGAATCTTCGCTGACGATTTTTTAAGGTACCTCTCGGGCCTCAAGCCTGAGGTGAGAATCAGGTCCTTGCCTGAAGGCAGTGTATTCTTTGCGGGTGAGCCGATTCTTGAAGTGGGCGGCCCCATAATCTCCGCGCAGATTCTGGAAAGCTACATCTTGAACATCCTCGGCTTCTCGATTATCGAAGCGACACTCGCCACGAGAGTCTCCATTGCTGCAAACGGCGCAGCGGTCGTAGACTTTGGCCTGAGACGCTGCCAGGGGCCTGTTGCTTCTGTCCGCTCGGCGAGGGCCGCCCAGGTTGCAGGCTTCAAGGCAACCAGCAACGTTTTTGCAGCGAGGCAGCTTAATTTCAGCCCCTCAGGGACGATGGCGCATTCTTTCGTCCAGGTTCACGATTCAGAAGAAGAGTCTTTCTATGATTTCGCGAAAAAGTACGGTGAAGACGCCATTTTGCTCGTCGATACGTATGATTCTGTCGAAGGCATCAGAAGAGCTGCTGCGGCTGCAAAACGACTTCTAAAGGAAAAAGGCGTTAAGATAAGAGGCATCCGGCTTGACAGCGGTGACCTGGTTGAATTGAGCAAGTTGGCACGTCAATACTTCGAGCAGCAGAACCTCCCTTTTTTGAAGATTTTCGTAAGCGGGGACCTCGACGAATTTAAGATTCACGATTTGCTCAAACAAGGTGCCGAAATTGATGGCTTCGGCATCGGGACTCGCTTCGCCGTGTCGCGATCCGCTCCCGCTGCTGAGATAGTCTACAAAATCGTCCAGTATGGTGACAAAGGCTTATTCAAAACTTCGCCCGACAAAAAAAGCCGCCCAGGCCGAAAGGCAATCACCAGATTGAAGAACAGAATCTATCAAAAGGACGTTGTCTCTCCATTCAAATCCCAGCCGGGCGATCTATTGAGACCCTTCGAATCAGCCGAACGGATACAGACAATACAGCAAAGACTATCTAAAGAACTTTCGTGGCTCGATGATTCGATAAAAGCTATCAGGAACCCTGCAAAATACCCCGTCGAGTTTGCTTAACAGAAAATATCGCCTGGACATTTATGGCGTTTCCTTCATTTCGTAGCTCAGTCTGATTCCCGGTTCGTACCTGCCCACATCATTCAGAAAGACTGTCCAGAACCTGCCTCATATTGTGCCGATATTCGTGAAATGCCTTTCTGCCTTCCTCAGTCAGTCGCAGGAGCGTCCGAGGAATCTTCTCCACAAACTCCTTCTTGATCTCGACGTAGCCGGCAGCTTCGAGCTTAGTCAAATGTGAGGAGAGATTTCCCCGTGTCAGGCCGGTCTGGTTCATGAGAAAGAGAAAGTCCGCACTCTCGATGACCGAAAGGTAAGCCAGGATCAGCAATCGGGCCGGCTCGTGGATCACCCGGTCGATTTCCGCAAGTGGCTGGAGGTTTTCTTTGACTATTTCATTCTCTGCCATGGCAGACCTCTATCGACCGCTTGGGATATTTGTGAAGAGGCGTCATTGACCAAGTAAGCCATGTAGGTATCAGCGCCCCCGCTGAAAATGTAGGGGCGGCAGCAATCTCCATGAGTCCATCCTGTTCGATGAAGCTACAGGACTTTCGCTCGATTTCTTCCGAATTGACTTTCATTGTCATTGGATATCTCGCCTACAGGTAATGGGTAATCTCGTAAGAATCGGACCAAGAGCAACGCTCCGATGACCAGCGTGACGGTCGCGGGAATAGCAAGTGCGATGGGGATCAGGTTTAGGCCGACGAACTTTTTTACCACCATGTCGAACGGCACCGGCAGGGCAAACATCACACCGTATGCGTACAATCGGGTACAATCCAGATAGTAAGCCAGCAAGCTGAAGACGATGATAGAATTGGCTACCCAGGCGGCGGGTAAAAGCAGCAGCAATCTTGGCTGGCCAGCCGGATAGCTTTGTATCACGATTGCAGCGAGGAAAACGACCACTCCCGCAAGGGCAGAGCCCAAAAGTATTATGCGTGATTTCCTTATTTTAAGTTTACGCTTTGAGCCGAATTTGACGAAGCCCATTCGGGGAAGCGTTATGCGTTTCTTTCCGGCAATTAAGGATAGAAGGGCCAGGGACTGCAAGACAACGAGTATGGTCATAACCAGCCCGTTCGGTACACCGCTGTTCGAGAGCAATGCACCGACGGCAAGTGTCAGCAGGGAAAGACCCAGAAAGATATCCCATAAGCCATCGTGGAAAGTGGATCTGTAGGCCTTCTTTTCGATTTCATTCAGATTAAACATTATCATTTTTGGTCTCCTTTACAAGTTCAGGATATTTACGCAGGAAACGGATGAATAAGACCAGCCCACAGGGAATCAGTACGCACCCCATAACGAGAAAGTACAGCAGCGTACCGGTCTCGACCGCTTCAAACTTGAGCACAGATAGAACAATGCCGCTCAAGAACGACCATGCGGCAAGAACATAATACCGGACTGCCCCCGACTTCGATGCGAAAGAGCTGAACATGCCCGCCAACACGGTGCCGCCCCAAAAAGGACACCATTTCATCCAGAGGTTGAAATCGCGAACGTTGCCAAAAAGCAGAAAGGCAACAACCATAATGCCGAGCACGATAAGCGTGACAAGAAAGACACCGCCAATAACTTCCTTCGGCTTGTCCGGGATAAGTCTCACGTAGCCTATGCGGGGATAGGTGAACCGTTTCCTCATAGCCCCAAGGAAAGGCCGAAACAGAATAACCGGAAGAACCAACATGACAACCAGAACGCGTGAAAGAAGACGCGTGGATATCGCCACCATACAGATGCCCATCACCAGTTCCAGAAGACCATCCTGTTGGGAATCTCTGAACGCTTTCTGTTCGATTTCCTTCACGTCTACTTCTTCTGTCATCAAGAATCTCCTTCAAGCAAACAGATTTGCCATGCATATTAGTTTTCAGTATAAACCAATTTATAGTATAGACGCATAACCGTCAAGTGTTTTTTGAGGTCTTTTAAAGAATTTTCTGATATGGTGTATCCTCTGGAACTGGGAGTGATCGCAAGTATTTGTACTATAGGTGGTTATAGAAATTGTCGCTTTCTGGTTCGGCTCATCGGGACTATCTGAGAAATGCGGGATTCACCTGCCCGGATTTTCGCCCCGAGCACACTGCTTTCTGAATAACCCTGCCTCAAGGTCGTCTCCCAATGTGCCTTCGACGACATGCAGGAAATCCCTTGCTCTGGTGTCTTTGACCAGGGTTAGCGTGCCCTGTTTTATGACATTTCTTTCCTCGAAGATTACTTCAGATCCGGTCGGGCCGGTTGGGCCACTCTCGACGCCATATCCAGAGTAGTACCTGTTATTAGTCACAATGCAATCCTGCAGTCGATACTCTTGCTTGTCACCGGATTTTCGCATCCAGAAATACTCGCTTCGCGTCACGATATTGTGGTGAAATTCAAGGTCCTCGCCGGTCTGACAGGTCCAAACGCCTGAGATATAGGCGCCATCGACGATGCAGTGCCGCATCGCATTGCCTTTACCTGGGATGCCTTGCAGGCCATCCCAGAACACCACGCACGCATGACAGTTAGAGAAAACGTTATGGTCGAGTACAAACCTGTTTCCAGTCGCCAGTGTTGCACAATAGATGTCCAGAACATTCTTGTTGCCCACAAACATACACTGTGTCACAAGCAGGTCGTCCAAATTCTCGCCCACCCGCTCGACACAAGCATGCCAGTTGTTTGCTAATGGATTGCCACAAAATTTAAGACCACTAATAGTAACATGGCTGATTTTTATTTTTAAGCTATATGTTTCTGTATGCTTGTCGAGCTTTCCCGGCTGTCGTGGATCTTCGGTAGACAATATTACCGGCATCAGAGCTGGTTTCCATGTTGGGTCATCCGGTGATATAACTGCTTCGATCACCAGCCGTTCTTTTTCAGTGTACGGGCGCCTATTCTCAAAGACCGCACATTTGGGAAGGTTATATATCCCCGGTATTATCTTGATTATAGTCGGCCCCGGCTCAGTTACGCTGTTAACTACTTCTGCCGCCCGTTCTATTGTCTTGAGCGGTTGCTTCTTTGTGCCTGGGTTCTTGTCTCTGCCGTTCCTACAGTCGACATACAGTGTCTCAGCAAGCAGATTCGAGGCCGCCACTGTGAAGACCAAAACCATGAAGAAAGGCAAGAATTGTTTTAAGTGACTTTCCACAAGCTTTTTTCCGTCCGGAAAGACTCAGATTCCACTTCTTATCTCATCCAGTCGCTTCCTCGCATGCGGCTCAGTATTGAAGAACTTCTCCAGTTCTTCACAAGCGTACTGATCGCACCGCGCACAATTATCAATATGCTTTTCTCGTGCGCATTTCCTTATTTGGCACGTCTCACACCCTAAGAACAATCTGCCAGCTTCCGTTTGACATCCGTCACAGTCGGAAATATCCTCCAGCTTGTATTGTGTCCCATATTTCTCATTGCATATCCGCGCAATATCCGCCCTCATTTCGCGTTTCTTCTTTGGGTTCTGTTCTCTTGTTGCCAAATAGATAGAGCACCCATGACAGGTCAAGCCGCAATAGGCAATCATCCCGGCATCCTCTCTCTTCGATCTTAGTGGAATTAAAGCCCGCTCTTTATCTGGTCTAATCGCTTCCTTGCATCTGGGACCATCTGCAGCATTTTCTCGAGCTTTTCGCATGCGTATTCATCACAATGTGCGCAGCTCACTATACCCCTTTCCTTTGCGCATTTTCTGATCTCACACACCTTGCAGTGGCTGAAAAGACGCAGGCCGTCTGACAAACAACCGTCACAATTAATATCTGCCGGATTAACATCCGTGTCATACTGTTTGGACCACGTCTCTGCTACCTCCGCTCTCTTTGTGTCGTCATCATTCTCGGTTGCGATGAACGCCCCACACTCATTGCATAGCAAACCACAGAAACTCATCATCTCGGCCATGTTTTTACTCCATTACCATAAGGGTTAGCATTCTTGGCTACTGCTCCAGCAGTTTACGATAGACTGCCTCAATAGTATCAACCATTCTGTCTGGTGCGAATTTCTCTTTCACTGATTCTCTGCCATTATCGCCGAGCCTATTCCTTAAATCCCCATCTTCCATCAATTCCGCACAGGCTTGCGTTAGTTGCTGAACGTTTTTTGGCTCAATCAGCCGACCGGTGTTTTCATTTACTACTTCTCTTGCGCCGTCAACATCGAAAGATATAGCCGGCCTACTGCACAGCATTGCCTGCGGCAGCGTCCTTGCAAGCCCTTCTCTCAGCGAACAGTGCACGAGTATATCTGACGACTGTATCGCGAGCGGAATCTCAGTCGGCGGCAAAAGGCCGGTGAATTTAATTCTCTCAGTCAATCCCAATTGCCGAACTTGCTCCTTGTAGTGGTCAGCCAAGTTCCCATCGCCAACAAACAGCCAAACGGCATTTTCAAATCGTTTTGACAGCGCCTTTGCAGACTCGATGATGTAGTCATGTCCCTTGAGCATAAATAGCCGGGCGATAGTGACAAGTACAATCGCATCCTCCGGAATTTCGTATCTTTGCCGGAAATCGATGCGGCGCTGCTGTGGAATGGGCTCCAAGAAATCTTCTTGTTCAATAGCCGAATAGGCAGTAACGAACTGTTCAGGCCGACCAATGCCTACAGCAAGTGCTTGTGTCGTCATTGCATTAGCGACACTGATAAAAAAGTCCGTCCGCTTTGCAGCCGATTTCTCGATGGAGATGTAGAACTTGTTCAGCCAGTTGCTCTGATAAGGATGAAAAGCGAGCCCGTGTATCGTATGCAATACGCCCGGCAAATTCTCTGCCCAATTTCCCTTAAGCTTGTAGCCGGCGAATCTGCCGAGTATTCCTGCCTTTGCTGAATGGGTATGAACGATATCGGGCTGGATACGCCGCAGATGCTTCTTGATTTGGCAATAGCTGATGGAATCCTTGACAGGTTCGATAGCCCGTCTGAGTTTCTCGATGACTATAACGTCATATTTTTGGCCTTTTGTCTGATTAAACAGCTCCCCTTCAGGACCGATGGCCGGCCCCGTAATAAGCGTGGTCTCATGTCCCCGCTCAGCCAAAAGCCTGCAAGTAATGAGCGTATTCTCCTGCGCCCCACCGAGAATCAACCTTGTTATGATGTGGACGACCTTCAATATTCAATTCGCATTAGACACAATCCTGCAGCGGGTGCGATCGGCCCTGCTGCGGTTCTGTCCCTTGCTTCGAGAATTTCACTGATCTTTTCCGGCTTCCATCTTCCGGCGCCGACTTCCACGAGGGTCCCGACAATATTTCTGACCATATTATACAAGAAGCTGTTACCTTCCACATCAACATATATCCAGTCATTTTCGTATTGGGTATTTGGTATTTGGTATTTGGTATTGTTTAGTATATCCATGACAGGTTTCTCGCCCGGCGCATCACGCACAGGGCGGGATGAAGTGACATCGCAGCGGAAAATCATTCGCACTGAATTGATTCGCTTATCTGCTGCCGATGCGAACGATTTGAAATCCTTTTCGCCCACCAGCATTTTCGCCGCATCATTCATAGCAACCGTGTCAAGTTTTGCGGGCAGATGCCAGCAGTGCCCGATTTGCAGGACCGGCCGAACCCGGCCGGTAAAGATCGTATAGCGGTACAATTTTCTTTTCACCCCGCCTATGACATCGAACCCCTGCGGAACTTCGGTGGCCTCGACCACAGCAATATCCGGCGGCAGCCTATCGGTTATTGCTGCAGCCAGATTCTCGGTGGGTATGGGCGAATCGATCTGAACGAGCCCCACCTGACCGATGGCGCTCACCCCCGCGTCAGTCCTGCTGGCACCACAGACTCTGACCCTCCAGCCCAGCAACTCGCTAATTGCCTCGGTAAGTTCGCCCTGGATGGTCCTCCGTCCGGGCTGAATCTGCCAGCCGTGATATTTAATGCCGTCGTATGCAACGGTTAGTTTTATATTGCGAATGGCCATTGCGGGCCCCGTTAGAGATTTTTCTTTCGCCCATTAGAGACTTTTTCCTTCGGCGCTCTAATGAGCAGCCTCCAACGGGCTGAGTGCTTAGAGCAACTTCTCTGCGATTTGGATAGCGTTCAGCGCCGCGCCTTTTCGCAACTGGTCGCCTGCCACCCAGATATTGATGCCGCGATTCTCAGGTATCGACTCATCCTGCCGGATTCGACCGACGAAGATATCGTCTTTGCCTGCTGCGTCAATCGGCATCGGGAAGCGGTTGTTTTCGCGGTCATCCAGTACGGAAACTCCCGGCGCGGTGCTTAAAAGGTCCCTGACTTCATCGGGCGTAATCGGGTCGGCAAATTCCAGATTAATACTCTCGCAGTGCGCCCGAAACACAGGAATACGAATGCACGTGCAGGTGATTGCAATATCGGGGCAGTCGAAGATCTTCCTGGTCTCATCAACCATCTTCGTTTCTTCAAGGTTGTACCCATTTGCCCCAAGTTCCGAATTATGGCTGAAAACATTGAAGGCTATCGGATACGGAAAGGCCTTACAGGTCGGCTCTTTTCCGTCAAGTATTTCACGCGTCTGCCTTTCCAGCTCCAACATTGCGGACATCCCTGCTCCGCTGGCAGCCTGATAGGTACTGACGACCATCCGTTTGACCGTATTGGCCTTGTGCAAAGGCCAGACCGGTACAATACCGATGATTGTCGAGCAATTCGGATTGGCGATTATTCCTTTATGCTCTTGAATCTTTTGCGGATTTATTTCCGGGACCACCAGCGGCACATCCGGCTCCATTCTAAAAGCGGACGTATTGTCAACCACGACGGCACCGGCGTCAACAGCCGCCGGCGCAAATTCCTTGCTTCGGCCACCGCCGGCACTGAATAGAGCTATATCGATTCGTGCGAAGCTTTCTCTTGTCAATTCTTCGACGATGTATTGCTTGCCTTTGAAGTCGATTTTCTTACCAGCCGAGCGGCTGCTTGCCAGCATCTTCAGCGAATCGAACTGGAAATCCCGCTCTTGAAGGATTTTCAAAAACTCCTGTCCAACCGCCCCCGTCACTCCTGCAATTGCCAGATTGCAACCCATATCCGAATCTCCTCAATCAGTTCTCCTAATCGAGATATACTTGACACTTCACATAACTAAGGGGCAGTCTAACAAAGACTGCCCACGCAAATACAAAACCAGCTATCGGCTCAAATTATAGTTTCTATATCGGCAAAATGCAACAGTCTATCGCCAATACACAAGATTTATTCTGCTACTAACTCGTCCGGCTGCCTCTGCCAGACCTCTGCCATCACCGATGCCGTAATGATGCAGATAAACACGAAAGCAGCCGCCGGCAGCGCTACCCTCTCACCCTTCTCGCCGAAATGTGCCAGCGCCAGGACTGTTCCCAAACCCGCGTTCTGCATCCCAATCTCAATTGCTAATGTTCGCCTTCTTCGGACGCCCATACGAAAGACCGACCCCACGCCGTACCCAGCCAACATCCCATAAATGTTCAGAATTACTCCGGTAGCCAGGATAATGCCTGACACCTGAGCCAGACGCTCCTTATTAAGAGCTATCACCAGCGAGCATATAAAGACAATAAATGTCACTGATATCGCTGGAAAAACGGCCAGCACTCTCTCAATTTTTTCTTTGAAGTAGTACCTGACACCAAAGCCTACTAATAGGGGTGCAACCACCGTCACAATCACGTGCACTACCATTTTCCAGAATGGAACTTCAAGCATCGACTTGGCTAAAATGAATGTCAACGCGGGCGTTAGTATCGGAGACAGTAGCGTCGAAACGGTTGTCAGCGAAACTGAGTATGCCGTATCCGCTTTGGCAATATAGCTCATGACGTTGCTTGCCATCGCCCCAGGGGCTGAACCCGTCAGTATCAACCCAACTGCAATCTCCTCCGGCAGCCCAAATATTTTCGCCAGCGCAAATGCCCCCAACGGCATAATACTGAATTGGCTGCAGCAACCGATCAGTATGATAGTTGGTTTTTGCACAATCCGCTTGAAGTCTTCGATCTCAAGCACCACTCCGATACCGAACATTGTAAACGCAAAGAACGAGTCCATCCCCACCCTTATAGCCATAAAAGGCCCAGGCCAAAGATACGCCACTACGCCAAAGATGATGACCCAGACGGCAAAATACTTCGTGTAAAAAGATAGCACCTTCGCAAACATAAGGCTTGAGAGTATAACCTGGTACTGCCGTGGTGACAACTGCAAAAAAGTGTTGCCCCGCTCGGTTCTACACTGGTGCTCGCTTATCCGCCCTTAGATTCTTCGACGAGTCTGCGATATTTTTCTTCGCTTTGGCGCAGTGCTTTCTCAGCGCGCTTTCGCTCGGTTATATCGAGTGTAATCTCCACTACTCCAATAAGCCTGCCGTCCTCGTCTCGCACTGGTGAGCCCTGTATAAACCATGCCCTGCCGTCCGGCGACCATCTTTCACCTCCCTGCGTCCGGCCGGTTGTGATCGCTTTTGCAACCGGACAATTAGGACACGGCTGCCCACCTTCTCCCCATATCTCATAGCAGTGACGTCCGATTAGCTCTTCTCGCGTCATTCCCACCGACTCACATGCTGCCCGGTTTGCCCATAGGATAGTCATCTCTCTGTCATGATACGCCACCAGTTCTGCCAGACTGTCGAGTATCGTCTCCTTTTCTTGCTCGGCCTTTTCCAACGCCTGCTCAGCCTGCTTCCGGGAGGTGATGTCCCGAATGCTCTGGCGGTGGCCCAGTGAATTGCCTTCCTCGTCGTATATTGGCTGCCATGACATTTCCGCCCAGACTATTTTGCCGTCCTTTCGCTGAATCCTGAACTGGACTTCGTTGCCCGTGCCTCCTCGAAGGGCCGACCGAAACGCCCTACCCATTCGCTCCCGGTCGGCTTCATAAACAATTGGATTCGGGTAATTAAGCATACCCATCAGCTCCTTTATCGTGTAGCCCGTGACACGCTCAACCGCCGGGTTTGTCCATAAAACCCTTCCGCCCGGACTGACCCAGACCTCCCAGTCATAGGTGTAGTTCGCAATTGCGCCGAAACACTGCTCGCTCATGCGAGCAGCCAACTGGCTTCGCTTTCGCGTTGTCACGTCGTCGTAGACGGCTACAATCTCGCCTGACGGCAATTTGTGCACATAATTCTCTCGCCAGCCTGCGATCCTGTTGTCTTTGTACACAGAGACAGGATGGTGCTCCGGCTTGCCCGTCTTGTATACCCGGCGGAAGACGTCGAACAGCCCGAACTTCTTGACGCCCGGAAAGACCTCAGCAACACTTTTACCTATCAGGTTTTCTTTTTTGATCTGTTCAATCTTTTCTGCTGCCGGGTTGAAGTCGACAAAGACAAAATCCTCGCCGTCGTTTCGCGCTTCGTAGATTGCCACCCCGCTGCTGACACTATCGAAGAGCACGTCAAATTTCGCTTGGGACTCTTTGAGCTGCCCTTCGAGATTCTGCCCGCTGCCGGAGACGTTTCTTTTCTTGCCGCTCTTTTTTCCCATCGTTAGGCCTCCGCCTACACTCTAATTGCCCACTTTTAGCCATATACTGAGAATCCGCTTTTCTTGTTCGAATGCCGCTCTGTTTTCCGCCGCCCCATTTTAGGATATTCTGCCGTCTACAGCTAATCCCTCACCCTGAAATAATCAGTAATCAGTCGAAAAACTGGCCCGACCAAGCGAAGCGTCTATTACTGTCTTGCTTGCTCTGTCTTCTACTCTCGTTCTTCCGCATTTACTCATTCTCGCATCCTATCGTGCACACGTTGCCGCTTCACAAGATGCGAATACGGCCTCTCATTTTGGCTTCTTTCTCAATTTCAAATCAACGCCAGCTTTTGATGCAAAGTCCTCGATGACCGAGCGTACAATTTTAGCCTTTGCCTTTATATCAGCTTGTATCTTCTGGTCGGCGATTTTTTTCTTTGCCTGGTTTTCGGCTTTCTTGACCAAATCGACCGGCATGAGAGCAGTAGCTACGCAGAAGAAACTACACGAGCGTCCTTCGTTATAGTTGGCGAGCAGATTCTCAATCGCCGTCCGTCTTTTGTTTTGCTCGGTTAGCCATCTCTTCAGTCCGACTTGCTTGACCCGCCCCGTGTTGGGCCTGCACACTCTATGGCTAACGAAGCTATCCCCATCGAAAAATCGCTCAAATTTCTCACAAGGCCAGTCGTCACAATCTGCGCACACTACGAAGCCGTTCTTCTTAACACAGCAGTTGTAAATCTTGCACGATATCGCCAGCGAGATTATCTTACAGCCCTCGCATCTACTCTTCGCCGTCGATTGATACCGCGGACACAGCCCACAATACAGGCCACAACATCCCGCGAGATTTCTCTCTTTAGTCAAGTTCATTCTTATTCTGACCTTCAGTCCTTCGCATGGTCTATGCGTCTGACGGCAACGCTAATCTGTCCGGTCAGCGAGCTTAAATCAATAACCCCAAAGAACCATGCCTGCTAACGACTTGGCGTATAACCCAGCTTCCCCCATACAGCCTTCTGCACTCTGTGCAAATCCGGATTGCCAGGCTGATGAGGGTCAGCGCCCACGACCATCTTGCCGTAGTCTATGGTCCGCCGGTCTTTCCATTTCCAGTATTCACTGTGGCCGTCGGCAAAAGAGAAATTTGTTCCATCGCCGTGCCGGACCGGAGGCGGGTCCTTATGGCGGTTGTCAGCCGCAAGTATGCCCGGTTGTATCACGACCGAACCCCACCAGGATTCTCTGTCATAGGGAACACTCCAACTGGCGAATGTTACCCAGCCTTCATCAAGAAAAACGACCCTCTCACCTGGCCTGCGAATGTCCATCCGATTCTTAATCCTCGGCCCGCTGGGCCAGCCATTCATCGAATCGACTATAGCGTACGTGCGCATCTCCCCCCGAAGACCGGTCGGGCACTTGTAGAGTTTTTCGTTTTTGCAGTATGCAAATAGCGCTCCGTCTTTGATAGCTTCTATTTGGTCCTGCTCAGTCGTATTATCCGAATAACCGGCCCAGTGTACCCAACCATCCTCATCTGCTGGGACGTTGCCCTGACCTGGTATACCTGTGCAGCCATTGACAATTTTGTTATCGTTATCGTCCGCGTAGAAGCCCCATGCGAGACCTAACTGCTTCACATTACTAAGACAAGCTGCGCGTTTGCCCTGCTCTCTGGCTCTGTTTAAGGCCGGGATCAATATCGCCATCAATACCGCAATGATGGTAATTACCACCAAAAGCTCTATTAACGTAAAGCCCGCCCGGTTGGAGGATTTCTCTCTAACCGTGCCGGTTAGAAGTCTTCCGTTTTGGCGGCCGGGAATCCTAATTTCTGACACCGTACACCCTGTTGGTTTACCCATAATGTGCCTCCTTCCGCACATTATCTTACCATACTCTGCAAAAAAACGTATACTCTAAATCCCATCTTGTTGAAATCCTTGAGCTAAGAGGCCCAAAAAGGCTGCTCAATCCGCTAAATCCGCACAGCTTGCGCCGGTGCAGGTGCGTACCTACGGCTACTTTGTATCTTGTGGTTTGGCAAATTGAGACGGGAGCTGCAGAGCACAGGTTACCTATTCTCCAGCCTCTTTAGTGTCGCTTGTGTCACTCGCTGCACGTAGTTGTCCTTGTCTTTCGATGCTGCCTCTATCGCGGGCAGCACAGGCCGGGCCTTCTCGCCAATCCTGCACAGTGCAATCGCCGCATACAGCCGTGCCTTATCCGTCCTGTCCTTGAGCGCTTCGGCCAGCACCGGCAGCGCCTCATCCTCTTTGCCCATGTCGCACAACGCATGGGCCGCCGCGATACGAACAACCGTTGCCGGGTCCTTCAGGCCCTTCTCGAACGCTGCCTTTGCTCGCTCCACATCGCCGCTACTCTCGCAGTTGTAGTGCAGGCCAACCACAGCCCAGTAGCGAACGGAGGCATACTCATCGTTCAGGGCCTCGAGATAGTCCGGGATGGCCTTGTCGCCTTTGTAGTCCAGCTTCTTAATCTTCCAGAGTCGCTTCAGCAGATCCGTCTCATCGAGCTTGTCCCTCCAATGCGGCCCGGCTTCACTTTCGACCTCTGGTCCGTCAACATCAATCAGCGCCGTTGTGGCGCCGAGTTTAAGTCTGGTTTCGTTGCTGTCCTTAAAGCCGAGCCGACAGGCCTCTGCATACAGCGACTGGCCGGGCTTAAGCAGCACCGGTTCCGTATACAATTTCCAGCCGGCCTTCTCCTTCCAACCACCCCCGATCCTGTAGGCAATAGACGCACCTTCTGTTGCACATGTGATGGCGAAGTGCTTGCCTTCGCCGGATGCCTCAGTTGCAAGACTGAACTTGGGCGTGGCCGTCTTTTGCCATTCGCCACCCGGCCGCTTCATATCATCGAATTCCGGCTCCGGAATCAGACCGACATCGGACGTCTCCATCACCCAGTCTTTATGCGCCTCGCGCATCCGCTTGAGCACATCCTTATACTGCGGGTCATTCGCCAAGTTTCTAACCTCGTGCGGGTCGTTGAGCGTATCATACAGCTCCTCGACGGGCTTGGTCGGCTCAAAGTATTGTCGCTGGGCACCCTTGAGTTTGCCCTCGGCGTTAAGCCTTCGCATCTCCTGCATCGCCGGCATCCGGTTCATGTATTCGATGTCCTGGCCTCTTGTCACGTGCGGCATATAGTTGCGAATGTATTTATAGCGCTTGTCACGCACTGCACGAATGAGATCGTACGCCTCGTCCATACGGTCGCGCGCAGCGAAAACATAGTCACGCGGCTTAGCCTTTTGACTGCCCAGGAATGCCTTGCCCTGAATGTGCTCAGGTATCTTGACGCCAGCGAGCGAAAGCATTGTCGGCGCAAAATCAATGAACGCTATCAGGTCCTCGTTCACGGTGCCGGGCCTGAGAGCACCGGGACTATTCGGCATCGCGAGTTTTCGCAATTTCTCCGGCACACGAATAATCAGCGGAACCCTGATACCGGAATCGTAAATCCAGCGTTTTGCCCGTGGCAGCCCACGGCCGTGATCGCCCCAGAACCACACGATAGTATCATCAGTCAGGCCGTCCTCCTTCAACTGCTTGAGGATTTGTCCGGCTTGTTCGTCCATCTCTGTTACGTTGTCGTAGTACCTTGCTATGTTCTGGCGGACAACGGGCGTGTCCGGATAATAGGGCGGCACAGTGGCCTTGACCAGGTCATGCGTGAGCTTTTCGCCCTTCTTGGGCCAGTTCTTACTCTCGTGCGAAATTGTGAAGTTCATAACCGCAAAGAATGGCTGGCCTTTAGCCCGACCTCGCCAGTGTGCCTTTCGGCTGCTCTCGTCCCAGGCCGTCACCGGCGCATCAAACTGATAATCGGTCTTGCTGTTATTCGTGCAGTAGTAACCCGCCGCCCGCAGGTATTCGCTGAAGCACTTCACTTCCGCAGGCGGCACGCCCTTACACCGCATATGATTCGTACCGATCGTGGTCGGGTACATGCCGGTGATAATACCCGAGCGCGCAGGCGCACAGACGCCCGCGTTTGAGTATACGTTCGTGTACCGCACACCTTGCGTCGCAAGCCGGTCAAGGTTAGGCGTCACTGCGTAACTATCCCCGTAGCAGCCCAAATCCGGACTCGTATCCTCGCAACTGACCCACAGGATATTCGGCCGCTCCGTCCTGGTGGTTTCGCTAGCCTTAATTGGAACTTGCGCCAGCAGCGCCGCAGCCACCGATCCCGACCCGACCCGCAAAAACTCTCGCCTGTTCATATCGTTCTTACAGTCCGCCATAAATGCCACCTCCACAATTTACAAGTGAGTGTTTTGGCCAATATCTAAGGTCGCAGGTACTGTTGCACACCTGCTCAGTTATTGTAGTATGCAAGAATTGATATGCAATTCAAATCTTCCCGTTCTGAGATGCTCGCCATGCTGCTCTCAAAGGTTTTGACTTGACGCGGATTGTGGTCTTGGGTATTCTATAGTCTGAAAGTGGAGCGTGAATACTATGTCACAAGACCTGAAAGGCATGTACCTTTGTCTGCTCGATGATGTTGACCTTGAGGACAGTATAAGTCTGAATGAGTTTGATGTAAGGTATTATAGTGCAGAAGAACTCATTTCGCTTTTGAAAGGTTCCGATGAACGGCTTAGTTCCGGTGAAAGGCATCGTTTGGAAGCATATTCAAAATTTCCTTGGGCCTGCATGGAAAGAATTATCCCTGCTGATGAGATAAACAAGTGGGGTCACGGGTATGCCCCATTAGACTTGGGTCTTAAACATGCCGGAACGGTGTCCTGGGAACCATTTACAGAGTTGATTAGGACCTTGAATTTGCTCAAGTAGTCGCCTGGTCCAGTTATCGCAAGGCAGTTCTATTTCAGACTCTTTCCCAACGCTAAGACGAAAGCCGAGATTGGCAAAGTAATTTATGGAGAGCCTGCTTTTGAAATCATTGACAATCGTGGTGGTTCTCGGATTCGCCCTGTTCTTCTTGAATATGCTTTAGGCCCAAAAGATGTTGCTGGCTTTTCGACTCTTAGGGAACAACTGAACAGATGTTTGTCAAAGGATGATTTACATAATAGCCATCTGCGTACAGCAATTCATTATTTCGAAAATGGCGATAGAAGACTCAAAGCTCACCCGTTAACTGGAACATTTAATGCAATCGACCCATTGATGTCGTATGATGCAGCTTTGGAAGCACTAGTGATTCTGGAGCATGAAAATGGTGTCAGCGAGAAACTGTCATCTCGGGTTTCCGCGATTATTAAGAATAAGAGACCTGAGATTCAAAATTTTTGTAAACGTGTGTTCTGGCTACGTTCAAAAGTTGCACATGGGGCACGGCCTATCGAAGAGATTGAACGTCTGATCATAATAAAGCCAGGTCAGGAAATCAAAGATGAAGAAAGAGGTGTTTCAATTCCAGGAGGGAAGTACAGAGAGTTGTTTCTCACGAGTTATGAATTCGCTGGATTTTTGGTGAACTTGCGGGAAATAACTCGACGTACTATACGTTTTTTCTGCAATGAACACCTTAAGGGCCGCCGTCGGGAAGACACCCTGTCTCAATTAGACAAGATGAAGCCGGCAGACGGTATGTCGTTGTAAAGAGTTTAGCTTTGACGCGAACGGCGGTCCTAATTATCGTATGGGTCAAAAATGGGATGGGGCAAGTCGCAAGAAGCTGGGGAATGAGGAGCAGAGCTACGCCGTGAAGAAGCAACAGAGGAGTAATGACCAGTCTGAACGAAGTCCGACAAGATTCTTAGCGTGGTGTGCCGAGGATTCCGAGGGTATCCTCAATAAGCGGCAGGGCTTTGGTCTGCACGTGCGCGTCGTAAGCATTGCCGGTGACCTCGAGGCGCACAACGCCGAGGCCCAGGCCCTCCGTTAGAGATTGCAAAAGCGAAGGTTCCGCAGCGGCAAGCCGCTGGCCGCGGGCAGTAAGGGTCAAATCGACATTGTCGCTGGGAAGGTCCATCCAGGCGGAGCTGTAAAGGGCAACAGCCTGGGCGGACAGATCGAATGTCTCAAAAGACAGCGTGTCGCCTCGTGAAACGATTACGAGGCTCCGATTTTGCGTCATTGTTACAGCTCGTGTGAGCTACTTTTCGGCCACAACGATGACCACAGCACCTACATATTCATCGTCATACCAGTTCCTGACCGAAAAGCCTGCCTGTTCCAGGTAAGATCTAATATCCTCTTTCGTATCTCTATGAATGAGGGCGTCCATCTTTTCGTGACGGGCCCTTGCTTGTCTATGGTCATCCTGGAGTTCTTCCCAAAGCCCTTTGCTTTGAAGAACCTCGCGCATTCTTGAAAACAGGCGATCCAAATCTGTCCCCTTATGCGAGGTGGATAAGACAATACGTCCGCCCAGCTTTAAGAGTCGGTGTACTTGCCGAAGGCACTTAACGCGATCATCAACGGCGTACAGTACGTTGATCATGATAGCCGCATCGAAGTAGCTCTCAGGGTACTCATCCAATCTTTGAATATCCTCCTTGAGGATAGCCAAACGACCATGTATCTCGGGCATTTCTTGAGCTTTGTTTCTCAGGTACTGGAGCATTGTTTCGTTATAGTCCACGGCCCAAACCTCGCGGTCCGGGCGTGCATCGAGGAGCCTCAGCGTTCCATTGCCCGTCCCGGCGCCAACGTCAATGCACCGCCGGGCGTCGCCAACCTCCCTTATGATTTTGTCGATGAGCTCCAGGTAGTCATCGAAATTGAGCAGCAGCTTGTCGTAGGATAGCGCGTATTTCGACCAGTTGATTTCTCTGGCTAATCGCTCCTCCAGGTCCCCCCAGAGTTCCGTATCCTTTTCGGCCTCCAGAATATTCAGATTGACGGACCAGGCTTTTATCCTGCCGTGTTCGTCGGCAATCCGCGAAGCTATCTTGCGAAACTTGATCAATCCGTACTTTTCAGAGTCGAACTCCAGCACTTCAGTGTCAATTAGAGGTATCTTTCCGGAACCAAATACCTTTTTTGAGCGTTCTGCGACCTCGGCAACATTCCGAAGCTGCTGCACAAAGGTACCGGCGTGCCAGCCACGCCTAAGGTCCAACTGTTTTGCGACGAGCTCATCGAATGCAGGATTCCAATCCAGAAAATGATACGTATCGTCAAGGAAATAGGTCGGGCCGAGCAGGTCAAATATCGGCTGGCGCACACCCGCAACCGATGTCCACAACCTTCCGAGCTCAGGTAATGGATCCTGCTCATGTGGCAGATCCAGCGTTGTAGCCGTTGGTGGCGGGCCGATGGCTGACGGCGTCTCTATAGCACGTTCGGCAGTCGGCTCGTAGCGAGGTTCTTTCTTGAACGGTGCTAACAAGCTGCGAAAAATACGGATCAGGAATGCTTGGGCTTCTGGAATGGAGACTCCCAAACCTGCAACAACTAAGAAGATGGCCCCAATCAAGCATGTTCTACTCTTGTCAAACAAGGTGCACATAAGGAAAGTAACAGCGCCAAAAAGAACCACCAAAGCTCCCAGAACTTGCGCAAATCGCCTGTCACCTGGCAATCTGAGGGTCTCTCGTATTCCCTTGAAGTGTCTTTTACCGTTCATGGACAATTACCTCCCGCTCTGCACACAAGACCAATATTATCCTCAACCTATGCACCTTAGCCGGTATGTTCAGTCCTGAGAGGACAGCTAATCTGCCTGCCAAAACCATAAGCTCCTTTCGACCAGCAAGGTTTGTTGCGACACAGGCAAAGGTATTTCATTCCCGCCAACTTCAGATTATCCTTTTTCCCCGCTTGGATCATCCGGATATCACACTTAGCCGTCTGGACCGCACGATTACCTGGCTGGTCATCTAACTGAAGCTGCATCCCAACTGCGGTCTGATCCAATTCCTGGACACGATTGTGATGGCCTTCTATCGGCCTGAAACCGTATTTGGCATACATCTTGGCGTGAACTGGAATGCACTCGAGCAAGACAAATCTTTTCGCAATGCTGTAGGCGGTTGCAATCGCAGCACGAATCAGCAAGGCTGACACTCCCAAACCTCGATATCTCGGTGAGACGACAACACGGCTAATCTCCCCGCCGTGAGTCGCCTCGTCCAACATCTCTCGCCATTTATCTCTGAATTCGCTGGACTGCAGAATTGGCAACGGCAGAAAGTAAGGCTCCGCCAGTTTATGCCTTAAGACATCTGCGCCGGGCGTCATTGCGAGCTCATTACACCAGGATCGGTATCTACAAAGTGTTTTATGAGGATTGCCAATGAGCGTGTTCTCATGATGTGAAACTTGCGGCACCACAAGGCGTGCCGTCCCAGCAACTTGGCGACTGCGATGATCGACAGCGACAAAATGAACCGAGTTCAAATCGAATGAATCCATTTCAAGTTCAGCCGGATTTGAGGCTATCTTGTCAGCTAAATATCCCATAAGACCATAAATCTGGAACCTCAGCTTCAGACACTCTCGCAGTTGTTGCTTCGATTGGATTGCTTGGATCTTGATGGCATCATCTTCGGCCAGCACATGTTGCCGACCTGGTGGAGCTTTTAACCGAAGCCCGTTAGCTGTCTTGGTAATCGCCATTTTCAACGTTTTAAGATCAAAACCAGCTGTATCTACGAAGCAATCGATATCTTGAATCCGGCGCGTCGCGCCCGGTGCCAATGCCACTAAGCCACAAAGATGTTTCGTGTCCAAGAACCTCCGGCGAATCGCTTGTGTTAGATCATTTGGAGCTAAACCTGTTTGGATATCACTGGTTGTCAATCCATCGGAAATGACGATTACGCAACGTATATCATCCGAGTCAACAATACATTGCAACTCTTTAAATAGACTTGCCCTATTCGATGCCGACTCGACGGTAAACCGAAACCGCTCGCTCGATGCAAACACCGGCTCCTCAGCGACAAGCAAGGAAGCATTCGAGCCAATAGCAGCTCGCAGGGCGCTATTAGATACAAGATGTACTAACACAATCGGAAAGTGCATCTCTATTCCCTCTTTCACCTACGGTGTTGCAACAAGCTATCAAATACCGCTATTGCTTGATCGCAGCATGCATTTCTCCAGCCATCGCTGTCGTCCTCACTTGCCTCGCTGCGCGGTGTGTAACGGCAGCGTGCCGCAAGCATTCTTGGCCGCCGGCAGGCGCTTGTAGCCCGCTGACTGAAACTGCGGTACTTCGCACGGGCCAGACACAGACCCTCTCTGGGAACGTCAAGAAGGACCCGTCCCGGGTCCGTGGTGGTTCTCCCCTCGCCATCAACCGGTAGATTGATTACAGCATCCATCGCTAGCCTCCGCCAAGCCGCGATTCCCCTGATCAATGCCAGTCAGCACATTGCTGGCTTCGCCAGCAACATTATAATCATATCTGTCAGCTCAAAACAGTCTTTTCACAATATTATTCTGTTTTTCCAGCTATTTCTTGACGGTTACGGTTCATGAATTCTGCAGCTCAGATCGCCACCAACACCCTGTTGATTCCAGGTCGGAAACAGAACTACACTATCGTCCACAACACGGTTGTGGGTTGCGCAAGTATTGCATCTCTTGATTCCACCCGCTGTAACCGAATCAACCGTAGCCGCTAAATTAGCTTTTGCTACCTCTTATACGCTTTTAGTTTAGTTTGTTAGCTCTGCGTGCCATGCTCAAGCGTAGCCTGGGCATGATATGGACACAGTATTATGCGAACGCACTAAACAGAATTCGTATTGTCTGAAGTTTCCACTCGTTCCCACAATACGTCTGATGCGTACATTCACTCCGGGGCAGGCAAGCATGCTCAGCTTCCATCAAAGGGCCCGACCGCTGCCCGCGCAAGCATATACGCTCTCTGCTACACTTTAAGGCAAGGATACTGGACACGAATTTCCACGTCCTATTCTGTCATAGCCTGAATGCGTCTGACGTACGTCCTGGCCTTTTCTGCGTATTGGCTTCCGGCATACTGCCTGGCCACGTAGTCAAACGCCTCCTTCGCCTCCTGAAACTTGCCTCGCAATGCGCAGGAGTACCCTATGAAGAAACCGACTTCCGGCACATCTTTTGCTTCCGGGTACTCACTAATCAGCATCAAGAGGCTCTCAACGGCTTTGTCAAGCTCACCAGCTCTTACCTGACACCGACCTTTAAGTCGGAGGGCCCCCGCTGCAAGCTCTCTACTGACTGCCCCATCCTTGGCCACCAACCGCTCCAGTCCTGCAACTGCCTCTTTGTTTCGCCCGGCCTGCGCAAGACACTCGTACATCCTGAACTCCAAAGCTGATCTTGGATTACCCAGACTGTAGAACTGTTGGACCCGGCGAAAAGCCTCGGCAGCCTCAATGAAAGCGCCTTTCGCAAGATATTGCTCTGCCGGCTGAGAATCCCACTGAAGGGCGTACGTACACAATGATGGTTCATTCCTACAGTACGCCAGGTACTGCTCATGGACCGCAGGGGCTTGCCTGGTAATGTCGTACACACACCTGGCAACAACAGCAGGCTCCTGCACCTCATCAAATAGCACATCGAGAAAGCGTTCTAAAGCGCTCCAGTCTGGCCTGAGTGCAAGCTCCTCAGTTATGATGGGTATAAATCCGCCCCCTTGTGCATGCCGAGACAGCACGCGTAGAACAGCTTTGTATTCATTCTCGCCTACGTTTTTGTGCAGCCATGCCAACGCCAGTCCAGAATGCTGCGACACAACACTGCGCTGGTAAGCTGCAGTGATGTCTTTAGTGGGATGGCCGGCCTTCTCCATGGCTTGTGCCAAACGAAAATAAAGGTCCCCTTTGATATAATCGAGCGAAGCAGGATACTCTGCGCGTTTCGTACCAAACCGCTCGCAATCAGATATCTTTCGCCTGAGAAAAGACACCATCCCCGCAGAAGCTGCAAGAGAGGCCTGAGCCTCCTTGCACTGACGGTACCAGGTTCGTAATCTGTCACTGCCCGTCCCCTGCAAATAGAGACGTGCGATATCAGCTCCGCTAAGCGCCTGATCGTACATCTGGACCTGTGCAATTGACCCGGAGAAGTACAATTGACCGCCAGCCGAGCCAATGTGAATCGGCTCTCCCGTATGAATGTTCAGACTCTTGTTGGCCATCGCATTCAAAGCTCCGTCCACGTAGACTCTCTCCACAGTTCCATCGAACGTGACAGCAAGCTGATGCCATTGACCCACCGAAGGCACACCTCCGTCAAAGCCCATGTCCGACCGCAGCCCCCAATGGCTCACAGCACCATACTGAGGGTGGGCTCCAAAATTCAACTGGGCACCTGTGCCAAAGTTACCTGCTCGCCACGACCACGCGACGATGCATTCTTCCTCGCTCAAGCTTGGATTACAGACCCACACGGCCACGGTGTAGTCACTACTGCCGGTGATCTCAGGGCCGGCCTTAAATGTGGATTTGAGTTCGAAATTGCCATCAAACGTCACTGCTCGACGGCCATCTACCATTTCAACTTGCCCAGAGTCTGACTCACCTTCGAAGCTGCCGGCAAGTGAACCTTTGTTGTGCCAGACCTTAAGGGCACCAGCAGGCAAGTCCGCTGCATCAAGATCGACTAATAACTCTGATATGCCACTGTCCCGGTCTGACGACAGCTTTTGTCCCCAACAAGGAGTCAAAACCACGCCGACCACCACGAGTACGAGCAACACTCGCCACATTATCATTATCTCCGCCTTTGTCCAGTGTTTAAGTCTGTCGCTTTGACCACGTCTTCTTCAAAACCGTGTTTTGTTTTTGCCGCAACCTTTTTCTGGCATAAACGCGCCTTGCTTGCGTAGGAACTCGCTGGGTCCTCTCTAATGACAGCACCAAATGACGCTTCCGCCTTCGTAAATTCGCCCTGCGCCATGTTGCAGTAACCCAAAAGCAACAAAGCCTCAGGGGCCAGCTCGCCGCCTGAGACTTTATTCACAAGCGCAGCCAATACGTCAGAAGCCTTGTCAATTCTGCCCAATCGTATGAGCGAATGGGCTTTCAGTAGCATCGCCTGTCCTACATGGGATGCCTCAGCGGTAATCTGATGTCTCTCTAAGAATGCATCCAGCGCGGTTATGGCCTTTTCACACTGGGCGTCACGGAAGAGACATTCACACATCTTAAGTTCATGGTTAATTTTCTCATCCTCAAAGTTGCTTCGCCCCATAGCGTCAAGGTAGAAGTCGCAGGCCTCCCCAAATTTATTCTGCTGGAAGCTTTCGAAGGCGAGTACATTGCTCAATTCCCAGACAACGTGAGTCAATTCTGCTTTCTTCTGACAATATCCGTAGTATTTCTTCAACCAACTATGGTTCCATCTCAAGAAGCTCATGATTCCTTCGCCCATCGAAGATGGCTTATCAGGGCGATAAAACAGGGCATCCAAAAATAGTTCAAAGGCCGCCCAATTATTGGAGGCCTGAAAATCCGAAACGATAACCTCTATTCGATCAAGATGGTTAGTAACATCACGCATGGACCTGCGTGCAGCGTCAAGACACTCCTGGGCGGAAACACGGGAGTATAACCAGAGAAATGAGCTGGCATAATCCGGAGCGTCTATCGATAACAATCCTGATCGGACGTATATGTCGGTAATTTCCTGGCTTGAGGCACCGGCGGCAAGTTTCAAGTTCGCCAAGAGCCGATAGAATTCCCGCAGTTGCCTGATATGGTTCGAATTCACCTGCCGTCTTTGTTTCTGCGTCCATCGTTCGCAGGTTACAATTGCCTTTTCGATAGACGTGATAGCCTTTTGGCTTTGACCTTTTTCTAACAGTGTCTTGGCCCCTTCCAGAGATCGCTTCCACTTTTGCAGGTTTGGACAGACACCCTGCGCGTGCAGGGCTGTGATCTCTTCTGCCGCGAGGGCCCGGTCATAGATGCGAACTTCAGACAGTGCACCGGAAAAGTAGAATTCACCGTCTGCCGAACCGATGTGAATGGGCTGTCCGGAATGGGTATTTAGAGTTACGTTCCGCCGTGCACTGAGGCATCCGTCAACGTAGACGCACTCCACATTGCCATCGAAACTGACGACTATATGGTGCCAGTGACCGGGAGTCGGAAAGTATCCGTCAAAGCCAGTATCTCCGCGCGACCAATGACTTACGGCACCATACTCGGGACTCTTACCGAAATTGAACTGGGCGTTTGTGCCGTCCGGACCTCCTCGCTTGGACCACGCTACCATACATTCCTCCCAACTTAGATTGGGGTTGTAGGCCCTGACGGACATAGTGTAATCGCCATTACCCGTGATCCCGGCAGGAGTAATAAATGAAGACTTGAATGTCTGTCGTAACAGAGTTACGGCCTTCCTGCCATCAACATCTACCACTTCTGGCAGTACAACCCTGAACTGACCACCCAGGCTACCCTTATTTCGCCACTCCTTCAACGGACCTTCTTTAAGATCGGCAGTATTCAGATACACCAGAGCCTTAGCTGGCCTCTTGCCCGTGTCCTTCACAAGAGAACCTATTTCTTCCTCGTCCAAAGCGTAATCATAGATACACACACCAGCCAAAGAGCCAGAGAAGAATAGACTGTAGTCTGCGCAACCGATGCGGATAGGTTTCTGGGGATATATGCTCAAGATCTTGGCCTCCTGGGCATTAAGACAGCCGTCCACATAGATCTTCTCAATACGCCCATCAAACGTGACGGCGATATGGTGCCACTTACCCGCAGACGGAACTCCCCCATCGAAGCCCATATCTCCATGCGGGTACCACCAATGACTCACTGCACCGAATTCAGGGGCATTCCCAAAGTTCATTTGGGCACCTGTGCCAGACGCTCCCCCCCGGCCAGACCATGTAAGCATGCATTCCTCCGCATCAATAGTCGGATTGTGCGCCCAGACAGCAACGGTATAGTCACTGTTTCCGGTTATACCATCCGGAGCAGTAAACGTCGATTCCAGCCATTGGCCTTCAGTAAAGGTCACGGCCTTGCGTCCGGAGACTTCTTCCACTTTGGGCTCCAGTCCGGTCATCTTCAAAGCGAAGTGCCCTGCTTCAGTCCCCTTGTTTGTCCACCTGGTCAGCGTGCCGTACGGAAGCTCACTTGCATCAACGTATACTAAAATATCGCCTGTAGAAGTCTTGCCTGAGTCCGCGTGATTCGGCGCCACGACCCCGATCAGCAGACAAACAACAACCTGCCATTGCCTGAGAGCTTTGTTCATTTCACGTTCACCCACATAACGAACTAAGGCTGGATTCAGTGTACTGGTTCACATTTTCTCTACAGTCAGAACTCGCTGGCAGCCTGAATTGTGCCTGCGCCGACTAATTTGACAATCCTGTTGATCCGAGTTAGCAAGAGCTGCGCCTTGTTGGCCTGGGAACTGCCAGGATAATCTGTGACTACTATTTCAAACGTCTCCCTTGCCTCTTCATATTCACCTTGCAGCATGTCGCAGTAGCCTAACAGGTAGTTAGCCTCTTGGTCGTGCCAGGTCTCAGGAGGTATGATCATCAGTCTCAGAAAGACATCTCTGGCTTCATTTAGTTTACGCCGGTTCAGCAACGCCAGGCCCTTGAGCAGAAGAGCTTCTTTAACGAGGCTCGCCCTTACGCCACTTTCTCTTGCCAAAAGCGTGTCAATCAGAGCAATCGCACTCTCATATCGCCCGTCGAGAAAAGCACACCGACAGATCTCAAACTCATATCCAATCTTCTGCTCAAGTACGTTGCACTGGTTAGCCAAAGCCTGGTAAACCTCAATTGCCTGCTGGGGCTTTCCCTGCTCGACTAACTGCTTGGCACGCTGTACGGATTGCTTGACACAATAGCCCCTCAACTCTGGCACCGCTTGGCAATACGCTTGAAATCTACGGGACCATCCTGAATTCGCAAGAGCCTTTCCCACTGCCGCTGCAAAAGCGGTCGGATCATCAGCCTCGCTCAACAGCACGTCAAGGAGGATTCTAAACGCATCCCAGTTCTGACGTGACTGAAAGCTCCCTGCGAGAGAGCTCATGTGATGCGGTGTTATTGCATTGTGCTGAAAAGACCTGCGGATGATGCTTATGTAATTCTCTGTTGGTACGTATCTGAAGACACCCAACATGCCCTGAACACATGCTTCGCCCTTTGCTGCCAACAATATGGCTTTCTGGTAGGCTTCGACGATATCGTTTGAAGGTGCTCCTGACTTTTCTCTTGCCTCAGCCAGCAGTAGACAAATTCCAGCAAGTGGCGCATTAGCCGTCGAATCAGCGACGCCCGTCAGTTTGGATCTCATTGATTCATATTCGGTCAGTTTACTTTCCAGCAATGCTGCAGCTTTCGCAGGCTGCTCTGTTCTCAACAGTTTATTAGCCTGCTCAGTTATCCTGGTAAAAGGGCTCGTTTGGCCAAACAGGAACGACGCTGCACTGGATCGGTAAAGAAGACCGATTTCTTCGTCGCTAAGTCTGTGGTCGAAAATGGCCAGTTCGTCTATCGCGCCCTTGAAATATGGATCGCGCGCATACTGAGCACGACCTAACCAATTCCGCGTGGTCCTGCCAAGATCACTTGGAGTAAGAGCAACGGGGACCGCCGGATCGTTAGTGACGCCTACACCATCCAGATAGAGTCTGCATGTCTGGCTCTTTGCATCTATCGTAACAACGACATGATGCCATCCTGCCGGAAGGGCATGCGATGCAGGAATGTACTTATCCTCCTTACCATTGGTGATCTTGAATTCTATCAGATTGTCAGGCCAGACGGCGAGATACATATGGACGGTCGTATCGCGGCCAAAGTCGAAAATGCGGTACCAATATGGATCATTACTCGTAGAGTTCACCCACGTAGCAAGCGTGCAGCTCTTCAGTGAGCTTATCAGCGAGCCAATAGGCAGTTCCACGTAATTACAGTAGCCATTGAGTTTCACAGCCCCGCCAACGTACCCGGCAGCCCACTCCGTATTGCCATGCGTAAGCGCGGTTCTGCCGCCGATTTTGTCCGTCAGATCACCATCAAAAGGCCAGTATGCTACCAAATCGGCTTTGGCGGCGCCCATGACGAGTGTCGTTGCTGCTGCAAGAAAGAGAGCACGAGCGCCTCTGCTGTAGTCCTTCATTCTCACTGCCCCTGATGCCAGACCTTTCAAAAAGCCATTCCACGCTATCCATGCTACAGCCGTGCGTAGAACAGTCCGGTCGGTCAACTGCTTCTTACGCCCCGTTTTGTCTCGGCCGGTACCTCCCCAGGACAACTTGGTGGACAACACTCATCGCTGGAGAAGCCGCCATCCACGTCTGCTTCAAACAACACTCTGTGTCAACGCTAGCTGAGGGGCGCTTACTTTCTATCATATTAGCGCAATCGGGTTGGGATATGTTGATAGAGGTATTGCTTGATTTCTGTGGAATTTCTCGGTTTGTCTGAGACTCGCAGCAGTTTTGAGCAGTGGTGCACTCCTTTTGCCTTTCGATAGTGTCAATTTGGGCTATTGTAGTACTTGAGGTGACATGAACTTAGCTGTCAGACATCACGATAGGCAAATCTCAGATCAAGAGCCTTCGAACAAGAGTGCGGGGCGAGATGCTTCACCTTGCCCAGGTTTTTGTAGCCCACAAAACCTCTGATGGCATGGACTTGACAAGAAGTTGGCAGGACAATTACTGGATAAAGTCCGCTACTGTTATAGTCGATCGCATGCACTGCCTTGCATCGTAGAGCATTATGTGCACATCTCCAACAAGAATGCTCCAGTATTGGAGGTGCCCGTCGCACGTGATGCTCGGGCCGGCGTGAAGGGGCTTCGGCAGACACCGCCTGAGTGAGTGCGAAGTCTCGTGTGGGGCCTAAGGTACGAATGAACCAGTGCGGTCTGCCGACATCAAGCAAAAACAAGTGAATAAGAGTGGTCCCTACACCGAGAGGTTCCGACTGATCCTTAAGGCACTCAAATCACCTTGCAGGATCAAAAAGAAAATCGTGAATCAGCTGAGTCTCTGCGTACCAACGTATTGTACGGTTGTTAATCCCGGCAGATTCTCTTCGACCAACTTGCAGAGTGAAATAGCTTGTCGGGATTTTTTATATTCATTTTCCCCATCAACAATCTACGCATTTTGTACGCTAAAGGACTGGAAGCCGTTTTCGATGAACAATAATTGAGTTGGCCATTTTCTTCAGGATTGACCGTGCTGGTTGAACCACGGCGAGGAGTGAAGCGGTCTAAAGGATGATGCTGTTGAGCAGGTAAGGCCATGGAGCTTAGGACTGCTGAAGAGTCAAATGCTAGATATATCGTGTACCACATTCTCGTCGCGGTGGGCTTTCTGCTGGCGCTCATATTACCGGTACATGTCTACCCCAGATACTATATGGTTTTGGGAACCACCATATTTGGGGCGATCATCTTCTGTTCCGCAAGGACATACCTGCTCGCACTATTTGCACTGAAAAAACAGAATACGTCTCACAGTGCGCCCGACGAATTGCCTCGCATCTCACTGATTATTCCATCCTATAATGAGGAGTCAGTGCTGCAAAAGACTATTCCCTCTGTTTTAGCGCTGGACTATCCGTCAGACAAACTGGAATTGATATATGTGTATGAATCGGCTTGTACGGACAGGACCGAACAGATCATTCAGGAATTTGCCAGCCAAGACCCGCGGATTGTACCTGTGGAGCGTTTGACGCGAAAAGGAGGCAAGGCCGTGGTGACTAACTACGGCTTGCAGTTCGCCACAGGCGACATTATCGGTATATTTGACGCTGACCACTCCCTCAACAGTGATCTTCTCCGTCACGCCGTTGCGCAACTGCAGGCTCCAGGCGTAAAATGCGTACGCGGCCGGTGCAGAACGGTCAATCGTGCACAGAATCTGGTGACAAGATTAGTCGCGCTTGAGCGTGACGTGGTTGAACGACTTTGCATTTACGGTGCTTGGCGAATTGGTGGATTCTCCACTTCTACTGGGGGACATTCCTTTTTCAGAAGAGAGGTCTTCGATGAATTCGGACCATTTGACGAGGATACTCTAACAGAAGACATCGATTTCTCTCTGAAGCTTCATGCGGCGGGATACGAGATTGCCGTGCTTCCTCAAATGCAGTCTTGGGAGGAGGCGCCGACCTCACTGCGATCGCTCATTACCCAACGAAAGCGATGGACCAGAGGGTGGATACAGGTTTGGCGCGCACATGCTGGGCGCGTCTTAAAGATGAAGAAAGCAGCGTTTTTTAAGCGGCTTGACATACTCATAAGCCTAACTTGTGCAGTCATGTCTGGACTGTTCGTCACATTGATTCCCCTTATGGGACTGTCGACTCTCGGTTTCAGGACATCCGAATTCGGCAAAAACGTCTCATTCTTACTTTGGCTGTTTGTCTCTACAGCGCCGGGCATTACAGCACTCCTGGTGTGGTGGCTGGACAGGGAAGAAGAAGATCCGCCAGGTCCGGGCGACCTGCTTCTGATCCCACTGTTGATTCCGTACATTGTCTTGTTCTTTTGCGTCAGTTGGATCTGCTTCGTAGATGAGTTTCTGCTTGGTTGGCCATTCGCCTATGTAAAGACACAGCGTGCCGAAGAAGGCCTCGCACTTGCCGAGCCGGACACCGCCCCGGCAGCTCCCTTGACTGTTGAAGAGCAAGCAATTCCGATAGAGGAAGTCCTGACAGGCCCAAGGATCGTTAAGCACCCTGAGGTCGGGCCCGCTCAATCCCTTGACGCACAAGCCAGTTTCGACAAGCGCCCCAGCAAGTCAAAGGTGGTTTGACCAGAAACCGGCCATATCCTCGACCGGTCGGTTTGTAGAACTGTATCACTGCATTGGCCACACGGGGATCAAAGACGTTCCCACATTTTTCAGCCCGCATTCGAGGCTTCGGGGCGATTTCGCGGATGTAAGTCTACGGAACACTCTTACGCAGATGCTAAGCATGAACTCAAGTTCCTCCGCCAATACTCGACTTGCTCACCAGCGGGGCTTTTCTCGTCATCCCTACCGGTAACGCATTACCAGCCGCACCGTCCACATCTTTCGTCGGTGTAACAAATGTCACTATTGAACGGTCAGGAATCAACAAGACACTTTGCGTTGAGACCTCTTTGCAGGCGGTCAGGTTCTCCCTTGAATTGGTGATATAAGGGATCAGCGATCGAATGGAATCCCCGCGCCCGGTGTCGGTGAATCGCAGCTTGACACGTGCACTTCGTGATTGACGGTTCACAAACACAATAACGACCGCATTATAATCCTCATCATAGTAGGCGGAAACGAGCAGCCCTTCTGCAGCATCTGTATGGTTGGGCGCCGCGGACCGCGATACTACCAAGCACTTCATGCCCGGCCGAATGAAGCGGCTGAAGTTCCCCAATCCCCATAGTATTTTTGAATCATAGAAGTTGCCGTCCTTGTAGTCCTTGTCTGCATATACAAGGCCGTCTTTGTAATCATAAACTGAAATCCCCAGCCACCACTGCCACGAACTCGCCTGGGCCAAGGTAAGGTCGTAGTGGATTACTCTTGCTACGTGCAGCGCCGGGTCGATCCCAAGATCCCGGCCCGGACCCTTATCGCCGAGAATGCAGTATTCTGTCATCCAGTACTCCAGACCTGGATACTGAGAAAGCTTCTCAGACAATTCTTTTCTCCTTACGACCAAACCGGTTTCTGGAGTATCTGCGAAGTAACTATGGGCACAGAGTCTGTTGCCCAGTGTCTCGCGGACATCAGTATCCTGAAAGGCACGAAAGAAGTAGTCAATGTAATTGTCCCGGCCGGGTCGGGACTGATACAGGTAGTCAATCCCAGCAGATTCGGGAAGCAATATCCGTGTCGGCAGACCCTGCTGACGGATCTTTTTACACAGCATATTCACGAGCAGAAGCATATCGAAATTGTCATACCGACAGCCCTCCTGTTTCGGATCCGCCCAGTCCCATTCAGGCTCATTGAAAGGACTGACATAGGCAAATGTCAGCCCCCGCTTATTGTGGAAGTGTTTCAGAACATCTACGAGATAAGACGTGAACGCAGCGAATTTCTCATCCGACAGATTAGTGCTTCCGGAACTATCGTCGCAGAAGGCCTTGCCATTCTTTGTCATGTTGATGGGTGGGCTATTAACAAAAAGCACAAATTGCTCCACGCCCCGCTGTTTCGCTGCCTTCAAAAACCACCGCTGGCCTGGCAGCCGAGACCAATCATAACCCTTGAAATCTTCTGACAAGAAAGTGTCGGCCCTGTGCCAGACCGAACTGATGTTTGCGCGCCGGCTGCTACCCGCTCCAAGATTGAAACGCCAGACAGACAGCCCGATGCCTTTTGGATTGTTGTTGCGGTCCAGACCCGTCTCGAATAACAGGTCCGCAATGGCCATACGTTTTTTCAACGGCCACTGACCTATAAACTGGACTGTCCAGCAGTCAGACGCCCCAAAGCCGTGTATCGTCTGCTTCTGCTGGCCCATGTCCACCGTGACAATTAGCGGGTCTTTTGCGCGTGTGCTCAAATCCAGCCTTCGTCCGGGCAAGCATGTCACTTGCGCCCGACAGTAGGCGTGAACCAGGAATATGAGAAATGCTCCGGTCAGGATGCGACGAAAAGTCATTGTCGGATGAACTCCCATAATGGCCCTCTAAACGTGCCCACATCTTACGAAGACCGGCCATTGAAGTCAACACACTTGTTCTTCAGTATGGCTGGTTTGAAACCCGGCGGCCAATCAGCTATGCCGGACGGCTCCCTCAAAATCCTTGAAAACCTATATGCTGCGGCATATTATGTGGCCGGAACGTCAAAATCGGTTGCTACATCCGACAAAGCCGGCCACCGTGACAAAGAACTATCTAAACTCTATTTTACAGGAGATGGCCATGAATTCCGGAAGATGCCCTTTGCGTTGCAACACCCATCATAAGTTCACTCGACGTGATTTCCTGCGCGGCTCTACGTTTTTGGTTGCCGGCTCCTCCTTGCTGAACGGCTGTACGTCTTTATCGCAGCAGAAGACGGCATTTGAGACGATACGTCCGTGCGGACCGGCGTCCAGCTATGTCCCGAAGATAAAGGCGGCCTTCGTACGCCGAAGGGAAGACTACGGTATGCTTTGGCCCGGTGCAGTCTACGACGGAAAAACTGCAAAGGAAAAATACACAAGACAGCTCAAGGAAACGGCCAAGGCGCTCGGCCTCAAACTGAACCTGCGAGCAGAGCCCATATACAGCCTTACCGAAGCCGACGCGTGGCTGGCCGAGGCCAAAGCTGCAAAAGTCGATGGCCTTATCGTAATGGTGCACGACCGCCAGGAGCACGCCTGGCCCACAGCGCACAAAGCCGTCGATACGGGCATTCCAACGGTCATCTTCTCGCCGCTCGGCACGTCATTTACGACCAATACCATTCATCTGGCAGATACGCCCGGCTGCGTCATTTACTCGACTGACGATTTCAGCCAGGCGGCCTATGGCATGAAGATGCTCAAGGCTGGAGCCAGGATCCGCCAAACCCGCTGTGTCGTCTTGAAGGGCAGAAAACGCTACGATGAGCGCCTGGCGGACTTGGGCATCGCCATGCGAGTCGTGCCGGCCAGCACTTTCATCCAGGAGTATAACCGCACACCCGACACCAAAGAGATACTGGCCATGGCCGAAGACTACATCCGGCGGGCAAGACGCCGAACCAGCGCCACCCGCCAAGATGTTATCAATGGCGTCAAGAGTTATTATGTGGCCGGCAAAATCCTGCAAAACGAACGTGCCGACGCAATTACAATGGACTGCCTCGGGGCGCTGGGCAAGATTGACGTCAGCTTGCCCTGTATTGCCTGGTCACGGATGAACGACGATGGGATACCAGCCGCCTGTGAAGCCGATTACGGAGCGGTTGCGGCACACACAATCGTTCAGTATCTATTTGACCGGCCAGGGTTTGAGCAGGACCCGGTGGCCGATACCGTGCACGATGCCGTCATCGGAGCACATTGCTCGTGCCCGACGCGTCTGAATGGTTTCGACCGCGAGCCGGAGCCGTTCGACATCGTGCATCACCACGGCAACCGCGACGCGGTGCCGCGAACGCTCTGGCGAATAGGCCAGCGTGTCACCAGCCTCGATGTCCTGGGCGGTAATGAGGCAGCCGGTCGCAGGACGAAGCTGCTCATCTCAGCCGGCACCGTGCTCGATAATATCGATGTCCCGCCGTCTGGCGGCTGCGTCGTCTCGGTCAGGGTGAAATTCGACGGCGACTACCCCGTCTTGAGCTTCCCAGGCTTCCACCAGATATTTTTCTATGGCGATTACAAAAAGCAGCTCACCAAGTTCTGCCAATTGTTCAATCTCGAAGCAGAGGTGGCCTGACCTTCAAGGATAGACACAAATAGATCGGCCGCAGTGCACTTGTATTTGGCCCCACGTTTCCACGTGGGGTCTTTCTAATTCGCTAATCAAGTAATCGCTTGCCCCCGGCTTTCTTTCCCGTAATCCCCCAGATCAATTGTCCCATCGGGTCCGGCTCGGTTTTGCGAAAATCGACCCACGTGAAGGCTCCCAGGAATACAGGTATCTGCGGCACTTTGTTGCATCCTGGCAGAATGACGGGAATAACAGGACACTTACGTTTGACGAACTGGCGCAAAAACGCCTTTTGCTCCTGGTGCAGCATACGGATTATGTCCTTTTTTCGCTCTGCAACGACCAGAAACCGGCAAAAAGCAAAGAAGCTTCTTCCAGCTTACTAAGCTCAAGAACCGCCCGAAAAGCCACTTAATTGGCCGTGTTTTCTGTGTCCTCCTTCGACTTCGCTCAGGAGGGCGTCTGCGGCTAATTGCCGGTTTGGGGTTTCGGATGCTCGAATTTGCCCAATAGAAGACATGCCGAACGGCAAGATGCACCCTTCGCACGCGTGCAAAAAGGTTGCGCACTCTACAATTTAACTCGCTTGCTCAGATTATAAGGTAGGTAAGCCTGTTTCGTGGCGGGAACTTGTATTAGCGGTTTGTAGTTCGCTGTATAGGTCGCGGTGTAGTTCGCTGGGTTTTGCGCGCACGCCGGCGGTTTCTCTCCGAAGGTTTTTCATAGTAGGCCATACGCTTCATATCTCTAATTAAGCCCTCTTTTTCACAGAGTTTCTTAAAGCGTCTTATCATTTGCTGGACAGACTCGCCTGAGCGTACTTTCACTTTTAGCACAACAAAGCCCCTTTCACTGCTTAACAATCAAGAACCACAACAAAACGTAGCGCTTTTAGCTCACCGGAACTATCAGTTTTTGCTACCCTAATCTAAATTTCGTACTTTTTCAAGGTCAAATATAGCTGTTCATCGTTTTTGTAGAAAAAAAATCAGCCTCATTGGCCGGTAAAAGCACCATTTAGTCCGAAAAAGGCCCGCGCTTGCCGAACTCTTTTTGGCTCAGTTGAGTAATATGGCAAAATATGTTAAAATGAACTCTGAATTTTTGGAGGCGTTTTTTGATTGGAGAAATTGCGTCAGACGCTGAGAGTCAGAAAGGAACGGGCGATACTCGTAGCCGCGTTGCTTAGTGGCCGCAGTTCCGGCGACGACTTGGCCGAATTAACCGCCTTGGCTGAAAGCGCCGGAGCCGTTGTCGTCGATAGATTTCAGCAGAAGGTCCGCAAAATAAATCCCGGCACATACTTGGGCAAAGGCAAGGCACTGCAGCTTGGTCAGCGGGTCAAGCGATTCAAAGCCGATGTTGCGATTTTTGACAACGACCTCGCGCCCAACCAGATTCGCGAGCTTGAAGAGCTTATCAGAGTCAAGGTCCTGGACCGCAGCGAGTTGATTTTAGACATATTTGCCACCAGAGCGAAGACGAAGCAGGCCAAGCTCCAGGTGGAATTGGCCCAGCTCGAATACACATACCCGCGATTGACCAGAATGTGGTCGCACCTGGACAGCTTGGCTGGCGCAGGCGGAGGAACCGCTGCAGGTGCTGTCGGCGGTATCGGCACCAGAGGCCCCGGCGAGCAGCAATTGGAAATCGACCGAAGATTGGTTAGCAAGCGAATCACATCGCTGAAGCGGGAACTTGCAAATATCGACAAGCGCAGGATGCGCGAGATCAAGGCCCGAACAGGATTGTTTAAGATCTGCCTCGTGGGCTATACCAATGCCGGCAAAAGCACGCTCTTGAACGCACTTACGGATGCAGGCGTCTTTGTTGAGGACAGACTCTTTGCAACGCTGGATACGCGGACCAGGAAATGGACACCCGCCAGAGGCGCAGAAGTGCTCATAAGTGACACTGTGGGCTTTGTAAAAAATCTGCCTCATCAATTGGTTGCTTCGTTCAAAGCCACGCTCGAAGAAGCTGTCAACGCTGATCTACTCTTGCATGTAATCGACGTGTCGAACCCTGATGCCCTAAATCAGATTGAATCTGTAAATAGCGTTTTGGATGAGATCGGCTGCGGCCAAAATCCCACCTTAAAGGTGCTTAACAAAGTTGATATTGTCAAGAAGATCAGCCACCTTGAGATGCTGCAGACCTTATTTCCTGATGCGGTGGCCATATCGGCCAGGACGGGGTCTGGTCTCGATCGTCTGAGCGAGGCCGTCACAGTAAGATACAAAGGCGACGAAGTTCTGCTCCGCGTAAGCAGCAGCCAATCGGACGGCAAGGTCCCGAGCTTCTTACGCGCGCACGGGCAGATACTAAAAGAGCAGTACCTGGATAGCTCTGTCTTAGTCGAGGCCAAGCTCGGCCGAAATCAACTGCCCATCCTGAAAAGACTCCACCCCAAAAGCATCGAAATCGTCCAGACTTGACACCTTCATTACAGCAGTGTCACTCCTGCAAAGCCCGCGCCCTCGAATGCGGGTAGCAGGAATCCAAAAATCTTACCTGTGTTGATACTTTCAAAGCCGTATTCTACAGATGGAGTCTTATTCACCTGTTTTTGGCAAGCTGCAGGGTCGTGTCACTCGATTCTACCGCTACGCGGAAACCAACGTTGTAGACTTTCTGCCACGGTGCATAGCTCAGGCGAAAAGCCGAACGGCAGCGCTTAGGCCGGTCGTACCATGAGCCGCCACGGACGACTTTTCTGCCAGCATCAGTGATATTATTGCGGCCATCTTCGGCTCTATAGGGATATGGTAGGTAGCTGCTGCGTGTCCATTCCCAGACGTTGCCGTGCATATCATGCAGGCCCCAGGCGTTGGGTGTATATGTTCCGACATCAGCGGTGACGAGTTTCTTGTCATTGAACCGGACATCCCTGGGTACGAGATCGGGTGGGTACTGATCCCGCACATCGTATACTAAATCCCGGATTGTATAATCAGCCATATTTGCAAATTGCGAGAAGTCTGTGTCCAGGTCACCGTAGTAGAGCGGAGTATCGGAGCCTGCGCGACAGGCCCATTCCCATTGGGCTTCCGTTGGTAGCGATACTGCTTGCCCAATCTTCACGGACAGCCAACGGCAGAACGCCATGGCCTCTTTCCAGGATATGCGTACGACCGGCTGTCTTGGATTATTTAGGGCCCAGCCGAGGTCCCATTCGTTGAACATCCAGCTTCCTTTGTGCTCATACTTGCTGTCATGGGCCGGATCGAAGCATGCATACTGTTCATTGGTCACCTCGAATTTGCTTAGCCAGAAAGGTTTCTCGACTTTCACGCACGCGAGCGGACGTTCGTCGCAGTGGCCGCCTGGATCGCCCATGACGAACTGGCCCGGTGGGATCAGAACCATTTCAAGTTTGACACCATTGCCAAGCTCAATCGTGCGATTGATAGGTCCGGCGACTGCTTGGCGTCGTTTAGCTTCGGCGGCGCTGAATGGCCAACCAGAAACACGCAAGATGTCAACCTTGACATCGGGCATCGGCTCGGGTTTGACCAGTTCAGCAGTCCTGACGGGCATTTCCGGATAAACCTCAGGATCTTCAACGCTTCCACCGTACAATTTGCGCAGATCCAGACGGCGCTTGTGATCGTTCCGGGTCTTTTCAGTGCCGACCACTTCTCTCCAGATTCCGTGAGCAGGAGCATTCAGGTCGATCCAGGTGATTATGCGCTGCCAGGCATCGGCGCCCAGTCTGACGCCGTAGTGTCCCTTCATTAACATCTGGACAAGCTCGCTTGTGTCGGCGTAGAATTCGCCTGATGCAAGCAAACGAAGATCGCTTTCGAGCCCCCCTGCTCGGACAAAACTGCGCAGCGCGATATAGGAGGGATGAAAGACACCTCCGTATTTCTTGACGAGCTCTTGCCTTGGGACTCCGTGTATTACGTTGGCCTCGGGGACGCCGTTCTTGTAAGCGAAGAACCTGCCTTGTTCGGCCCGCAGGTCGGGTATCGTCTGGCCGTCGTGACGTTTGCTTCCGTCATGACATGATACGCAGTATTTGTCCAGCACGGGTTGAACCTCGCGTGTGAAACCAAAACCTCTGGCAGGGCCGTACCAAGGTTCTATCTCCGAAGCAGAACGATGGGCGGCAATTGTCCTTTGATTTAGAGGACCGGCGTTCTGCTTTTCGTGGCAGCCAACACAAGAGACTGTTTCGCCAGGCATAGCAGTCATCCAGCTTCGCATTAGCTGTAGGGCTCTGCCCTCATCGTCGAGCGGATGCATGGAAATCGGTGTGTTGGCGGGCACACGGAACATCGCAGAGCCGTCCTTCTGGACCGGCACTGTGCCGAGGATGCGTTTGGGTTCCCACGGACCATCGGCACCGACGCGATGGTTTATTCCGGCAATCGTCCGGTAGGCAAAATGGTACGTAAACAGTCGCAGTCTCTTTACCGCCCCGTGCGGGACGCCCCTCAAGCCTGGACCTTCGTAGATGTTCTCAATATAGACGAGTGCATCCGTTCGGGTCGGGTCAACTCTGTCGACAATGACCGGCGGTCTTTTGGTTGTGCGTAGTGGAATGGGTTCGAGCAAGGCGTGACCCTCAACCTCCTTCAGTAGAAGGATATTGTCAAAAATGTCGACAAGATATATGCCCCACAGGTCGTGAGGCCTCGGTTTGCATGAGACGATGAAGTACTTATCGCTCAGAGGCCAGGGATGAAGGAACTTGGGCCAACATTCCATGGCCAACTTGTCCTGAATAAGAGGTTGGACCTTCTTACCGTATCCTGGAATTCGCTGGACGACGCCATCGGTTGCTGTACGGCCAAGAGCCGGATCAAAGATAACGAGCTCACCTACGCGGCCGACGTGGTGGCCGGTGACAATGCCCACAACTTTGGTTGGATGGTTCGGTATGGGACGGGCGAAGAATATAGCATTGGGCCAGTAGCCACCGCTGCCGTAGAACTCTCTCTGGCCAGTGCCGTCGGGATTCATTGTAAACAGGAATCGGGCCCAGACGTGCGGAATGTCTGTGTATTCCCAACGCAGATAGAGAATTCGGCCATCGTTCATAACGGTTGGACAGAAATTATGGTCCTGCTCAAAACAAATCTGGCGGACGTTGCTGCCATCGGCATTCATCAGGTAGGTCATTCCCACATTAACGGATGCATTGCATGGAACGCCTTGAAATGGAGCGGTGGATACGAAGGCGATTCTTCCGTTTGGCAGATAACATGAGTCGAAGTTGTGAACGTCCGGTTGATCGGCGGGAGAGACCTGGCACAGGTTGCTGCCATCGATGTCGATCTCAAAAACCTGCCAGAGCTTGCGCCTGTCCGGCATTGAGAACATTATCTTGCCGGCATCGAAATGCAAATCCATCTCCGAAACGAGCCTTCCTCCCTGGGGTCTATAGACGGTAGTTAGCCTGCCTTCTTGTCGAACTGGTGAAAGAATGCAGATTTGATTGTCCCAGCCTTCGGTATTAGGCATTGTATGAAGCTGCCAGGAACTTTGCTGGGGCATACCCACGAACTTGCCTATTCCCCTGTCAGGCTCCTCTGCTCGGCGGGGGTCCCCAATCGGCTTGCGTTTGATCAACACCAACCGCTCGAAATTCAGCAGCGGGTTGCACAGCAAAGCTTCGCGCTGAAACGCGACGATTTCTTCTACCTGCTTCAGGGCGGTTCTGTCCCTTCGTCTCAGAGCCTCCTTAATCTCTGGTAGACGACTTTCGTAGCTATCCAGTGTTCCGAGATAATCCTTGCCTTTTGTGTACTGGCTGGGAAACGCTTTGGAAAGATCCCGAATGGTCCGGCGCAGAGCAGTGGTGTTGACCATCTCCAGGTCCTCCAGAGCCTTGCTGCATCGGTCAGTGACCTGAGCCCCAACTTGATATCCGGTTTCAGAGTGGACCACTGCTTGGGCAAGTGACGAACAGCATACTGCCGTCAGCGCCGCACATAGAATGACGCAAAATACTCCAATTAAGCTGGTTTGTTTTGTCACCATTCAGCGTTTACCTCGTCACAAATACTCGAAAGACGGTGTACCACGCTAATCCTTTGATTGCGAAGAATCGAGGCGGACTCCGTAGCCGACCATCTGAAGATTATGAAAGTATATAACGCCAAATATGATAGCAAAATCCTACGGCACCTGCCAGTAGAATTTGATGAGCATACATCCAACCGAATAGCGGTGTACGGACATGCGAAAAATGTAAGCTTGTTATTGTGAAGCAAGTTTGGTATATGGCAACCAGTGACAGCGCCAACTGTAACCATCCGGTTTGCTTAGATCGTGATGTAGCAAAGCCAGTTTTCGTCAAATCCGGGGATGGAAAATGGTAGAGAAGCAAAAGTCTGATTTCCGCCATGCTATGTGCCCTATCTTAGCGGTCAGCCTGTATCTTGTAGTGACTTGCGATTTGCTCGGGGCAGGCAATACAAGGGTCTGCTTGGTGACAGACAAGCAGATGGGCGCTGCCGCGCGACATGGGATAAACAAAGTGCGGTCGGCTCTACAGGAGAAGGGGATACAAGTCGAGCAGACAAGCTCCCTCGAATCGACACACGGCAATTGCGTGATTGTCCTGGGCCTTTCGCGTGGATCGGGGGCCGTCGCCAAACTGCACAAGGAGCTGGATATTGCTGCGCAGAGAGAGGCGGAATCACTGTCAATACGGCATACAAATTGGGGTGGTAAGAACGTGCTGCTGGTCAGTGGTGCTGATGACCGGAGCTTGATGTATGCGCTTTTGGATGTGGCAGATCGGATCGGCTGGTGCAGCGATCCGTCTGAGCCGTTCAGCGAGGTGCGTGACATCCAGGAAAGACCTGCGGTGGCTGAGCGGGCGCTAGCCAAGTACACGATGCACAAGGCTAACTTCGAGAGCTACTTCTACGACGGGCAATACTGGGCCAGGTACCTTGATATGCTGGCAAAGAACCGTTTCAACACGTTTGTGCTTATTTTTGGCTATGAGAACTGGGGATACTTTGCGCCGCCATACCCATATTTGTTTGACGTTGGAGAATTTCCCGATGTCAAGGTGGCGGGAATCACCAGAGAAAAACAACAGCGTAATCTGGAAGCGCTAAACAGGGTCATCAAGATGACGCATGAGCGCGGCATGAACTTCACTCTGGGTATATGGGACCATATTTATCGAGGTGGTGTTCAGGGTCCCGGAGATCGGGCCCAGAAACCGACTGAGGGGACGGTGTGGGGCTTAACGGCAGAGAATCTGATTCTATATACGAAGGCTGCACTAGCAAAACTGCTCAGATTGGTGCCCGATATCGACTCTATTCAGTTTCGAATGCACGGAGAGTCGGGTCTGAAAAGAAGTGAGATGCACAGATTCTGGGAGAACATCTATCAGGTGATGCTCGAATCAGGGCCGGAAATCGGCTTTGATGCGCGGGCAAAGAATTTCCCAGACTCACTGATCGACAAAGCGCTTGAGATGGGTGTCAACATAAGGATATGTACGAAATACTGGATGGAACAGATGGGTCTACCATTTCACCCGACGCATATTCATCCGGCGAATCAATTTGATCGGCGGCACGGGTACGCAGATCTTCTCCGCTATCCGCAGAGGTACAAGATGCACTGGCGGCTATGGAACGGTGGGACTACCCGGATACTGCTGTGGGGCGACCCCGATTATGTTCGGCGGTTTGCTCAAAGCACTTACCTGTACGACGGTGAGGGCTTCGAGGTGGTTGAGCCACTGGCGACGAAAATGCAGGACCATCCCCACGATATGCAGCCGTTTGAACTGCTCAAGCCACAGTATCAGTACTATGATTGGGAGTTTGAACGCTACTGGCACTTCTTTCAGGTCTTTGGAAGGATAGGCTATAACCCGGAGACGCCGGAAGAAGTCTGGCAGAAGCAGTTTGAAAAGCGGTTCGGTAAAGAGGCGGCGCCATATATTGAGCGGGCTATCCACCAGGCCAGTAAGATTCTGCCGCGGATTGTCGCGTATACATACCCTTACAATCTTTTTCCCACAACCAGAGGCTGGGTCGAGAAACAGCGGATGATGGACTTGCCGGTATATGCTAAGGCTTTGCCCAGCGACACTCAGCAATTTCTGAGCGTTGACGATGCGGCGAGATATCAAGTCGAAGGCAAGGACTCGGCCAAGATTTGGCCGCAACAGTCCAGCCGATGGTTTGCGCGAGTATCGCAGGATGTTCTGAATTTTGTCCGAGAAGCTGAAAGGCGAATTGGGGATAGTAGAAGCAAGGAATTCGATTCAACGATTGTTGATCTGAAGATACTCGCCTATCTTGCTTTGTACCACAGCCATAGAGCTAAAGCAGGAGTCGATTACGCATTGTTCAAACATAGCAAGGATTTGCACACCCTTGATGATGCAATCGGCCATGAAGCGGAGGCAACCAAGGCGTGGGAGAAACTTGTGGAGGCGGCTGGGAAAGTATACAACGATAATCTGATGATGGGCCGTGAAAGAGCTGGTTTGTCCGGCCATTGGAGAGACGAGCTGGTGGAGTTGAAGAAAGGGCTGGAGAAACTTCGAGAGCAAAAGAAGGATTTCCAGCCTACCGTTGCCGGTGACAAACCAGTGATTGCCCACGTACCCATCCGGAGAACGGAGCCCGGCAGCAGCCTTAGTATTCGCGCGACGGTGAGCTCGAAAGCACCAATAGGCAGTGTAACAGTGGCTTACCGATGCGGCGTCAAAAACCAGCGTCTGCAGATGACGCGGACGGAGCAATGTGTCTACCGAACCGTAATTCCAGGGAGCGACGTAAAAGAGGGACTGAATTACCTTATCGAGGCAGTCGACAGAAATGGTCAACGAGTGAAAACTACCCTGGTTGTCGTGACCGTTACGAGTGATAGTGAGCCGCCGTTGCTGAAGCATGAACCAATAACCAGTGTTCCAGCGGAGAAACCTTTGACGGTTACGGCAGAGGTCAGCGACCCATCCGGAGTTAAGTGGGTACGCTTGCGCTATCGGAGTGTCAATCAGTATCAAGACTACAAGAGCTTGGGCATGGTTGAAAGAGTCAGGGAAGGTGTGTACGAAGCTGAGGTCCCAGGTGAGGACGTTGCAGCGAAGTGGGATTTTATGTATCTGTTTGAAGTTATGGACAACGTGGGCAACGGTAAGATTTACCCCGATTTAGAAAAGGAAACGCCATACGTCGTTGTCAAACTGCGGCGATGAATGGCGCGAGTGAATTTACATTGTCTGATACTAAGGAGACAGGCAGATGTTGACCAGGAGAAGACTTTTAACCATGGCTGGGGGTCTGGTGACAGCAGGTACTTTGCTCGACCGGCCCCGAATTCTTCAGGCGGTGCCGCGGGCGGCCACGGAATTGGGCAAAGTGAAGATCCGTGATGTGAAAACTGCTTCGGTGAGGATAAAGTATGACGCACACCTGGTAAAGGTGACGACCGACTCCGGCCTTTATGGCCTGGGCGAGGCCTACAACCGGGCCGGGATAATCAGTCACATCAACAGTATCAAACGACAAATAATCGGGCAGGACCCGCTGCAGGTGGATTACTTGTGGCACAAGATGATGGATGCGGGCGTTGGTCAGGGCTCGCGGTCGGGCTCACTTACCGGCGCAATCTCGGGGATTGAGACGGCGTTGTGGGACCTGGCCGGCAAGATTCTTAATGTGCCCGTTTATGTGCTTTTAGGGGGCAAGTTTCGCGACAAAATATTGATTTATCACGATACCGGCTCACCAAATACCGTGGACCCGGGGCCCTGGGTCGAAGAAGCCCAGCGTTCAAAGTCATACGGCTTCAAGGCGATGAAATTTGATTTGAACCGGTTTCGAGGTGAGCGATGGAACCGCACGCTCTCGTCGCAGGATATGAAGTCGTGGGTAAGGATACTGGAGGCCATTCGGGAAGAGCTGGGACCCGACTTTCCATTGGGTGCTGATTTGCACTGGGGATACAATACGCGTGACGCGCTGCGTTTTGTTCAGATGACCGAGCACCTTAATCTGTGGTTTCTGGAAGACCCGATGCCGCCGGAGAACGCCGATGCGTTCGCGCGGATAACCGCGGCCAGCAAGGTCCCCATTGCGACTGGTGAGAACCTGTTCACCCGGCAGAGTTTCCGGCCATTTATCGAGAAGCAGGCTTGTGACATTATTCAGCCGGACGCGCAGAAGTGTGGCGGACTGCTTGAGACCAAGAAGATAGCGGACTGGGCGGATCTGTACTATATAAATATGCTGTGTCACAACATGTGCTCGCCGGTCGGTACCATCGCCTCGGGACACGCCTGCATGGCTATTCGCTCATTCATAGCTCTTGAATCCGACAGCGTGGAATTGCCGCATTGGCAGGACATCATAAAACGTGAGGGCCCCATCTATAAAGATGGATACCTGGACATCCCAAACAGGCCCGGACTGGGTGTGGAACTAAACGAAGAAGTCTGCCGCAAACACCTGAGCACTGGTTCGGGGTTCTTTGAGTGATCTAAGCTGCAACCATAATCTCAGTCGTGGGCAACGGAGTTAACTCTATATTCAGGAGACTCACAATGAAGTTCAATCGTCGGCTCTTTATCAAGTCAGGTCTTAGTGCGGCGGTCTTGGCAACGGCGGAGGGTTGTTTATCTGGGGCCGGGTCCGGCAAAATTACGCTTGATCAGTTGGATAAGGCCGCTGCCGCGCCGGTGCTGAAGATTTCATCTATCAACTCGCCGGTGAAAATTGCCTCAATCGAGCTGCTGCGTGACAGGAGAAATTACTTCGTCCGCACCACCTCCGCTGACGGTGCTGTCGGTATCGCCGTCACCAACAGTCGTGCCGCCTATCTCTATCCGATTCTACAGCAGTTGGTTATCCCCTATTTTCTTGGCAAAGATGCTCGTGACCTTGAGTCACTTATCGATGGGGTGTACGTATACCGCAGCAACTACAAGCTGTCGGGCGTGGCGTTGTGGTGCTGCGTCGCATGGGTGGAATTCAGTCTGCTGGATCTTCTCGGCAAAATTGAGGGCAAGCCGGTCGGGGAACTTTTCGGCGGCGTAATTCACCGTGAGATTCCGATCTATACTGCCAGCGGAAATCGCGACACCACACCAGAGCAGGAGGTGGATATACTGGCAAAGCATATTGAGCAAACTGGAGCCGGGGCGATCAAGTTTAAGGTCGGCGGGCGTATGAGTAACAATGCCGACTCGATACCCGGCCGCAGTGAGGGCCTGATTCGGATTGTACGCAAGATGCTTGGTGACAAGATTACTGTATACGCCGACGCAAATGGCTCCTACGACTGTCGCAAAGGCACCGAGATCGGCAGGCTTATGCAGGACCATAACATTAATATGTTCGAGGAGCCTTGTCCGTTTGATCATCTGGAACAAACCAAGTGCGTCGCAGACGCGCTGTCGATTCCGATATCGGGTGGAGAGCAGGAAACCAGCCTTCGCCGCTTTCGCTGGATGATCCACAACAACGCGGTGCAGGTCGTCCAGCCGGACCTGCACTACAACGGCGGATTTATTCGTGCCATCCGCGTGGCTCGCATGGCCGACAAGGCTGGTATGTCTGTTATACCGCACATGTCCGGAGGTGGCGTCGGGTACGTTGACGTACTCCACTTTGCCTCGTGCACGCCAAACATCGGAGATTTCCATGAGTATAAGGGCGGTTTGGCTCAGACAGGCTCCTGGTATGATCCACCTCTGCGGCTGAAAGACGGTGCGATAAATGTGCCCACGGGACCTGGCCTTGGGATTACGGCGGACGCTGATATTCTTCGTAGTGCCAAACCAGTCGAATAACAAGCGCACTATGACAAGAGGTGCGCTGTGAGATTTACTGTGACCACTAATACCTACGCACGTGACATTAGTGAGTTGTCTTCGGGGCAAACACGCAAAGGCTGTGACGATAGCAATCGTGCTGGCAGCGAGCCTCTGCGCTCAAAATGACTGATACGGGCACATTCAGTGCATTTATCAGGCGGCTCTATTTGAAAAGTATGCTGTACAACGACCAAGAGCCTATGATGAGAAAGCCGACGAACGAAAGCCACAGCAGCGTGTCCCACACTCGGCCCGGGCGCAGATCTTTGTCACTGCGTCGATATCGGAAGTATAAAGCTGCGGCTCCCAGCATGGGCAACATGATCGCCTGGCCGGTGCCGCTGGCCAGCACCATTGCCGCCGGTGCCCGCACAAAGAAGTACAGCACCAGTGCCACGAACGGCCAAATGACGCTGATAATATGCGTCCACTTCTGGCGTGTGGCTTCTGAGGTATCGGTTAGCCCGAACAGGCCGAGTGCATCAGCGACCATGCGAGCGTTGCCAGCGGCGGCGACGAAGAAGGTCGAGTACAGCACAGCAAAGGCCCCGGTTAGGAACACTCCGTGTGCCCAGGGGCCAAAGACCGGTACATACATCTCGGCCAGTGTGCGGACCATGTCTTTGCCAGCAGGATTTAGTCTTGTTCGTCCGAGCACTGCTGCTCCGAGCAGGTAGAATGCAATAGTCGCGAACGTATACACGATCATCGATGCCCAGGCGTCGGTATACAACACGCGTATCCATCCGCGGGCACGCCGTCCCCACTGGGCCGTGCCGTCTCTTCGACCAGTCCACTTTGCGTAGCCCTTCTCAAGGCACCAGTATGGATACATAATCAGTTCAGCGGCGCCAACACCGATGATTCCAAACGCTGCCAGGGCGGTGGCGACTGGATTACTGGTGATGCCTTCGATGGCCGGTGGCAGGCGGAAGCTCAGCCCCGCTGCCAACTCGTGGCCGCGTACCGCCCACTCGGGTTTAGTTTGCAGCATGATCAATGTGATTATCGTAACCATTGTGAATGTCACCACGAGCGCCGTGGCTACCAATTGGATGAACCTATATCGGCCGACGTAGAGCAATACGGACGTGACCAGAGCGATGATGCTAGCCCAGATGTAGGTGTCTTTAGGTTCCTTCAGTTGAGCAGTCCGCGCAGTGAGTAAGCTGATTTGGCGTTGCAGTTCGCCCAGTCCAGGATCAGCGCCATCTCGCGTCTTGGCCACCGCGAGCTCAACCTTAGCTTTAACCAGTTCATCTTGTGCGCGGTTGTACTCGATGCCGTGTTGAGTTAGTGGTCGGCTAATTGCCAGCGTCTGTCCGACCCCGCCAACGATACCGCCTTGCTGGGAGATGACCAGCATTGTCATGATTGCCCAATACCAAAGCAACCAGTTGACTCTCAGGCGTGGGCCCGGCACGGTGTTCAGGGCCGAGAGCGGAGTTTGCCCCCATGTGATTGTGAATCGGCCGAACTCGATCTGTGTGGACACTTTGATTACACAGCCGAGAATGATAAGCCACAGCAGCCAGAACCCTGCTTCGGCACCGGCCTTTGTTGTGGCGATGAGTTCGCCGGAGCCGACTATAGAACCGGCGATTATCATGCCGGGGCCGAGCCGACATAGCATTGCAGCTAATGTTCGCGGTGGCGATTCAGAGACGGCAGGATCATGCAATAATGACTTGCTGTCGAACGCCCCGTGTGTGTTATGCAGTTCTTCTGCTGCCATGTACGTGCCCTTCCTCTGCCGTCACAGCCATGCTGTTACAAAATCCGCCAATTGAGTATCTGCGAAGCTTCTGAGCCGGTCCGGCACGACGACACTTGTCCTACACGTCTGAAGTTTTACCCTATTTGTGTGGTCGGAGCAACATATCCTTTTGCCAGGAGGCGCATAATGGCACATGCGATACGGACGAGGTAGCACCGGGTACCTGTCACGACGCCGGGTCAAGCAAGACATCACGTTCAGATAATTGACGCTGCAAGCTATCTCGATTAGAATATCACGATAAATGCTTACCGTATGTAATGTTCATCAAGATTCGTAGAAACGTACAACTCGCTGTCTTAAGGAGGACACGATATTTTGAAAAGCGAGACGCCTGAAACGGCCTTGCGGAAGCGGATACAGCAAGAGCGAGCCCGCCAACAAGTGGTGACGCCGGATGAGGTCTATCAACGGATCAGTTCCGGCGAAATCGTCAGAGCTGTAGGGAACCTGCTGTTCCATACTGGGCCGGTTGGTTTGGGCAAGAAACTTGAGGTTGTGCTGGACAAAGTCAGCAAAGCATATATGAGGGGACACATCGGTCTGCAGATGCATATTCTCGATTTTCTGGTCAGGCTTTCTATTGGTCTGCGCAGTTTTCTGCCACATTGGATTATCTTAAAAGAGTTAGATGCTGATGCAGTTGCTGATATCGCTCAGCGAGTGTCAAACGCGCTCTCGAAGCTGATAGAAGTCGAAGGCAAAGCGCCTGTCAAGGTAGCGGCCAGACTACGCCAGGAGACGATTGCACGGCTCAAGGCAGAGGGTATTAGTGACGATACCGAGGCGGCGGCAATGGCCGACCGCCTTATGGGGGATTCATTGACTGATTATGTCTGTAACATAATCTCTGAATTGCAAAGCAGCAATCTGATCAAGGTTGCCGAGTCGCGGCTGCGAGGTGAAACACAGACGCAGCTTGGCAATGATTACGCTGCCTTTTTGCAGTATGTAATCTGGCTGGGCGGATCCTTCGTGACAACTAATCCGGTGCTGGTGAAGCTAGCGTGGGAAATAGATCCGGAGCTGTGGAACAAGCAAGTCGAGGACTTGATTGCCACAAGATATACGCCCGACCAACTACGAGAGTTATTGAAAGGCCCACAAGGAGAATTGGACGCGGCGATAGAGACAATTAACTCAATGGTTACCATGGCGGTGGTTGAGGAGAACTGCCGTTTGTTGCGAGATATTTTCCTGGTGACCGAAGGGCGTGAGGGCTACGTGAGTCTTCAGGTGAATCCAAAGAACCATAGCGATAGCAAGCAGATGATTACTGAGGCCAAGAATCTGTATGCTCACCTCCAGGAGCGTCTTGGTGGTGTGCCAAATGTTGTGTTCAAACTGCCGGCCACAGCGGCCGGTAAGTGCGCAGCAAAAGAGCTGACCTCTGAAGGTATCGGTGTCACCATCACAGTTGAATTTGCGGTTTTCCAGGCCTTGGGCTTCGGCGAAGTGTTAAACAGAGGAAAGATGCTTACAGCTTATCTGGCGCTTATGAATGGCCGGATGGCATATCCTGTGCGGGATGAGATGAAACAGAAGGGCGTCAAAGGTGGTGTCGAGGCGGCGCGCTGGGCCGGCGTGGAAGTGGCACGCAAGGTGTATCGAAGGCTTTATGAGCCGCCGGAGAAAGGAGGAATGGGTGTCGACCGTGAGCGAGTTAAGCTGTTGATAGCATCGTTGCGTATCTACGATGACTGGATACCAGACATCTCCGAGCTGTGGGGCAGCCCAGTCATGACTATCTTTCCAAACGTGCGGCGTAAGTTCGACAGCCGCCAGCGTGATTTCAGCGATAAGGCTGTTTTGAAGGCTACGCCCGCTAAGGAGATGGACATCCTCTCTAAGAGTGAGATTTTTCGTCAGGCGTGGTGGGTACCGGCAGACGCGGAACGGTTCAAGCCGAAGCGAGTTATAACATTGGAACCGCAGGATTCCGATGCACTCGCCGAGTGGCCACCGGTCGCCAATACCCTGGGTCAGTTTATTGACCTATACCAGCAGATGGGAGAGAAGGTTACCGAAAGAATGGAGTGCCTCTCAGAATTGACGAGAGCCTGACGTTCAACGGGAATTTTTTGCTGGCAAAGAAAGCTGCAAATATGGGGAAGATGAAGTTCGGTAAGATCGAGATTGACCCGGCAAAGAATCCAGCCGTTCTGGACACCGCGACGTGGGACCCAAATAGTGCGTGGGAGATGGTTCGTTCACTGGATGAAACGTATTTGGGGCTCGTTCAGAAAGCCATCACGCAAATGAGTTCACTAACGGCTCATGAGCACTGTACGCCATACGCAGGATCCTACAGCCGGTATCGGGGAAGTGATTTTTGCCTTTTCAGCCTGGCAGACGGCCAGCAAGTGTTCATCGAAATCGGTGCTGATGGCGATGATTCTATTTTGGGTACACCGATAGGTAAAAAATCACTTGAGGGCGGCAAGTATATTGCGGTATATAGAACCGATGCTGCAACGATCCACCGCTACTTTCGTTCTATAAACGCGGACAAAGGGCCCAAAGCGCTGGGTGCAACAGCGCGGCTTGGGATCGGCACCAGAATGTCTACCGCGGTCTGGCCAGGGATATGGCAGGCGATGCATAAATGTGATTTCAGCGCCAATGCCATTCAGAACTCGCTGCGGGAACTCAACGTGCTCGCGGATATATTGGCTGGTCGGCCTGCCCAAGCCAATTACCTGTTTGGTTTCGGTACTATTGAAGAAGGGCATACGGGTAGTACTTTTGAGGGGCTGTGGGTGGCCGGTGTGCTTGAGGCCTTAAAGACCGAGACGCAGCCCCGATACGGTGCCGATGCCGACCATATAATGGTCAAACGTGGCGCCGGCGGTATAAATCGAGCCAAACGTGTTATAGATGCTGCACGCTATTATACTTTTTATACACTTGATGTCGGCGACATCCTGGATTATGGAGCGATGCGTGTCGGCTCAAAGAGTACAGCCGGGGCACATTTAGCCTACGATGTTTGGCAGCCCGCACAGCGAAAAGCTGTCCTTGCCTACCATAGTCAGAAAAGGTGCGTCGGGGGACAGCACTACCAACCGGACGAAGCAAGCATCGGGCGTCTCGTCGGCAAGTACTGGTCGGCCCTTGGCGCGGTAGAGCAGCTATATGAGCATATCAGGAGTCTAAAGAGTGACAGCGCCTTTGACCTTGAGCTCAGTATAGATGAAAATCCGCCGGAGGTGAGCACATTTGAGTGCCTTACTACCCAGACAGAGCTGATGTTCTTATTGCTGGAGGCACAGAGGCGGCAAATACCGCTGACTCATGTTGCGCCTAATTTTGGCATAGAGAAAGCAGTGGACTACCGCTGCCCGGATGGCCTGGTTGGTTTGGAGAAACGTATAGGGATGCTTCATCATATTGCCGGTGAGTTTGGGATCATGTTGGACTGTCATTCCGGTGACGACCTTTCTTCGGCGACTCGCAAGGTCATAGGCCGGGCGACAAAAGGCCAGATCCATTTCAAGATATCACCTGCGCTGCAGCTGCTTTTTGCAGAAGTGCTCCGCGAGGTTGAGCCGGAGCGTTTCCGCTTTTGGTGGGATGACACTCTGGCCTATGCGCGGCGCGAGGCAACGGGCGGCTCGGCTATTGCGGCTGATTGCATTTATCGGTATGAGACCAGCGGCAGGGCGGTGCCCAGCCCGGACCATGCGGTGTTCCAGCACTACAGCTTTGCGTCCGTTGGCCGGCGTGACCTGAACGGGCAGTTCATCAACCGTGAGCATTTCTACGACTTGTCAGCTCATTTCTACGACGAATATCGCGATCGTGTTGAGCGTTATCTGTGTGATGTGGCAGATGATGTATTCGACCGTGGTTCATAAGACGTGATTTTAGGTGACAGTAAGGTATTTGACAGACATGAACTACAACTGTGAAATATCCAAGGCAAGAAAGGATGCGGCCTGATGGAGCAGCGATTTACTCAGAAGATAGCCATTGTGACAGGTTCCGGCCGGGGAATCGGCAAGGCTGTTGCACTAAGGCTGGCACACGAGGGCGCGGACGTGGTTGTCGCCGATATCGACTTGGAAACGGCAGAGCAGACTGCTAAAGAGGTTCGTGCGTTCGACCGGCGTGCTCTGGCCCATTGTATTGACGTAGCCAACATAGAGGAGATTCAGCCTATGGTTGACCGCGTTGTAGCTGAGTTCAGCCGAATCGATATTCTGGTCAATGCAGCCGGCGTAGCGCAAACCAAGCCTTTTTTGGACGTGACAGAGGAAGATTGGGACTGTGTTATTGATACTAACCTAAAGGGTACAGCCTTTTGCATACAGGCTGTTGGCGCACAAATGATTCAGCAAGTGCCGCAGCAGGTCAAAAGGACTGGCAGGGCCGAGCGAAGCTATGGCAAAATTGTGAATTTCTCCTCTATTTCCGGGCGGCGAGGCCGAGCACTCCAGATGCACTACGCGGCGAGCAAAGCTGCCATTATCAGCATTACGCAGTCGGCGGCTTTGGCCTTTGTGCGGTACAACATCAATGTCAATGCTGTTGCTCCGAGTGTGGTTGCCACGCCTATGTGGGAACAGATTGACCGAGAGCTCGCCTGTATACTTGGGACCGGGCCAGGCGAGTCGATGAAGAATTTTGTCGAGAAAATTCCGCTCGGGCGAGCGGGCAGTTGCGAGGATATGGCCGCGGCTGTTGCCTTTCTGTGCTCGGTGGACTCTGACTACATAACCGGGCAGACGCTGAACGTAGACGGTGGATTCGAAATGAATTGAACGTCCACTTGAATGGCGGCTTGCGCTCGGACTTAATGTAAGCTCGAACCGGCAGCTAAGCCGCTGGCCGGATATTCATAAGTCGGCTTGAGTAAGACAGGTTGAAATTAAGGTGAAAGAAAATGACTGATTCTGATAAGGCACGGGCTCTATTGCGTGAGTTCAAAGGTGATAGCTATCTTTTTGGCACGGGGGTTCTCTCCGGTGTTGGCAAGGTAGTAGCTGCTGCCGGAAGAAGGGCAGTCTTAGTGCGTGACACCTTCGATGGCGGTGAAAACTTCATACGGATAATAAGCAAGTCCGTGTGTGAAGCAGGAGTAGATCTTGTTGACGAAATCGAGGGTGCGAGGCCAAATTGTCCGCGGCAAGACCTGCTCCGTATAACCAATAAACTAAGAGCCGTCAACCCGAACGTGGTCATTAGTTTTGGCGGTGGTAGTACGATTGACGCCGCCAAAGCTGCTGAAGTTCTTCGTACATTGGGTCCAGATATCGATGCGTATTTTGGAACCGGGTTAGTAACCAAAGCTGTAGACGATAGCGGCAAATCTCTGACACCGCATGTTGCCGTCCAGACAGCCGCAAGCTCGTCTGCCCATCTCACCAAGTACTCGAATATCACTGACATTTCGACAGGTCAGAAGAAGCTGATTGTGGACGAGGCGATCGTTCCGGCATATCCTGTCTTTGACTATGAAGTGACATACGCAGCACCCGCCAATCTGACAGCCGATGGGGCGTTAGATGGGATTGCGCATTGTCTTGAGGTTTTGTACGGTGCTGTTGGTAAGCCTTATTATCGCAAAATGGAGCAAGTGGCCGGTACCGGTATCGGCCTTGTGGTCAAGTATCTGCCGCGTGTCATCGAGAATCCACAAGATAAGCACGCCCGGCAAGCACTCTGCCTAGCCACGGATCTGGGCGGATATTCGATTATGATAGGCGGAACTAATGGGGGGCATCTGACGAGTTTTTCGCTCGTGGACATATTGAGTCACGGTCGGGCCTGCGCGATTATGAATCCGTACTACACTGTCTTTTTTGCCCCAGCGATTGAAGAGCCGCTCCGGCTCGTCGGTAGAATATATAGGCAAGCAGGGTTAACAAAGGCTGACATGGACGTCTTAGGAGCAAGAGAATTAGGCACTGCGGTTGCTGAGGCGATGTTCGAATTGGCCAGGAAGATCGGCTTTCCGACCCGGCTCAGCGAGGTTGAGGGATTTTGCCAGGATCATATAGAGCGTGCGTTGACGGCGGCGAAGAATCCTCAGCTCAAGATGAAGCTGCAGAATATGCCGGTGCCGCTTACGGCTGAGATGGTGGACGAATATATGGGACGAGTGCTGGAGGCGGCAAGAGATGGTGACCTTGCAGTAATCAAGAATGTCTGAGTAGGGGCCTGGAACTGTGAAGATAAAACTGGCGTACGGCAAGCAAGGTTTGGACGTCAGTCTGCCCGACGATTTGAATATAACGGTTGTCGTGCCAAAGTACGTGGAGAAACTTGCCGATCAAGCCGGGGCGGTGCGAAACGCGTTGCGCCGGCCCATCGCCTCCAAGCCGCTGAGTGAATTGGTGAAGCCTTCTGATAGAGTTGGCATTGTGTTTAATGACATTACGCGCGCAACGCCCTATCAGTGTATTTTGCCTATCCTGCTGGATGAACTTGACTGTGTGTCCGATGAGCAAATAACGCTTTTTAATGCGACTGGGACACATAGAGCTAACACCGAAGCTGAGCTTCAGGAGATGCTGGGAAAAGAAGTCGTAGGTAAATACCGGATTATACAGAATGACGCGCCAGATCGCGCCTCACACACGTTAGTGGGGGCTACCAAAAGTGCAAATGCTATCTGGATTCACAGCGAATACGTTAGGTGTGACGTGCGCATTCTGACTGGATTTATTGAGCCGCATTTCTTCGCTGGTTTTTCCGGCGGGCCTAAAGCCTGTATGCCTGGACTGGCTCTGTTGGAGACGGTGCTCAGCAATCACAGTGCCCAGAATATCGACCACCCCATGGCGAGCTGGGGTATAACGCATGGCAACCCGGTATGGCAGGACATTCGCGAGGCGGCGGCTATGGTACCGCCGAGCTTTCTGCTTAACGTAACGCTTGACCGCGACAAACAGATAACCGGGGTGTTTGCGGGGGACCTTGAAAAGGCTCACGCCGAAGGCTGTGCGTTTGTGAAGGAAAGTGCGATGGTCCCTGCGCGTGGGCCTTATGACATCGTAATCACAAGCAATTCGGGGTATCCTTTGGACCTGAATTTGTACCAATCGGTCAAGGCAATGAGTGCGGCCGCCCAGGTCGTCAAGGCCGGAGGCAGCATAATAGCCGCTGCCGACTGTTGGGATGGTATACCTGAGCACGGCGAGTATGGGAAGCTGCTGTTTGAGGCAGAGAGCATAGAGTCTCTGCTGGAGACGGTCCGTAGGCCAGGTCTTCTTCGGCAGGATACGTGGCAGGTGCACGTGCAGGCCTTGATCTGCCAGAAGGCTGATGTGTATTTCTACAGCCACAACTTGAGTGATGAGCAGATCGAACGGGCTTTGCTCAAGCCCTGTCACAATATAGAGGCAACAGTCGATAAGTTGCTCGAGAAGTACGGGCGAGGGGCATCCATCTGTATTTTGCCGGAAGGACCTCAGACAATTCCCTACATTTGTACGGACAGTCATTGAGCCGACTTGTCCCGCGGCTGGACGCACTATTTGGAACAAGCGAAATGAAGATTGTTGTGACAATGGATTCTTTTAAGGGTTCGCTGACTGCTGTGCGGGCCTGTGAGATTGTAGCGGAGTCCATTCGTTCGGTAGTGCCTGAGGCCGAGGTCGTTGTCAAGCCCATGGCAGATGGTGGCGAAGGCACAGCTCAAGCTATGATGGCCGTTGGCGACGGACGGTGGATACAGAGTACAGTCATGGGACCTTTGCCTGATATGCGGGTGCGTGCGGGCTTTGCATGGTTTGCAGATGAGCAGATGGCCGTTGTGGAAATGGCTGCGGCGAGCGGCTTGGAGTTACTTGAACTGGGGCTGCGGGACCCGTTGAAAACAACCACGTACGGTACGGGGCAGTTGATCGCTGCTGCGGTAAACTACGGGGCAAAGCGGATTCTCCTTGCCGTGGGCGGAAGTGCGACTGTTGATGGTGGTGTCGGTGCTGCTACTGCGCTGGGGTGGAAATTTCTCGATGGTAAGGGACGTGAAATTGGGCTTGGGGGCGGACAACTGGCGGTAATTAACGAGATCATAGCACCCTCGCAGCCAATGCGCCTGCCGGTTGAGGTGCTCTGTGACGTCGACAATCCACTCTGTGGCCAACGAGGGGCTGCAAGAGTCTACGCTCCACAAAAAGGCGCCACCGAAGAAATGGTCGAATTGCTGGAAAAAGGACTGGCACATCTTGCCGAGCTGGTCAAGGAAAGGCTTGGACGTGACATAAAAGACATGCGTGGTGCCGGAGCAGCAGGTGGACTGGCGGCAGGCGCCTCCGCTTTCATGGATGCTGAGCTCGTATCAGGAATAGAAACCGTTATGTCTTGGAGCCGACTTGACGAAAGCATAGCCGATGCAGACTGGGTAATCACTGGAGAGGGCCGATTTGACGAGCAATCGCTGGAAGGAAAAGTGATTTCCGGGGTGGCGCGAATAGCAAGAAACATCCGCGTAAAAGTCGCAGTCTTAGCGGGTCAGGTCGTTCTAAAACCTTCTGAGTATCAGAAGCTGGGCGTTGTAGACGCACTGGCGTGCATGAATGACCGCGCGGAATTGCAGTATGCAATGCAAAACAGCGAAAAACTCCTTGGCGAAGCTGCGAACAACTTTGCCTTCACGTACCTAAGTGGCTGACCGGCAGCAGGTTTGGTCATCATAGAGTGAGTGACTCCTTCTGATTATTGTTAATTTCATTTTTCGTCAGGCCGGGGAATTCACAACGCAGGTGTCGCTGGCGGGTAATTCGAATCCGGGGCATCGAGGGTTGCTTGATACCTTTTTGCCTGCGTACCTGCAAACACGTTCCGCATCACTGTCTTTGAAGCTCTGGTGGCTTGTTTGCGCGTTTGACCGTTGCTGCGCAATCAAGATCGTTATCGCATCGGTGTAGGCTCGAATAACGGCGCAGCCCGCTCGCTATAAAGCTGAACGACCGTTGCAAAATCCCAGCGTTTCTTCTGGTCGGACCGCGCGATAACTTCAGCACCTTTTACCGGTTTGGCCAGTTGGCGAGATTTCGGTAGATACAGAAGGATTCGCTCAGGCGGGTGCCGCCGAGGTGGGTCAAGTGTCACCTGTACACCCTTTTCTGTGCCGGCCACTCGCAGATTCATCAGGCCAAAGTGCGTAGGCGCACGCTCAACACGGATTTCCCTACCTTCAGCCAGCCACCAATCAGGCACGGCCATTAGCAAATGCAGCTCGTCGCCGCGCTCATGAATGAGCATGTGCCGAAGTATGATCGCATAATTCGACGCTCCTGTGGGATGCGGGATAGTATCACTCCACGCAAAACGACGCTTGTAATAGATACCTTCGGCGAACGCATGTGCCGCAGTCGAGTGTAAAAGATACCAGTAAAAGTCTTGCACTGTCTGTTCGTGTTCTCCGCGGATCATGGACGCCATGGTGGTGTAGGCTGACATGTAGGGATGAATAGCATCTGCGTGGCCCAGCCACCGGATTGTGCCCTCGATGAAACCGCCACCATGTTCTTTGCGCACTTGTTTGATTAGTGCGGTTGCACGCGGGTCGTCGCGAGCAAAAAGTTCAGTGGGCCAGAGAATTTCGGTATTGCCCCAGTGGGTGCCGGCCTTTTCCCAGCTCGGCGGAAAATGGTTAAGTCCCGTTCGTTTCCAGGCCGCATTTATGGCATCACGATAACGGTTACCCTCTTGGAGTAACTTTTCGGCCTCATCTATCTTGCCCAGCGCACGAGCCGCGTCGGCAGCGCACAGCAACCCGCGAAGGTTCCAGAAGTCATAGCCGACGATGTGGTGCTTGCCATCCCATAGGTACTCCCCATCGGCTGGGGCATTAGGCAGCACACCGAAGAATGGCGAATCAGCAGGCGCTTGTCGGCGGGCTTTCATCGTCCAGTCCACGGCTCGGTGCATTTGAGGATACACTTCTTTGAGCCACTGATGATCGCCGGTAATCTTGTAGAATTGCCATAGAGTCCAACAGGCTTGGCCATTAGCATCAAACTGGTTTTTCTGTGACTCGAAGCGCCCATCTGCTCTTTGGTGGCTCAGGTAGCTCGCCAAGGCTTTTCGTGTAACGTCTGTCAGACCTGCCTCTTCAAGCTCCATCAACTGGTACGCTCCATCACGGATGTAGAATTCGTCATAGAATCCTTCTCCGGCGTGAAGTTCGCCGTGGTCGGCTGCTATTAACTGGCAGACATGCGAGGCCAGATAAGCGTTTGTTGCTTTCTCACAAGGCACTTCGATATGGGCTGCTTTTGCCATGATGCCGCGCCAGTATTGGATCGTCCGCTCTAACCAGAGCTTGGCGTCTTCCTGGGCAAAGTCCGATGCATCTTTGACCGGAAAGAACGGTATCCGCACCACGCGTTCGACGCTTTTGCCGGGAGGCAAGGACCAGGCAAAGTCATTGGACCGTGGGCCGGATGACCCACTTTCCTCGACCTCCAGCTTTGCCTCAGCCACCGTGTCGCTCGTGTTTGTGACTTTAGCCAGGACCCAGTTCAGGAAGTTCTCGCCCTCAGTAGGCCAGTCGAACGCTTTCTGCCACTTCTTGATGGTGGGCAGTGGTGTGGCCCACAGCGTAAAGTCGTAGCGTACCTGACCGTCCCTGGCCGTCAGCAAAATAATGGGCAGCCAACCATCGAGACACGTCTTGGTCTGCTTGCGGCTCAATGCAGTCAATTGCCGTCCGAAGTGTATCCGGACTTTTGCTTTCTGTGCCAGCAGGAGCTCGTTATCGGGGGTCACGCGCGTGCCGTGATTGTAGTCCTTGAGCCCGATGACGTTCCACGAGTTGCGAAAGTAGTCAAAAGGCTCATCAGCGTGGATAACATTCACAACTGACAAGCACCCAAGAATAACAAGCAGCGTGCCGGACGAGCTTTTGATTTTACGGTTCATTTTCATCGCAAATTCTCGTAGAAAGTAGGTTATAGTATACGTCAGTTACAGTGACTCAGCCGCGCACATTCTAAGGTGCTTGAAAGCGAACCAACGTCGCAAAACTGGAGCGGCACACCAGTCTATTCAAGTATTGTATAGGTATTTTGCTTTGCCCGGCAATCTTCTTGCATGCGCCGCAGCGCGTTAGTCACGACCTCCGCCAGTTTCATGTTGTCCATCTTCTTTACCTGCTCGGCTGTAATGGGTTTGCCGTAGCGGACCGTAACTTTGCCCGCTGAAAACATCTTCTTGTCTCTTGGCCAACATTCGAAGGCGCCATCAAGTAATACCGGCACGACGGCCGCTTGCCCCCGCCTGCAAAGAAGTCCAAAGCCGGGCTTGAATGCTCGAATTCTCCCATCGCTGGTACGCGTCGCTTCCGGATAGAGGCAAACACCCTTACCTTCTTTGAGTTTGCCGATGATTCTTTTCATCGAAGATATATCTGCTCTGTCCTGCCTGACCGGTATTGCATTCAGCGAGTAAATCAGCGACGCAAAAAATCTATTGCGAAAAAGCGAATCTCGGGCAACAAAATGTAAACGCCGTTTCAAGGCTACGCCGCAGAATACCGGGTCAAGATAGCTTTGGTGGTTGCTGGCCAGTACAAAGGGGCCTTTGTCAGGAACATTATTTGTCCCGTAGGCACGGAAACGAAAAAACAGTATGCAGAAAAGTCTGCAAACCCAGCGTACAAGCCAGTACCATAATGCCTTTAGTCCCTCTTTGAGCATTTTTCTTTCACGCAGCGGAGAATCGTTTCGACAACTTCCTCGACACTTAAATCGGTGGTATCAATAACAACAGCATCGCCGGCCGGTCTTAGCGGGCCAACGGCTCTACCCTCGTCGCTCCTGTCCCTTTCTTCTAAGGCGCGTTGTACCTGCTCAAGATTCACAGTATCGCCCGTCGCTTGTAACTCGGCTTGTCTTCTCTTTGCTCTCTCGCCCACATCAGCGGTCAGGTAGAATTTTATATCGGCGTTTGGAAACGCTACTGTGCCCTGGTCTCTCCCTTCAGTAACGATTCTTTTCTCTTGTGCGGCAACTTGCCTTTGCATCCGCACAAGCTTGTGCCGCAGCTTTGCAGACGCGGCGACGTACCGAGCGTTAGCCGTCACCTCCGGCTGACGTATTTCCTCAGTGACATCAACGCCATCTATGTAAGCGCCCATCTTGCCTTGTTTGACAGAGAATTGGAAGTCGCTTGTTTCCATAACCTGGAGCAGTTTCTGCTCATCCGTCATATCTACGCCAGCTTTAAGAGCGGCAAGCGTCACAGCTCGATACATTGCACCGGTATCAAGGAAGCTCACACCGAGCCTTGTAGCGAGCAGTTGGGCAACCGTGCTCTTGCCGCTGGCCGCGGGACCATCAATTGTAATGACTTCATCTGCCACGGTTCGTCGCTCTTCCGGCGTGTCGCAGGGCAGGTACGACAAGATTCAATGCTCGGTTGCAGCGCCGCTGCCAACCTTGACAACAACGATACTTGTATCATCGATCTGTCTGGCAAGGCCCGCAAACCGCCTTCTGTATGCGAGGATATTTTTGACCATGTGCTTTGCTGAACTTGCTGCGAATTTCTTTGCAGTTTCAAGCATCTGCTGTCTGCCCCATAATTCAGCATCAAAATTCACTGAGTCAATCAGCCCGTCCGTGTAGAACAGCAAGCAATCACCTTCTTTCAAGTCAATGGAGTCGACTTCATATTGTGCGTTGGCATCGACTCCAAGCACAAGCCCGCCGGTTTCCAGGTCTGTTATTTGTCCGTGTCTTATAAGCACTGCTGGTTCATGTCCACAATTACAATAGGTCATGGTCCTTTCTTTAGCATCGATAGTCGCGTAAAACAAGGTGACAAACTCACCATCTCTGCACTCGATACTGGCCATTTTATTGAAGTTTTCGATGGCATGTCTCGTGCGGATGGCAGTTTTCAGACCGCTATTTCTTTCGCCTTCAATATAGTTGTCACCCTGCAAAGTCTGCCGGAAACTATCTGTATATGCTCGCACAGCCCCACGAAACCAGCTCATCATTATGGCAGCAGGTACACCTTTGCCTATCACATCAGCGATGGTGACGGCAACACGATTCTCGCTTATTTTCAGGAAATCATAGAAGTCCCCGCCTACGTCAAAACAAGGAATATAGGCAGCGGCGATATCAAGGCCCGGGATCAGCGGAGCTCTGTCGGGAATCATCCTTCTCTGGATGAGTCCCGCCAGCCGCATCTGCTCAGCCATTCGCTCGCCCTCAATCGCTTCGGCGTAGAGCTTGGCATTCGTTATCGCCACAGCACACTGCGAAGCAACGGCACGCGCAAGGTTGATATCATCTTCGTCAAAGTGTTTCGGCTTCGGACTGTATAGCCGAAGCACACCGATAGGTCGTTTCTTGAATTGCATGGCAACGGTAAGCTGACTGACAAGGCCCTCTTTTATCGTTGCCTCTTTGTATTTGACCCTATCGTCAACCCGCATGTCGTCCAATACAACCGCTTCCCCGGCAAAGGCAGCCTTAATCACCGTGTCATTTTTTGAAACCACTCCCTTATTGCGGTATTCTTCACTCAGGCCATACGTGCTGCGCATTCTTAAATCGTCGGTTTCTTCGTCAAGTAAACGTATCGAGCAGGCCTTGACGCGCACAATCTTCACAGCGGCTTCAGCCAGCTTATCGAGCACCTCCTGAAGTGAGAAATCGCCCGCCACAAGCGTAGCGAGTTGAGAAATCTGCTCGTCTCTTTCCATCTGTCTCTTTGTCTTTCCTGACACAGCCAATAATCTTCAACGCTCCAAGATATTATACGGCACTTCTCAGCCTCGGTGAACTCTAATTTATCGAGGCAAGCCATATAACTTGCGTTTTGAAAAATTGTTCAGCCATATTCAAAAAAGGCGTGAAATACTCAGGCTAAACGCGCACCAACAAAAAAGGGTGGAAGTACTAAACGCGCAGCCCAGTGGCTAACAAAGGATCTCAGCCTTTATTCTTCGCTATGTGAGATTACTCAGGCGTGAGCAGCTCGATAATTTACAGCCATTCTGCTACATCGATTTCGAGGCCGGACGCAGCGAACTCCACATCCATACCTTCGCGGCTTTCCCAGACCACGTCACAATGATTAAGACCCAATCATTGTTCGATT